>Ga0326728_10001410_pt1 | contig 84837 bp, 67 predicted proteins | sample MB3enrmetagenome_FD_207602 | JGI IMG/M metagenome (GOLD analysis project Ga0326728, IMG submission 207602) | Lab enriched peat soil microbial communities from McLean, Ithaca, NY, United States - MB31MN | ecosystem: Environmental > Terrestrial > Soil > Wetlands > Peat | place: USA: New York...
AGCGGGGAATATCCTGCAATTATTTTCTTGCCTTTTTTGCGGGGTTTGGTGTTTAATGCCGGCAATTCAGCAGCAGAGACTAGTGATGCGGTAATTGTCATTTGTGCTTTCTGAGCAGACGATTTGAGACCTCGAAACAGGAACGTGCACCAGCCCCGGCAGCGGAGAAACCGATAACAGTTATGGCAGCCAGATTATTCGTGGGGAATTTGCCCTTTACAACGACTGAGAACGACCTGCAGGATTATTTCGGACAGGCGGGCGCGGTGGTCGGGGTCAACATTATGCAGGACCGGGCGACCGGACGGTCGCGAGGATTTGCCTTTGTTGAGATGGGGTCCCAGGAAGATGCTACGAAGGCCATTTCCATGTTCCACCGCAAGGATTTCCAGGGCCGTTCATTGACGGTCAACGAGGCCCGTCCGCGCGAGGAACGGCCTCAGGCGGGCGGGGGCGGCGGCGGCGGCGGCGGCGGGGGGGGCGGCGGCTACCGTGGCGGGCGTGGCGGGGCCAACCCGTATCCCGAACGGCAGTAGCCCGGGGACTACACACGCCGATCGAAGCGGCACGAGCCTGTTCCGCAGGGGCACACCGGGCGCGGCCTAGACGAACTTTCCGGGGTTGAGGATGTGGCGCGGGTCCAGCGCCCGTTTCAGCGCGCGGTGGAGTTTGCGCGTTTCGGGCGAGACTGCCATGGGCCACCATTTCTTCTTGGCCAGGCCGATGCCGTGCTCGCCGGTAATGGCGCCGCCCCAGTCGAGCACCTGCCGGAACAGTTCATCCAGGGCGGCGTCAGCCCGGGCGGCGGCCTGCGGTTGGTTGTAGTCCACCATCACGTTGACGTGGATATTGCCGTCGCCTGCGTGGCCGAAGCAGGCAACGGGCAATCGGTGTTTTTTCTGGAGGCCTGCGGCGAAGCGGAATAGGTCTTCCAACCGGCCGCGCGGGACCACAACATCCTCGTTCAACTTCGTCAGGCCCGTGTCGCGCAGGGCGTAAGAGAACTCGCGCCGAATCTGCCAGAGGGCTTCGCACTGGCCGGGACCCAAGCCCCGCTGGATGAAGCGCGGGTTTTGGCCGCGGATGAGGCGTTGGACCTCGCGCAGTTCGGAACGCACGGAACGCTCCTGTCCGTCCAGTTCCACCATGAGATGGGCCTGGCATCCTTGCAGGCGGTTGCTGCGGGTGCGCCGGTAAGCGGCCTGGAGCGTGAAAGCGTCGGCGATTTCCAGCGCGGATGGCAGGAAGCCGGCGGCGAAGATGGCATGGAGCGTGCGGATGGCGTCATGGGTGGCCGCAAAACCGACGGCCAGGCAGGCGCGAAAGGGGGGCAGGGGGAGGAGTTTCAGCGTCGCTTCTGTCACGACTGCCAGCGTCCCTTCAGACCCCACCAGGAGCCGCGCGAGATCGAATCCGGTTTTGTTTTTGTGCGCGCGGCCGCCCAGGCGCACCACGGCGCCGTCAGCCAGCACTGCTTCCAATCCCAGCACGTAGTCACGGGTGACGCCGTATTTGAGGCAGTGCGGTCCGCCCGCGTTGGTGGCGATGTTGCCTCCAATGGAGGACTCGGCGCGGCTGGCGGGATCGGGGGGGTAATAGAGGCCCTTTTTCTCGACGGCGGTCTGCAGTTGGGCGGTGATAACGCCCGGCTGGGCGACGGCGACAAAATCGGCGGAGTTAATCTCGCGGATGCGATTCATGCGGGCCAGGGACAGGGCGATGCCTCCCCGGACGGGCACGCAACCCCCGACATAGCCCTGGCCGGCGCCGCGCGGCGTCACCGGAACCCCGTGCCGGTGAGCGAAGCCAAGGAGCGCGGCCACCGAGGCGGTGCAGCGCGGCAGGGCGACCGCCTCAGGCTCGTGGGTGGCAAACCACTTGTCCCCGGCATGGGCCTCGAGCACCGACTTGGCGAAGCTGATTTGGCCGGGGGGCAGGATTTGTTTTAAGCGGCATAAGATTTGACCGGGAGATTTCAATCGGTTTGCGGGGGGGGTTCGGGCTTGGGATAGGGCTGACGGGGCTCGGCTGGGGAAGCGGATTGCTGCAATTCAGCGAAAACAATGACGCCGGCGCCGGTTTGGAGCAGGCTCTGGACTTGCACTTCGACCTGGCGGCCGATGAGGTTCTGGGCATTGTTGACCACCACCATTGTCCCGTCGGGGGTGTAGCCAACGGCCTGGCCCTTGTCCTTGCCCTCGCGCACCAGGCGCAAGGCCAGGGGTTCTCCCGGCAGCAGGACCGCGCGGAGCGACTTGGCCACTTCATGCAGGTTCACGCAGTTGACCGATTGCAGCTCGGCAATCTTGCCAAGGTTGTAATCATTGGTCAGGAGTTTAGCGCCCAGGTTGCGCGCCAACCGCACGAGCTTGGCGTCCACGTCCTTCTCGTCCGGGAAATCGCCGTCATGAATCTTGACTTCGTTGCGGGCGTTGCGCCGGATGCGATTGAGCACCTCGAGGCCGCGGCGGCCGCGAGCCCGTTTGACCGGGTCGGCGGAGTCGGCCACTTGCTGCAATTCCCTCAACACGAACCGCGGGACGACAATCAGCCCCTCCAGGAAATTGGCCTCGATGAGGTCGGCGATTCGCCCGTCAATGATCACGCTGGTGTCCAGCAAGAGCAGGTTCTCGGGCTTGTTCTGCGGGGCGAAACGCACATAGGGAATAATGAGGGAAAAGTCCTCCTTGTTGCTGCGCATGGCCAGGATGATGCCGATGTAGCCGAAGCTCAGGAAAAGGCTCAGGCGAATCAGCCAGCGGGTGGGCCTCTCCTCGACGTTCTCGAAGAGGCCGGATTGGTCGACGAGCAACGCGACGACTGTGCCCAGGAGCAGCCCGAAGGTGGTGGCGGAAAAGGCCCGCAACGAAAAGCCCTTGAGCATTTCGTCCACGGCGATCATGAGCCAGCCAAACCCAAAACCAACCATGACGCCCAGCAGCCCGCTGTGAGGAACGCTGACAAACTCGGGCCGAACCTGGCTGACCGCGTAACCGCCGGCGGTGCACAGGAGCAGAAACAGGATGCGGATGACCCAGAGCGCCATAAATCACTCGGGAAAGGATTCCTTGGGCGAAGACAACCGCTCATGGGGCGGAGCGGCCGACGCCTTGGGCGGCTTATGGCGCCACAACACGCCCCAAAGCCCGAGGCGGTTGAGGTTGCTGGTAGTAACGCTGAGATTGGAGGCCACGAGCGAGACGTTGGCGGCCAGCTCTTCGTTCTTGAGCAAGGTTCCGGCCAAGCCCTTGCCCGCCTCGACATCGCCCAGCAAGCCCTTGAGGATTTCCGTCGAGTCATCCAGGTTTTTGACGGCGGCCGTGATCAAGGTTCGATTGCTTGCGACCACGCCGTTGAGGCTGCCGGCGAACTCGTTCATGCGATCGGAGAAGGCGACCAGGTTGCTGCCCGACTGGGAGATGGCCGGGCCGTTGGAAGAGACCAGGGCATTCAGGCTATCGATGGTGGTCAAGGCCCGTTCGGAAGCAGCCCGCAGGTTCCTGGCCACGGTCGAGAAGTTGGTGAGAGTTTGTTCGTTGAGCAAGTGCTTGCGGACGTCGCCAATCATGGCGCCAAGCCCTTTGGCCGTTTGGTCCAACCGCTCGATGAGCCCGCCGGCAGAGCGGGCGAACTCCTCGATGTTGAACGGAGCCTCCGCCGTGGCGCTGGCTCCATCCTGCAGCACGGGCCCCTTGTTCTCGGTCGGCGTGACGGCGACATACTCATCGCCCAGGAGCCCGGAGGGTTGGATGGCGAAGCGGGCGTCTTTGCGAATCTTGTAGCGCTTGTAAATCTTCAGCGACACGGTGGCGCTTTTGCCGTTGGGAGCAAGGCTGATTGCGGAGACGCTGCCCACTTTGACGCCGGACATGAGGACGTCGGCGTGGTTTTTGAGGCCGGCCACATCGGGGGCCTGTAGATAGATGGTGCTAGTGTGTTCGAGGAACACTATGCCCTTGCTGAACTCGATCGCCAGCCCCGCCATCATCGCCAGGCTGATGAAGACAAATAATCCCACTTTCCATGCCAATGAGGGTTTGGTCATAAGCTCTCCGGTTTCATTGTCATCGCCTTCTCGTCTGAAACCCCATCGATGAACTGGCGCACGACCGGGTCTTTGGACTGAAAGACCTCCTCGGCGGCGCCCGTGGCGTAGATTTTGTGGGCGTGCAACATCAGGATGCGCTGGCCGAGCCGCCGCGCGGTCCGCAAATCGTGCGTGACGACTACGGTGGTGACGTCCAGCCTATCCCGCACCCGCTGGATCAGGTTGTCGATGCTGTCGGATACGATTGGGTCCAGGCCGGTGGTCGGCTCGTCATAAAGGACAATCTCCGGGTTGTAGATGATCGCCCGCGCCAGCCCGACCCGTTTGCGCATGCCCCCGGACAGCTCCCCAGGGTTCATGGATTCCGTGCCGGGCAAGTCGACCATATCGAGCATCTGGGCCACCCGGCGGGCGATTTCCGGCTCCCCCAGCGACGGGTCCCGGCGGAAGGCGAAGCCGACATTCTCGGCGACGGTCATGGAATCGAACAGGGCGGCGCCCTGAAAAAGCATGCCGAACTTGCGGCGCACCGGGAGCAGTTCCCGTTCGTTCATCGGGACAATATCCTGGTCCTCGATTAAGACCTCGCCGGCATCGGGCTTGAGCAAGCCGATGAGGTGCTTGAGCAGGACGCTCTTGCCCCCGCCGCTCCGGCCGATAATGACGACCGACTCGCCCTTTTGGATGCGAAAACTGACGCCGTCCAGGACCAGGTTCGAGCCAAACCGCTTTGTGAGGCCGCGGACTTCAATCATAGCAAATGCAATAGACGGCCGAGGGTCAGCGTGAGAAAGAAATTGGAAATCAGGATCGTAATGGACGAATAGACCACCGCCTCCGTGGTGGCGCGCCCGACTCCCTGGGCCCCCTCTCCGCAAGACATCCCTTTGTAACAGCCAATCAGCCCCACGATGCCGCCGAAAATGACCGCCTTAATAAGCCCGATGGCCACATCGTCCACGCTCGTGTATCTTTGCGAGTTGGCCCACAAATAAACGGGATCGATGCCCAGCAGGCAAGCCCCTACCAGGAATCCGGCGCCAATGCCGACGACGATTGACTCGGCCGTCAGGAGGGGCAGGACCAGGTGAAGGGCGAGCAGGCGCGGGACGACCAGGTAGTCAACGGGGTGCGTAGCCAGGGTGCGGAGGGCGTCGATCTGTTCGGTCACGCGCATAGTGCCCAGTTCGGCGGCGATGGCCGCCCCGACCCGCCCCGCAACCATTAATCCGGTCAAAACCGGTCCCAACTCGCTGCACATGGAGACGCTCACGACGGCAAGGGTGGCGGTGTCCATCTTGACTTTGTGGAACTGGAAGAAGGTCTGGGCGCACAGGACCATGCCGGTGAACGCGCCGGTGACCAGCACGACGGACTGGGACTTGACCCCGATGAAATAGACCTGGTAGAGCAGGTCGCGCCAGGCCACCCTGAAGGTGAACAGGGACACCATGGCTTCCTTGGCCAAGAGGGCCAGTTGGCCCAGGCCCTCCAGCCATTCTTCAATCCACTTGCTGCCCAGACAATTCATCGGCTCAGGCAACGTAGCAGACCTCGCCCGGCTTGGCCAGACTTTGATCATGCCGGCCTTCAAGCGGGTGGAACAAAACCGGCATCCGTAGAAATAATCGATGCGAGCTTGACCAAACCGGCTGGCGCGGCATAGTTTTCCAGCCCATTTGAGGCCGGCCTTCCCATGGCCTCACCCGGGGGCGAGACAAGTAACTATGACGACGGATTCTTTAGGGAAACGCAACACGAGCAACAAGGCCCTGTTGAGATGGCTGGCCGAGATGCAGAATCTCTGCCAGCCCGAGCGGGTGTATTGGTGCAACGGTTCGAGCGCGGAGGCCCAGGCCCTTACCGCGCAGGCCGTCGCAGAGGGCCTGCTCATCAAGCTCAACCAGGAGAAACTCCCTGGATGCTACTATCATCGCTCCCGCCCGAATGATGTCGCGCGCGTCGAACAGTCCACCTTCATCTGCACCAAAGACCAAGAGGAGGCCGGCCCGACCAACAACTGGATGGCGCCGCGCGAGATGTACCAGAAGCTGCGGACCCTGAGCGATGGAGCGATGCGTGGCCGGACCATGTACGTGGTGCCCTATCTGATGGGCCCGCCCGGGTCCCCCCTGGCCAAAGTGGGCGTCGAGCTGACGGACTCGATTTACGTGGTCTTGAGCATGGGGATCATGACCCGGATGGGCAGTATTGCCTTCGATCAGCTCGGCAACGACGACGATTTCAACCGCGGCCTGCACTGCATGCTGGATATCGAACCGGAGCGGCGCTACATCGCCCATTTCCCGCAGGACAATGCCATTATTTCGGTCGGTTCCAATTACGGGGGCAACGTGTTGTTGGGCAAGAAGTGCCTGGCGTTGCGCATCGGTTCCTATCTCGGGCGCGAGGAAGGCTGGTTCGCCGAGCACATGCTCATCCTGAAGGTCGAATCGCCCGGCGGCGAGAAGACCTACGTGGCGGCCGCTTTCCCCAGCGCCTGCGGCAAGACCAACTTCGCCATGATGATTCCGCCACCCTATTTCAAGGGGTGGAAGATCACGACCGTTGGCGACGACATCGCGTGGATGAGGCCCGGACGCGACGGGCGCCTTTATGCGATCAATCCGGAAGCGGGCTACTTCGGCGTGGTGCCCGGCACCAACTCGAGGTCCAATCCCAACGCCATGGAGATGATCAGCCGCGATACCATCTATACCAACGTGGCGCTCACGCCGGACCTGGATGTCTGGTGGGAGGGCAAAGACGGCCCCCCGCCCAAGGAATGCCAGGATTGGAAGGGCAACCCGTGGACGCCCAACTCGGAGCAAAAGGCGGCGCACCCCAACAGCCGCTTTTGCGTGCCCATGACCCGTAACCCCGTGCTGGCCCCGGAGGCCAACGACCCCCAAGGCGTCCCGATAAGCGCCATCATCTTCGGCGGGCGCCGCACCGACACTGTGCCCTTGGTATTCCAGGCCTTCAACTGGGTGCATGGTGTTTACCTCGGCGCGACCATGGGCTCGGAGATGACGGCGGCGGCCGTCGGCGGCGCCGGCCAGGTCCGCCGCGACCCGATGGCCATGCTGCCCTTTTGCGGCTACCACATGGGCGATTACTTCCGCCACTGGATCAACATGCACCGCTCGATCAAGCACCCGCCGCGCATCTTTCACACCAACTGGTTCCGCAAAAACGGACAAGGGGACTTCCTTTGGCCGGGTTTCGGCGAGAACATGCGCGTGCTCAAGTGGATTATCGACCGCTGCCACGGACGGATTGACGCCGACGAGACGCCGCTGGGGTGGGTCCCCAACCCCAAGAGCTTCGACCTGGCCGGCATGGCCGACTTCACGCCGGAGAAGTTCGCCAAGGCCCAGGCGGTGAACAACGAAGAGTGGCGCCGTGAAGCCATCATGCAGGAGGAGCTCTTTATGAAGCTCTACTCGCACCTGCCCAAGGAGTTGATCTTTCAGCGCGAACTCCTGGTGGCGCGCCTGTAGGGGCTGTCAACGACCCTGCCGCTTTGCCATAATAGGCATCCAGGAATTCCCCGGTGAGCTTCTGCACATCGGCCTCCGGGTTCCACAGCAGCCGGGCGTTGTCGCCAAGCAGGATTCCCTGCGAAACGGCGGGTTCGGCGTCAGTGACGATGGGCATTGGGAACCATTGGCCCATATTAGCCCAGTGGACAATGGCAGGAAGGAAAAAGGTCTCCCTTAGTGTGGAGCGGCCTTCTTGGATTCGAGGAGTTTCTCAAGCTCAGCGTCATGGGGCATGCCGGCAGCGAGGGCCTTTTGGTAGTGCCAGCGCCCCAGTTCCACCAGAGGCGGCTCCTGGCTCAGGTAAAACAAGGCCAGGTGTTTGTGGGCGTCGCCGTTTGTGGGATGCAGCAGTATCGCTTTCCGAAAGGCCGCCTCGGCCGGGCCGCGCTGGCCTTTCTGGACGAGGACGACGCCGAGGTCGTTCTGGATTTCGGACTGGACTTGGACATTTTGCGGGTCGCCCTGGGCGGCGCGGCTCAGGGCCTGGAGCGCGTCGTCATAGTTCTTCTGCAACATCCTTAACCGGCCCAGGATCAGCAGCGCGTAGGCGTCGTCGGGAGCGATTTCGAGCGCCTGCTTGAGGTGTTTCTCGGCCGCATCGAGCCGGTTGAGCATGACCTGGATGAAAGCCAGGTCGGCCAGCGCGCCGACATTCCTCTCGTCCTCGCGCAAAACCTGCAAATAGAGGGCTTCGGCCTTGTCGTATTGTTTGGTGAAAAAGTAACTTCGGGCCTGGGCGACCAGGGCGGCCATGCCGGCGGGAATCTCACGGACCGGCTTGCGGACGATATTGGTAGGGGCCAAGGCGGCCTCGGAGGGTTTGAAGAGGGCCAATTCTTCGGCGGTATAAGGCGCCTTCTGGGCCTCGAGGGTCTCGAGTTTGGCCCGAAGATTGTTGATTTCGTTCTGGGTCTCCGCGCGGGAGGAGCTTTTGCGGGCGGCCAGGGCCTTGTTGGCGGCCTCGAGTTTTTTGGCCAGCTCGTCTCGTTGCCACTCCGCTTGTTTGAGCCGTTCGGCATCCGCAGACGCTGCGCGCGCCGGCGCAGGGGAGGGCGGTGGAACGCCCGGTTTGCCGGCCCTGGCCTGTTCGAGGCTGACGCTGAGCAACTCGTTTTCCTTTTGCAGCGCCTTGATTCTCTGCTCCGCCTTGGCCAACTCCCGCGGGTCGGAGGCCGCGGGCTGGACCGTCAGCGCCTCTTTGAGCTTGGCCTCCAGCAAACCCTTGTCCGCCAGCAATTGATCCCTGTCCATCTGCAACTGGCCCTTCTCCGCCTGCAACTGGCGCACCTGCTCTTGGAGCGCGTTGAACTGGTTGGTCCCCTCGGCGGGGACTTGCTCCGCCCCGGGTTGGGAAGCGGCGCCGCTGGAGGCCCTCGACGCATTGGTCTGGCTGGCAGCCGATGTCCCGGGAGCGGGCAACTTGCCGGAAACCTCGGTTATTTTGGAGGCCACGTAATCGAGGCGATAATTGACCGCGATGACATTCCAGTCGGGGTAGGCCTTATGGAATGCCTGCAGGGCGCCGCGGGCCTCGCTGTACTTGGCCATGGCCTGGCTGAACTGCCCGCCCTCGTTGAGGCCGTCGGCCTGGCGAATCACCTTGTAAATCTCGATATATTGGTCGTCGGCCTCCCCCGCCCGCGCCCCTGCCAGGCAAGCCAGCAACAAGCCCATAACCAGAGCAAGACATCGTCTCATGAGCCGCATGATAATCCAGGGCGCCCGTCGTTGGCAACGATTCGTGTTCCAGAAAGGCAAGAGGGTCAGTTCAGAGCGCTTGTCCCCAGTACTGGTGACTGGCGGGGGACGGGGTTTCTGGTATGTTAGCGGCGTAACGATTTAAGTTCTCAGTGTAGAATGTGGCAGAGCGGCCGGGTTAAAAACCCGGTCGTTTTGTTTTTGCAATCAGCAATAGACCAGCAAGGATTGGGTGATGGGGGTGATTTGGCTGTGATTGCGGAGGAGTTGGATGTGGGATTCGCTCAGGGCCTGGCCTTCGGGGACCAGGAGGAGGCCGTACGGGGTGTAGATGCCCTGGGCGACGACCATGCCGGGCTGGAGTTCGGCCAGCAGGACTTGTCGCTGGCGGCCGGGGATGACGGTCTGGGGGAGGCTGCGCATGAGGGCGCGGACGGCGTCGGGGTCGAAGGCGGCGCCGCTATTGACCCTGATGTATTCGAGGGCGGAGTCTTCGTCGGAAGGCTCGGCGACAAAGGCCACTGCCACTGCCAGGAGCCGCGCCAGCCAGGGGATGCCCTCGCCGCTCAACTGGTCGGGGTAGCCCTGGCCGTCGAAGCGTTCGTGGTGGGCGCGGATGATGGCGCCGACGGCCTCGAGGTCGGCCCCAAAGGAGGCGAGGTTCTGGCCGAGGGCGGGATGGAGTTGAATGATGGCCCTTTCTTCGTCGGCGAGCAATTCGGGGGTTTGTTGCCATTTGCGGATCAACTCGCGAGGAGCGCCGACCAGGCCGATGTCATAGAGGCGGGAGCTGATTTCCAGGATGCGGCGTTGATCGCGGGGCAGGCCCAGGTCGTGGCCCATGGCCTGGCAGAGACCGAAGACGCGGCGGGCCTGCTGGCCCAGGAGCGGGAAGAAGGTCTCCATGGTTTTGAGGCACAGGAGGATGGAGCGGTCCAGGTTGCCATGGAGGGCCTGGTTGAGGGCCTCGAGCTGCCCGAGCTGGGCGGCCAGGCGTTTGTTCAGGGCGACGGCGTCGGTGTGGAGGGCGGCGTTGCGGCAGATGAGTTCGTAACGTGAGACGGCGTTTTTGATAGTGACCAGGAGCTCCTCGCGCAGCCAGGGTTTGACGATAAACCGATAGACCTCGCCTTTATTGATGGAGTCGATGACGGTTCCCAGGCTCAGGACGGCGGTGATGAGAATGCGGGTGGCATTGGGCTGGAGTGCCTTGGCCTGGGCGAGGAACTCCAGGCCGCTCAAGGCCGGCATCTGCTGGTCGGTAAGGATGACGGAGAAGGAGTTGGCGCGCAGGAGGCGGAGGGCCTCGATGGGGTCTTCGACGCCAAAGACCTCGTAGCCTTCCAGGCGCAGGGTTTCACGGAGGGCGGCCAGGACGACCTGCTCGTCGTCGACGACCAGGATGCGCTTCAATTCGGGGAATGCAACCGGGCTGGAAAGGCTCATGGGCGGGGTTCAGCCGTAAAAAGGAGGTTCAGTTCGCGCAGGATGGTGTCGGCCTCGGCGGCGCTGGCCAGGACCAGGTCGGCTTTTCCCAGGAGGCGCTGGTCGAATTGGTCGGCGTTGCCGCCGATGATTTGGAGGACCAGGCGCCGGGCCAGGCCGCGTTCGCGCAGGTCGGCTATCAACCCGAGCATGGCGTTGTCGCCCGGGCCGGCCAGGACCATAACGCCGTCCAGGTCGCGCTCTTCACTGGCCAGCAGTTCGAGGGCGCGGGCGGGGGTTTGGGTGGCCACAACGTAGAAATTATTTGTGCGCAAGAATTCGGTCACGCTGTCGGCGGCCAGGCCCGGGTGGCCGACCAGGAGGACGCTGCGGCGGCGCTCGGCGTTTTGATTGGCCATGCGCTCGGCTTCGGTGAAATCGGCCTGAGGGAGCCAGAGATGGAACGTGGAGCCAACGCCTTCGGTGGAGTTGACGGAGATGGCGCCGCTGTGTTCCTCGACGAACACACGGGCGTTGTAGAGCCCCAGGCCGGAGCCTTTGGTGAGCGGTTTGGTGGTGAAGAACGGGTCGAAAAGGTGAGGCAGGTGGCGGGTGGCGATGCCGGTGCCGTTATCCTGCACCGAGAGGCAGACGCAGGGCAGGCGGGGAAACTTGCCCTGGCAATGCCCGAGGCTCTGCTCGGCGGCGTGCGGGGTGACGCGGAACAGGAGCGAGCCGTTTTTGGGCATGGCGTCGGCGGCGTTGAGGGACAGGTTCAGCACCACCTGGCGGAATTCGACGGCGTCCATATAGACGGGCAACTCCTCCCGGGACAGTTGGGTTTCGACCCGAATGCGGCGGGGCAGGACCTTGCGGGCCAGTTCGGCCAATTCAGAAACCACGCGGCTGAAGTCAAGGTACTGGCGGATGCCGGCCTTGCTGCGATGGAGGTTGACGATGCGTTGCACCAGTTGGCTGGCCTGGAGGGCGCTGTGCTTGATCATCTCGAGGGTGGGCGCGCTCGGGTGTTCCCGCCCGGTCTGGGAGGCAATCAATTCGCTCAACGAGATGATTCCCGACAACTGGTTGCTGAAATCATGGGCCAGCCCCATGGTGACCAGTGCCAGGGTCTCTTTCCAGGCGGCGGTCGAGAGCCGTTGTTCGGCCAGGGTCTGGCGCGTGATGTCCAGCCAAAAGCCCTCATAGCCCAGGACCAGCCCGGATTTGCTCACGGCGGCCTGGCGGTGCTCCAGGACGTATGACACCCGCCCGCTCAGGGCATGGCGGAGCCGGTAGGTGATGGTAACGCCGGCGGGCGTCCGGACTGCCTGGCGGCACTGGCGCTTGAATTCGTCCACGTCGGCCTCGTGAATGACGTCCCAGAACAGGCGCGGCTGCTGGCGCCAGACTTCGGGGGGCACCCCGGTCAAATCCTCGACCTTGCCGCTCAGGTGCTGGAAGGAGAAATCGGCGCGCTGGCTGAAGAGCACGCCAGGCCAGCATTGGAGGAGCTTGTCGAGCTGGGATTCGGCGCGGAGCACTCTGAGCCGCAACTGGACTTTCTCGGCGTCTTGGCCGGGGCGTCCCTCGGCGCCCGCCTCGATGAGCTCGCGCAGCGGCGGCAGGATGGAGTTGAGGCGCACAAACCAACCGGCCGGGTTGGAGGCGATCTCCAGGCGCAACCAGCATTTCTCGGAGCCGTGGAGGGCGGGCAACTGACAATCCGCCCAGGGGGCGGCGGCGGCAAATATGGGGGCCAGGAGGGGCCTGGCCTCAGGGCAGCGGCGCCGGAGGACCTCCTCGAACGGCACGCCCAGGAGTTGCTCCTCGGCGGCCCCCAACCATCGCGCCATGGCCTCCGAAACACGGGTCAGGCGGCGGGACGAATCCAACAGGGCCAGCCCGCCCTCAAGCCATTCCGCGCCGGGGCGGCGCCCCGGATCCGACAGGGACGCCTCGGCCCCGGCCGGGGCAGGCGCTGCGGCCGCCGCCACAACGACCGGCTCCGCCGTGGGAACTTCCGGCTCCCGGTGAGCCACAAAGACATCTTTTTGGGCCATGCTCTTCTAGGACTGGGGGCATCCTATCACGACCCCGCGGCCTTTTGCCAGAGTCTTCTTGCGGCCACAGTAAGGCCGGGTGCAGGACAGGCCTCGCTCGCGCCTCGGCTGAGTGGAAAATCCATGGCCGCAAATGTATGGCTATTTCGGGGACACCCCGCTAAACTTGTCGGCACGATGCTCCTGACCCAAAATGAACTGAAGAGTTTGGTCGAGGTAAGAAACGGCTCGCCGCACCAGTTGCTCGGGCTGCACGCGTTGGGCGACGAGACCGGCCTGGTGGGGCGGGCGTTGCTGCCCGATGCCGCACAGGCGCAGATTGAGCCTGTGCTGGAGAAGGACATGCCGGTGATCCAACTGAAGCGGATTGGCAAGACCGACGTGTTCGAGGGCGTCACCCATGAGGCCCGGCGGGTTTATGCCTATGACCTGGTGATCACCGACAAGGCCGGGGCGGTCCGCCGCACGCGCGACCCTTATTCCTTCCTGCCAACGCTGGGGGAAGGGGACCTGTATCTCTTTGGCAAAGGAGACGAGCGGCGGATTTACGACAAGCTGGGCTCCCATTTGCGGGAGGTGGACGGCGTGGCCGGGGCCAGTTTTGCCGTTTGGGCCCCCAATGCCCAACGCGTCAGCGTGGCGGGCGATTTCAACGGCTGGGACGGGCGCTCTCACCAGATGCGCACGCTGGGCAGTTCCGGCGTGTGGGAGATCTTCATCCCGGGGGTGGGCCAGGGGGCGCATTACAAGTACGAAGTCCGGGACGCGCGCGGGCACATCGGTCTCAAGACCGATCCGTACGGTTTCTTATTCGAGAAGCCGCCCAAGAACGCGGCGATCGTGTGGAACAATCAACGGTTTAAGTGGAGCGACGAGGGTTGGCTCAACCAACGGCGGCAGCGCCTGGTGCTGCGCTCGCCCCTGAGCATCTACGAGATGCACCTGGGGTCCTGGCGCAAGCAATCGGCGGACCAATCGCCGGGTTACCGCGACTTGGCCGCGCCGCTCATCGCCTACATCAAAGAGATGGGGTTCACTCATGTCCAGTTCATGCCCGTGGCCGAGCACGCCTACTATCCTTCCTGGGGCTACCAGGTCACTGGCTTCTACGCCCCCACCAGCCGCTACGGAACCCCGGAGGATTTTCAATACCTGATCAATGCCCTGCACGAGGCGGGCATCGGGGTGATTATTGACTGGGTGCCGGCGCACTTCCCGCGCGACGACTGGGCGCTGGCACGGTTCGATGGCACGGCCCTTTATGAGCACGAAGACCCGCGCCGCGGCGTCCATCAGGATTGGGGCACGCTCATCTTCAACTACGGCCGCAACGAGGTGAGCAATTTCCTCACGGCCAACGCCCTGTTCTGGTGCGAGCGCTTTCACATCGACGGCCTGCGCGTGGACGCCGTGGCCTCGATGCTCTACCTGGATTACTCGCGCAAGCCGGGCGAGTGGCTCCCCAACCAATACGGGGGCCGCGAGAACCTCGAGGCAATCGAGTTTCTGCGCCGCTTCAATCACCTGACCCATACCGAGTGTCCGGGCGTGATGACCATTGCCGAGGAGTCCACCGCCTGGCCGCTGGTGACCCGCCCGCCCTACCTGGGCGGGCTCGGTTTCTCCTTCAAATGGAACATGGGTTGGATGCATGACACGCTGGGCTATTTCAGCCGCGACCCGATTTACCGGCAATACCACCAGAACGATCTGACCTTCGCCATGCTCTACCATCACCACGAGAACTTCATCCTGCCTCTCTCGCACGATGAAGTGGTGCATGGGAAACGCTCGCTCCTGGGCCGGATGCCGGGCGATGACTGGCAACGCTTCGCCAACCTGCGCCTCCTTTTGGGCTACCAGTGGTTGTTTCCGGGCAAAATCCTGCTCTTCATGGGAGGAGAGTTTGGCCAGAGCGACGAATGGAATGCCAATGGCCAGTTGCAGTGGTGGCTGCTGGGGGCCGGACCCTATCACCGCGGCGCGCAACGTTTTGTGCAGGACCTCAACCGCCTATACCTGGCCCAGCCGTGCCTGTGGGAAACGGATTACGACTTGGACGGCTTCTCCTGGCTGGACTGTGCGGACCATGCGAACAGCATCCTGTCTTTTGCCCGGCTCGACGCGCAACGCGGCAGCCAACTGGCAGTCGTCCTGAATTTGACGCCTGTGCCTCGCTACCGCTACCGTCTCGGCCTGCCGCGGCCCGGCAAATGGCGCGAGGTCCTCAACAGCGACGCCGCCGCCTACGGCGGCGGCAACGTGGGCAATCTCGGCGGCGTCATCGCCTCCGAACACAAATGCCACCACCAGCCCTGCTCGGCCGAATTCACTTTGCCTCCGCTGAGCATCACGGCCTTCCAACCGGAGCCCAGGAGGCCTTCCTGAGACCTTTCCTCAAGACTTACCCACATACCGGCGCAAGCGGCTGCGCCGCTTCCGATGGCGGTGGCTTGGTCCGAATCGTCTCCAGATAAGGTAACCGATGAAAACCAGGCAGACCGCAGCCAGGGCGCAGGCCAGGAAGGTAACAAACCGCTCCAGATTAATGGGTTCATCCATACTGCCCCTTCGGGGCAACCGCTCTTAGCGCGTCTTTCTTCCGGCACGCTACCTCTTCGCCCGGCGAAAGCAAGACCAAAATTTGGCTTGAACCGCCCGGACCTTGCCCTTATCCATGAAGCTCTTATGGCAACCGCACAATCGATCTCGCACTGAATATGAGTGATTCCCAAATGATGCGGCGGCGCGCCTTCCTGGCCAACGCGGGCGCAGCCACCACGATTACGGCGCTCAAGCCTTCGATTGTCTTCGGCACGGCGGCCAATTCCTCGCTCGAACTGGGCCTCATCGGCTGCGGGGGCCGGGGCAGTTGGATCGCCGGACTCTTTACTGACTCCGGCAAATACCGCTGGGTCGCCTGCGCCGATTATTTCCAGGACAAAGCCGATGGTGTGGGGCAGAAGTTTCAAATCGAGCCCTCGCGCCGGCACACGGGCCTGTCCGGCTATAAGCGGCTCCTGGAAGGCAAGCTCGACGCCGTGGTCATCGAAACCCCGCCTTACTTCCACCCCCATCACGCCGCCGCCGCCGTTGAGGCGGGCAAACACGTCTATCTCGCCAAGCCCATCGCCATCGATGCGCCGGGCTGCCAGGTCATTGCTGACGCCGGCAAGCGAGCCACGGCCCGGAAGCAGGTGTTCCTGGTGGATTTCCAAACCCGGGCCGACCCGCATTTCCGCAACGCCGTTGGCCAGGTCCACCAAGGCGCCATCGGAGGGCTTGTCCTCGCCGAGGCCTTTTATCCCTGGTCCAGCGGCGGACGCGGCCAACCGCCGGCCAGGCCCGAAGAGCAGTTGCGCAATTGGTACTATGTCCTGCCCCTCTCCGGTGACTTCATCGTGGAACAGAGCATCCATGCCCTGGACATCGCCACCTGGATCATTGGCGCCGACCCGATTCGCGCCCGCGGAAGCGGCGGCCACAAGCTGCGCCCGCCCAACAGCATCTACGACCACTTCGCCCTCAGCTACTGGTTCCCCGATGACCTGGCGCTCTCGTTCACCTGCATCCAGACGGTCCCGATGATCAAGGATGAAATCCGCGCGCGGGTCTATGGGGCCGACGGTTTCATCGACGCGGACTATTTCGGGAGCGTGGTGCTGCGCGGCCGCGAGGCCACAGTGCGGGCCGAGGTGGGCGACCTCTACACAAGCGGCGTGCGCGTCAACATCAACGAGTTCTATGCGGCCGTGGCCGAGGGTGATTACGCCAACTCGACCGTCGCCCCGTCGGTGCGTTCGACCCTCACCGCCATCCTCGGACGCGAAGCTGCCTATCGCAAAGACGAACTCAGCCTCGCCGCGCTGGTCAAAGAGGGAAGAAAACTCGAACCGAATCTAAGCGGATTACGGGATTAATCCCGCCCCGCTCGCCTATGAACGCCGCCTCCCCCGCAAGCCCGCCGCCAGGAATCCAGCCAAACCAGCGCCTCTCCCGCCGCGCCGTCCTGCGCGGGGCCGTCTCCGTCGCGGCCGTGGCGGCGATGGGGTCCCTCCGGACCCTGGCCGCCTCTGCCCGCCAGCCGGGGCATTTGGCGCAGGATACGCTGGCTTTCATCCGCCGTTGTGCCCGTCCCGATGGCGGCTACGCCCCGTCGCCGGACCCCGCCTACCCGGGAAACTCGGACACGGGCCTCAGTGACCTGGCCGCGGTGACCTACGCCGCCACGTTGGCCAGGACCATGGGTTGGACGCTGCCGCACCCGGAAATGTCCATCCAGTTCATCGAGCGTCGCCAGCAGCCCGACGGTTCCTTTGCCCACCTGACAGGAAAGATGGACCCGAAATCCAACCTGGCCGTCCTTTACAACACCGTCCAGGGCCTTGTCGCCTTGCGCGCCTTGGGCCGCCATCCGAAAATCGACCCGAGCAAAGTCCCGGACCGGTTCTTTGTCGGCGAGGCCTTCAAGAAACTGCCCTGGTACACCACCAGCTTCTTTCCGCTCTTCTATGCCGCCCTGGACAAGCCGATGCCGGCCCCTTATGACAAGGCCCTGCGCGACTGGCAGATTGCCAGCCAGGCCGAAGACGGCTACCTGGGCGACCACGTCGCCGCTACGTTTCACATGGCCCATTATTTCCGCCTCATCGGCCAACCCACCCCCAAGGCGCGCCAGATGATCGCCCGCGTCCTCCGGGACCAGAAGGCCGACGGCGGCTGGAACATCAAACAACCTGACTGGGACGTGCATGCCTGTTTCGACGCGGTGTTTATCCTGCGCCAGTTGGGCGGAGGCTCGAGACCCGTGCGCAAGGCCATCCAAAAGGCCGCCGATTGGGCCTTGACCTGCCGCACCGACGACGGCGGCTTCAGCCATTTCCCCCACTGGCACTCGGACATGGACGCCGTCTATTTCCAGTTCGGCACATTGATCCAGGCCGGCCGCGTGGCCGCCAGAAAGGACTTGCCCGATGCCCGCACGCTGAGCTGGGGGCACGCCATGCTCCCGGGGAAGAATTATGAATTATGAAAAACCAAACTGGCAGGACTGATGCAATGGGCTCCGCAGACCTGGCGGCGCTGAACCGCCGCCGATTCCTGGGCGGGACGCTGGCCGCCGCAGCCGCCTCCCTCGGCCCCTGGGGCAGCCTGGCCGCCGACGCGTCCCAGCCGCCCCCGGAGTTCAAGCGCAAGATCAAGTTGGGCGTCGTCGGCAACGGCGGACGCGGGGCCTGGATTGCCGGGCTTTTCAAAAGGCACGGCGGCTACCAGATGCATGCGGTGGCGGATTACTTTCCGGAGGTGGCCGAGCAGTGCGGCGATGCCCTGGGCGTGGACAAGGCGCGGCGCTTCTCCACCCTGTCCGGCTACAAGCGCCTGCTTGAGAGCGGTGTGGAAGCCGTGGCGCTGGAAGTGCCGCCCTACTTCTTCCCGGAGCAGGCCAGCGCGGCGGTCCAGGCCGGCCTGCATGTCTATATGGCAAAACCGGTGGCCCCGGACGTCCCTGGCAGCCTCCGCATCCTCGAGGCCGGCAAAAAGGCCGCCCAACGGCAGAAGTGCTTCTGGGTGGACTACCAGATGCCCACCGACCCGGTGAACATCGAGGTGCTCAAGCGCCTTGGCGCCGGGGGCTTTGGCAAGATTTCCCAAGTGGCCACAGTCGGTGTCAGCAGCGGGTTCTCCGACCCGCCGCGGACCGCGACCATGGAGAGCCGCTTGCGCAACCTCATCTGGGTCAATGACGTGGCCATGGGCGGCGACAATATCGGCAACTACGACATCCACGCCATCGATGCCGCGTGCTGGGTCCTCGGCCGGCGGCCGGTGGCGGCAACGGGCGGTTCCCGAATCTGCCGGCCCGACCCGCACGGGGACGCCAGCGATGTGTGCTCGGTGGTATTCGAGTACGCCGATGGTTTGGTCCACAACCATTTCGGCCAGGCCCTGCCCAACTTCACCACCGGCGAGTTGAGTTGCCGCATCTTCAGCGACAAGGGCAACGCGATGGTCAATTACTGGGGCAAGGCCCACGTCCGCGCCGGGGAAGACGCCTGGTCCGGCTCAGTGGACAACCTCTACGAGGCGGGCGCAGTCCGCAACATCGCCGCCTTTTACGACAAGGTCGTCAACGGCCATTTCGAGAACGAAAACGTCGCACGCGCCGTCGATGGCATATTGGCCTGCATCCTCGGCCGCGAAGCCGCCGCCAGACGCGCCCGTTTGACCATGGACCAAATCCTCCAAGAGAACAAACGCCTCGAGGTGGACTTGAGCGGCCTGAAAACGTAGCCGCCTGCTGAGCTCAGCATTGTGACCGGCTGGACGAGGTTGCTCTAGCCCGGCAACTCAGGTATCGTAACAACAGAAAGGTCAAGACATGGCAGACCAGGAAAACGATATTTTGAAACTGGAGACTGAATTCCCCGCCGTCTCCGGATCTGCGTTTGCGGCCGCGCGCGACAGGGCGCTCGCCTCCGGGCACAGCGTCCTGGAATCGCGGGATGGTTTCCTTTACGAGGTGTTTCCCGATGGCCGGCGGCGCTTGGTGAAGCCCATAGACCCCTCCACGCCCGTTGTACCCGGCAGCAAGATCACCATCCGGTGAGCTGGAGATGAAAACCGATCGCATGCCTGCTTGGTTCAAACGTTCTGTCCTGGACAAGATCAAACCGCCGCCGCAGGACGATGTCCTTCGCCCGCCGGAACGGGGATCCATTGGGAATTGAGCATCGAGCATTGGTCAATGACCAATGGCCATTTTTCAATTCTCAATTATCAATTCACCTCAACGAGCCGCCGCCCGCTCCACTGCCGCAACGGCACAGGGGTTTGTCTCGCACCCGGCCCTCCCGGCCCTCCCGCCCCCGCCTACGGCCCGAAGAAGACCCTGCCGCTCTGATTGGTGGTCACGAAATAGCCGGTCCCGTTTGTCAGGCTGGGAAGAAGCGCGCCGTAAAAGGGAACCGTCAGGTGGTTGGAGGCATTGTAGAAACTGCCATGGAACAGGCCGGTGGCCGGGGTCAGGCTCAGGCTCAGGCGGTTGGTGCGCGTCAGGTCGGTGACCTCGTTGTTCGCGCTGAGCAGCACTTGGTTAGTCAGATTCCGCGTCAGGCCGCCATTCTCGATGATGACCTGGCCCTGGCTGAAATTAAGCGCCCGAGTGCCGTTTGTGAAAGCATAAGCCGAGCCGATGGTCTCGCTCTGAAAGACGTATCCGCCGGGATAGAGCCGCCTCCATCCGGGATTGAACCGCTTGAACCAGGTAACCGTGCCGCCCAGACCGTCCAGCGCAGGACCGGTGAAAGAGACCCAACCCAGAATCGAACCACGCCCCGAATAGGCGGCAGCATAGAGCGGCCACTGGCCCGAGCTCGAGACAAAGCTGGTTTGGGCAACCCTGGTGCCGTCGCCCAGGGTCCCGCTGAAGGACAGGTTGCCCACGGCATCGACGATCAGAGTTCCGAAACCGTCCCCGCCCGGCGCGGCCAGCGAATTGCCGCTTCCGGGGATGCGCAGGATGTAATTGCGGTTCGCCTCCGGCACAGGGTTGGCGGGCGAAAAAACGGGACGATAGGCCACGATATCCGCCGTCCATATCTCGTCGCTGACCTGGCCCGTCATGCGATTAGTCCCGCTCAAGTCCAGTTGCAGCCGCACCTGGAGCGCGCTCAGCGGGCTGCTTCGCGGGATGACGCCATAGAAGACCCCGTTGGTGGAGAATTGGCGGGAGATGCCGTAGGACGCTCCGCCCAGCCGCAGAGATACGCTGCAGGCGCCGCTCCCGGTCAGCGTGGCGGCGAAGAAACCCGAACTCTCGAACTCGAGGTCATTGGTGTCGAAAAACAGCCCGGCGTAGGCGCCGGCGGCCGCAGGAAAGGGACTGGCGGCGAAGTCGGCTTCCAGGACCAGGCCGTTGGTCATGACGAAGCTCAGCAAGGCCGAGTTGGTGTCCACGTCCCCGGTCCAGCCGACGAACAAGGCCCCAGGGTTGGGTACGGCGGTCATCTGATAACGCTGGCCGGCCACCAGGCTCTGGCCGTTCCTATCCGGCGATACCGTGCCGGGGCCGTTCACCACGACCTGCAGACGGCTGGTGTCGCTTCCCGTGAAACCGGCGACCTCAGTGATCGGCCCGCTCATGGCCGCCATGGCGGGGTTATTCGTGCCCGAGAAGGCGCCGGCGCCCGTGCCCGTCCAGCCGATAAAGCTCGACCCCGGGGCAGGCGTGGCCGTGATCGGGACGACCGTGCCGGCGTCATACCAACTGGCGCCTGGGTCCACCCCGCCGCCGGGGGTCGAATCCATCGTGAGAAGGTACTGCGTTGTGAAGTCGGCAATATAGTTGGTGATGAAGGTCGCGGGGCTTACCTGGTTGGATATGAGCATCCCGTTGTTCCAGGAATTCCAGATAAACTGCGTGCCCGGACTGCCACTCTCCAACGGCGGGGCCGAGAGCGTATGCCCCGACCCAAAAACCCAGTTGGTCATCAGGGGCGCCCTGTTCGTGAACCCATCGACCACCAACAGCAGGTTCGGCGGCACGGTGTCTATCGTCACCGCCGCCAGGGCGTCCGCAAACTGTATCTTGGCCAGAAAGCCGTCGCTATGGCCGGCCAGCACCGGTTGAAGGGCGTCCAGGACCGTAAAATCCCCGGAGACGGTCTGGCCGCAAACAAACGCATTGCCGAACCTGTCCACATCGATGCCCAGCCCGAAATCGTCCTCCAGACCCCCGAAAACCACCGCGTAGAGATTCGTCAGCACCTGGTTGGTGGCCACCACCGGCGAAAAAACCGGCTTGGTCCGGCCGTTGACAATCGCATTGGTCAGGACGTAGTTCGTGCTCACGTAGGTTGTGGGCCTGAACGAAGCGACGAATACGTCGTTGCTCCGCGTGTAATTGGTGGACGCCAGGAACGGGGCGTTGGTGGCCGAGAACGGAGCAGTCGGGAAATTGGTGGAGGCGGTGGTGCCCACGATGAAAATATTGGTGGTGACCGGGTCCAGGGCAAGGTCCCAAGCTGTCTCGTCCTGCGGCCCGCCGAAGAGCAATGAATACTGGATGACCGGCACGTTGCCGGTCGAAACGATCTTGGTGAGAAACGCATCGCTGTTGACGTAATTCACGTTGGTCATGCCGTGAGAGACGATGTTGGTGGTCGCATCCGGGACGATCGGGAAGTCCGCCGAGTAAGAGGAACCGCACACATAGACCCCTCCGGCGTCATCGACACGGATGCGAAACCCCGAGTCGTTGTTCGTGCCGCCCAGGTAGGCGCAATACAGCAAGTCCGACCCCAGCGGAGCTATTTTGGCCACGAATGCGTCGTAGGGCGTGCGCTTCCCGCTCCCATACTTGCGAAAGGCGTTGGTCGTGTCATTGAGCTGGCCCAGCAACGGCGCCAGCACCGTCGTGGTCGGAAAATTGGTCGAGTCCGTATAACCTGTGATGTATGCATTGCCCTCGCTGTCCGCCGCAATCCCCTGGCCCACGTCGAAGTTGGTGCCGCCCAGGTAGGTGGAATAGACCAGGCCGGCCCCGCCCGGTTCGATCTTGGTCACAAAAACGTCATTGCTCCCTTGGAGGCTCGTAAAGGTCAAAACCTTCGATGAGTGCAGCGGCCGGACTACCAGCGCATTGGTGGTCGGGAAATCGGTCGAGTAGGTGTAGCCGGTCACATAGACGAAATCCTTCGCGTCCACGGCTATCCCCACCCCCATGTCCCGGTCGTTCCCGCCAAGGTAGGTCGAGAATTTCAGGCTCGCCCCGTCGCTCGCCACTTCCGCGACGAACGCGTCGGTGAAATAAACACGGGCCGTGGTTATGGTCCCGCTGATGTTGGTCGAATTCGCAAGCCCCGGCACGCCCCCGATGGGGGCGCACGGGAAGTTGGTCGAATCGGTAAAACCGGTAATGTAGGCATTGCCTGCGCTGTCCAGCGCCAGGTCCAGCGCCCCGTCGTCGCCCGTGCCCCCGAGAAACGTGAAGTACAGGAGGTTGGTGCCGGTGCTGTCGACCCGCGCCACGAAGGCATCCCCGTTGATCGTCCCCCCGCCATTGGTCGCCTGCGCCCCGCCCGCAGGCAGCGCAATGGGAAACTGGCTCGAGGACGTCTGGCCCGCAAAATACACCGACTGATCCGTCGGGTTGACTTTCACCGCCCAGACAATGTCGTCCCCGTTGCCGCCGAAATACGTCGAATAGATCATCGTCGGGTCAATCACCAGCGGCCTCGACCGATCATACTGGCCGGCGGCGAAGCTGACCGTCCGGGCATCCTTGAGCACATAGCCGCCGGAGACCCGCCGGCGTTGTCCGCCGACCTCCTGATAGAGCAGCGGCCGAGGCTGGCGGACCTCCTCCGCCCCAAGGCCCAGGACCAGGTTGCCGACCTCATCCAGAGTCAGCCTGTCCACCCCGTCGAAATGCAGCGCAATCTGCCCAGAATCGGCCCCCGGGGCGACAGTCAAATCATACTCCAGCCGCTGCTGGTTGCCGTAATAGACGAGATTGACGCCCGGATACAACTCCTGGACCCGCACCTTCGCATAAGTTCCGACGCCGGTCCGCCACCGCCCCGGGTCGCTGCCGACCAGGTAGTTGATCTTCCCCGACATCTTCCCATCCCCGGAGGTCCGCGCCTGCGGATTGGCCCCGGCGAACTCCATGCTCAGTCCCCGGGTGGTTGTCCAATGCGAAGCCACAGACCGGGCGCGGTCCGTCAAGGGCGCTCCCTGGGCGCTCGCCTTTTTGGCCAGGACCAGTTGCACCCGGACGGGGGCGATGCGCAATTGGTAATTCAGGCCGCGGGCCACAAACTCTCCCTGGCCGTCCAGCGGCTCGAAGGCCAGAGGCAGGGCGGCAAAGCCATGGCTCGAGCCCGGGACCCCGCCGGCGCCTTGCGCCATGCGGGCCGGTCCCAGGCAGAGCAATCCGGCCCCGAGCGTCAGCAGCGTCAGACCAATCCGTGCAATCCGTGGTGGACCTGTTCCTTTCGGCTTCGGCTTTGCCGCGCTGCGCAGGGTGTGAAACATAGGGCCTAATAGTCTCTGGTGAAGCCGACGCCGAACTGGAATTTGCCGGCGCTGCTGTTGTACTGGTCGTGGTGAATGGGAATGCCGTAATCCAGCCGAATGGGGGCGATCGGAAGGTTGATGCGCAGACCCAGACCCCAGTTGTCATCGAAGCCGCTCAGGCTGTAGTAGTACGGCCTCTCGCCCACGTTGCCGATATCGTAAAACAGGGCAAAGCGCAGGCTCAGACCGTGCTCCTGCTCGATGATCGGGATCGAGTACTCGGCCGAGCCGAACCAGTAGGTGTCCCCGCCGATAGGCTCGCCCAAGCCGGGCTGGCGGGGGCTGATGCTGCGATAGGGGTAGCCCCGCAACGAATACATCCCGCCCAGGTAGTAGCGCTCATAAAACGGCACGTCGCCCGACTCCAGGCTCCGGGCATCCCCGGTCCGTCCCACAACCTCCAGGACGTGCCCCGGCGCAAATCCCTTGAAATACCACGCGCTGTTCAGGTCCAGCTTGTAGAATTCCTTGTCAAAACCGAGCGGCCCCCCGACAAACTCGGTTGCCAGGCTGGTGCGCTGGCCTTTGTTGGGCAACAGACCGCCCCCCCGGGTGTCGTAAGCCAGGGACCCGCCCACCTTCGACAGCACATGGTAGCCGACCTCGTCCATAACGGCATTGGGGACATTCGGTCTGACCGCCCCCCCCGGCAGGCCGCCCGACGAATCCAGGCCGCCAATGGTTCCAGGCCAATTGGGCTGGGTTGGCGTCGGCGTGTTCCCTTGGTTGACAAACTCGTGGTAAGGCGAGTTGAGGCGAATCCCCACGTCTTCCAGCGTGTAGCTGGCGCTGCCAATGATAAAATCGTTGTTGAACAGCGTGCGCGAGAGGCTCACGCGCCCGCCGGCGCGGATTTCGTCATACATGTTCTCCAGGCTCTGGTAGGCCAGGTCGCGGTAATAGACATCCACCCCCAGGGTCAGCTTGCGCCCCAGGAACCACGGCTCGATGAAGGACATCAGGTAGTCCTGCTGCAGCGTGCCCAGGGCCACGTGAAGACGGAATTTCTGGCCGTTGCCCGTAAACTTGGGCGGGTTGAACAAGTCAAAGTTGCCCTGGTAATACTCCGCAAACCCCACCAGCGATTCTATCGAGCTGTAGCCCGCCCCCACCGTAACGTGGCCCGTGTGGCCCTCATCCACGGCGACGACGAGGTTCTTCATGTTCGGGATTTCCGTCGCCTCCGGGTGCGCGTCCACCTTCGAGAAATACTGCATGTTCTCCAGCCGCATCCGGCTGCGCCGCACTCGCACCATGTCGAAGACCTCCCCAGGGGCCACCGCCAACTCCCGCCGGATAACCTTGTCCTTGGTGATCGTGTTGCCGCGAATCTCGATGCGCTCGATAGTGGATTGCTGGCCCTCGTTGATCTGGAACTCCAGGTCCATGGTGCCGGTCTCCGTATTGGGGATGCGAATCAACTTCAGACCGCCCGACGGACTGCCCGACGTTGTCGTTACGTCGATATACCCCCGCGCGCCGTAGAAATCCTCCACGGCCTCCACGTCCCGCGCGTATTCCTTCGGCTTGAAAATGTCCCCCACGTCCATCGGCAGCCCATTGGGGCCCAGCTTGGTCTTGCCACCCTTGGCCTGGTTCAACCGGCGCATGCCGGCGATGATCTGCTCCGCGCTGAAAAGCTTGTTCCCGGTGAACCTGACCGACCCGATTCGGTACTGGCGCCCTTCATAGACAACCAGCCGCACGATCATCTTCCGCGGCGTCGGATTGACAAACTGCACGTCCTTGATCTCGAAATCAACGTAGCCGTGGTCCTGATAAAACTCGGCCAACCGCTCCTTGTCGTCCTCAAATTCCTCCGTTTTCAGAAACCCGTGGCCCGTAATCCACGACCACATCCAGTGGCGGCGGGTCTTTTTGAACGCTCCGCCGCCCACCAGAAACCCGCCTCGGAGCTTGCGCTGGCTAAAGGCCTTGGCCCCCGCGAATTGCACGTCGACGATCTTCACTTTGGGGCACTCAATGATCTCGAACGTAGCCGTCGCCCGCCCCAGGGCCTCTTCAATGCTGTATTTATACTTGACTTGCGTCTGCGGATAGCCGGCCTTTTGGTAGAGCTTGAAGATCTCCTGCTCGTCGGTGAAGAGCTTGCGCTCATCCAACGGTTCCCCGACTTTGGAGGTGAGCTTCTTGGAGAGCTTGGAGTCCTTGTACTTCTTGTTCCCCGTGAAGTTGATAGCCGCCAGGCGGGGCTTGGCCTGGACGATATAGGTAACCACGTAACCCTTGGGCGTCGGATCGGCCCCAACGCGGATGTTCAGGAAAAAACCCGTGGCGTAGAGGCTGTGGATGTCGTCACTCGAGGCCCCCGGCAAATACGCATCGCCCGGCTTGACCCGAATGTGCGCCCGGATGAGCTCGTCGCTGACCGACACCGGGCCGACGTGCTCGATTTTGACCTCCGCGACCACCTTGCTGGGAATCTGCGCCGGGCTGGCCGGGGCCCAGGCCAAGAGCAGGAGCAACAGGCAAAGGCGTAGCGAGGGTCTGATCATTGCATGTTCAGTTTGGCGCGCTTTCGTCGCTGACTTTCGCCTTGCTCTCGAACCGCGTATAGGACCGCAAGAAAGTCAGTTCCACGTCCCCGGTCGGCCCGTTGCGCTGCTTGGCAATCAACAGGTTCACCGGCGCCGCCTCTTCCTCGGCGCCGCCGGCGCCGCCGCTCTCTTCGTCCTCGCTGCTGGGTCTGTACAACAGACCCACCAGGTCCGCATCCTGTTCAATTGCCCCCGATTCCCGCAGGTCGGAAAGCCGCGGCTTGCGGTTCTTTTCCCGTTCCAGCTCCCGGTTCAACTGGCTGAGCACGATCACGGGCACGCCAAGCTCCTTTGCCAGCGACTTGATGCCATTGGAGATGTCCGCAATCTCTTGCTGCCGGTTCTCTGCACGGCGCGCAGTAGAGTGGAGCAGTTGCAGGTAGTCAATCACCAAAAGCTTGATCCCGTATTGCTGGTGCATTCGCCGCGCCTTGGCCCGCAACTGGAGTATCGACAGCCCGGAGCTGTCATCGATGAACAGCGGCGCGTTGGCCAACTTGCCGGCGGCCCCCGTGAGCTTCGGAAAATCCCGCTCCGCCAGGAACCCCTCGCGCACGCTCCGCATGTTCACCCGCGATTGCGAGCAGAGCATCCGCAGCACCAGCGATTCGGAGGTCATCTCCAGGCTGAACACCCCTACCCCCAGCCTCAGCCCGATCGCCACGTGCTCGGCGATGTTCATCGCCAGCGACGTCTTTCCCATGCTCGGCCGAGCCGCGATGACGATCATCTCCCCGCCGTGCATCCCGCTGGTCATCCGGTCCAGGTCCGGAAACCCGGTGCCAATGCCCGTCAGGGCCCCCTGCCGCTGGTGGAAGCTCTCGATCGTCGTGATGGCCCTCTTGACCAACTCCTTGATCGTGGCGGTCTCGCCCTGCACCCGCGATTCGCTGATGCGCAGAATGTCGCGCTCAACCTCGTCCATCAGCACATCCACCTCCCCCTCGTAGTCATAGACCCGTCCAACCACCCCGGTGCAGGTTTGAATCATCTTCCGCAACAGGTACTTCTCCTGCACGATATCCGCGTAATAGCTCAGGTTGGCCGAGGACGGCACCACGTCCGGCAGCGTCGAGAGGTAGGCGATACCCCCAACCTCCTCCAGAAGTTGCCGGTTCTTGAGCCGCTGCTGCAGCGTAATGAGGTCGATCCCCTCTCGGCTGTCGTACATCGCTGCCAGCGCGTTGAATATCGTCTGGTGCCGCAGGTCGTAGAAAACCTCGCCCCCCGCCTTGAACCGCTCGATGCACACCCCCATGCATTCGTTGGGGGCCAGCAGGATGCACCCCAGCACCCCTTGTTCCGCCTCCACCGAATGCGGCGGCAACCGGTCCACTCGAGCCCCCGCAGCAGCCACCGGCTCTTTCCGGCGCCTCCCTTTCATTTCGGGCGGCGCCACCCCATCCTTCGCGGGAGTCTCATTCATCCCCTAAGAAAACGACATTCCCCGCCCCCCGGCAATTCGGAAATTGGCCGCAACCTACTCTGCAATCCAAGCCCCTCGGCCGACATCGGAAATGGAGTAAGGCTCGACCCGCACGACTTCTGACCGGCCACAAAATGGACCCTTTGCGTGAACCTCACGCAAAATGCGTGAAAATCACGCATCGCAGGAATTCAAACCCGCGTTTTTCCCGGCTTTTGGCTCTTATTCAGGGCTGGCATCAGGAATGCTCTAAAAAAACGAAAAATCGGGTTGACAGTACGGGCGGTTGCCTTTTAAAGTTCGCCCACTGTCAGCCACAACACAAAAAACGAACCAGCAGAGTTTATGAAGAATCAACGCAAAAAAACCGGGGCGTTTACGCTCATCGAATTGTTAGTCGTCATCGCCATCATCGCCATCCTGGCCGCCATGCTGCTCCCAGCCCTGGCTCGCGCAAAGGCCCGCGCCCAACGCGCCAGTTGCGCCAACAACCTCAAGGAACTGGGCATTGCCTTCAAGACCTGGGGCTTGGACAACAACGATGCCTATCCAATGGTGGTTCCCACCGCCAGTGGCGGCCCGCCCAATCAGACGCAGATCGCTGCCGGGACAGGACCCGCTTCAGCGAATTACCTCTACCAGGTCTTCGGCGTGATGTCCAACGAGGTGAGCACTGCCAAGTTGCTGGCCTGCCCGTCGGATTCGGACACCATCGTCCACACAAACCTGCTCATTGTGGGCAACCAAGTAAGCAACTACGAGGTGCCCAACTCCGGCGGCCAATACAGCCTCTGTGACGTGAACGTCTCCTATTTCCTCGGCTTGAACGCCGACGAGAACTATCCCCAGATGCTGCTGTGCGGCGACCGCAACATCTACGGCGGCACGGGCGCCTTCGCCAATTACGAGCCCACCCAAAACAACAGCTACGGCGATGCTCAACACCTTAGCCCCGCCACCGTCATTATGGGAACCAACTTCGCCTCCACCGCGCTTTCCCCGGCCTGGACCGGCAAGATGCACCAGTCCCAAGGCAATATCCTGCTGTGCGACGGCAGCGTGCAGCAGATCAGCAGCTCCCGCCTGCGCGACCAACTCCGCAACTCCGGCGACATGACCCAGACCCCCGGGCCGAACACCTTGCTCTTCCCGTAATTGGTGCTGTCACCTGTCATTGGCAACTCCTAATCAAGGCGCCCGCAAGGGCGCCTTTTTTCTGCGCGCCGCCTTTGAGAATACTTGTCGCCATCACGGGGGCCAGCGGCGCCCTCTACGCCCAGCGCCTGCTCGACAACCTCGGTTCTGACCGGCAGCAGGAGCTGCATGTCGTGCTTAGCCGATACGCCCAGGCCGTCATAAACGAAGAGTTGGCCGGGGGCTTGCGCCTGCCGGCGCACGCCAGGCTCCACGGTCTGGAGGACATGCAGGCCCCTTTTGCCAGCGGTTCCAACGCCCCCGATGCCATGGTCGTCATCCCTTGCAGCATGGGCGCCCTGGGACGAATTGCCCATGGCTGCAGCCAGGACCTGCTCCTGCGCGCCGCCGATGTGGCGTTGAAAGAGAAGCGGAAGCTCGTCCTGGTTCCGCGCGAAACCCCTCTCAACCTGGTTCACATCAAAAACCTCGAGTTGCTGCTGCTGGCCGGCGCCACCATCCTGCCCGCCAACCCCTCGTTCTACTCACGCCCCCAAACGGCCGAGCAGGTGGCCGACACCGTGGTGGCGCGGGTCCTGGACCACCTCGGCATCGAGCACGCCCTGGGGGTCAGATGGGGCGAGGAAAAGGAGTAAAGCTACGGATTCGATGTTTCGCACCCTGCGCAAATGGGCTGATTTCGTGAAATTCCCGCACACCGCCTTTGCGCTCCCGTTCGGGTTGGCCGCGATGGCCGTTGCAGCGCGGGACAACCGGGGTTGGCCCGGGTGGAGAAAGTTCGGCCTCATCCTTGCCGCCCTGGTCTGCGCCCGCACCTGCGCCATGACGTTCAATCGCATTGCGGACCGCAAATACGACGCGCTCAACCCGCGCACCGCCGGGCGGCACCTGCCCACCGGCCGGATTACCCTGCCCGGCGCCCTCGCCCTGTGCCTGCTCTCCGGCGCCGGCCTGGTCGGCGCCAGCTTCTTGCTCAACCCGCTCTGCCTCTGCCTGTCTCCTCTGGCCCTGGCCCTGATCTGCTTTTATTCCCTCACCAAGCGGTTCTCCGATTACACCCATTTGTTCCTCGGCCTGGCCCTGGCCCTGGCGCCGGTCGGCGCGTGGCTGGCGGTCAAAGGCAGCGACATCTCCCCCCTCGAACTGGTCCAAATGCTCGTCCTGGCCGCTGTGGTCGTTCTCTGGCTGGCGGGGTTCGACATTATCTACTCGCTTCAGGATTACGAGTTTGACCGCCGGCACGGCCTGCGCTCTCTGGTCGTCGCATGGGGGCCGCAAAACGCCCTTCGGGCCGCCTTCCTGGCCCACCTCCTCGTATGCGGCCTGCTCTTCGCCTTTGGCGTCCTCTGCCGCTTCAGAATCGCCTACCTCGTCGGCTGGCTCATCATTGTCGCCTGCTTGCTCCTCGAACACTGGATTGCCCGCCGCCGGAGCCTGAATTGGATACAACTCGCCTTCTTCCGCCTCAATGCCCTCGTAAGCGCTATCTTCCTCATCGTCACCCTGGCCGAAGTCGTCTTCCAGGGCGGCTTCAGACTGCGCTGACTGTTTTTCGGACAGTCCCCGCCCTTTCAACGGAAGCGCAAACTCTCGCCCAGGACCGCCAGGACCAGGCGCATGAGAGCGACGGTGCCGAAGATGAACGCCAGCGCCATCATTCCCTCGCTGATTCCAAACCTGGCCTCTTGCTCCGTGTGCCGCACCGGGATGACAGTCCCAGCCATGAATTCGCTCCGCCTTCCGGCCCCTTTTACGCTGTGCTTCATGGCTGCTGAATAGCATAATACGGGCCAAACCTATTTTGCTCGCCCAAGGCCGGCAAGAGGGTTATTCTCCCCGCGCAAACGACCTGAGGTGAATTATGGACGAACTGTTGAAGATATTGCAGGCCAACGCCCTGGAGCCGCGCGAGAACATCGCCCGGATGCTCGAGTTGTCAGTGGACGAGGTAAACCAGCGGGTTGCCGATTACGAAATGCGCAGGGTCATCCGCGGCTACCAGGCTATCCTGGACGAGGATCAGCTCGGCCTGGACAAAGTCACTGCCGTCATCGAAGTGAAGGTGACGCCCCAGCGCGAGGGAGGCTTCGACACCATCGCCGGCCGGATCAGTCGTTTCCCGGAAGTGCGTTCGGCTTACCTGATGAGCGGCACCTACGACCTGCTCCTGTTCGTCGAGGGCAAGAACCTGAGGGAAGTGGCGGGATTTGTCAGCGAGCGGTTGGCGGCCCTGGAAGGGGTGCTCTCGACCTCGACGCATTTCATGCTCAAGACCTACAAACGCTTTGGGGTCCTCATGTGCCAGGAACACTCTGATGAACGCCTCACCATCACTCCGTAACCGTCTCAACGCCGCCGTCAGGGACATCCCGCCCTCGGGCATTCGCGACTTCTTCGACATCGTCACGACGATGAAGGACGTGATCAGCCTGGGCATCGGCGAACCGGACTTCGACACACCCTGGCATGTCCGCGAATCCACCGTCTTTGCCCTCGAACGCGGCGCCACCCACTACACCAGCAATCTCGGCTACCCGGAACTGCGCCGCGCATTGGCCGGCTACGTCCGCAAGGTGTTTGGCGCCAACTACGACCCTCAGACCGAGGTGTTGGTCACCGTCGGCGTAAGCGAGGCCCTGGACCTGGCTTTGCGCGCACTGCTCAACCCTGGCGATGAGGTGCTTTACCACGAGCCATGCTACGTCTCCTACCGGGCGACCATCCTCTTTGCCCACGGCGTGCCCGTCGCCGTCGAAACCCGCCCCGAAAACGGCTTTCGTGTCACCCGCCAAATGCTCGAGGCCAAGGTCACCCCCCGCACCAAGGCCCTCATGCTCAATTTCCCCAACAACCCCACCGGCGCCGTTATGGGCCGGGCCGACCTCGTTGACATCGCCGCCTTTGCCCGCCAGCACGACCTCATCGTCATTACCGACGAAATCTACGGCGAACTGACTTATGACACCCCTCACACCAGCCTTGTGAGCCTGCCGGGCCTGCGTGAGCGCACCATCTTCCTGCACGGCTTCTCCAAGGCCTGGGCCATGACCGGCTTTCGACTCGGCTATGCCTGCGCCCCCGCTGAACTCATCGAGGCCATGATGAGAATCCACCAATACACGATGCTCTGCGCCTCCTCCCTCAGCCAGAAGGCCGCTATCGAGGCCCTCGCCCGCCCCGCCTCCGATATTGGCGACATGGTCCAGGAATATCGCCGGCGCCGCAATTTCATAGCCGCTGCCTTTGCCGACATGGGCCTGGACTGCCACCGCCCGCTCGGGGCCTTTTATGCCTTTCCCAGCATCGCCAGGTTTGGCCTCTCCTCCAGGGATTTCGCCCTGCAACTCCTCAACCAGGAAAAAGTGGCCGTTGTCCCCGGCAGCGCCTTTGGCGCCTGCGGCGAGGGCTTCCTCCGCTGCGCTTATGCCACCAGCATGGCCAACGTGAGAGAGGCCATGGCCCGGCTCAAACGGTTTGTCTCCAGGCGGTAGAGAGGGCCGAGGGGCGAGGGTCGAGGCAACGAAGCGCGGCCTCTCGGCCCCGGCCGCTACGCTTCCTCCGCCTGGCTCAAGCTGGCCAGGACCCCCAGGTCCTCGAGGGTGGTGGTGTCCCCTTTGATCTCGGCCCCGGCCGCGATCTGCTTCAGGAGGCGGCGCATGATCTTGCCCGAACGCGTCTTGGGCAGGGCTTCGGCGAAACGGATGTCCTCCGGCTTGGCCAGCGGACCAATCTCACGCGCTACGTGCTGGCGCAACTCTTCCCGCAGGCCCGCCTCCGGTTGCACGTTGCCCCTGAGGGTAACAAAGGCCACCAGGGCCTGGCCCTTGAGCGCATCGGGCCGCCCCACCACGGCTGCCTCGGCCACCCCAGGGTGGCTCACCAGAGCGCTCTCCACTTCGGCTGTGCCGATGCGGTGGCCGGCGACGTTCAGAACGTCATCGATGCGACCGACTATCCAGTAATATCCGGAGCTGTCCCGCCGGCAGCCGTCGCCGGTGAAATAGGCGGCGGGGACTTCGCCCCAATACACGTCCCGGTATCGCCCGGGGTCGCCCCAGAGACCCCGCAGCATGCCCGGCCAAGGCCGGCGGATGACCAGCTTGCCTCCGCTGTTGGGGGGAACGGCTTTGCCGTTGTCATCCACCACCTCGGGGGTGATCCCGAAGAAGGGCAGCGTGGCCGACCCCGGTTTGGTCGGCGTGGCGCCGGGCAGCGGGCTAATGAGAATTCCGCCCGTCTCGGTCTGCCACCAAGTATCGACGATCGGGCAGCGTTTGCCCCCGATGACTTCATGATACCAAATCCAGGCCTCGGGATTGATCGGTTCGCCGACCGTTCCCAACAAGCGCAACGAGGTCAGGTCGTGCTTCTTGGGCCATTGGGCGCCCCATTTCATAAAGGCCCGGATGGCCGTTGGCGCTGTGTAGAGAATGGTCACGCCGTACTTGCTGATGATCCGCCAGAAACGGTCTGGCTCCGGGAAATTGGGCGCCCCCTCGTACAGGAGGCTCGTGGCCCCATTGGCCAGCGGGCCGTAAATGACATAGCTATGGCCGGTGACCCAGCCGACGTCGGCGGTGCACCAAAAAACGTCCTCGTCCCGCAAATCGAAGATGTATTTGGCCGTGACCTTGGCGTAGAGCAGGTATCCTCCGGTCGTGTGAAGCACGCCCTTGGGTTTGCCGGTCGAGCCGCTGGTGTAAAGGATAAACAGGGGCGCTTCGCTGTCCATCTTCTCGGCCGGGCAGTCCGCCGAGGCGGATTCCATTTCACGGTGCCACCACAGGTCGCGGCCATCCTGGAACCGGATGTCGTTATGGGCCCGGCGCAGGACGATGACCTTCTCGACCGTCCTGGCCAGCAGGTCCCCTCGGGGTCCCTTGAGCGTCAGCGCCTCATCCACATTCCCCTTGAGAGGCACCACCATTCCCCGCCGAAAACCCCCGTCGGCCGTGATCACGAGCCTGGCCTGGGAATCCTGGATGCGGTCGGCAACGGACTGCGCGCTGAAGCCGCCGAACACGACGGAGTGGACGGCGCCGATGCGGGCGCACGCGAGCATCGCGATGGCAGCCTCCGGGACCATCGGGAGGTAGATCAGAACGCGGTCCCCCGGCCTGAGGCCCAGCCGTTTGAGGACGTTGCCAAAACGGCAAACCTCGTGGTGCAGTTGCTGGTAGGTCAGTGTCCGCTGCTCCACGGGCCTGTCGGGTCCGGCCGATTCGCCTTCCCAAATCAGGGCGGCTTTGTTTGCGGTGGCCGTCTTCAGATGCCGGTCCAGGCAGTTCCAGGCCGCGTTCAGTTGGCCTCCCACAAACCATTTGGCGAACGGTTCCTCCCACTCCAATACCTTGGTCCAGGGCTTGAACCAGACCAGTTCCTCTTCGGCTTGCCTCCCCCAGAACTCCTCGGGCGAGGCGATGGAGTGGCGGTAAAGCCGCCGGTACTGGCCCAAAGACTTGATGCGGGCCTGCTTGGAGAAACTCTTGGGGGGCGGGAAAAGCCGCTCTTCCTGCAAGATGGATTCGATATCGGACATTATTGAAAGTGGAGCTAATCTCGAGTATTGGCAAACAAAAAACAACCCGTCTCTCGTCGAGACGGGCTGTTCAATCACGGAAGCCCAGCCTTGAAAAGCTTGCCCCGATTAGGGGGGAGCGTATGTGCGAGTCGTAACGGGCTGCTGTATGTCCAGATTGGCATTGGGGGGCACGAAACCAGGGGCCAAGGGAACATAAGGCGGGCCGATCGATGGGCCTCTGGAGTCCGTGGTCGAAGAGGAAGAGGCCACCGTTATGGCGCCCGCCTGGTCCAGGATCAACCCCAGAGAGGCGATTTCGACGCCGCCTCTGCCCTCCAAATCGGCCAGTGCCTTGTCGATGCCGGCCTTGAGCTCGGGGAAGGCCAACGACAGGGCGGTGAGGATGGCCTGGTTGGACCCCGGAACGGTGTCGCAGACCGCTACGGCCACAAGCCGATAGCTGCCGGGAACGGCCCGGGAAACCGCTACAACAATCTTGGCCGCCTTGAAAGGAGCGGCGGCAGCGGCCGCTTTGGCGATGGCAACCGCCTGCCTGGGCTGCAGTTCAGCGGCTGTCCCGGCGGCAATCGACGCCATTTCGGGAACCGATTTGGAGATCGAGTCGACTACGGCGCAGACGCTGGCTGGACTGGCCTGCAAAGCGGCCTTGACGACGTTAACCGTAGTAACGCTCCAATCACGGGCCTTTGCTTTGTGGACCAACTTGGCCGCTTCTGCCGGCAGTTCTGCCGGAGCGCACTTGCTGAGGGCCGCACTGTACGGGTTGACTTTTTGAACATCACCGGCGACTCCACTCAGAGCGCCAAGACAAACAAAACCTAACAGCGTCATCGCGATTTGTTTCATAGCGTTGCCATATTTCAGACACGAATATACACCGTTTGTTGCACACTTTCTATCTTCTGACACTCCATTTCTATCATCCTCCCCCAAGGGCGTCAACAAGAAATTGCAAGATTTTTTCCCCCTTGTGCAATGCCTCGGGTGGCGGCGGGACCGGGCGCCTCACTCCGCGCGGGCCGGCTGGTTTCAGGGCGCAACGGCGCGCGCGGAGTGGCGCGCCCTGCCTGCTTTGATGAGCTATGGAAATCAGGAGGATAATACAAGCTGAACAAAAGAGGCTCGCGGGGCGGTTTTGCGGGCGGGCAACGGTTGGCGGGGGCACAAAAAAGGGAAAGTATTGGCCAAGGCATGTTGAGATTTTTCTCCTCGAACCGCTATGAGTGAGAATGATGGAAATCGAACGCACAATCAAGTATGACGCGGACCGGGTGAAGGGGTTTGGCAAGGAGGTCATGGGCGTGCCCGGATGCGAACAGTTGGAGAGTTGCATTCAGTGCGGCACCTGCTCGGGGGTCTGTCCGTTGAGCATCTACATGGATTATACGCCGCGCCAGGTGATGGCGCTGACGCGGGGCGGCTTTAAGAGGGAGGTGTTGCGGAGCCACACGATTTGGCTCTGCGCCTCCTGCTATGCCTGCACGGTCGAGTGCCCGCGCGAGATCCGGATTACGGACATCATCTATGAACTGAAGCAGCGGGCCATTCACGAGGGGATCTATCCCAAGCGGTTCCCCATCCCGGTGCTGGCGCGGGAGTTCAGCGAGATGGTGCGGAAGAACGGGCGGATCACGGAGATGTTGTTGGTAATGAGACTATTCCTGAAAACCAACCCGTGGGCCGCGATGGGCAATTGGCGGATGGGTCTGGACCTGCTCAAGACGGGCCGGCTCTCGCTGGCCACCGAGAAGATCAAGGGGCGGCGGGACCTGGCCCGGATGCTGGATGCGGTTGATGCGGAGAAAGGAGCCCGAGCGTGAAGTATTCCTATTTTCCAGGCTGTTCCCTCAAGGGGCTGGGCCGGGCCTACGAGGAATCGTTGTTGCCGGTGTTCAAGCACCTGGGGGTGGAATTGGAGGAGTTGGAGGACTGGAATTGCTGCGGGGCGACCGCTTACATGGCGGTGGACGAGGGCAAGGCGTGCGTGCTGGCGGCGCGCAACCTGGCCCTGGCGCAGCAGAGCGGCCACGTGCAGATGCTGGCTCCTTGCGCGGCCTGTTACCTGGTCTTGAACAAGGCCCAGCATTACCTGCATGACTCTCCGGCGATGAGGACGACTGTGGATCACGCCCTGGGCACGATCGGGTTGAAGTTCAGCGGGGCGCTATCGGTGCGCCACCCGCTGGATGTGCTGCTCAATGACGTGGGCCTCGAGGCGGTCAGACAGAAGGTCCGGCGTCCGTTATCGGGCCTGAAGGTGGCGCCTTATTACGGCTGCCAGATGGTGCGGCCATACGCGACCTTCGACGACCAATACAACCCGACGACCATGGACCGTTTGATCGAGGCCCTGGGCGCGACCGTGGTCCGCTATCCCCTCAAGACCAAGTGCTGCGGCGGCAGCCTGACCGGCACCGTGCCCGAGGCAGGGGTCCGCATGGTCTATATCCTCCTCAACGAAGCCCGCAAGCGGGGCGCCCACTGCCTGGCGACGGTCTGCCCGTTGTGCCAATTCAACCTTGACGCTTACCACGCGCAGGTGACCTCTCAATACGGGGACGTGATGATGCCGACGGTTTATTTCACGCAACTCATGGGCCTGGCCTTCGGCCTCGAACAACAGGGGCTGGGTTTGGGCCGCGCCGCCGTGCCCTTCAAATGGCGCCCGGGGACGGTCCCGAGTCCGCAGCCCAAGGTCCAAAGCGGCGAACCGCAAGTCAAAGCTCAGTCCTCATGAAAACAGGAAACGGCAGTCACGAAGTTCGGATCGGGTTTTACATCTGCCATTGCGGGCACAACATCGCCGCCATGGTGGATTGCCCGGAGGTGGCCAGATACGTCGAGGGCCTCCCCGGGGTGGCACTGTCGCGCGACTATAAGTATATGTGCTCGGACCCCGGCCAGGAGCTCATTCAGAAGGACATCCGGGAATTCGAGCTCAACCGCGTGGTGGTCGCCTCCTGCTCGCCGCTCCTGCACGAACACACTTTCCGAAGCGCGACCCGGGCCGGCGGGTTGAACCCGTTCTTCTTTCACATGGTCAATATTCGCGAGCACGATGCGTGGGTCCATACCGACCGCCAGGAGGCCACCGCCAAGGCCAAGGCCCTGGCCAGGGCCGCCATTGCCCGCGTCGCCCACCACAGCGCCCTGGAGGTTAAGAAAGTCCCCATCCATCCCGATGTCCTGGTCGTGGGCGGCGGCATCGCCGGCATTCACTCCGCCCTGACCCTGGCCAACGCAGGCAAGAAAGTCTATCTGGTCGAGCGCGAACCGTCCATCGGCGGCCACATGGCCAGGTTCGACAAGACCTTCCCCACGCTGGACTGCGCGGCCTGCATTCTAACGCCGAAGATGTCGCAAGTGGGGACCCACCCGAACATCACCCTCCTGACTTACAGCCAGGTCGAAGGAGTCGCCGGCTACGTCGGCAATTACAAGGTCAAGATCCGCCGCAAGGCGCGGTTTATCGATGAGGACAAATGCACCGGCTGCCAGCAGTGCGCCGAGCGCTGCCCGGTCCAGTACAAGTCCTACCCCTGCCTGCCCGGCGCCGGGGGCAACGGCACAGGCCATGGGTTGCCGCTGGAGCCGGAACTGGAGCCGGGGCTCAAGACGATTGTGGACCGGGCGCTGGACATGCACCAGCCGGTCGAGGCCCCGCTGAACTCGGTCATGCAGGAGCTCACCTCGGCGGACCGGAGGTCGCCCAGCCGGGAAGCAACGCGGGCGCCGCTGATCTCCGTGCTGCAGGACATCAACCGCGACGTGGGCTACCTGCCGGAGCCGGCCCTGCGGTATGTGAGCCGGCGAACGCAAGTCCCGCTGGTTTCGGTTTACCATGTGGCGACGTTCTACAAGGCGTTCAGTCTCCAGCCCCGGGGCCAGCACGTCATTCGCGTGTGCCAGGGCACCGCTTGCCACGTGCGGGGCGCCGGCCGCGTGTTGGAGGCCCTCAAAGGCCAGCTCCAAATCGAGCCCGGCCAAACCACCCAGGACCGCAAGTTCACGCTGGAAACGGTCAACTGCCTGGGCACCTGCGCGCTGGCGCCGGTGGTCACCATTGACTCGAACTACAGCGGCAATGTGACCGCCTCGAAGGTCAAGCAAATCCTCAAGCCCTATGCCTGAAAAGGAGAGTGCCATGGCAACCAAACTGACCTCTTGCGGCGAGTTGGACGCGTATCGGAAGACCCTCTGTGCGAAGCACGACCCCAATCGCACCTGTATTACCGTGTGCGGCGGCACCGGCTGCCGCGCCTGCCGGGGGCTGGACGTGGCCGAGTCCTTCCGCAAGGCCATCCGCGACCAGGCCCTCGAGGGCAAGGTCGACCTCCGCGTTACCGGCTGCCTCGGTTTCTGCGAGAAGGGACCCGTGGTCACCATCCGGCCCAAGGGCCTGATCTACGTCAAAACCACGCCCCAAGACGCGAAGGAGGTCGTCGAAAAAACCGTCCTCCGCGGCGAAGACGTCGAGCGGCTCTTCCTGAAGGACCCCCAAACGGGCAAGCGGCAGCGCACCCGCGAGGAGATTCCGTTCTACAAGAACCAGATGCCGCTCATCTTCGGCGCCAACTTCGAGTTGGACCCCCAGAACATCGACGACTACATACGGCTGGGGGGCTACAGCGCGTTGGCCAAGGCGCTGGCGGCCATGAAACCGGAGGAGGTCATCGAGGCGGTGTCCCGGTCCGGCCTGCGGGGCCGGGGGGGCGCCGGCTTCCCTGCCGGCGTCAAATGGGCCTCCTGCCGCAAGGCGGAGGGCAACGGCAAGTACATTGTCTGCAACGCCGACGAAGGAGACCCGGGCGCCTACGCCAACCGCAGCCTCATGGAAGGCAACCCCCACAGTGTCGTCGAGGGGATGATCATCGGCTCCTTCGCCATCGGGGCGCACGAGGGCTTTATCTATGTGCGCACCGAGTATCCCCTGGCGGTCGAGCTGATGTATAAAGCCATCGCCGATGCGCGGGCCTTGGGGCTCTTGGGCCGGAATATCCTGGGCAGCGGCCACAGCCTGGACCTGGAAATCAACCGCGGCGGCGGCGCTTTCGTATGCGGGGAGTCCACGGCCTTGATGGCCTCGATCGAGGGCCGGCCCGGCGAACCCCGCGCCAAGCACGTCCACATGGTGGAACGCGGTCTCTGGGACCGTCCCACGGTCCTGAACAATGTTGAAACGTGGTCCAACGTGCCTTTGATTATCAACCGGGGGCCGGAGTGGTTTACGACCATCGGCACCGGCAACGTCAAGGACAGCCCTTGGGGCGGGAGCAAGGGCACGAAGATATTCTCGCTGGTGGGCAAAGTGAACAACACCGGCCTGGTCGAGGTGCCCATGGGCACAACCCTGCGCAAAATCATCTACGACATCGGCGGCGGCATCAAGGACGGCAAGAAGTTCAAAGGCGTCCAGACCGGCGGGCCCTCGGGGGGCATCCTGGGGGAACGGCATCTGGACCTGCCCATCGATTACGATCAATTGGTCGAGGTCGGCTCGATGATGGGTTCGGGCGGCATGATCGTGATGGATGAGGACAACTGCATGGTGGACTTTGCCCGCTTCTTCCTGGCCTTCCTCGAGGACGAGTCGTGCGGCAAATGCACCCCATGCCGCGAGGGCGTCACGCAGATGCGGCAACTCCTGGAGCAGATCGGCGCCGGCAAGGCCACCCTTGCCCACCTCGATTTGCTCAAGGACCTGGCCGAAGTGGTCCAGGAGGCCTCCCTCTGCCAACTGGGCGCGACCGCGCCCAACCCCGTCCTGACCACGCTCAACTATTTCCGCCAGGAGTACGAGGCCCACATCCGCGACGGCAAATGTCCGGCCGGCGTCTGCAAGGCGCTGGTCTCCTACCACATTGACCCGGAGAAATGCACCGGCTGCACGCTGTGCGCCCGCAATTGCCCCGGCGGCGCCGTGCAGGGCGAAAAGAAACAACCGCACCGCATCATTCTGGAAAAGTGCAGCAAATGCGGCATCTGCTACGACGCGTGCAAATTCGACGCGGTGGTCCGCAACTAACGAACGAGCAAAACCAGGAGCCACTATGATCAAGCTAGCCATCAACGGCAAGGCAATCACCACCGAAACCGGACGCACGGTGCTCGAGGTCGCTCGCGAAGCGGGGATTGACGTCCCCACCCTCTGCTCTCATGAGTCGCTGCCCCCTTACGGCTCGTGCCGTTTCTGTATCGTCGAGGTCCGCCAGCGCGGGCGAACCCGCATGCAAACCTCCTGCACCCTGCCCGTGGCCGAGGGCATGGAGGTCCAGACGCACTCGGCGCGGGTGCTCAAGATCCGGATGATCCTGGTCGAACTGATGCTGGCCCGCTGCCCGGAATCTCCGGTGCTGCGCGAGATGGCGCGCGAGATCGGCGTGCCCCACTGCCGGTTCGAGCGGGTCCGCGGCGAGAAAAGCGCCTGCCACCTCTGCAAGGCCTGCGCGCTGGTGGCCGAGATGCCCCTGAAGCCCGCCGAGGGCTTGCCCAGCACCTTCGTCAACCGCAGCGGCTGCATCCTGTGCGGGATGTGCGTGCGGCTGTGTGACGACGTGATGAAGATCGGCGCCCTCGGTTTCGAGGGCCGCGGAATGCGCCGGCGTGTCACCACCCCGTTCCGGGAACCCTCCGAATTCTGCGTCACCTGCGGCGCTTGCAGTTCCATCTGCCCCACCGGGGCCATCGAGTTGCTGCGCGTCCGGCCCCAGGAACCGCGGCCCATCCCGGCTGAGTTCGACTTCGGCCTGGCCAACCGCAAGCCCATCTATATCCCGTTCCCCCAGGCGGTGCCGCGCGTGCCGGTCATTGACAAGGAGGTTTGTGTCAACTTCATGACGGGCGGCTGCAAGATTTGCGAGGACAATTGCCAGGCCAAGGCGATTGACCACCGGCAGCAGGACCGCATCCAGGAAGTCGAGGTGGGCACGGTCATCGTCGCCACCGGATTCAAGACCGTGGACCCGCGGCGGATGGCCTATTACGGCTACGGGGTTTTCCCCGGGGTCTATAGCGCCCTGGAGGTCGAGCGCCTGGTCAATGCCTCCGGACCCACCGGCGGAGAGGTGCGCCTCCGCGATGGGCGCACGCCCAAGTCGGTCGGCATCATCCATTGCGTGGGTTCGCGCGACAAGAAGACCAACCGTTGGTGCTCGCGCGTTTGCTGCATGTACTCGCTCAAGCTGGCGCATTTGCTTCTGGAGCACACCGGGGCGGAGATTTACAACTTTTACATCGATATGCGCACCCCGGGCAAGGGCTACGAGGAGTTCTACGACAAGCTCCTGGAAGAGGGGGTCCAGTTCATCCGCGGGCGCGTGGGCGAGGTCACCGATTGGGCCATGACTCCGGACGAAGAAGGCAAGCTCGTCATCCGCGTCGAGGACACCCTGGCCGGGTTCGTCCGCCGCATCCCCGTCGATATGGTCGTGCTCTCCACGGGCCTGGAGCCGCAGGCCGACGCCCAGGAAGTGCGGCGCCTCTTCAACATGAGTTGCGGCTCCGAAGGCTTCTTCCTGGAGCGGCACCCCAAGCTGGCCCCGGTCAACACCTTCACCGACGGCGTGTTCCTGGCGGGGGCCTGCCAGGGGCCGCGCGACATTCCCGACACGGTCGCGCAGGCCGGCGCTGCGGCCGCCGAGGCGTTGGTCCTTATTGACAAGGGTTTCACCGAGCAGGAGCCCAACACGGCCTACATCGTGGAAGAGGAATGCTCCGGCTGCAAATCGTGCGTGGCCCTTTGCCCTTACACCGCCGTCACCTTCGACGAGGCCAAACAGAAGGCCGCCGTTAACGAGGCCCTCTGCAAAGGGTGCGGCACCTGTGTCGCCTCGTGCCCCTCCGGCTCGATCGGCCAGCACCTCTTCGAGGACAAGGAGGTGTTCAGCGAAATCGACGGTGTTCTGGCTGATTAGGAACCCCAGTCAAAGAGCGTCCCGACCCCATGAACGAAATCCCATCCCCCGCCCCCGCCCCCGCCCCTTGGCGGCCGCGCATTATCGCCTTTTTCTGCAACTGGTGTACCTACACCGCTGCCGACCTGGCGGGCGTCTCGCGCCTGAAGTACGCCCCCAATGTCCGGGTGATCCGGCTGATGTGCTCCGGCCGCGTGGACCCGCAATTCATCGTCGATGCCCTGGCCAAGGGGGCCGATGGGGTCCTGGTCGGCGGCTGTCATCCCGGGGATTGCCACTATGTCGAGGGCAACTACAAGATGCTCCGCCGCTTCCGGCTGCTGCGGCGGCTCCTCAAGAACATGGGCATCCAGCCCGAGCGCATCCGCTTGGAATGGATTTCCGCCGCCGAAGGGGAGAAGGTCAAGCGCGTCGTCAATGAATTGACCGAGGCAGTCCTCAAACTGGGCCCGCTCAACCTCTCTCAAAAGGCCGCCGATTGGGACAAGGAACTGGCTGCACTGGAAGAGAATATCAAAGCCGCCGAGGCCGAGCCTGCGGCGGCCTGAGAGAACCCGGAACCCGAAACAAGTTCGTATGGCAAAACCCAAAGTAGCGTTCTACTGGTGCGCATCCTGCGGCGGCTGTGAAGAAACGGTGGTCGACATGGCCGAGGACATCCTCGGGGTTGTCGAGAAGGTGGACATCGTCCTGTGGCCGGTGGCCATGGACTTCAAGTACAAGGACATCCGCGCCATGGCCGACCAGTCGATCACGGCCACGCTGCTCAACGGGGCCATCCGCTCCACCGAGCAGGAAGAGATGGCCCGTCTCCTGCGCCGCAAGAGCCGGTTTCTCATTGCTTACGGCTCGTGCGCGGTCAGCGGGGGCATTCCCGGCCTGGCCAATCAATTTGCCCTCGAGCAAATCCTCCAGTTCAACTACGAGCAGGCGCCGACACTGGTGAACGAATCGAAAACGCGCCCGCAATTGAGATTCCGCGAAGACGGGCGCGAGGTCACCTTGCCGGCGCTCCATCAGGTTGTGCGCTCGCTGGACCAGGTGGTCGAGGTGGATTATTACGTTCCGGGGTGTCCGCCCACGCCCAAGATTACCAAGGCGGCCCTGGGGGCGCTCCTGGAGGGCAAGCTGCCGCCCAAGGGCTCGGTCCTGGCCCCGGACGTCGCCCTTTGCGACGAATGCCCCCGCAAACAGAGCCGCCCTGCCGATCTGAGCTTCTCCCAGTTCAAGCGCCCGCACCAGTTGCTGGCCGACCCGGAGTTGTGTTTCCTGGCGCAGGGCGTGGTTTGCATGGGGCCGGCCACGCGCAGTGGTTGCGGGAGCCAATGCGCCGCCGGCAACATGCCCTGTACCGGCTGCTTTGGGCCGACCTCACGCGTCCACGACCAGGGCCTTAAAATCCTCTCCGCCCTGTGCGCCAACATCGCCTCCCGGGAGGAGTCCGAGATCGACCAGGTGCTCGAGGGCATTCCGGACCCGGTCGGCACCTTCCACCGTTACGGCCTGGCCAAGAGCCTCTTGCGCCGCAGGGTGGATTTGCCGGCGCCCGATGGCGCAAAGGCCGGCCAGGGTTAGGATTAGGAGCCAGATTGTGAACGGACCTATGAATTCAGCGACTCAACAAGCCTGGAATGAAGGCGCGGCGCGCGCCAATGCCGCGGCCGAGACCCAACGCCGCCGTGTCCTCATCGAGCCTATCACCCGCCTGGAGGGCCACGGCAAGATTGACATCTTCCTGGACGACAAGGGCGACGTGGAACGGGCCTACATGCAGGTGCCCGAATTGCGCGGATTCGAGGTTTTTTGCATCGGCCGCCCGGCCGAGGAGATGCCCCAGATCACCAGCCGCATTTGCGGGGTCTGCCCCACGGCCCACCACATGGCCTCCACCAAGGCGCTGGACGACCTCTACCAGGTCCAACCGCCCTCGGCGGGCCGCAAGGTCCGCGAGCTGGTCTATAACACCTTCATGCTCGAAGACCATGCCCTGCATGTCTTTGTCCTGGGCGGACCCGACTTCATCGTCGGGCCCGAGGCGCCGCCCGAGCAGCGCAATATCCTGGGCGTCATCCAGAAGGTCGGAATCGAGGCGGGCAAGAGAGTGATCGCGACGCGCCGGCGGCTGCGGGAGGTCATCGCTTATTTTGGGGGCAAGGTCGTCCATCCGGTTTTGGGCCAGCCCGGCGGGGTCAGCAAGGCCCTCAATCCCAAAGACCTGCCCCAGATGCAGCAACTGGCCCAGGATGGCCTCGACTTTGCCCTCTGGACACTCGAGGTCTTCAAATCTATCGTCCTGGCCAACCCCGACTACCTCAAGCTCATCACCTCGGAGGCATACACGCACAAGACGTGTTACATGGGAATGGTCGACGAGCGCAACCATGTCAACTTCTATGACGGCAAACTGCGTGTCGTCGATTGCAATGGCGCCGAGGTCTGCAAGTTCGCCGCCCAGCAGTACCTCGATTATGTGGCTGAGCATGTCGAGCCCTGGAGTTACATGAAGTTCACTTTCCTGAAGCCGCGCGGCTGGAAAGGATTCGTCGAAGGGCCTGAAACCAGCGTTTATGCGGTCGCCCCATTGGCCCGGCTCAATGTCGCGGACGGCATGGCGACGCCCAGGGCCCAGGCTGCATACCAGGAGTTTTACAAGACGCTGGGCGGCAAGCCGGTCCACCACACCCTGGCGAACCATTGGGCGCGCGTCATCGAGATGATTTATGCGGCCGAGCGCATGGTCGAGTTGGTCGGCGACCCCGAGATTGTCAGCCCGGACGTGCGGCGTGTGCCCACCTCGGCGCCCAAGACGGGCATCGGCGTGGTCGAAGCCCCGCGCGGCACGCTCTTCCATCATTACGAGACCGATGAGAACGGCCTGATCCGGAAGGCCAACTTGATTGTGGCCACGGGCAACAATGCCGCCCGCATAGCCATGAGCGTCGAGCGCGCCGCCAAGGGCCTCATCAAAGCCGGCCATGTCACCGAGGGCCTGCTCAACAAGATCGAGATGGCCTTTCGCGCTTACGACCCCTGCCTGGGCTGCGCCACACACTCCCTGCCAGGGCATCTGCCCCTGCGGGTCAGCATCTACGACCGTCAGCGAAATCTGGTGCGCCAGCTCACACAGGAGTAAACCCAATGCCGCGGCGGCTGCTCATCCTCGGCCTGGGCAACGACATTCTCACCGACGATGCCATTGGGTTGCGCGTCATTCGGGGGCTGAGGCCGGAGTTGGCGGACCTGCCGGCCGTCGAGCTTCAAGAAACGACCGAGATGGGCCTGGCCCTGCTCGATTACATGGCCGGTTACCCGGCGGCCTTCATCGTGGATTCCATTCAAACCGGCCATGCCGGCCCCGGTTTCATCCATGAACTGGACGCAGCCTCCTTGCGCCGGCTCACGGGGGCCAGCCCGCACTTCCTGGGCGTCGGCGAGACCTTGGCCCTTGGCGGCAAGCTGGGCTTGCCGATGCCGGGCGAGGTCAAAATCTTCGCCGTCGAAACGCAAGACCCGTTCACCCTGGGCACCCGGATGACACCGGCCCTTGAAGACGCCCTGGCGGGGATTGTCGGAACAATAGCCCGGGCGGCCCGCGCAGCAGATAACAGGCATAACCGCAACGGGCGCAGGCCGGCGGAGCCGGAAATCCGAAATCCGAAGTAACCGCGACCCGGGTGTGGAGCGTAGGAGCGGGAACGCCTGGTGTGGGGGGCTTAGGATGGGCAATGAAACCCCAGACGCGGGGAGCAGAGCGCGGCGAAGCCACAGCCGATGAAGGAAAAGGACCACGGATTGCCCGGATGACACGGATAAAAAAACATCCGTGGAATCCGTGAAATCCGTGGTCAAGAGACGGCCTGCGCGAGGATTTGGGCTTGGTCTGCACTCTTGGCTTTCGGCCCGAGGTGGTGCACACTCGCCGCATGACAATCAACTGCCGTCTCGTCTTGCGTCTCCTGGGCGTTTCCGTTCTTTGCCGGGCATTGCTGGCGCCGGTTTCCGCCCAGCCGAACCCACCGCCGCCGGACCTCTGGAAACTCGCCAGGGACCGGGCCCAGACCCACCGGTTCTCGACCCTGTTCTGCGCCCAGGACGTGCGCGATTACTTGTCCGACGAAAATGGTCTGCGCAACGCCCTCGAGTGGTGCAGGCAGACCGGCGTCACCAAGGTCTATATCGAGGTCTTTCGCGACGGTTACCGCGCCGAACGGAAGGCCCTGGAGAACGCAAAAAAACGGTTTCTCGACGAGGGTTTCGCGGTTTCCGGCTGCGTGACCACCACCCGGGTAGGCAAGCCCTCGACCGCTTGGAAGGAAGTCGGCTCGTGCTTCACCGACCCGGCCACCCAAACCAATCTCCAGGCCGTCTTCGAATACGCCGCCAGCCTCTTTGACGAGATCATGATCGATGACTTCTGGTTCGAGGAGTGTGCCTGCCCCGAATGCGACCGCGCCCGCCAGGCCAGGACCGTGACCATCGGCCGGCGCTCCTTCCCGGTCGGCGGCGACTCGTGGGAAGACTACCGCTGCGAATTGATGACTCAGTTGTCGCGCCAACGCTTGCTTGCGCCGGCCAAACGCGTCAATCCCAACGCCCGGCTCATCATCAAGTACCCCCAGTGGTACGAGAACTTCCAGGACCGCGGCTACGAAGTGGCGCGCGAAACAGCCGATTTTGACCGCATCTGGGTCGGCACCGAGACGCGGGACTACAACGACCGGCGGTGGGGCGGGACAGTGCCGTACGAGGCCTGCTTCATCATGCGCTGGCTGGGCGGCATTGGCGGCCCCAAATGCGGCGGCGGTTGGTTCGATTCTCTCGGCACGACCGAGAGCACCTACCTGGAACAGGCTCGCCAGACTGTCCTGGGCGGGGCAGGCGAATCCATGCTCTTTTCCTACGGTTCGCTCCAGCGCGGCCCGGGGCCAAAGGACATCCTGGCGCTCCGCGCCAATGTGCCCGATCTCCTTGCCGTTGCCAGGCAAGTCGGCCGCCGCGCCATCATCGGCCTGGCCGCCTACAAACCCCCAAACAGCCATCCGCAAGACGAACAACGCGTGTTCGATTTCCTCGGTATGATGGGCCTGCCACTGGTCCCCTGCCACGAGTTTCCCTCGAACGCCCCAGCCGCCTTCTTCTCGGTCCACGCCCTCAAAGACACCGGCTTGCCCGGCAAACTGGGGGCCTTCATCAAAACCGGCAAGCCGGTCCTGCTGACGGACGGCCTGGCGCGCTCGCTCGCGAATCAAAATGAAATCAGGCTCGATGCGCCAAACGTCCGCGTCCTGCCGCTCAAACACGACCCCAAGTCCCTGCTGCAGCTCGGCCAACGGGAACTGGACGAGCTTCGCGCCCCGTTGCTGCGCCCTCTCAACGTCACCTTCCGCGCCCCCAATCGCGTGGCACTCTACCTCTTTAACGACGGCAGTTGGGTAATCGAGGACTTTGCCGACGACAATGTCAGCGTGGAGCTCAACGGCAAGCCCGTGGCGGTTGCCGCCCGGGGATGGGCCTGTGAATGGAAATAGGGACCGCTCAAGCGCGCCGCCAACGGCCTCTTTCATGGCAGCCCAGGCATGTCCGAATCGTAGTTCAAAATGTCCAATTCCTGTATGGACTTATCGGTCGATCAGGAATACGGTCTCAAACCCTGAATGCCGCAGCCATTTGCGGGGCTTATGAGAATTTGGTGATTGATTAAGACCAACCAGAAGGCGCCAAATGTTTGCTTACGACTATCTTGCATTGCGGCTGCTTCGCCTCAAGCCGCGCGAAGAGTGGCCGAACCGAGGCCAGAGCTTCTCCTTCCTCTTTCCGAGTGGGGGCGTCGGCACGTTTCTCTCGGCGACGAACAATCATCCCCTTGGGCGCGGGGATGTCCTTGTTCTCACGGAGGCCCATGGTGGCAAGGTCTGCCCCGCCAACGGCGCCGAATTGGCCTTTGGTTGCTTTTCCCTCTCACTGGAACACCTCTACCCGCTGTTCGGGAACGATGAGCTGTCTATGGTGCAAGACGTCGCCGAATGTTTCAGGACCCCCCGGTTGTATCCGGCTTCCAGCCCGCTGGCGCAGGAATGCCACCGGCTGCTGGCGGTTGCCCCGCCCGGACACCACCTGGACCACCGCGGCCAGTTGCTGCGGGTCGTGACTGCCATTTTAGCCGTGGAATTCAAAGAAGCCCGCCGCGAGCGGGCCGGGTATGCCAGCGGCAGAGAGCGCATGGGCCGGGTGTTCGAGGAGCTTTCGGCGGCGGACATCATGGGGCTGAGCGTGGGGGACCTGGCCGGCAAATTCCATTGCAGCGCGCGCCATCTGAACCGCCTCTTTCATGAGCACTTTGGTTTTTCCGTGGCGGCCCTGAGAATGGAGATGCGGTTGATGAAGGCCGTTAGCCTGCTGCGAAATCGGGACGCCAAGGTCATCCACGTGGCTGAGGAATGCGGGTTCAACCACCTGGGTCTCTTCAATTCCTGCTTCAGGCACCGCTTCGGCACCAGCCCGGGCCGCTGGCGCGATACCAATGTGCCCGCCCGCGCTCAGCCGCCGGGATTGATCGAGGCCGACTCCCTTTGCCGGATGCAAGCCGTCGGTCTGTGTCCTTGGGCCGGCAAGCCCTCCAGCGCGCAACCCGCCGGCCCAAGACCCGACCGCCTGAGCCCCTCCCGGCTCCTGGAAGTCCGCTTGCCCTCCAGCCCGCAGGCGCCCCAACGCCGGGACGCGCCGGTGGAGGTTGCCGGCGGCGCAAGGCCGGGGGCCGCTGGCGGCAATGAGATCGGGGTCCTCATCGCCAGAAAGGTTGAGGCCGCCGTCCGCACAAGGCTGAAGAGCGCCTCCTCTTCCATCGGAGAAAGGCAACGGTTTGTAAACGGCGCGCCAACACCATCGAAAGCGTTGGCATAATCCACCGCGCGCCGGCCTGGAATCGGGTTCCTGATGGCCCGCAAGCGTTAACCGCTAATCCCGGCTAATCCCCTTGAGATGGGCCTTGTGGGACCGTGTGTCTATAAACACGCCGCTCCTATCGGAGCTCTTACGCAGGCGGCCGGGTATGACATGCCCGGGTCCCCCAGGGTCGTTTTTTTCATTATAGACATACAGAATCGATTCAGTAAGGTGTCTGTCCTTTAGGATGACTGCGATTTCACGCACAGAAGCCGCGATATGAGCAATGCCAAGAACATCGGCCGGGCGGGGCCGTCGAAGGGGCAGCCGGGGTCCCCGGGGCCGTCGAAGGGACAGCCGGCGGCGGGGGCGCAGAAAGCCCCGGGGCCAGCCGGACCGGGCGGTCCCAAGGCGCCGGCAGGCGCGCCGGTGTCCAAGGCCCCCTACGGGGCCCGGCCTGCGGCGGTGCCGGTGGAAGTGGCGCCACTGTTCCGACGCATCGATTGGTTGGCGGCGGCCCTGGCGTTCGCCATCGTGGGGACAGTCTATTATCTGAGTTTGGCGCCAGAGTTGACGCTGGAGGACTCCGGGGAGCTGGTGACAGGCTCGTTTTACGCCGGCATCCCGCATCCGCCCGGCTACCCGGTCTGGACGATCTATAGCTGGCTGTGGACGGTGTTGGTTCCGGTCGGGAACATGGCGTGGCGGGTTGCGCTGGCGGAGGCTTTTGCAGGGGCGACGGCCTGCGGGCTGATGGCCCTGTTGGTTTCGCGCGGGGGCAGCATGCTGATGGAGGGGATTGAAGAGCTGCGGAGCATGACGGGCAAGTGGGAGAGCGCTATATGCATGGTTTCGGGCATCGTAGCGGGGCTGCTGGTGGGTTTTGACGGGTTCATGTGGCGCGAATCGGTGGCGGTCAACCGCATTGCCGTGTCGAGCGTGCCGGTGTTTCTGCTGATGCTGGTGTTCCTGCTGCGGTGGATTTATGCGCCGCACCAGTTGCGGTATGCCTACTGGGCGGCGTTTATATTCGGGATTTGCTATACGATGCACCAGAGCCTGATCGTGGCGGCGCTGGGCTTTGAAGTCATGCTGGCGGCGGGCAATCCCCGCCTGGGCCGGGATGTTTTTCTTGGCAACTTCATCGTTTACCTGCTCTATTGGCTGATCTACGAGTTGAGCGGGCAACAGCATCTCTTCCATATCATCGGGACAAAGCCGGGTCTGCGGTTGTTGTTCAACGCGGTGGGAGTTGGCTCGCTCTTTGCCTGCATCGTGCTGACGATGCGGACCAGGAAGCTCGGCACGGAGTGGCTGCCGGTTCTGATCATGTTCGGGGTTTGGCTGCTGGGGATTTCATTTTATCTTTACGAGCCGATTTCCGGCATGACCAACCCGCCGATGGAGTGGGGCTATCCGCGCACGCGCGAGGGTTTTTGGCACGCCTTGACACGCGGCCAGTATGAACAGCCCAACCCGACGGACCTGCTGAGCGACCCGTTCCGGTTTTTCGGGCAGCTCGGGATGCTCATCGAGGGCATCGCCAACGAGTTCACCTGGGTCTATATGTTCATCGCGCTGGTGCCGTTTCTGTTTATCCTCAGGGTGCAGAAGCGGGAGCGGGCCTGGCTCATCGGCTTGTCGGCGATGTATTTCTTCCTGGGCGTCTTGATGATGATCCTGATGAACCCGACTCCCGACCGGGCGTCGGCGGAGCTGATCCGGGTGTTCTTCACCTCCTCGCACACAATCGTCGCGTGTCTTATAGGCTGCGGGCTGGCGGTGACGGCGGCATATATGGCGACTCATTACGCGCGGTTTCGGCTCTGGGGGATAGCCGGGGGCATTGTAGCGGTGGGGCTGGCGATTTACTCCCTGTGGGACGCGACCGGCAAGCACTACTTCGGGTTGGCCGGGCAGGTGAGTCTCTCGGACCTGCCGCACTGGGTCGGGGTCGCCTTCAGGAAGAACCAGGACGGGCTGCCCATTTTTGCGAGCCTGCTGCTGGTGGGGATTGCGTGCGCCTTCGTGGCGGCGCTTTTGGTTTATTGGCGCCGGGCCCCGCTCTTTGTGACCCTGTGCCTGTTTGCGACGATGCCCTTGTATTCGGTGCTGGCCCACCGGTTTGACAGCGACCAGCACAACCATTGGTTCGGCTACTGGTTCGGCCACGACATGTTTACCCCGCCTTTCAACATGCCCGAGGGCAAGCCGATTTATCCGGAGATGACCAAAGACGCCGTCCTGTTCGGGGGCACCGACCCGGGCCGGTTCTGCCCGACCTACATGATCTTCTGCGAGAGCTTCACGCCGCACAACTGCCAGCCCGTCCAGGACCAGAAATTCGATCGGCGCGATGTCTATATCATCACCCAGAACGCGCTGGCCGACAATACTTACCTGGACTACATCCGGGCGCAGTTCAATCGGAGCACGGAAATCGATCCGCCGTTCTTCCGGGAGGTAGCCCGCTTTCTGCTGCATGACGAGGAGTTTCAGACCAATTTCCTGGCTCGAGCGGTAGGGCCGCTGGACCGGTTCTTCACAAACCTGGGAGACAAGGTGGAAGAGCAGCGGCGGACCTTTACGTCCTGGTTCGTCGAGAAGAGCTTCATCGATCTTCCGGCCTTCAAGGCCAAGCTTGCCGCCCGCCAGGACCCGCTGTCCAAGTATCTTTTTGACAACTTGTCTCCGGGGACGCGCCAACGGCTTTCAACCAGCGGCAACGACGAGGGGCTTCGCCGCGACCTGGCCCGGGACCTGAACCGGCTGCTGGAGAGGGAGCTGAAGATCAAGAAAGAGCTTGTGGCAAAGCAGCAGGAGAAGGCGGCGGTGGACCAGGACATCCTGGAGGGGAGCGCGTCGGAACGGGTGCGGCGCAAACAGGAACGGCTGGGCAAGGAAATTGCCGAGCTGTCGGCGGTGGGCCCGCTCTACCAGCCCGAGCGGTTCAAGGGAGTGGCCCTGTCGGAGTACTTGACTGATTTCATCAGGGAAAATCCGCAGAGCCACACCCGCATCCGGCTCAACCGGCTCCTGCTCGAGGCCGCCTACCCGAAGGAGATTGCCCGCACCCTGGGCGGAGTCTATCCGGACCGGGAAATCTACACCCCGTCGGTCGAGGACTCCCGGCGGTGTTTCCAGGAGTACATGGCCGACGCCCAGCGGCGCATCCCCCTGAACCAGCTCAAGCCGGGCGAAGACGTGAAGATCGTTGGCGAACAGGTCCAGGTTTCCGGCCAGGTGGCCGTCATGGCGATCAACGGGCTGCTGACCAAAGTCATCTTCGACCACAATCCCAAGAACGAATTCTTTGTCGAGGAGAGCTTTCCGCTGGATTGGATGTATCCCCATCTGACGCCCTTCGGGATCATCATGAAAATCAACCGCAATCCGCTGCCGTCGTTGTCGCAGGACGTGTTGAACCGGGACCACATTTTCTGGAAGGAGTACTCGAAGCGCATGACAGGGGACTTCATCGATTATGGAACCTCGGTCAAGGAGGTGTGCGACTGGATACAGAAGACATACGTCAGGCGCGACTTCAACGGGTTTAAAGGCGACCTCAAGTTCGTCCGGGACAACGATGGGCAGAAGGCGTTTTCGAAGCTGCGCAGTTCCATTGGGGGCGTCTATGCCTGGCGGCTCAATCCGGCTATCCCTCGGGAGTACCAGCCCAAGACCCAGGCGGAGCGCGAGGCCGTGTACCGGGAAGCTGATTTCACCTTCTTGCAGGCCTTTGCCTTCTGTCCCTACAGTCCTGAGGCCGTGTTCCGCTATGCGCAACTGCTCTTGCAGTACAACCGGGTGGATGACGCGCTCCTCGTGGCCAAGACTTGCCTGGTGCTCGATCCATACAATGGCCAGGTGGTGAACCTGTTGGAAAACCTGAAGAACATCAAGGCCAGCCAGGCGCATTTCGAGGAGGCCAGAAAGAACCTCCAGGGCATGGAAGAGCAGGTGCGCACCAACCCCGCCAGCCTGCAGGTTGCTTTTGACCTGGCCGGCACTTACCTCAACCTGCAGCAGACTGACCGCGCGCTGCAGGTTCTCTACGGCATCGTCAACAGCCCCTACGCCCAGGGCCAGGCGGTCCTGACCGCCGCGAAAATCTTTGCCGAGATGAGGGACTGGCCCAGGCTCGAGGGGGCCCTCGAACGGTTCGTGAAACTCGAGCCCTCCAATGCCGAGGCCTGGTACGACCTGGCGGCCCTCAAGGCCGACCTCGGCAAGCCGGGCGAGTCGCTGCCGCCGCTCAAAAAGGCCCTCGACCTGAGCGCCCAGCGGCGCAAGGGCAACCCCAAGGCCAACGACCTCCTGGAACAGGCGCGCAAGGACGGCCGTTTCGGTGCGATGCGCCAAACGCCCGAGTTCCAGAAATTAGTGCCGCCCTAAGATGTTCGCTCGTTCGGGCGTGCATGCGCCGCGCCCTGCCGAGGCTGGTTTTGCGCGACCGCTAAAAACGCGTCGTCCCATGAGAGTCCTCCGGCACGGCCACAGTGCCGAAATCAGGGCCGAGGCCGGAGTCTTTGATGTAGAAGTTGTAAACCGCCCACGCCAGCACCACGCCCACGGCGATAACAATGATGGCGCCGACGGCTATCTCCTTGCCGCCAATGCCAAATTGGTTGTACGCGGAGAGACCGTAGTGTCTGCGCCGCACCCGCACGCGTTTTCGCCTCTGACCTGATGACGCCGTGCTGTTGGCTATGTCGGACCCTGGCTCCATAAGGTCTTTAATGTTTGGCAGGACGAGGGAGTTTTGTCAAGGATTAAGCCGTGGACAGCAGCAATTACGATAAGACGCCGGTCGTGGCCGTGGATGGGGCGGAAGGGGCCTGGGTTCAGGGTTGGGATGCGGTCGCCGAGCGGCTGCGCAGGGCAATAGCGGAGCGGAACCGCAAGAAGATTGCGGTGGTGGTCGAGTGTTATCCGGGGGTCGAGCAGTCTGAAGTGCTCGGCGAGCTGAAGGCGCGGCTTTCGCCGGAGTTGGCACTCGATGCGAGGGAGGCAATGCTTTGCCCGGAGAGGATTGATGCGCTGGTCGAGCCGTTTTTGGGAGGCGACGACCCGGTTTTCGGGTTTCTCTGCGGCCTGGGCCTGCCGCAGTTCTTCGATGCGGCCAGGGTGGGGCGGCTCCGGGAGAGTATCCGTGGGGTCGGGCAAGGTTTGATCCTGGTAGCAGGGTGCGGGGCACGGCTGGCGGCCGAGGGAGACATTCTTGTCTATGCCGATCTGGCCCGGCGGGAAGCCCAAAGGCGCTTTAGGAGCAAAGGGGCGTGCAACCTGGGTGCGGACAATCGCGCGCAGGCGCCAGAGCTGAAATACAAGCGCGCATTCTTCGTGGATTGGCGGGTCGGCGATCGGTGGAAGCGTCCCCTGATTTCAAAGTGGGACTTTGTCCTGGACACCCATCACCCAGCCAGCCCGATGCTGGCCGAGGGCGAGGCCGTGAGGCGGGGGTTGCGCAATGCCGCCAGGCGCCCCTTTCGTGTGGCGCCCTTTTTCGACCCCGCCCCCTGGGGCGGCCAATGGATGAAGCAAGTCTGCGACCTGGACCGGGCGACGATCAATTACGGCTGGTGCTTCGACTGCGTCCCCGAGGAGAACAGCCTGCTGCTGGGTTTGGGAAAGCTGCGCTTGGAGCTTCCGTCCATTGACGTCGTCTTCGACCAGCCCCGCGCCCTGCTGGGCGAGGCCGTTCACGCTCGTTTCGGCGACGAGTTTCCCATCCGCTTCGACTTTCTGGACACGATGGACGGCGGCAATCTTTCGTTCCAGGTCCACCCCCTCACGGAGTACATCCAGCAACAGTTCGGAATGCACTACACCCAGGACGAGAGCTACTACGTGCTGGATGCCGGGCCGGATGCCAGCGTCTATTTGGGGTTGAAAGACGGGGTCGAGCCGGCGGCCATGGCCGAGGACCTCCTTATGGCCCAAAGCGGGCGGGGGGCCTTTGCGGTCGGGAGATACGCCAACCGGTGGCCTGCCAAGAGGCACGACCATTTCCTGATTCCGGCTGGAACGCCGCACTGCTCGGGGAGAAACTCGATGGTGCTGGAAATCAGCGCGACGCCCTACCTATTCACTTTCAAGATGTGGGACTGGGGCCGCCCGGGGCTTGACGGCAAGCCCCGTCCCATCCACCTCAGGCATGGCTTGGCCAACATACAATGGGAACGGACCACCCAATGGACGCAACGCAACCTGATCAACGCCGTCAGGCCCGTTGCTTGCGGAGACGGATGGCGGGAAGAGCGGACCGGTTTGCATGAGCGCGAGTTCATCGAAACGCGGCGGCACTGGTTCACCAAGGCGGCGCCCCACGACACGCGCGGCGGGGTCAATGTGCTGAACCTGGTCGAGGGCCGGGAAGCGATCGTGGAAAGTCCGGACCGGGCCTTCGAGCCTTTTGCGGTTCACTACGCGGAGACGTTCATTGTCCCCGCTGCCGTGGGGCCCTACACCATCCGCCCTCTTGGCGACGGGGCCGGGAGCCAATCCGCCACCATCAAGGCTTATGTCCGAACCTGACCCCGAGCCGGGCGCCGGTATCGAGCAGGAAGGCCGGCGCCACTCCCGCTCCCTTGCCGACACGAATCATCTCCCGAATTCTACTTCCATCCCTTATTGTCCGCTGATGCGCGTGTTGATTGTCGGCTGCGGCTACGTGGGGCTGCCCCTTGGGGCGGCCCTTGTGCGGCTGGGCAATGAGGTCTTTGGCTTGAGGCGCGAGCCTTGGAGCGCGGCGGGGCCGGAGTCGGCCGGCATCAAACCTCTGGGCGGGGACATTACCCGGCCGGAAGACCTGGCCCGATTGCCCGCAGGGTATGATTGGGTGGTCAATTGCGTTTCCTCCTCCGGCGGAGGCGCCGAGCAGTATCGCTCGATTTATGTCCAAGGCACGCGCAACCTGCTGCAATGGCTGGCCGCCCGGCCGCCCGGCAAATTCGTTTATACCAGCAGCACCGCAGTCTATGGCCAGAACGACGGCTCGACGGTCGATGAAGCGGCCCCCACCGAACCCCTTGCGGCAACGGCCCGGGTGCTCCTGGAGGCTGAAAAGGTCCTGCTCGAGGCCGCCCGGCAAAGCGGGTTTCCTGCCATCATCGCGCGCCTGGCCGCCATCTACGGCCCGGGCCGCGGCTACTGGTTCAAACAGTATTTGAGCGGCGAAGGGCGAATGGAAGCCGGCGGCGGGCGCATCCTGAACATGATCCATCGCGACGACGTCGTGGGCGTTCTCATCGCGCTTCTGGAAAAAGGCCGGGCGGGCGAAATCTATAACGCGGTGGATGACGAACCGGTGACGCAGCTTGGCTGTTTTCAGTGGCTCTCGGGTGTGCTGGGCCGCCCATTGCCGCCGGGGGCGTCCCAAGACCCCGCCGCCTCGAGCAAACGCGGCCTGGCCAACAAGAGGGTTTCCAACCGCAAACTCAAGAGCCAACTGGGCTACACCTTCAGGTACCCGAGCTTCCGCCAAGGCTACGAGCCGGAAATTGCGGCCGCGGTCTCGATGAGTGCGGCCACCCGGGCGCAGAGCCGGGCCGAATCGGAAGGGGAATAATCCGTCGTGAGTTTGAGGTAAGGCAGCCGCAACTCGTTTTCGACCAGCCTGCGCACACGGAACGATTCGACGTCATAGGTCAGGCAGGCCTGCCAAACCAGCTCGATCACGCAATCCGGCCGGAACCGGCCAGCCAGCGAACGCAACGTTTCCAGCCGGCGTTCATTGCCCATCATCACCGAGCAGGGCAGGTGGTAGTACTTCCTGGCGATCGCCCGAATCGGGTCCGGCTCCTGCGCGTCCACATCTTCGAGGATCGGTTTGAGCCCCGTGCAATTCTCCTGGCACACCACGACGGCGCCGCAACTCTCGATGAGTTCGATCACCCGTTCAGCGCCGTGGACCACCGGCACGCCGGTCACCAGGACGCGGACTTTGCGCGCCGCCGGGGCGCTGGCGGGTGGCGCAGCCCGGGCCCGGCTGGCATCGCTGAACCAGGCGAGGGCGGCGCTGTATTGCTCGAGGTCGGCCTCGATGCCGGAGATGATGCTCTTGAAATCGAGCAACTGCCGCCCGCTCAGCGGCGGCGGCTCGGCGGCCATCAGGCCGGCCAATTCCCTGCGGCAGCGGCGCTCCCGATTCATCAGTTGGATGGCGGCGCGCAATTTGGCGCCGGTGACCCTCACCTTGAAGCGGTCCTCGAGGTGGGCCTTGAGTTTGCGGACTTCCCCGGTCCAGTGCTTGAGCCCGTCGGGGTCCTCGGCTTTCTGGGGCAACTCCAGGACATACATCGGCTTGTCGGCCGCCAGGAGCTCGAACATCTTTTTCTTGCCGTCGCAGGTGGTCTCGGCCACGACCAGGTCGGCCCATTTCAGGAAGGGATTCGAGTTCTTGACGTGGTAGCCGAAGGTGGACTTGATCAAGGGGCAGAGGTTGGCCGGGAGATACTGTTCGGCGGCGGGGATCGTTTCCGCTGAGCCGCCGCACAGGCAGACCGGCACCGCCCCGGCCGCCAGGATGACTTCGCGCGGGGTGAACTCGCACAAAATGCCGACTATCGGCCGGCCCTGGTTCCTGGCCGCCTGGGCAAAGTCGTAGCAGTGGTCAATCATCCTGCCGAAATACTCCAGGGGCCCGCCAGGCCCGGCCGCGCCCGGGGGCGGCGCCGCGGGCTGGCATGAGGGCGAGGCATCCGTTGCGGAGCAGGAGCGAGGCGGTTGCACGGGGCCACTTTGCGGCGGCCGGCGCGGCGCTGTCAAATCCCTTCTCTGCGTCTTGATTGTCCCCCCGGCCTGGCCCGCAGCCCTGCCTCACAGCCTCTTGGCCATCCGCGCGGCCAGCCGGTCCAGGGCGGGCGAGCGGTCCAGTGGGGCCAGGCGCACGTCCAGCAGGCAGAAACTCTCTGTCCAGCGTTCGGCCTGGGCGAGCGCTGCGTCAAGCTCGGCTTCGGTCTCCACGATGAAGCCGCGGCCGGCGCCCAGCACCTCGGGCAGGCGGCTGTAGTTCCAGGGCCACACGTCGTTGTAGGGGCCGTCCTGCATCTGGCGCTCGGTCCCGTAGCCGCGGTTGTTGAGCACCACCACCACCGGGTTCAAGCCGTTGCGCGCCACCGTGGCCAGTTCCATGCCCGTCATCTGGAACGCCCCGTCGCCCACCAGGACCAGCGGCCGGAGTTTCGGGTTGGCCAATTGGAGGCCAATGCTTGCCGGCACGGCGAATCCCATCGAGGTGTAATACGCCGGGCTGATGAACTCCGTCCGCTCCCGGATGAACAGGTCCGCCGCCCCGAACAAGGCGTCGCCCACGTCGGCCACAACAACCGTGTTGGCCGACAGGAAGCCGTTCAACCTCTCGAAAAGCCGCTTGACGCTCAGTTTGCCGCTCCTGCTGCGAAAGGGGTCAATCGGCGCCGGATGCGGCATTCGGTGCGGACCCCGCCGGCGCAGGCCCAGCCCGAGCAGCCCGGTCAGGAAGTCCTTGAAACGGACCTCTTCGTATGTGTGATAGCGAATCGAGAGTTTTTCGCTTGTGGCGTAGATCGAGCGGACCGGGTCCAGCCGGGCGGTATAAATGCCCAGGTTGATATCCGTCATGAACGCGCCCAGGAGGATGACGCAATCGCTGGACTCGACGTAGCGGCGCACATCCTCCCGCCCCATCGCCCCTTCATAGACCCCCAGATAAAGCGGGTGCTGCTCGCCGATGACCGATTTTCCGAGCATGGTTGCCGCCACCGGGATGCCGGTCTTCTCCACCAGTCTGAGGAGCCATTCCTGCAGACCGAAACGGTGGACTTCCACGTCGGCCAGGATGACGGGCTGGCGGGCGTCCTGGATCATCTCCCCGGCCTCAGCCAGCGCCGCGCGCAGGCTGTGGCGGTTGCTTCGCTCGTGGACCTGGAGGGTCCGGTGGTGCGGGATGCCCGCCACGTCCACGAGGTCCCGCGGCACTTCGATATAGACAGGCCGCTTGAAGCGAAGCGCCGCGTGCAGCACCCGGTCGATTTCCTGGAAGGCGCTCTGCGGCTCGCTCAGGACCGTCGCCGCCACGGTGAGCTGCTCGAAGACCTTCTTTTGCGTATCGAACTCCCGGACTTTGTGGTGCAGCAGCGGATTCTTGCGCCGCTCTTTCATGCCCGGGGCTCCGCTGATGACCACGACGGGAGATTTTTCAGCAAAGGCCTCGGCGGTCGTGTTGGCCAGCTTGAGGCCCCCGACGCAATAGGTGACGCACACCGCCCCCAGCCCGCGCAGCCGGGCGTAGGCATCCGCCGCAAACCCCGCCCCCTGCTCGTCGCAGGTAGTGATGAGGCGCAGCTTGCTCTTGGAGAGCCGGTCGTACAACCCCAGCACGTAATCGCCGGGAATGCCGAAAACGTGGCGCACCCCGTGCGCATAAAGCTGCTGGATAAGATATTCGCCGATCGAGAGCGAGGTCTTCATCTGGTCCAGGGAAACGATGGCTCATTCGGCCACGCCTTCCAAGGCCAAAAACAGACCTCTCAGGTGGAAACCAGCCTGACTGAAAAGGTCCAGACTTCCGCTCGCCGGGCTGGCGTTTGACAAGCTGCCCGGCCGCCCGTAGCGTATCTTGGCCGCACAAGCGGAAAACGAAACATTGCGCAACATGAAAAAGCTCATCCTTCCGATTGGCATCGGCATCGCGGCGCTGGTGGCGCTCGCCGGTCTGGCTGTGCATTTCTTCCTGGACAGTGCCATCAAGAAAGGGGTCGAGACCCTCGGCCCGAAAGTGGCCCAGGTGGAAGTGAAACTCGATAGCGCGAGCCTGTCCATCCTCTCCGGGTCGGGGAAGATTCGGGGCCTGATGGTAGGCAACCCCGAGGGATTCCGGACCCGGTCCGCCGTCCATATCGGTTCCGCAGGCCTTGCCGTCCAGATCGGCTCGATCTTCTCCCCCAAGGTGGTCGTCCGTTCAGTCAATGTTCAGCAGCCGGAGATTACCCTGGAGGCGAGCTTCCACGGGAGTAATCTGAGCAAGATACTCAAGAATCTGAAGTCCTCGAGCGGGGCCGAGGGGAAGCCGGTGACCGGAGACGGCAAGCCGGGCAAGAAACTCGAGGTGGATGAGGTTGTCATTGCCGGCGGCAAGGTCCGTGTGAGCTTTGTCGGCTTGGCCGGCAAGACCGCCGACCTTCCGCTCCCGGAAATACGCCTCAAGGACCTCGGCACGGGACCCGAAGGCATCACCACCGCCGAATTGGCCGATAAGGTCTTGAGCGCGATGCTCGACAAGGCGATCGAGGTTTCCGCCGGCGCGGTTGCCGACCTGGGCAGGCAAGCCGCGGAGGTTGCGGCGAAGACCACCAAGGGGATTGGCGGTGTCTTCAGGAGGGGCAAATAGGGAGCCGCCGCGAAGGAATTTGGCTGGTCGGCCTTTTCCAAACATGCGAATTGCGGGCGACGGGGGCGGGCTGGTAGCTTGGCCACATAGGGGCGGGTTTGCTGCGGCAGCCGCCCCAGAGATCAAGACTCCAAGACAATGCTATGAAAAAACTGGCGGCGCCTGTTCTGCTCAGCCTGGTCCTGCTCTGCGGCTGCGCCCAACACTACGTGATCAAAATGACCAACGGCGGGGAGGTTACGACGCGCGGCAAACCCAAGCTCAATGGCGCCCACTACGAATACAAAGATGTCAACGGCAAGGCGCAGCGAATCCCCGCGGGCCGGGTGACCGAGATCGAGCCCGCCACGATGGCCATGAGGGAGAAGAGTTTTTTTACTTCGCCCCCCGGGCGGTGACGAACTTCTCGACGTATTTGCCGATCAGGTCGGCCTCGAGGTTCACGGCGTCTCCCACCTTGCGCTCGCGCAGAGCGGTGACCTCGTAGGTATGGGGAATAATCCAGATGCGAAAGCCTTCTTCCTGCGCGCCGGCAACGGTCAGGCTGATGCCGTCCAGGGCGATGGAGCCTTTGAAGACCACATAGCGCATGACCTCCTGCGGCGCGGCAATGTCCAGCACGTGGTCCTGACCCTGGCGTTCCCAGCGAACAATGGCGCCCACGCCATCGATGTGCCCGGTGACAAAATGGCCGCCCAGGTTGCCGTCGGTTCGCAAGGGCCGTTCCAGATTCACCAGCGACCCTGGCCGCGCGAACTGCAGGTTCGTCCGTTCCCAGGTTTCCCGCAGCAAATCGAACTGGGCCAGCCGCTCTTTGCCGCGCGCCGCCAGCTTTACCACGGTCAGGCAACAACCATTGACCGCCAGGCTCGACCCCACCCTGAGGCCGCGCCCGCAAAGCCGCGCGCGCACGCTCAGCTCGATTGACTTCTCCGCCGGCTTGATTTGCTCGACAACGCCCGTTTCCTCGACGATTCCTGTAAACATAAACCAATCCTAAACTTAATCCGTTAGTTTGATCTCATCGGGAGCAGTTCATGGACGCCGTGATTCCCCGTTACCAGGAGCTCCGAGGCGCCCGCCGCAGCCCGGCCACGCTTCCGCCCAGGGCGTGACCTCCCCTGACTGGCTCTTGAACCCGCGCCGCCAGGAGCCAGTCGGGGCCAAGCCTGCGCCATTGGACCTGGCTCAGGTTCAAGGTCTGGTCCATCGCCAAGGCGCCGATGCCGGCGACGGCAGGGCGAGAACCGCGTCCGCCCAGGACCTTGGGGGCGTAGAAGAAGACGATGCGTTGGGCCAGGCCCTGGAACAGGAAGGCGGCGTTGACTTCGCCTCCGCCTTCGACCAGCAGGCTGGTTACATTGTCGGCCCCGAGTTTTTTCATGAGCCAGGGCAGGTCGACGCGTTGCGAGCCTGGCCCGGCCTGCCGGCGGGCGGCTTGAGCCGGCGGCGCCACCAGCACATTCACCCGCGCCGCCAGCGCCGCCACGCGCCTCGCCGGGGCGGATTCACCCACCACGATAGTCGTAAGTGTCCCCGGGTCATCACTGGCCACTTTGGCGCCCAGCGGCGTGCGCGCCATCGAATCCAGGACGATCCGCCTAAGCCGATGGCCTCCGGCCTCCGGCCTTCGGCTTTGGCCCGCTCTGACCGTCAGGCTCGGGTCGTCCGCCAGGATGGTGTTGATGCCGACCAGGATTGCGTCGGCGCCCTGGCGCAGTTTCATGGCGTAATTGCGGGCTCGCTCGCCGGTAATCCATTTGGATTCGCCGGAGGCCGTGGCGATTTTGCCGTCGAGGGTCATGGCGGCTTTGACGGTCACCAGCGGCGTGCGGCCGACGATCCAATGGTTGAAGGCCAGATTGAGGCGCTCGCAGGGCTCTGCGAGCACGCCGTGGGCCACCGCCAGGCCGGCCTTGCGCAAGAGCGCTAACCCCCTGCCGGCGTGCAGCGGGTTCGGATCGGTGGCGCCGGCGACGACCTTGGAAAGGCGCGCCGCGATGATGGCTTCGGTGCAAGGGGGTGTGCGGCCCTGAGTGCAGCAGGGCTCCAGTGTGACATAAAGGGTGGCGCCCCGGACGCGGTGATTGCGTCGTTGCGCGTCCCCTAGCGCCTCGATTTCAGCGTGCGGCCCGCCCGCTCGACGATGCCAGCCACGCCCAATGACCCGGCCGGCCTTGACCAAGACCGCCCCGACCATCGGGTTGGGCGAAGTGGCGCCGTAACCGCGGCGGGCCAGACGCAGAGCCAGGCGCATGTAATCAGGATCGGTGGGCACGCTAACCTTCCTCGAAGAGCGCGCGGGCAAATTGTTGAGCGCTGAAGGGCTGCAGATCATCGGGCTGCTCGCCCAGGCCGATGAATTTGACGGGCAGGGCCAGTTCCTGATGAATGGCGACGACCATGCCGCCTTTGCTGGTGCCGTCGAGCTTGGTGACGATGAGGCCGGTCAGAGGGACGGCCTTGTTAAACTCGCGCGCCTGGCTCAGGGCGTTCATGCCGGTAGTGGCGTCCAGGACCAGGAGGACCTCGTGGGGAGCGCCGGGCAATTGCCTGGCCGTGACGCGGTGGAGCTTTTGCAGCTCCTGCATCAGGTTGTGTTTGGTGTGCAGACGCCCGGCCGTGTCCACAAATAAATAATGGGCGGCGCGCGCCTGCGCCGCGCTCACGGCGTCGTGCGCCACTGCCGCGGCATCCGCGCCATAAGCCCCGGCAATGACTTCGACCCCCAACCGCTGGCCCCAAAGCAGGAGCTGTTCGATGGCGGCGGCGCGGAAGGTGTCGCAGGCGGCCAGCACGGCCTTCTCCCCGCGGGCCTCGACGAGGCGGGCCAGCTTGGCTGCGGTCGTGGTTTTGCCGGAACCGTTCACGCCGACAATCGAGACGACGGTCAGCCCCTGGGGCGCTCGCCGCAATTCCGGCTGATCGGCGGCGAAGCTCCGCACGACTTCGTTCCGGGCGATGGCCGGCACGTCCAGGCCGGCGGCGCCCTGGCTCTCATAGGACTTCTTGACGGCCTGGAGGATACTGCCAGTCACTCCGAGGCCGAGGTCGGCGGCAATGAGGGCGGCCTCCAGTTCTTCCAGGGCCCCGGCCTCGAGCCGGGGCGAGCGCGTGATGATGCGTGTGATCTCGTGCGCCAGCTTGCTGTGCGTCTTTTGCAGGCCGGCCTTGAATTTTGCCAATAAACCCATCGCTCAGCGCCAACTATGGACTGCCCAGGGCGGATTGGCAACCGCGGCCTTGCGTTCCTGGATTCTGCACTTGAGCTTTTCGACGTAGTGGCCGGGCAGCTTGACGGTGCCGATGAGAGGCCGGCCCTTGCTGACGCCGTGGCAATCGGAGCCGCCCGTAATGAGCAGATGAAAGCGGGCGGCCACCTCGATGTAGTGAGCGACGGCGCCCGAAGAGTGCTTGGTATGGAAGCACTCCAGGCCGTCCAATCCCGCCTCGACCACGCCGGGGATGACGTTGTCGGTGCGGTTCAACCCCGGGTGCGCCAGGACCGCCACCCCGCCTGCGTGGTGAATCAGGGCAATGGCCTCGGCGGCGGACATCTTGAACTTGGGCACCCAGGCAGGCCGGTTCTTCTTGAGGAACCTCTCGAAGGCCTCATCCAGGTTCGAGCAGAGGCCGGCTTTAACCAGGGCGCGCGCCACGTGAGGCCGGCCGGGCGCGCGGCAATTTGCCAGCGCAAAAACCGCCTCGGCGGCCAGGGGCACCCGCAACTGGTTCAGGCGCATGACCATCTCTCGAATGCGGTCCTGGCGCACGGCTTGGAACTTTGCAGTCTCGGCCAGCAGCTTCGGGTCCCGGGCCTCCAGGCCGTAGCCCAGGATATGGACTTCGTCTCCGTTCTGTTGGGCGGTCAGCTCGGCGCCCGCGATGAAGTCGAGGCCGGCCGCCGCGCAAGCCAGCGCCATCGGAGCGCACCCCTCGACCGTATCATGGTCGGTCAGCGCCAGCGTTGCCAGACCATGGACGCGGGCCTGCGAAACCAACTCCTCCGGCGACCAGGTGCCGTCGGAAAAGCGCGTGTGCAGGTGAAGGTCGGCTAACATTGGGACGGGGCGGTTGCCAGCGCTATCGGGCGATGACTCGGTCTCACTTGACGTCTCGGGCCGGGCGCAACAGCTCGCTTTTCACCTTGTCCAGGATGCCGTTGACGAACTTGCCGCTGTCCTGAGTGGAGAATTTCTTGGCGATGTCCACCGCTTCATTGATGCTCACCACCGGGGGAATATCCTCCCGGTGGAGCATCTCGCAAATGGCCAGGCGCAAAATGTTGCGGTCGACCGCCGCAATGCGGTGCAATTCCCAGTTCCTGGCGTGCTTGGTGATCAGCGCGTCCGCCTCGTCGCGATGCTCCAGCGCGCAGCGGATCAGCGGGTCGGCAAACAGCCGCACCGCCGCCTCCTCGCTCGTAGCCGGCGGCAACTCCACCGATTGGCCCCACGTGGAGGCGGCCTTCTCGTCCGCGATGGCGGCGGCCCGCTGCGACTCCCAAAACTCGGCCAGGGCCGCGTCCAAGTCCTCCGGCGGGTTCAAATCGTGCTGAAACAAAAACTGCACGGCGCGTTCACGCGCTTCACGTCGTCTTCCCATGCTCGAACAATGCCGCAAAAACCCTTGCCGAGAAACCAAATTCTGACTCCGCCGGAACCCCCATTTCGCTTGAAAAGGAGCACTTGGGATGGGCTAATATCGGGCATGAGCGGTTCCGGTGCGGCGAACGAGGCTCCGGGAGCGGAGGCGCCCTTGGGCGCAGACCAGCTCCTGGGGCTTGTCTATGAGGAGCTGCGCAAGCTGGCGGCGCTGGTTCACGAGGGCATCGCGGGCGCCGCCGGGAGGCAGGTCCAGGGCGCGCACAAAAAGCGACTCGGCTTTGGCCTCGGGTTCTTTCATCAGCAGGGCAAGGCTTTGCGCCCATTGTAGATGCCCGGCAGCGGGCCGCCAGTTTTAAAGAATAATTGATCCGTTTTGCGGGCGGATTGCGCTTTAATGTTATGAATTATGAAAACGCAAATGGTTCGAAACGCGGTGCTGGCGCTGGCCGGTCTGCTGGCGCTCACCCTCTATATCCTGGCCTGCACTTCATTCAGCCCGGATGACACCAAGGTGCTCTACCCAACCTTCGATCCGTCCAGCGGCGCGGTGGGGATAGCCGTCTATGACCGGGAAACCGGCCGGAGCGAGACGCTGTTCGTGCCCGTCGCGTACGAGGGCAAGGAGACCAACACCATCACGCCGCTCCTGCTCCGCTCCCAATGGTTGGCGGACGGTCGGAACATCGTCCTCGCCTGGCCCGCCGGCGATGGCGACAACGGTTTGAACCTGGCCATGCTGCCGTGGCCTGCCCGCGCACCCGTCCGGCTCTTTTCCCTTCCTTCCGTCGAACAGCCCGGCAGCCGCCTGATGTTTCCGCTGTGTATCGTCGGCCACCGCCTCTTCGTGATGGAAACCGACAGCCAAGTGCTCCGCGTTGACCTCAGGACGGGCGATCTGGCCCGGCACAAGTTCGACACGGACTCGGGCAAACTGTCGCTCCTCGAGGCGCCGGATGGAAGCGGGGTGCTTTATTTGGCGGAGAATGATCAATCGGGAAAGAAATACACTTTCGGCCGGCTCAACCTGGACATGCTCGCGCTCATGCCCCTGATGACCTTCACCAACGAACCGGCCCCAGGTTCGTTCCTCGCGTTTGACGGCCGGGCGCAACGCGTTGCGTTCGTCCAAGAGCACGACGACCAACGCCAACTCCTCGTGCTGGAGAAGGGAGCGCCCGTGTTCACTCGGCCATTGGGAGCCAAGGGAGAGAAACGGGACTTCGGCAGCGCCGCCTTCTCGCCTCGAGGCGACGCGATCTGCGCCAGCTTCGCGCACATCCCCAAAGGAGGAACAAATGCGTCTTATGGCTTGGTGGAAATCCCGCTCAGCGACGCGCCGGTCCGCCAGGTCACGCTGCTTTCCACCGCGGAATCGGGCGACGATGCCAACGCACTGCTCTTTCAGGCCGGCATCTCGCACGATGGCGCCACGGCAGCCGCGGCCTCGACCTACCTGGCTTGCCAAATCAAGGAACTCAAGCCTGAGGATTGCGCGCTGTTTCTTGTCGATCTGAAGGACCCCGAACTCAAGGCCGCCAAGGTGCCGATCCCCATGCCGCCACGGCGGCCAGCGACGGTTGTGAAGTGAGGCAAATGGAGATCGAACATGCTGGATTGGCTTAACCATTTCTTCTCGGTTGTCTGCGGACAAGACCTCGGGCACACATGGGCGCCCGGAGGAATTCCGTTGCCATGCTGCCAGCGGTGCCTCGGGCTATATGCCGGCGCGGCTGTGGCGGCCGGTTTGCATTTATGGCTCCGGCCCAGGCTCACCGGCCGCTTTCTCGGAGTCCATGGCGCGTTCCTGTTAGCGATGGCGCCCTTTGGCTTTCATTGGGCGCCGCAAGGACCGGCGCTGCGAACGGCGACGGGGGTCCTGTTCGGGTTCGCGGTCCTCACCTATTTGTGGCTGCCGCTGGCCGGTTCATACGCGGACAAAGGAAACCCGTGTTCATCCGTGCGCTACGCCTTCGGTCTGCTGGCCGCGCTCATCCTGGCGCCGGTGTTGGCTGCGCTGGGAGGGAAGGTCGCTGCCTATCTCCTTTCCGGGTTGGCAAGCGTCGGCGCCCTGGCCTTGGCCGGACTGGCTGTCCTGAACGCCGTTCTGGGCCTGGCCATCCTGGCGCGCATGGTTCGCAGCCTCGGAGGCGCGCCTCCCGCCGCCGACACGCGCTGACCGCGCATCCATGAACGAGCTGTTTCTCTTCGTTCGTCCGCCCCGGCCACTCTGGCCGTTCAACAGCCCCGCCAGCGCTTTTTGGCCGCCGCTGGCCTTTGCCTCCCTGGCCGCCGCGCTCCGCGAGAATCTGCGCGGCCTGCGGGTCGAAATCCTCGATGCCCCGGCGCTCGAGATGGGCTGGCGTACGCTGGAGAGTGAAATCTGCCGCCGCCGTCCGGCCTTTGTCGGCATTGGCGAAGAAGCCGTTAGTTGCGTCGAGGGCCTGCGCCTGGCGCGCCTGGCCAGGGCTTGCGGCGCCCGAGTCATCGCCGGCGGCTGCTTTTTTGGCCACGCCGCCCCGGAAGCCCTCGGGACCGGCCTGATCGATGCCGTCGTCCACGGCGAAGGTGAAGTCACGATCGTCGAACTCGTTCAAGCCCTTTGCGACGGTTCCCCCGAATCCCTCGCCAAGGTCAACGGAATCTCGTTTCTGCCGCCCTCGGCGAAACCTCAGCTCGAATGCAGCGCCTCCAGCCTTCCGCCTTCGGATTTCGGATCTCCCCCCGCCTTTCGCCAAATCCCCCGTGGCGATTGCATCACCACCCCGCCGCGCCAACTGCTTCCGGACCTCGACACCCTCCCCTTCCCCGCCTACGACCTGCTGCCAGTGGAGCGATACGGAGCTCGCAGTGTCAATCACCCCCGCCTGGCCGCCATCGAGTTGAGCCGAGGCTGTTTCGGTTCATGCGACTTCTGCGTGCTCTGGCGCCAGATGGGACAGTTTGCCGGCGATCGGCTCGTGCCGCGGTTGCGAAGCAAGTCGCCGGAGCGTTTGCTGGAAGAAGTCCGCGTGCTCGAGAGCCGCTATGGCCGGCGCTATCTGGGCTGGGTGGACCCGTGCTTCAACGCGCATCCACAGGCGCCCGCGCAACTGGCCGAGTTGATGCTGCGCGAGGGCTTGCGCGTGGGCCAGAGCGCCTGGGTCCGCACCGACGCGTTGGTCCGCGACTCGAGTTCCGGCGCATTGGAGAGCTGTGTCCGCGCCGGCCTCAACGAGGTCTATCTGGGCATCGAGCGCCCCGACGCCGAAGGCCTGGCCTGCCTGCACAAGACCAGCGGGGTGGCGGACGCGCGCACGGCCCTGCGGGTTTTGCGCGAGCGATTTCCCCAGGTGCTGGCCGTCGGCTCATTTATCTACGGATTGCCCGGCGACACCCCGGCGTCGGTGCGCGCCATTCACCAACTGGCCGTCGAGCTTGAATTGGACCAGTTCTTTTTCATCCCGTTGACGCCATTGCCCGGCGCCGCCGGCTGGACTCCCGAGTTGTGGGACCCGACCGGCGAGCGGTTCCGCGAATTCAACTTCCTGCCCACCGGCCGGCCGCATGGGCGCCACGCCCAACTCGAGCGCGCGCTCCTATGGTCGTTGCTGACCCACTGGCCGGCAGCCCGCGCGCGCAGCTATGCCCGCCAACTGTTTTGCGGCGACACACGCCGGCGCCGCGTGCAACGTCGGCTTGCCCTTCGCGGCGCGCAATTCCACCTGGGCCGCATTCTGAAGCGCGTCTTCGGCGGCAAGAATGAAATGGGCCTGATTTTCCCAAGGTGGTACGAGGGATGAGACCCCGTTCTTGACACAGGGCCGGCGCGCGCATTACAAGAGAGCTGAAATGAAAACTTCCTGTTGTTGCTTCCTCACCGTGTCTCTGCTCTGTTCCACGTTGGCAGGAGTGGCCTCGGAATCCTCGGCGCCCGAGGTGGGCGTTGCGGCGCGTGATGTCACGCCGGAACTGCCGATTCGCCTGGCGGGCTACGAGGGGCGCAACCGGCCGGCGGACAAGCTGGACCTGCCGTTGCGCGTCCGCGCGCTGGCCTTGAGAAATCCGTCCGGGGAGCGATTTGTGTTCGTGGCACTGGACAATTGCGAGGTCAGCCATGCTTTCACGCAACCGGTCCTGCAGCAACTGGCGGACACGCTCCACCTCGAGCGCGGGGCGGTTGCCATCCTGTCGAGCCACACTCACTCGGCGCCGATGTTGAGCCAGACCCTGGTCGGGATGCCTCTGGGCACGCCCGAGGAGCGGGATGCCGTCGGGAGATATTCCCGGTCGCTCCAGGCCAAGCTGGTGGAAGTGGTGGGGGCAGCGCTGGACGATCTGAAGCCGGCGTCGCTCGAGTACGGTTCGGGGCGCGCCACCTTCGCCATGAACCGGCGGGTCTATCACGGGGACAAGATGGATTTTGGCGAGAACCCGGACGGCCCGGTGGACTGGGATGTGCCGGTGCTGCGCATCAAGGGAACCAACGGCGCCATTCGCGCCATTCTCTTCGGCTATGCCTGCCACGGCACCAGCGTCCAGGGCGGCGACGATTGGTACACCGTCTCCGGCGATTACATGGGCTATGCCTGCCAGCTCCTGGAGGCGCACCAGCCCGGGGCCGCCGCCCTCTACGTCACCGGCATGGGAGGCGACTCCAATCCTTCTCCGCACGACGGATTGCTGTCCGCCAAACGGCACGGCCTCGAACTGGCCGGGGCGGTCCTGGGCGTGCTGGACCGCCCGATGCGCCGCGTGCGCGGCGGCTTCAAGCTGGCCTACGACGAGGTGGAACTGCCCCTGGCAGACCCGCCTTCGCGCGAGCAGTTGGAAAAGGACTCGCGCAGCCAGAACCCGGGAATGAGGCAACGCGCCGAGCTATACCTGAAATGCCTCGATGGGGGCCAGCCCTTGCCACGCTCGGTGAAATTACCCCTGGCCGCTTTGCGTCTGGGCGATGACCTGACCTTCGTGCTGATGGGCGGCGAAGTGGTAGTGGATTATTCACGCCGTCTCAAGCGGTTGCTGGCCGAAGATCATCCCTGGATGGCCGGCTATGCCTACGAAATCCCGTCCTACATACCGTCGGTGCGCCTCCTCAAGGAAGGCGGCTACGAAGCGGACTCGTCGCTCATCTACTACGGCCTCTACGGCCCGTACCGGACCAGCATCGAGGACCTGCTGGTCAACCGGGCGGCGGCGCTGGTGGCGGGGCTGCGGGGACACTGAAAGCACCGTCTTTGTCGCGGCCTGTGTCGGAATCCGGCACGCGAGGGTCGAGGGGCGAGTCTCGCCACTCGCCGCTCGGCCTGCTTCGAGATGGCTTCTACGCAAAAAACTCCCGGCCGCGCCAGAGCTGGAACCAGCCGGTGTCCGAGTTCATCTCGGCGAAGAAGAATTCCTTGGCGGTCTTGCCGCCCCCGATGTCGATGTCTCGCCAATAATCCCAATACTCGAGCTTCAGCGGGGAGACTTTGCCCGGGGCGGCTTTGCCGTCCGGGGTCGTTGCGGCCACCACGAGCACGGCCGCCTGCCAGGACTCGCGGAGGTCGTTGATGCGCGTAAAGGTCTCCTTGGCCCCGGACGGGTCGTCGCTCACTTCAAAAACCCCGGTCGTGTCCTTGAGGACATTCAGGAAATCCTCGGCGAAGGCGAACTCGTCGTAGGGCCGGAGCAGGAGCACGTCGTGGCCGCCGGCCTGGTTGGGCATGGCGCGGACCCGGATGGTGAGCACGTCATTGGCGTCGAACGATTTCGTGTTGACTCCGCGCAGGACGTAATCGGTGAAGCGGAATTCCTGGCTGCCGATTTGGCGGTTGTATTCGCGGACCTCCTGCACGCTGAAGTCGTATTTTGCGAACTCGGGTCCGTTTGCGTAGGCCACCGGCACGGCCGACCCGATGCGCAGGTCCAGCGGGTTCTCAAAGGCAATGCCCGCGCCGTTGCCGCCGCCGCCAATTCGCGCCAGGAACATCTCCCACAGCGTCTTGCCCTTGTCTTTTCCTTCGGCTTCCATGAGTGGATGAGGTCAACTGCCGCCGAGGATGGCGGAGACCACGTGGGCGATGACTTGGCAGAGGCCCAGGATGAAGGCGCCAACGACGATGGCCAGGGCCACGTTGCCCTTGTTGAGCAGGTCGCTGAAGTCCAGCTTGGGGGTCAACTTGTCGAAGACGATGTAGCCGACGACGATGAGAAAGATGGCCAGGAAGCCAAAGGCGAACGTCGCCAGGAGGTCGCCCACGAAGTAGTCAGGCAGATGGAGCAGTTGCATGGGATGAGTGTATGAGTCAGGTTGCGGTTTGCCAGCGTTTGAACCAAATCAGCCAGATGAAAAAGGCGCACAGGGCCAGGGCGGCCGGGACGCCCAGGACCCAGAAGGCCGCCACGCCCAGGAGCGTGGGACGGTTGCTGTACGAATGGGCCACGTAACGGTCGGAGTACATCAAGTCCCGATCCAGGCCGGCGGGGACGTAATTGGGGTCGCGCGCAACTTGTTGGGTTTCGAGTTGCCCCACCCGGGCCTCGAGTTGCTGGTCACTGGCCAGCAGGGCCTGGTAGCGGGCCGAGTCCATATCATATCGATGATGGTAGGCCCAATACGCCCGGTCCTGGAGCGACCGATCCATGAGCCACCACCAGAAAAGGCTGCTGTAAGGGTCCTGATAAACCACCGTTGGCCTCGAGTAATACGGTTCAAAAATCAGCCGCGTCCGCGCGGGCCGGCTCACAATGACCTGTGTGTCTGGAACGTAAGCGCGCTGGGGATATGAGTTGTCGTTCCGGGCGATGATCGGCGGCGGCCTGCCCTGGTAGGAGGGCGCGCCGGGAGTGTCCGCTGAAGGCCGGGTTGCGGACTGGCTCTCTTTGAACTGCCTGTACTCCCGCCGGCTTGCTCCTGCCTGTTGGGCCCGGGCAGCGGCGGTATCGAACGAAAAATGGCCCTGGCCCGGCTCGGTCCGTCTGGCGACGGCGGCAGGGCGCGCAGGCCGATCCTCACGGCCTGATGCCAGGCCGGAGGTGAAGACATGTCCGAGGTCGGAGGAGTAACTCTTGCCGGAGCCGTAGCCGTGGCGATTGTCGTCCTTCCACGTCGAGCCGGAGGAGTAGCTCTTGCCGCCGCCGGATTGGAAACCCTTGCTGCCGGAGCCGAAACTGTGGCTGGAACCGCCTCCGAAACTGTGGCTGGAACCGCCCCCGACACTGTGGCTCCCGCCCGAGCTGAAGCTATGGCTGTGGGAAGAATAGCTGTGCCCGCCGCTACTGTAGCCCTTGGCCTGGCTGCCGAGCGGGCAGAGCGTCCCCGTCAGCGCCGCCGCCAGCAGCCAGCTCAATGTTCGCCTCAGGTGTCTCATGGCAGATTCCTCGTCCATCATGCCATGACTACCAGAGTTGGCCATTACTTTTTCCAGAGGAAATTGTATGGCCCTTGGGTTGGTACCCCGGCTACGACCTGAACCTGTCCTGCGCCCCTCCGTGAGGCCGGCCGGGGACGGAACTGGACGGGCGGGGGAGATCCTCTATAATCCTGGCGCTCATGAATGTCATTCGTTACACGGACCGCGACTTCCAGGCGCGCCTGAGCCAATTGTCCGCGCCCTCCAGCCTGTTTGATCCGGCCACCGAGCGGCGCGCGCGCGCTATCCTGGAGGATGTCCGGGCCCGCGGCGACCAGGCGGTGCTCGAGTTAACCCGGCGCTTTGACGGCCCCAGCCTCACCCCCGGGCAATTGGCCGTCACGCAGGCCGAAATCCTGACGGCTTCCATCAAAGCCGGGGCGCCGCTGCGAGCGGCCATAGCGCAGGCGCAGCGCAATATTGCCGCCTTTGCAAAAAAGTCCCTCCGGAAGAACTGGCAGACCCGCAACTCGCACGGGGCGACCGTGGGGGAGAAATTCGACCCGTTCCAGCGCGTGGGGATCTATGTCCCCGGGGGCGCCGCCCCCCTGGTTTCGACCGCCCTGATGACCGTGGTGCTCGCGAAGGCCGCCGCCTGTCCGGAGATCGTTGTGTGCTCCCCTTGCGGCAAAGACGGCAGCCTCAACCCGGCCCTGCTCTATGCGGCGCACGCTGCGGGGGCCACGGCTATTTATCGCGTTGGCGGCGCGCAGGCAGTGGCCGCGATGGCCTACGGCACTCAGACCATCGGCCGGGTGCAGAAGGTCTTCGGTCCGGGCAATGCCTATGTAACGGCTGCCAAGCGCCTGGTCGTCGGCCATGTCGCCATCGACTTGCTTTCGGGCCCCAGCGAACTGCTGGTGCTGGCGGACGACACGGCCCCGCCCGAGGCGATTGCCGCCGATCTGCTGGCGCAAGCCGAGCACGGCTCGGGCCACGAGCGGGTTTGGCTCCTGACGACCTCCGCCCGCCTGCTCGAGGCGGTCCGGCGCCAACTCGCCCGCCAGGCGCCCGATCTCTCCAGGCATGAATTCATTGAGCGTGTCCTGGATGCAAACGGGTGGCTCGTCCAACTCAAGACCCTGGACGAGGGCATTGCCCTGGCCAACCAATTGGCGCCCGAGCATTGCGAAGTGATTTGCCGCAACGCGCGCCGCGTTTCCCAAAAAATCGTTGCTGCCGGCGCCATCTTCCTGGGCCCTTGCTCGCCCACGGTCCTGGGCGATTATGTCGCCGGACCGAGCCACGCGCTGCCTACGGGCGGGGCCGGGGCCTCGTTCGCCGGGCTGACGGCCGATCAGTTCCAGCGCCGCACCAGCCTGGTGGAGTACAGCCGCGCGGCCCTGCGCCGGGCTTTGCCGGCCGTGCGCCAATTTGCCGAGCTGGAGGGCCTGAGCGCCCACGGACGGTCGGCGGAGATCAGGCTCGAGCGGTGATCGCGCTACGCACTTTCCTGGCTCTGAGCCGGGCCGCCGCCCTGCCGACGGTCTGGTCCAATTGCCTTGCCGGCTGGTGGCTCAGCGGCGGCGGCCCTTTGGCCAGGCTGCCCCTCCTGTTTGCCGGCGCAACCTTTCTTCACCTCGGCGGCGCCTTCCTCAACGACGCCCTGGATGCAACCTATGACCGGCAATTCCGCCGCGTACGGCCGATTCCCTCCGGCGCTGTCACCCCGGCAGCCGTCCTGGGCTGGGGATTGGCCTGGCTGCTCCTGGGCCAAGTCTGTTTGTTCGCATTGGGCAAGGCGGCCGGCGGCCTGGGGCTGGCTCTGACGCTTTGCGCAGTGGTCTATAACGCCACTCACCGGCTCGTCACCTTTTCCCCGCTCTTCCTGGGACTCTGCCGGTTCCTGCTTTATATTATCGCCGGCACTGCCGCCGCCAAGGGACCGAGCGGATGGGCGATCTGGTGCGGCCTGGCATTGGCGCTCTATGTCATCGGCGCCCGCTGCCTGCCTCGCCCCGAGAACATCCTCGGCCAGGCCGATTATTGGCCGGTGTCGCTCCTGGCTGCCCCGATCTTGCTGGCCCTGTTCATGGATGCGGACGGTTACCGCCTGCCGGCCCTCGAACTGTCGGCCGTTCTCGGTTTGTGGGTGCTCTATTGCCTGCGGCGAGCCTTCTGGCCCCTGGAGCGCAATTTTGCCCGCGCCGTCTCCGGTCTTATGGCAGGCATCGTCCTGGTGGATTGGCTTGCCGTGGTGGACGCGCCCAGGCAATTGAGCCTGGTCTTCCTCGGCCTGTTTGGGGCCACGTTGCTTCTTGAGCGCGTTGCTCCCCCATAGTCTTATGCGTTGCATCGTTACCGCCGGCCCGACTGCCGAACCTCTGGACCAGGTCCGCCGCCTGACCAATTCCTCGACCGGGCGCCTGGGTTCGGAACTGGCCAGTTTCCTGTCTGGGCGCGGACATGAGGTAACCCTGCTCATAGGCCGGCAGGCCGCCTGGCGCGGCGAGCGCCGCGCCCAACTCGTCGAGACCTTCACCACCACCGCCAACCTGCGCGACCGGCTGCATGCGCTGGCTAAACTCCCCGTCGATGCCGTCTTCCATGCCGCTGCCGTCAGCGATTTTGCCTTCGGCCGCACCTGGCGCCGGGCCCCCGCCGGAGAACTCAGCGAAATCGGGGCCGGCAAGATTTCCTCCCGGCTCGGCGTCCTGCTGACCGAACTGGTTCCGACGCCCAAGATTATCGCCGAACTGCGCGGCTGGTTTCCCAACGCCCGCCTGGCCGGCTGGAAATACGAAGTGGACGGGGACCGTTCGGGAGTGATTCAACTGGCGGCGAACCAAATCGCCGAGTGTCTGACTGACGCCTGCGTTGCCAATGGCCCGGCTTACGGGGCAGGGTTCGGCCTGGTGCGGCGGGACGCCGAGCCTCTGCACTTGGCCGATGCCCGCGCCTTGTTCCAGGCCCTCGAGCAAGTCATGGGACGGAGCGCCTGACATGCCCGGTGAAACCTGCACGCTCGGCATCCTGAGCGACATCCATTACGCCGGCTCGGCCGAACAGGCGCGCGGCAACGATTATGAATACCGCGACCTGCGCAATCCGCTGCTGCGGATTCTTCTCAGGCTGGGCCGCCGATTTATCTGGATGCGCAATCCTCTTGGCCAGAATCACCTGCTGGAGGCCTTTCTGCGCCAGGCCGGGCCGCTGGATTTTGTCGTCGCCAACGGCGATTACTCCTGCGACTCGGGCTTTGTGGGCCTGAGCGATGACGCCGCCTGCCAGAGCGCGCGCGAATGCCTGGCCCTGCTGCGGCAACGCTTCGGCCCGAACTTCCGGGCCAATCTCGGCGACCATGAGCTGGGCAAGCTCAGCTTCTTCGGGAGGCGGGGCGGCATGCGCCTGGCCAGTTGGCATCGCGCCACCCTCGAGCTCGGCTTGCCGCCTTTCTGGCAAAAGACCCTCGGCAACTACGTCCTGATGGGATTGGTTTCCTCCCTGGTGGCCCTGCCGGTGTTCCAAGCCGACATGCTGCCCGAGGAACGGCCGGAATGGGAGCGGCTCAGGGCCGAACACATGGCCGAATTGCGCCGCGCCTTCGCCGCCTTGCAGCCCGGCCAGCGTGTGTTGCTCTTCTGCCATGACCCCTCCGCCCTCCCCTTTTTGTTCCGCGAGCAGTTCGTGCAATCCAGGTTCCCGCAACTCGAGCATACGATTGTCGGCCACCTGCATTCCCAATTGGTCCTGCGCCAAAGCCGCCTGCTGGCCGGGATGCCCCCGCTCCCTTTCCTGGGCCACACGGCCGGGCGCTATACCGCCGCCCTGCGCAACGCCCGGCTCTGGCGCCCCTTCCACGTCCGCCTCTGCCCCTCGCTTGCCGGCCTCGAATTGCTCAAGGACGGCGGCTTCTACACCGTCCATTTGGATTGCCAGGGCGACCGGCCCGCTCGTTTCCATTTCCATCGGCTCGGCCGGTAGCGAGCTGGACTTTTTGCCAAGCTCAGATTTGTCTTTTCCTGGGTCCGCGCTTTGCGGTAGAATGCGCGCATGGCGGAGATTGTGGATTTTGTGAATCGCGGGGCGGCTTCAGTTACACCGGCGGTTTCGGAAAAGATGCTCAGACATCTGCCGCAGTGGAAGCTGGAGTTCACCCAGATTTACGAGCCCCTGTTCCCGCACCTGGTGGATCAACTGGAGTTCCTGGCCAACGCCGTCGAGGACACCGTAGAGGGCGCTTACAAGGACCTCCCCTTCATCGCTCTTGCCCAGGCGGCCTTTGCGCTGATTTACGCCCATAAGAAGGTCGGAATCATCCCCGATTCCATGCCCAACCTTGGACGGGCCGACGATTCCAGCGTGGTCCGGGCCGTGCTGATTCAGAACGAGAAGGCCTTTGCCATTTACGCCGCCGCTCAGAATGTCGAGTGGTCCAGAATCACCAGCCAGCCATGACCACTTGGTGGTCATGACCACTTAGGCAGCCCGCCCCACCAATGCCACCACCACCTCGATGAGGTCTCGAGCCCGATAGGGTTTGGCCAGGAACCGGTCCGGTTTGCAGGGCGCACCATTATAAATCTCCTCCGCCTGCGTGCCGCTGATCAAAACCGTCCTCAGCTTCGGGTCCAGGCGCCGGCACTCGGCAATGAGTTTCAACCCCGTCATCTCCTCCATGGCGTAGTCGGTAATAATGAGGCAGGGGTGCGGACGGGCCTCGGCAAAGGCCGCCAGCGCCGCTTCCGCGCGGCTAAACGTCTTCACGCTAAAACCCAGCGTTCTCAGGACGACGGCCGCCATCTCCGATAGCACGGTCTCGTCGTCCACGACGTAGATCAACGGCGCCGTTGCCTCTGGTGCCGAAGAAGTGTCTTCTCTAGCACGTTCATTCACCTGGACCTGAGTTAACACCCCTCCTCCCCCGCTGACAAGCTGTCTTTATCTCAATTTTCTCGGTTGCACGCCTTTCTTCCGCGCCGTAACCTCCCCGAAGTCCGGCTGACCCCAATGTCCGCTTGCGCATCTGGGGCTATCTGTATGAAGACCAGGAAAAAGAGTTCGCGGTCCATGGCCCGGGTGCGGACCGGGGGCCAACCGCCTTATCGAATTCCGCCGATACTCTTCGAAGGCGACGAGTCGGGCGCGCCGGCGCCGGCCAGGGGCCCAGGCGACAGGCGCGCGCCGGCGCCGGCCGCTCCGGTCGCGTATTTCGATATCCAAGCCGCCAAGTTACCCGAGACATACGGCGCGCAGACCCTGCTCCTGACCGCGCTGGACCCGCACCGGCTTTATGCCCATTGGGACATCGCTCCAAGAGAGCAACGCCAATATAGCGCGCTGGCCGCGGGGCAGCGCCTCGTCCTGCGCGTCTATGAGCGCGCTCTTTCAGGCTTCCCGGCGGCTGAAATCCATCTTCAGCCCGACTCCCGGCATTGGTCTGGCTATGTGCCGCGCGCCGAAACCCAATATGTTGCGGAGCTAGGCTACTTCTTGCCTGGCGGCCTCTGGCAGAGGCTTGCCACTTCCCAAGTCGCGGCCACCCCCCCGGATTCCGTGTCGCAAGACAGCGCGGTGCGCTTTGCCACCTTTGAGCCTCTGGCCCCGGCCACCCAACCACCAGGCGCGCCGCAAGCACCCCCTCCCCTCCGCTCTCCGCCCTCCGCCCTCGGCCCTCCGCCCTCAGCCCTCTGCCCTCCGCCCTCGGCCCTCCGCCCTCAGCCCTCTGCCCTCCGCCCTCCGCCCTCCGCCCTCTGCCCTCCGCCCTCCGCCCTCGGCCCTCCGCCCTCTGCCCTCCGCTCTCCGCCCTCCGCCCTCGGCCCTCCGCCCTCTGCCCTCCGCTCTCCGCCCTCCGCCCTCGGCCCTCCGCCCCTCCAGCCACAGGCTGAACCGGACATTGGCTCCCAGTCTGCCAGGGAATTGGGCCTGCCGAGCCTGGCGGGCGCCCGGGAGGACATCACCAGCCCGGGAGTGACTGCGGCTCCTGCGGGCGCCGGGGAGGAGTTGCCAAGGGAATTCTGGTTCAACATCAATGCCGAAGTTATTCTCTATGGGGCCACTGAGCCGGACGCCCAGGTGGCAATCGCCGGACAACCCATCCGGCTCCGCCCGGACGGCGGGTTCAGCTTTCGCTTTGCCTTGCCGGACGGGGATTACGACCTGGTAGCGACGGCCATTTCCGCTCACCATGACCAGCGCCAGGTGAGAATGCAGTTCAGCCGCCGCACTGATTGACCCGCCTCTTTCCCATGCACGGGTATCTGTCTTTGGTCTTGCACGCGCACCTGCCCTTTGTCCGGCATCCGGAACACGAGAAGTTCCTCGAGGAGAACTGGCTTTTCGAGGCCATCACCGAGGCTTACGTGCCGCTGCTCCAGCTGCTCGGACGTTGGCAGCACGAGGGTCTGAACGTGCGGCTGACTCTGACCCTGACGCCAACCCTCTGTGCGATGCTGCAGGACCCGCTGCTCCAGCAGCGATACATCCGCCACTTGGAGGGACTCATCGAACTGGCGGAAAAGGAGACCCACCGGACCCGGTGGCAAGCGGCCTTTCATGACCTGGCCCTGTTCTATCTCGACCGTTTCAACCGGACGCGTGACTTCTACTTTGCCTGCCAAGGCGGCCTGCTCGGCGCCTTTGGCGCCTTTCAGGACCAGGGGCGCATCGAGATCATCACCAGCGCCGCCACCCATGCCCTGCTCCCTTTGCTCGCCCCGCATCCTCCCTCCGTCCGCGCCCAAATCCTGGCCGCCCGCGACCATTACCGCAGTTGTTTCGGCCGCGACCCGCGCGGCATCTGGCTGCCCGAATGCGCCTACGTCCAGGAGATCGAACCCGCCTTGATCGAGGCCAACCTGCGCTGGTTCATCCTCGATAGCCACGGCCTCCTGCACGCCCGCCCCAGACCTTGCTTTGCTTTGTTCGCCCCCATTCTCACGCCCAATGGAATCGCTGTCTTCGGCCGCGACCTCGATTCCGCGCGCCAGGTCTGGAGCCGCCAGGCCGGCTACCCGGGCCACCCTTGCTACCGCGATTTCTACCGGGACGCCGGCTTCGACCTCGATTTCGATTACGTGAAACCTCACTTTTCCGCCGTGGACAAACGCGGCTTCACCGGCATCAAATACCACCGCATCACCGGTCCCTCGCCCCACAAAGAGGTTTATGACCGCAAGGCCGCCCTCCACACCGCCGAGACCCACGCCGCTCACTTCCTGGACGCCCGTTATGCCCAGGTCCGGCCCCTGGCTCAAAGCATGGGCCGGCCGCCCCTCCTGGTCTGCCCTTACGACGCCGAGCTGTTCGGCCACTGGTGGTACGAAGGGCCTGAATTCCTCGATTCTTTCGTGCGCCGGGCCTGCGCCAATCCCCAAGTGCTTGCCCTCATCACCCCCGAGGATTACCTCCGCCGCCACCCCGCCAACCAGGTCGCCGCCCCGGCCGCTTCCAGTTGGGGCGAGGGCGGCTACTGGCACGTCTGGCTCAACGAAAAGAACCAATGGCTCTATCCCCACCTCCACTTCGCCCAGCAGCGCATGACCCAACTGGCCCGGCGCTTCCACCACCCCGGCCCCTGGCAAGCGCGCGCCCTCAGCCAGGCCGCCCGCGAACTCCTCCTGGCCCAAGCCAGCGACTGGCCCTTCATCCTCAGCACTGGCGCCAGCCCCGACTACGCCCGCAAACGCGCCACCGAGCACTTGCTCCGCTTCACCGCCCTCTACGACCAACTCTCCAACGCGCAACTCGACCGGCCTTGGCTGGCCCAAATCGAGTCGCGCGACAATCTCTTGCCGGACGTCGATTACCGCTACTGGATGTGATCTTTCCTGCCATCCAAAAAATGAGATGCAGCCCCGGCTTGACCCCGGGGTGACTCCGGCCTAGTGTATGGTCGATCACAGGGGAGCCGACCTGTCGCCGAACCAGTATCGGCGCGAAGGCTGAGAGTGCCGCGCGGGAGCGGGGCAGACCCGTTGAACCTGATCCAGGTAATGCTGGCGAAGGGACCCGGCTTGGCCAGCCATCCCGCCCGGACCCAGGTTTCTAATGGAAAACGAAAGACCAATTATGAGCGCGAGCAGGACTGACCTGGGACCGCCGAGCAGTGAGCCATTGCCTAATTCGCGGAGGGTCTATGTCCAGGGCGCGATCTACCCGGACCTCCGCGTGCCGTTTCGGGACATCCTCCTCACCCCGGGGCAATCCGACAGGGGCGACGCCCAACTCAAGGAAGCGGTCCGGGTTTATGATTGCTCTGGGCCGTGGGGGGACCCGGATTTTCAGGGCAAGGTGGAGCAGGGCCTGCCGGCCCTGCGCCGAGCCTGGGTCCTGGGGCGTGGAGATGTCGAGGAGGTTCCGGGGGCCGCGCTCCGGGCCTGGAACTCGGGGGCGGATGCAACGCGTCTCCCGCGCTCGGGGCAACGCGCGCCGCTGCGGGCGCGGCCCGGCGCGGCTGTCACTCAACTGCGCTATGCCCGCCGCGGTGTCATCACTCCGGAGATGGAATTCGTCGCGATCCGCGAGAGCCTGGGTCCGGAGCAGTCAAAGGCGCGGACTGCGCAAGGGGAAGGCCGGGAACTGGGCGGCGAATCGTTCGGGGCCGGCATTCCCTCGCGGGTCACGCCTGAATTCGTCCGCTCCGAGGTGGCGCGCGGCCGGGCAATCATTCCGGCCAACATCAATCACCCGGAGTGCGAGCCGATGATCATCGGGCGCAATTTCCTGGTGAAGATCAACGCCAATATCGGCAACAGCGCGGTGGCCTCGAGCATCGAGGAGGAGGTCGAGAAGATGCGCTGGGCGGCCAAGTGGGGGGCCGACACGGTGATGGACCTTTCCACGGGCGAGAGCATCCACGAAACCCGCGAATGGATATTGCGCAACTCGCCGGTGCCCATCGGCACCGTCCCGATCTACCAGGCGCTCGAGCGGGCCGGCGGCAAGGCCGAGGACCTCACCTGGGAGATTTACCGGGACACGCTTCTGGAGCAGTGCCAGCAAGGGGTGGATTACTTCACCGTCCACGCAGCAGTGCTCCTCCGGCATGTGCCCCTCACGGCCCGCCGTCTCGCCGGCATCGTCTCGCGCGGCGGCTCGATTCTGGCCAAGTGGTGCCTGGCCCATCACCAGGAAAACTTCCTTTACACGCACTTCCGCGAGATCTGCGAGATTCTGCGCGCCTACGATGTCGCCTTCAGCCTGGGCGACGGGCTGCGCCCCGGCTCGATAGCCGACGCCAACGACGAGGCGCAGTTTGCCGAACTGCGCACGCAGGGGGAGTTGACGCGCGTTGCCTGGGAGATGGACTGCCAGGTGATGAACGAGGGTCCCGGCCACGTTCCAATGCACCTCATCAAAGAAAACATGGACAAGCAGCTCGATTGGTGCGCTGAAGCCCCCTTTTACACCCTCGGCCCGCTCACGACCGACATCGCCCCCGGCTACGACCACATCACCAGCGCCGTCGGCGCCGCCATGATTGGCTGGTACGGCTGCGCCATGCTCTGCTACGTCACCCCCAAAGAACACCTCGGCCTGCCCAACCGCAAAGATGTCAAAGACGGCGTCCTGGCCTACAAGATCGCCGCCCACGCGGCCGACCTGGCCAAGGGCCACCCCGCCGCCCGCCGGCGCGACGATGCCCTAAGCAAGGCCCGCTTCGAGTTCCGCTGGGAAGACCAGTTCAATCTCAGCCTGGACCCAGGCACCGCCCGCGAGTTCCACGACCAAACCCTGCCCCAGGAGGGGGCCAAGCTCGCCCATTTCTGCAGCATGTGCGGCCCGCATTTCTGCGCCATGAAGATCACCGAAGAGGTCCGGCAATACGCCGCCCGGCAAGGCGTGGCCGAGGAAAAAGCCCTCGAACAAGGAATGGCCGAAAAATCCAAAGAGTTCCTCCAAAAAGGCGCTGAGATCTATACCCGGGGAGGCGGCGCTTGAGGCCGTAAAAAACCGCGGCGACGCTGCCGGTAACGACGTAGCGGACGCCCGCCCGATTCAGCCGCCGGACGAAGAGCAGAAGTAATTCAGCTTCGGCAAACGGATTGACACCCGCCTCTTGCGATGCCAACCTTGACACATGCGCTACCGATTGGCCTGTTTGAGCGCGCTGTTGCTCGTTCTGTCGCTCTTTCCAACCCCCACTTACACCCTCAGGGCCGCTCTGCCGCCAGGTTGGAACGACGCGGACATTGGTTCGCCCGTCCTGCCCGGCTCAGCCTCCGTTACCAACGACCTCTGGACCCTCTCCGGCAGCGGGGCCGACATCTGCAATTCCAACCAGTTCCAATTTGCGTTCAGCCCCGTGACGGGCGACGGCACGGTGGTTGCCGAGATTGAGAGCATCCAGAATGTACCCGGGGCCCAGGCAGGGGTCCTATGCCGCAACGACACCAGCCCCGGGAGCCTCGAAGCGGCGGTGCTCGTGACTGCCGGAGGCGGGACCGTCTTTCAGTGGCGCAGCACCGCCGGCGCCGCCTGCTCCTACCAGGTGCTCCTGGGTGTTACCAACCCCAGCCCGCCAATGTGGGTCAGCCTGGTCCGTTCCGGGGACAACTTCAGCGGGTTCTGGAGCAGCGACAACACCAATTGGGCGCAAATCGGCTCAACCCAGAGCGTGCCCCTGAACCCGACCGTCCTGGCCGGCCTGGCCGTCTGCGCCCAAGACAACGCGGCCCTGGCCACAGCCACGTTCATCGCAGTCAGCCTGCCTACGCCTGTCTTTGGAGTCTATCGCCAGCTTTGGACCAGCCTCGCCTCGAGCCTCGGCAACACCCTGGCCGCCCTTACCAACACCGCCGATAATCCGAACTGGCCCGATAATCCTGACCCGGATTTCACGGCGGTTTACGGCAGTTTCCAGACCGAGAGCGACACCGGGATGGACTGGTACGGCCAGCGGCTGCGCGCGTTTGCCGTGCCGCCATTGACGGGAGATTACACTTTTTGGATTGCAAGCGGCGGCGCATCCCAGTTGCTGCTCAGCTCCGATGAGACGGCGGCCCTGGCCAACCCCATCGCGTCCGTCAACGGTTCGACCCCCCCTCAGCAGTGGACCATCGAGACCAACCAGCAGTCGGCCCCGATTCTCCTGGAGGCCGGGCGGCGCTACTACATCGAGGCGCTCGCGCTCGAGGACTCAGGCTCCGACAACCTCGCCGTGCGCTGGCTCCTGCCCAATGGGACACTCGAAGAGCCGATGCCGTCGTGGAGCGCGGCCGGCACCCGCCTGGTTCCCTGCTCCGGCATCCAAAGCCCCCCGGGGATTTACCAGCAACCCACCAGCGTCGTCGTTCCCGACGGCGCCGACGTGCTCTTCACTGTGCTGGTTACCAACCAGGCGGCGGTGGCATATCAATGGCAGGTCAACGGGACCAACCTGAGCGGGCCCGACGCCCTGAGCGCCGCATATCTTCTCACCAACGCCAACGCCCTGATCGACACCAACCAGTTTTACAGTTGCGTGGTCTCAAACGCCGCGGGAATCCTCACCAGCGCCCTGGCACGATTGACAGTCCTGCCGGTTACAACTCCGCCAACGGTGTTGCAGACGACCTATCTCAATGCCACCAACGTCGAAATCTTGTTCTCCGAGGCGCTCGAGCCGTCCAGCGCGACCAACCAGGCCAACTATGTCTTCACCAACGGCCTGCCCGTCACCGGCGTCCTGTTGAGCACCGACCAGGTGACGGTCACGCTCATCACTGCCCCGCTGGTATTCGGAAGCAACTACGTCATCGTCCTCAATGGCATTCGGGAGCGGTCCAACGAGCATGTCCCCATCGCAGCCAATACTACCCTGAGCCTGGTGGCCTCACCCTACTCCATCCTGGGCGTGGGCAGCCCGACGCCCCAGGCAACCCTGTGGGCCAACGCGGGAGGATGGGACCTCGGTGGCGGGGGCGAAAGCATCGGCAGCAGCACCGACCAATTCCAGTTTGTCTATCAAGTCCAGAATGGCAACTTCGATGTCCAAGTGCGCCTGGCCGGGATGGTTCCCTCCGATGTCTGGGCCAAGGCGGGCCTGATGGCGCGCGAGTCCCTCTTGCCCTCGGGCCGTTTTGCCGCCTCCCTGGCCACTCCGGCCATGATTGGCTCTTGCTTTGAATGGCGCGACCCGGCCGGCAGCCAGGCCAATTCCGCGGGCGCTTTCCCCGCCAATTATCCGGACACCTGGCTGCGGCTCAAGAGGGCCGGCTTTACCTTCACCGGCT
>Ga0326728_10001411_pt1 | contig 84814 bp, 69 predicted proteins | sample MB3enrmetagenome_FD_207602 | JGI IMG/M metagenome (GOLD analysis project Ga0326728, IMG submission 207602) | Lab enriched peat soil microbial communities from McLean, Ithaca, NY, United States - MB31MN | ecosystem: Environmental > Terrestrial > Soil > Wetlands > Peat | place: USA: New York...
GGGCACGGAGACCAATTTCGGAGTGCGGGAGCTCGCTCCCGCTTTTTCTAGCGCGGACTCGTCAGCGCGGGGGGACTGGCCGCGACGAGTCGCGGCGAGGGAAAGCGGCGACGAGTCGCCGCACTCCAAACTTCGGCCGCCACGATCCAACCGCTTGTCCGGCGGCACGAAGGCCAATTTCGGAGTGCGGGAGCTCGCTCCCGCTTTCTCTACCGCTGACTCGCCAGCGCTGGGGGACTGGCCGCGACGAGTCGCGGCCATGGAAAGCGGCGACGAGTCGCCGCACTCCAAACTTCGGTTCGCTTGCCCGTGGTGAGAAATGCGGATAGAGCGCCCGTACAAATTCAGCTTTTCACACAGACTCCGAGGGGAGAGAGGGCCGCGGCCGGCGCTTTCACCAGCCGGCGCAGGACCGGTGGCGGTCACGCCCTTAATCCAAGCCCACCCTGATATCGAGCCACCCCAGCGGTGTAATGGTGGCGCGGTCTTCAGGGCGCAAGAGCACGGTGGTGGTCGAGGTCTCAATGATCGCCGGACCCTTGATGGTGCTCGCCGGCGGTAGGCTCTCAAGATCAAAGACTGGGACTATCAACCATTTGCCAAGGTAAATCGTGCGCGGCATGCGTTGCGGGATTCGACCTCGATTTCGTTTGGCCGCGCCGAGGGCCGGCTCTTTCGGGAGTTCCGGCAATTCACCCACCACGGAGGCCCGGGCATTGACGATGACGACCTCTTGGTCGCGCAGGCTATAGGTGAAGAGTTCTTCGTGCCGGCGGTGGAACCGCTCGACCACCTGGGGAATCAAGTCGGGCGTGGTAAGGTCCAAACCTTCCAGCGAAACACCGATTTCAAAGATCTGCTCCCCGTAGCGCATGTCCAGGGCGCGGTGAATTCGTATGGGCCCATGGAATGACGGCTTCAATCGGCGTCTTCCTTCCGCTTCCATTTGGGTAAACAAGCGGCCGAGCGACCGGGCGCTGGCTCGAGGCGCTTCGGCGAGGTGCGTGCGGACAATTTCGCAGCGCAGATCCGTGGTCATCATGCCCCAGGCCGACAACACGGCAGCGAGGCGCGGGAGCACGACACGCCGGATCTGAAGCAGCCGGGCCACCTCGGTGATATGCAACCCCGCCGCCCCGCCGAAGGCCAGCAGTGCGAACCGCCGGGGATCGACGCCGCGGCGGACTGAGACCAAACGCACGCCTTCCGCCATCTGCGTGTTGGCAACATTGAGAATGCCTTCCGCCGCACCCACCGGCTCGATACGTAGCCTCTCGGCGATCTCAAATACCGCACGCACGGCCGCGGCGGCGTCCAGAAATTTCTGTCCTCCCAGGAAATTTTCCGCGCTGAGATAGCCGAGCGCAAGGTTCGCGTCGGTCACCGTCGCCGCCGTACCTCCCTGGCCGTAACAAGCCGGCCCCGGATCGGCGCCCGCGCTCTGCGGTCCCACCCGGAGGATGCCTCCGGCGTCTACCCAGGCGATGGAACCCCCACCTGCTCCCAGGCTTACGATATCGTGGCTGGGCAGCGACACCGGGTGCTCAGCAATAACCCGGCTGCGAGCCACCTGCTGCTCTCCCTCGGCAATTAGCGAGATGTCGGTGCTGGTGCCGCCCATATCAAAGGCAATGATCTGGGGCACGCCGAGAAGTCGGCCGCAGTGGCGGCTTCCGGCCACACCTCCCGCGGGGCCGGATAGCACGGCGCCCGCGGCCAGACGGCAGGCCTCCTCGACTGAGGCGACCCCTCCGTGCGACTGCATGATGAGCAGGCTTCCCTTGTAGCCGGCGTCGCGAAGCCGCGCGCCCAGCCGCTGGAGGTAGCGGGATAGCAAGGGCCCCACGCTGGCATTCACTACGGTGGTCGAAAACCGCTCGTATTCCTTGATCTGCGGGAGAATCTCACTCGAGAGCGAAACGTACGCCTCCGGCAGAGCTTTCGAGAGGGCGCTGCGTGTCAACTCCTCGTGTCGAGGGTTGCGGTAAGAATGCAAGTAGCAGACCGCCACGGCTTCCACGCCGTCGCGTTTGAGCTGCTTGACGGCGCGCTCGAGCGAAGGCTTGTTCAGCGGGATGGCCACTCGGCCATCGGCTCTCATCCGCTCGCGCACGCCGATTCGCCTGCGCCGGGGCACGATCTGGACGGGCGGTGGCATGCGGAGGTTGTAACGGTCTTGCTTCAATCCTTCCCGCATTTCGATCACGTCGCGGTGTCCCTGCGTGGTCAGAAGCCCCACCCGCGCCCCTTTGCCTTCCAGCAAGGCGTTGGTGGCCACGGTGGTGCCATGAACGATGCGTTCTGTCTGGTGGAGCAGGCCGGCCAAATCGCCGGCAAGCACCGCGGCCAGGCGCTCCAGGCCCTCCATCACACCGATGGAAGGGTCCGCTGGGGTTGATGCCGCTTTGGTGAAGACGACTTTGCCCGCCTCATCGACCCCGACCACATCGGTGAACGTTCCTCCCACGTCAATCCCAATGCGATAGCTCACTCAACCTCTCCCTGGTTTTTTACAAAGCCATCCGCGAGGTCTGCTTGCCGCGCTTCCTGGGTGCGGCGCCGGGGTTTGCCCCAACCGCCCCCGCCGCCCGACTCAATCAGGAACACGTCGCCGGGCCGCACCGGCACACGGATTTCCTTGGTCTTGAGGACGCGGACTCGCCTGCCGGACTGCAAGCGGTAGCGGTGCGGCAACCCGTCTTTGCCTCCCTCGAGGCCGCAAGCGCCGTGCCGCGTTCCGTCTCCCGCCGTATTCGCCCAGGCAGGCTGGTTGATCTCCACGGCCAGATCGAGCAGGCAGCCCGGACCACCGCGGTATTGGCCATCGCCACCCGAATCGGGACGGAACTCGTGCCGGCGAAAGAAGAGCGGGAATCGGGCTTCCATCACTTCCACACTTCCAAATTTGATTCCCCCTGCCCCTTGCCATTCCCCGGCAGCGGGCCAGCCATCGCCGGCCGACGAGGCGCCACCCCCCGGCCGCGCGTGGAACAGGTGCCAGATAAACGGCCGGCCGCTGCGCGGGTTGATGCCTTGAATGGCAATCCGAAACCGCCGGCCCCACCCCGCCATGGTTCGCTCCGGACACGCCGGCACGAGGGCCTTGATGATCGCTTCCATGATTTCCTGGCCGCAATGGTTGGTTGAGAGCGTGACCGGCGCCGGGGGCTTTGCCCACACCACCGTCCCCTCGCGCGCGATCACTCGCAAGGGTCGAAACGTCCCGTCATTTTTGGGCGTTTCCGGGTCGAGCAAGTATGACAAGGCCATCGCCACCGCGGAGCGCATATTGGCATAGGATGAGTTAATGAACCCCGTCACCTGCGGGTGCGAGCGCGTGAGGTCAACCGTCAGGTCTGATCCGCGCTTGGTGACTTTGGCCCGCACGTAGATGTCGCGGTAGCCGTGGCCATCATCATCAAGAATCGCCTCACCGCGGTAAACTCCATCCTTCCACTGGGCGATGGTCGAGCGCGTTTGCCGCTCCGCCGCATTCAGCACCTCCTCCATACCCGCCAGGGTTAGCGCCGGACCATATTCGCCGAGCAGGCCCAGCAAGCGCCGCTCACCGACCCGCGCCGAGCCGATCATCGCCGCCAGGTCGCCCTGGAAATCGCGCGTGTGCCGGACGTTGGTGGCAATCATTCGCAGCACATCGTCACGCTGCGCGCCGCGCTCATAAAGACGCAGCGGCGGGATGCGAATTCCCTCCTGCCAGATTTCCGTGGCGCTGGGGTTGTAGCTGCCGTGTGTCGCGCCGCCGATATCGCTCTGGTGGGAGCGATTAATGGCCCAGAATAAGTGCTTGTCGCCGGCGAACACCGGCACGAAAACGGTGAGGTCGGGAAGGTGATTGTTGCCGTGATAGGGATCGTTGAGCAGATAGACATCCCCCGCTTGCACCTGTCCGGCAAAAGCCTGGGCCACGGATTCGACTGCCCACGGCAAAGCTCCGACGTGAATCGGCACATGCTCGGCTTGCGCCATCAGCCGGCCCTGGACGTCGGAGATGGCCGTGGAGAAGTCGCGGCTCGAGTTCAAGATCTGGGAATAGGAGGTTCGCAACATCGCTTCACCCATCTCCTCAACAATCGAGTGCAGCCGGTGTTGGATGACGGACACGGTGATGGGGTCAACACGTTCGACCATAACTCTCCTTGGGACGCCCGCGGGGCGTCATAACCGCTCACTTCCCTGCCCCGCTCTCCGCGCCATTCAGGTAATGGCGGAACCACCGCAATTCCTCGTAGTACCGATTCACCATATTCCAGGGCGTCCACCCGCCGTGGTAGGTATCGGCATAGCGGACGAAGCGCGCGGGCACGCCGCGCTTTTTTAGCGCCGTGTACATCTGCTCGCTTTGTTCGATCGGGTTCATCATGTCCGACTCGCCATGGAGGTACAAGGCCGGCGTGGTCACGTTCGCCACATACTCGATCGGCGATCGGCTAACCAGCAGCGTGTGCGCGCGGAGGTCCCACGGCGGCCCGTAAAACTCGCTTTCCTTGGTTCGGGCCATGGTGGACGTGCCGTAATCGCTGATCCAGTTGGAGATTCCCGCGCCTACCACGGCGGCGGCGAAACGCGTGGTGTGGCCGATGATCCAGTTCGAAAGGAAGCCCCCGTATGAATATCCGGTGACGCCGAGCCGCTGGGGATCGACGTTATAGTGACTCTCGGCGTAATCCACGCCGCTCATCACGTCTTCAAAGTCGAGATTGCCCCAGTCGCCCCAGGTGGCCCAAAGGAATTTCTCGCCGTAGGTTGCCGAGCCGCGCGGGTTCGTGTAGACAACCAGGTAGCCTTGCGCGGCCAGCAACTGATGCTCAAAGGAGAAATCGTTGCCGAAGGCGCCGTGCGGGCCACCATGAATTGTCAGGATCAGCGGCCAACTCCGCGAAGGGTCGTACCCGCGGGGCTTGAGCACCCATCCCTCAATCATCGTGCCATCCCGGCTCGGGAAAAGAATGCGTTCGGCGGGCACGGGGCGGACCGCTTCCACCAGAGCGCGGTTGAAAGTGGTGACTTGCTTCTCGTGGCCGCCATCCATCGCCGAGACAAACAGCTCTTCCGGGTGCGAGCTATCCGTCCCGACATAGGCCATCGTCTCGTAATGCCCGGAAGGGCTGAACCCTGTGAGGATTCGGTCACCGTGGGTCACTTGTTCAATGGCGCCGCCTTCTGATGGGACGCGCAGCAGGGCGGAAATCCCTTTCATACCCCCACCAAAGTATATAAAGCGGCTGTCAAAGCCCCAGCCTGGTGAACCGGGCAAAAAGTCCCAATCTGCGGTAAGGTTTTTCATCGTCCCGCCGTTGGCCGGGATGGTATAAATGTCCACCGGCGCGCCGTGGTCCTGTTTGGCGGCGATCACCGCACTTAATCCCAGTTGGCGACGGAAGCAGATAGTTTGCCCATTGGGCGACCATGTTGGGGCATTGTTGTTATATCCATCATCGGTCAGCCGCTCGACCTTCCCATCGAGCGCGACGACAAACAAATCCGCGCGCTCGTAGCTGTACTCGTCGCGTTGGTGAGTGTCGGCGCTGAAGACCAGTGCTCCGGAGTCAGGCCGCCACTGGACGCCGCGCACGTTGACATTCAGATGGGTCAATTGCCGCGGCTCGCCACCAATGCTTGCGACGATGAATAACTCTTCGGCGGGTGAGGCCTCCGGATCGCGCGGGTCGGGAAGGTAGCCGATTTGGTCAGCACGGAAATTCATCCAATCATAAGCGTGCCCTTTGAAGCGCTCGTGGATGAGGCGGTCTTGGTCGTCCACGTATTGCGGCGCTTTGGGTTGCGCGGCGCGCCGTGTGAAAGCAATCCAGCGATTATCCGGGCTAAAGATCGGCAACCCGCTCACGCCACGCACATGGAAGGGTGCGGCATGGGGTTGGTCCATGGGCAAAAACCAGATCGCAGCCCCCTCATCAGCGGAGGCAGGCGCGGCCAGGGATCGCCCGGAAAAGGCGAGCAGGCGGCCGCTCGGGCTCCAACGCGGGCTTGCGGCATCGAGCGAGGGATCGGACAAGCGGCGGGGCGGCGTGCGGCCGTCCGTGGCGACCAGCCACAGTTCATTCTGGCGGCGGTTCTCCGCTTCGACGATGGTCGATTTGATAAAGGCGACCCAGCGCCCGTCCGGCGACATGGCGGGCGATTGGAAGGCGACGAGGCGGTAGTAATCTTCCAGTGCGAGTGGGCGCGCATTCTCCGGCGCGGCCATACCACAACCGGCCACGAGCATCCAGCCAAGAATGGCGAGGCATATTTTCCGCAGCATAGCAATCCCTCAGGCCATGTGGCTTATCTCCGCCAACGGCCATGGCCTTGACCTGCCCGGCGTTTTGTATCAGGGGCAGTGAAAGTCTACAACATAAATGTGCTCATGGGCGGGGGTAAAAAGGTGGGTAGTGGCGTCAATTGCTGTGGCACGGCAATGTTGGCCGCGACCGTTCACGGACGGGACGCCCGGGCGTTGGCCGTGGACATGATAAGAGCCGACGGTCACCAAAGCACTCACGGCGGCTACCAGTTGGATGCGGCGGATCAACTTGCGGATTCCATTTCAAGCGTCTCGCTCAAAAAATTGGCGATGGATCCGCTTGAGCCCCGTTTCGAGATGAGTTTCATCAAAAACCATCATCAAGCTATTCGGCGAAGAGCCCTGGGAAATGAGATCCAGCGGCAAATCGGAAATAGCTCCCAAGGCCATAGCGGCAATGCCCGGCTGCTGGAGCAGTCCCTGCCCCACCAGGCAAATGGAGGCTTTCCCCCGCTCAATTTCCACCGCACCCCAACGACGTAATTCCGGAAGGAACCGCTCAAACGGAAGATTGGCGTCGAGCGCCAGCCGGCAGTGCATCGATGAGATGGCGGTCAAATCGGGCGTAACGCGGTGCCTGTCTAAGACATCCAGCACTCCTTTCATGAACTCTGAAATCGGCTGCTGCCGGTTGGAGACGACGTGAAGCAATGCCAGACCCCGCTTGAAGGCAATGGAGCGCACTCCGTGTGGAGCGGTCACCGCGCTTTCTTGTATGATTGTCCCGGCGTCTTGCGGACGCCAGCAGTTGAGGATTTGGACAGGGATGCGCTTCTCGGCCGCCGGCCAAACCGCTCGCGGATGCAGTAATTTGGCGCCAAAGTAGGTCAACTCCGCCATTTCATCGCAGGTGGCCGCGGGAATCGTCTGCGCCTCGGGAATCACGGCGGGATCGGCGCTCATCAAGCCCGGCACATCCTTCCAAATCTGAATAGCCTGCACATCCAAAGCCGCTCCCACGAAGGTCGCGGTGAAATCCGATCCTTCAAAGCCCAGGGTCGTCGTCGCCCCCGCCAGGGTCGCCCCGATATACCCTTGCATCACCGGCGTCGAGCCCCGCTCCAGCTCGGGAAGCAAAGCGGCACACATTCGCGCTTGAGCGGTTCGCTCGACGGGCTCCGCGGCGGTGAAGTGATCATCGGTAATCATGAGCGTGCGCGAATCCAAAAGCTGCACCTTCACGCCGCGGGACTCCAGCCCCGCGGCAAGTATGGCCGATGAAAGCAGCTCGCCGTAGGCAGCCATGGCATCCTGACTGCGCGGTGAAAAGTCCTTCAGAATGGAAAGCCCTTTTACCAAGTCATGCATTTCGCCGAAATATTCCGCCATGCGGGAAAACGAGTTTCCCTGATCATCCACCAACTGCGAGAGCTCGGCACGGTGATACGCTTCGATGGCCGCCAACCGGCCAAGAGCCTCGGCGGTTTTCCCTTCCGAGGCCAATGCCCCCGCGCCGAGCAGGTTCCGCGTGGTCTTGCCCATGGCGGAAACAACGATCACCGGATCGAGCGGCAAATGCTCCTGGATGATTTTGATCACCCGGTCGATGGATACTGCGTCCTTGACGGAACTGCCTCCAAATTTCATGACAATCATCGGTTCACCGGAAAGAAAGAATTTTCAGGCATCCAAATCTGCACAACTATACCTTTAAATCCAGGGCTTCTCGCCAGGATCATTTTGAAAAAGCTGTCTAAGCACGGATTTCGATTTTGGCATCCTGGCGACGGCAGTATGAATTTCGGAGACTCCTTTGCCACCGCCATCTTACCCTCATTACGCAAGCGCGCCATCGGGCAGCCAGATGTAAGTCTTCGGGATCGAGCCAACCGGCCCCTTGACCTGTTTCCGATGCGATTTCTCGGACATCTCGCCATCCCCCGCTTGCTGCATGAAAAAAGCGGGTAGCCGGGAGGTAGTGGTAGCGCGGACGTACGCGTAGTTTGCGTTCCTCCGCGGTTCTTCCACAATACGTGTGGTATTTAGATGTTTGTTAACGCGAACGCGAGACGAAAAGCCGCATAGGAAAGCAAAATACGCGTACCTGTGATGCGCTACCCCCTCGGAGCCAAATACCTCAGCGCTACCGGCTAGAACATCCGGACGAGTTCGTGCGCGAAGTGGTGGAGGCGATCCGGACGTTAGTCGAGAGAGCGAGAACGTAACCCCCACGACAAGCAGAACGTGGGGCCCCCTTTTCGCCCCGGCTGGTAAAAGCGCTGGCGGCGAGCCACCCTCTCCCCTCGGAGAGGGAAATGGTTCTGCGGGGGCGTGAGCGCCCCGCGATATTTCCCACCTTCTCCCAGGGGAGAAGGTGGACCGCGCCGGGCGTACTCATCAGCCGTCGCGGGCCGGATGAGGGGTTACTTTCGCGCCCTCGATGACCAGTTGCCTGCCACGCATAACCGCGGATTGGCCGTTTCACGACCAGGTGAAATGTTCCGCGACGTGTAGCACGGACCTGATTCGCAAGGTCCGCGGCTTTTCGGCCTTGCGCCGCGCGGGACAGGCGCACAGATTATCGCGGCGTGACACCGGCGCCTGCCGCTTCGGCATGACCGGTTGGGCTTGGCAACGATCGTGGACTCCCGGCCAATGATGGGCGCACGCGGATTTGAAAATGAGAGACTCGATTCCGGATGAAAAGCCGCGGACCTGAACAGCAGGTCCGCGCTACTTGCTCCTTGTCCCCTCCCTTCTAGGGAAAGATTTCCTCCACGTCGCGTTTGCCGTGGATGACCCGCAGCACCAGTATTTCTTCGGCTGCCACAAGGCGATAGAAAACAACATACGAGCCCACGGGAAAACTGCGATAACCCGGCCGGATTTCATCTCGCTGCCGGCCTAGATAAGGGTTCCTGGCAAGGTGGGAAAAGAAAACGCCAAAGTGATCGAGGAGCATCTCGGCGTGTTCGATGCTTTGGCTCTCCTTCGCGGCGTAAAGCCAGATATCGTCGAGGTCCGCCTCCGCTTCTGAGGAAATGTGCAGATCGGCCATGAGGGGGTGCCGGTCAACGCGGATTATTCAGGCGAGTTCTTCCGCGTCGCTTCACGCCCGCGATAAACTCCGTAATGGATTCGGGGCCAACGCGACGGCTTTCACTGCGTGCGAAAGAAGCCTCGGCCGCGTCGAGTTCAATCAGCAGCTCAGTGCGGCGTCGCTGGCGCTCCTCCCACAGGTGGAGTGCTTCGCGAGCGGCGTCTTCGGCCGTCGCAAAGCGGCCACTGGCGATCCCCTCGCGGATGAAGGCTTCTTGTTCTGGGGTAGCGACAATGTGTACTTCCATGGGTTCGATTGTCGTCCGCCTCCTTTGCCTTGTCAAGGCCTGTCCCGACAGGCCTCGAGGCCAATTAAAGTTCAAAACCGCCCCACGACGGCGCGCAGCGCTTTGGACTGCGGCCGCGAAGCTGCCGCTTTGGCAGGTTGGCGCAGAGCAACGCTCTGCGACTCGGTCGATCGACGCGCGTCGATGCCAAAGTCGCAGGGTTTCACCCTGCGCCAGCCAGCCGGCTGGCTATTCCACCCGCATCAACAACATCCTGCGCGCGGTGATGTCCAGAGCGCGATAGCGAGCACGGCTGCGCTTCTCTGGCGGTCGTCGATCCGATTGGCTGAGCCGATTGCCGTCAGGGTTCGCTGCGCGAGCTCGACAGACCTCAAGAACTCTCCGCCAGCCCTCAGATTTAACTTGGTAACGATCGCTCACTCCTGGCCATGGATGGGCGCACGTGGATTTGAAGATGAAAGGGTCGATTCCGGATGAAAAGCCGCGGACCCTAAACCGCAGGTCCGCGCTACTTGCTTACATCGAGAAGGAATTTCATGGAAAGTCCGTGAGAATTTGTTGCACCTGTTTATGGGTCAATCTGGGGGCATTGGGACCGCCTGTCAAGACTGGCAAACCGGTTACGGGGTCTTTGACAATCCGGGCGCGCTGCGGCCTTCTTATTCTTGGGGTTAAGATAATACGCCCCGACTCGACGTTGGCGTCCAGTGGATCGCCGGCCTGAAGACCAAGCGTGCGGCGGACGCGGACCGGTAAAACAACCTGGCCTTTCGTGGATACCTTCGTTTGCATGGTAAGATAATCCTACTACGCCCTCCCCGCAGGAGCAAGCAAGCGTAGCGCGGACCTGCTTTTTAGGTCCGCGGTTCGTCCCCTTGTGCTAGGAAAAGCCGCGGACCTAAAGGGCAGGTCCGCGCTACGACGCTGCTCGAATTTGGGGAGATCGCGGAGGAACGCGAACCACGCGTACCTCCACGCTACCCCCTATGTCGCCCGCTCCGCGGGCTGAATTCTTAAACGGGCTTCCGGCTCAACTACCTAATTTCAAACTGTCCCGAAAATCCGGCTAAACCGCGAGCCAGGGTTATGCTATGCTACGCGCCGGACCTCGGCGCCCGGTCAACATCCAGTGGAACCAAGGGAGAGACGGCCCGCGCCCAGTGAGTTGCGGCAAGGCGCCGGGCAGGGTGAGCATCCCGGCTTAATCCCGCAAGGAAAGGAATCCGCATGGCTTCAGATCCCCGGGCGATTTTTCCCCGCTCCGCTCAGTTAACGGAAATTTCGCGCCGCTACGTGGCCGGCGGCTCGAGCAGCGCCGTCCGCTCCACCGCCAAGCCCCTGCCCCTCTTCTTTCAGTCGGCCTCCGGCTCCCACCTGGTCGATGTCGATGGCAGGACGTATATCGACTACGCCCTGGCGTGGGGTCCGTTGATCCTGGGACATTGTCATCCCGCGATTGTGCAGGCGGTGGAAGATCAGCTCCGCAAGTTCATGATCGTCGGCGCCCAGCATGAACTGGAAATAAAGGTCGGGCAGAAGATCTGCGCGATGGTTCCCTGCGCGGAGCGGGTGGCCTACAGCAGCACGGGCTCGGAAGTCGTGCAAATGGCGGTGCGCTTGGCGCGCGCTTACACTCGCCGGCGCCGGTTTATCCGGTTTGAAGGGCATTATCACGGCTGGCACGACAACGTCCTGGTCAGCTATCATCCCCAACGGGTGAATGGAAAAGTTGAGAACCCTCCCTATACGGAAGGGTCGAATGAGCGAGCGGCGGAAGAAGTGATCGCTCTCCCCTGGAATGACCTCTCCCGGCTCGAGGCGACTTTAGAAGCGCGGCATGACGAGATCGCGGCCATCATTACCGAGCCCATTCTGTGCAATTGTTCCTGCCTCATGCCTGCTCCCGGCTACCTGGCGGGGATGAGGGAACTGGCCACGCGCTACGGGGTCGTGCTGATTTTCGATGAAGTGATCACCGGGTTTCGGGTGGCGCCCGGGGGAGCCCAGGGGCTGTATGGGATAACGCCGGACCTGGTGACCCTGGGCAAAGCCGTGGCGGGCGGCCTCCCCTTGAGTGTGGTGGCGGGGAAAAACGAAATCATGGACCTGATCGCCGAGCGCCGGGTCATGCACGGCGGCACCTTCAATGGTCACCCGCTGGCGCTGGCGGCCGCGCTGGCAACGCTCGAAACATTGGACGCACATCAGGGCGCAGCGTTCGCGGGCATCCGAAAAACCGGTGAGGCGCTGATGGCAGGAATTAAAGAGCTGGCCAGGGAAGCGGGGATTCCCGTCCTAATTAATGGAGTCGGTGCGGTTTTTCATGTATCCTTTACCCACCGCGCCGAGATGCGGGATTACTGGGACACCCTTGATGCGGATGTGCGAGCGCGTGACGTATTCCTCGGGGCGCTCGTGGAGTCGGGAATCTACCCGCTCCCGGATGGCCGGTGGTACGTTTCGACGGCGCATGACAGCGCGGACGTCGAAGCGTCACTGGCGGCGGTGGGCGAAGTCTTTCGAAAACATAAACAGCAGTTGATAGCAACGGTCAACATCCAAAACGTGAGGTGAAATCATGGATACCAAGCAAACTCCGTCGAAGTCCCGCAAGACCACCCGCAGGACTTTTCTTGAAACCAGCAGCGTGGCTCTGGTGGGCCTCTCCCTGCCCAGCCCTGGACGTCCGGCCACCCGCAGCGGATCGTTGGCCATGTCCGGGGGCACCCCCACCGTCACGGTTCCCCACGACAAGATCGAGGCGATTTTGAAATGGCCGCGCTATGGTGAAGAAGAGAAGAGCGTGATTACGCGCCTGCTTGACAACAACAAATTTTACGATGAGATTCCGGCACTCGAGAAAGAGATGAAGGAATACTTTCAGGTGCCGTATGTTAAAGCGCATATGAACGGCACCAGCGCGTTGCTGTCGCTGTTCTTTGCGCTCGATCTGCCGCCGGGCAGCGAAATCCTGGCCCCCTCCTATACCGCCTGGGCCACCACCGCGCCCATGCACATTTTTGGCTACGTGCCGGCCTTTGTGGATATCAATCCCCGCACCATGACCTTCGATCTCGAATATGCCAAGAAATGCGTGAATAGCCGGACCAAAGCGGTATTGCCCATGCACTCGTTTGGGTTGCCCTGCGATATGGATGAGATCAGTGACTTTGCGAAGCAGCACGGCCTGATTGTGCTGGAAGACGCGGCGCAGGCGTTTGGAGCTTCCGTGAAAGGCAAGCCCGTCGGCACCTGGGGAGCAATTGGCATTTACAGCTTTCAAGCCAGCAAGATCCTGCCCACCATCGAAGGCGGATTGGGAACCTACCAGACCCGTGAGTACTACGAGCGAGCCACCACCTTTGGCAACTACGAACTGCCCGAAACCTTCCCGCCCGATAGCCCGTATCGTAAGTACCAGGGAACCGGCATGGGGCCCAAACTGCGCATCCATGCTCTGGCCGCTGCCATCGCCCGCAAGCAGTTGCCCAAAGTGGCAGCTCAGAACGCTCTGGTGGACAAGCAATTGAGCCACCTGAACCAACGGTTGGCGCAGTTGCCGGGCATATCGTATCCGTATGTACGCCCGGATTCGAAGCGCGTCTACTGGGCCAGCAACACGATCTTTATCGACGAGCAAAAGGCCGGCGCACCCATCGGCGAGCTGATCAAGGCCTTGAAAGCCGAGGGCGTGCATGCCAGTCCCGGAGCTTACGATGAGCAGCACCGCTACACGCTTTATCACGAAGCGAAGTGGTGGCACCACCCGGTCGTGATCCCCGATGATCTCAACGGCACCACCCAGGTGAACAAGCAGTCTGTGCACATCCCCATCTTCCGCGCCGAGGCCGCGGAACTGGTCGAGCAGTATGCGCAGGCCTTCGAGAAGGTCTGGGCGCACCGGACGGAGCTTTCGTAGATTGCGGTAACATCCAATTCTTGACAAGGGTCGCAGGGCGGCTGCCTGGTTGTGGGGGTGTGGCTTGCCGTACCCTTTTGGTTCGGTCGTGCGGCGAGAATGAAGAGGGTACGGCAAGCCGTACCCCTACAACCAGTTCAGCAGAGGCGTTGGCCAAGGGTGGACCACCACCGGCCTTCTCTCCAGTTTCGTAGCGTGGGCGTCTCGCCTGCTGTGGCGTGGGCATCCTGCCCGCACGCTGGGCGGGAGCGGGACGCTCCCGAGACAGCGGGCAAGATGCCCGCGCTACGCAGGTAATTGTCACTATCTTTTGCAAATCTCAGTAGGTACTTAACGAAGGTCGTTTAAATGCTCAAGGAGAGGTTTCCCATGCTGCTCACCAATATTCCGCGCCGTCTGCTTCGTGCTTCGCTGGTGGCCGGCTTGTTACTCGTGGTGGGGTTTTCTGCGGGCATGCAGCAGCACTCTGTTCTGGACGCTGCCGACGACCTTCCCGCCTGGATCAAGGCAAACTACACGAAATACGAATACCGCATTCCCATGCGCGATGGCGTCAAGCTCTTTACGGCGGTTTACCTTCCCAAGGAAGCGTCGGCCGGGAGCACGTTTCCCATCCTCTTGCTCCGCACGCCCTACGGGGTGGGTCCTTACGGGGTTGATAACTATCCCGGCAGGCTCGGGCCGTCGGAATTGTTTACGCGCTCAAAATACATCTTCGTTTTCCAAGATGTGCGCGGCACGTACATGTCGGAAGGCGACTACGTCAACATGCGCCCGTACAATCCCGCCAAGAAAGGCACGGAGACCGACGAAACCAGCGACACCTATGACACCATTGAATGGCTGATCCACAACATTCCCTTTCACAATGGTAAAGTTGGAATTTGGGGCATTTCCTATCCGGGCTTTTACGCGGCCGAGGGTATGATCGATGCCCACCCCGCGCTGCGCGCCGCCTCCGTGCAGGCGCCCATTGCCGACTGGTTCATTGGCGACGACTTCCACCACAACGGCGCGCTGTGGCTCCCCCATTTTTTCAATTTCATTGCGGGTTTTGGTTTACCACGGCCTGCACCCACAACCCACCATGCCCACGAAGAGTTGGTCCGGGAAACCCCCGATGGTTATGAATTCTTCAAGAGTATCGAACCCCTCTCCCTGGCGGACGAGAAGTATCTCAAGCACCATATCGCCTACTGGGACGAATTCATACAGCACCCCGACTATGATGCCTTCTGGAAAGCGCGCAACCTGACGCCGCACGTGAAGAATATCCGGCCCGCCGTCTTGACGGTGGGCGGCTGGTTCGACGCCGAAGACCTCTACGGCGCTTTGCATATCTTTGGGGCAGCGGATAAAAACGATCCCCGGGGTTCGATCCGGCTGGTGATGGGACCGTGGCCCCACGGCGGCTGGGCAAACACTGACGGCGACCACTTGGGCGATGTGCAGTTCGGCTCCAAGACCTCCCTATTTTTCCGCGAACACATGGAGTTTCCCTTCTTCGAGTATTACCTGAAAGACCGCGGCGAGATGAATCTTCCCCACGCCTATGTGTTCGAAACGGGAACCAATACGTGGCGCGAATACACTTCCTGGCCCCCTAAGAACGTCACCAAAAAATCGCTCTATTTCCAGCCGTCCGGCGAGCTTTCTTTCAATCCACCCCCGCAGTCGGGAGAGGGTTTTGACGAGTACACGAGCGATCCCGCCAAACCCGTCCCCTACTACGACAAGCCCAACATCGATATGGTCCGCGAGTATATGGACGGCGACCAGCGCCTCCAAGGCAGGCGGACCGACGTCCTGGTGTACGAGACCGCCCCCTTGGATGCCGATGTCACCTTCTCCGGCCCCGTCCAGCCCAGCCTGGAAGTCTCCACCACCGGGACCGATGCGGACTGGGTCGTGAAGCTGATCGATGTATACCCGGGGAATATGCCGGATTCAGACACCCGGGCCGGAGGATATCCCCTGGGTGACTACGAGCAACTGGTGCGTGGCGAAGTGATGCGCGGCCGATACCGGAATAGCTTCGAGAAGCCGGAGCCCTTCGAGCCGGGGAAGCTCGCGAAAGTGGAATTTGTGATGCCCGACATCAATCACACTTTCCGGACCGGACATCGGCTCATGGTGCAAGTGCAAAGCTCCTGGTTCCCGCTGGTCGATATCAATCCTCAGGTTTTCGTGAATATCTACACGGCTAAAGCCTCGGATTTCCGGAAAGCCCAGATGCGGGTTTATCACTCTGCCGCCGCGGCTTCGCACCTGGATGTTTGGGTGCTGCCTCGAGAGCCCGCTGCCTCGGCCGGTGAATAGGGGGGAGCGAGCGTAGCGCAGACCTCCGTTTTTGAGGTCTGCGGTTCTTCCTTAGATGCTCGCTCCCAAATCCGACGGCATCCCCCTGTCGTTGAGATTTGTCGTTCTTCGGCAAGAAGAGACGCAGACCTCAACAGCGGAGGTCTGCGCTACCCACTCGATCAAATCTTGACGAAGATCCGTTTTTTGTACATGACCGCCAGTATACCCAGCCAGAGTGCCATCCAGAGGGCGGCATAGAGCTCGGATCCGTTCACCGGGCCTACCCAAGATGCGAGGAAATTGTATATCAACGTCTTCAAGGAAACCCTTGTGCCGTTTGCCAGACTGATCTTGATCAGTTGCAGGTTGGTAACGGAACTACCATCGCCACCCAGTACCCAGAGGAAAAGCGAATTGACCCCGACGATGACAAAGGGCTTCGTCCAGCCCGTGATTTTCCGGACGTCCGCCAGATAGTAGCAGCACGCCAGGATGACCAGAGCCATTCCACTCATGAAAAGTACGAGGGAACTGGTCCAAAGGTTCTGGTTGATGGGAAACCACACGCTCCAAATCAAGCCCAGAAGCAGTCCCGCATTTCCCGCCAGCAAAAAGCCGCGGACTTTTTCCAGCGCCGGGCGAGACGAGCGGAGGTATAGTCCTGCCAGGACGCCCAGCAGCATGTTGGCCAGCGCCGGAAACGTCCCTAACCAACCTTTTGACTCCCAGGTGCGGCTTCCCAGGTGTCCGGCCATGACGTGAAGATCAATGTACTGCACCCAGTTTCCATCTCTCGCCAGCGTGGCCGCCGCGTGGCCGGGGACGGGGACAAACTTCAGAAGGATAAAGTAAAGCACCAGGATGGCGGTTGCGGTGATGGCCAGGCCCCTTGCCTTAAGCTTCAGATAGAGAAGCGAGGCGAAGAAATAACACAGGGCGATCCTTTGCAGCGCGCCGAAAATGCGGATATTCGCGAGATGGTACCTTGGCAGGCCGTCCATATAATTTGTATACCAGTTCATAAACACACCAACGGCAAAAAGGACCGCGGTGCGCAACAGAATATGGCCGACGAGCTTCCGCTGCGATTCCCCTCGAGCCAGCCGCCCGGCGAAGGAATATGGCATGGCGACGCCGACAATGAAAATGAAGAACGGGAAGATCAGGTCGGCAATCGTCCAGCCGTTCCATCGGACATGCGTGAGCGGCGCATAGGTCAAGCGATCGTAGCCGGGCATGTTCACCACGGTCATGGCGATAAGGGTCATACCGCGAAAGACATCCAGGGCGAGCAAGCGCTCCCGGGTTTTCACCGGCGGAATTGTACCCATTCTGTTTTCGGCCACAACGGCCGGCGTCGCCTTACTGCTCATTTATGGCTCCCCGCAAGTAAATCGGCGCCATCGTAGCGCTTTTGAAATCCCGAGGCAATGGCTCAACGTCCGAACAAGGTGCGGGCGTTGCCTTCCCGCACCGCTTTCTCCTGATCCGCCGGCAAGCCCGCCTCCCAGATCTTAAGAAACGAGGATTCAAAATAGAAGAATGGATAGTGGGAGCCGAAGACCACCCGCTGCGGGGAGGTCTGAGCAATCAGCTTCGCGAGCCCGCCCACATTTTCATGGCAGGTGAAATCAAAGTAGACGTTCTCAAGCTTGGCGATATCGTCCAGGTGCTCGGTCCGCACGCCGCCATGGTATCCGGAATTCAGGATCTCCACGCACAGGGTGGGTGTGCGCTTCAGCAGGTCAACCAGAGGTCCCGGGTCGACGGGGCGAACGAGCATGAGCGGGAATTGCACGCGCACGTCCTCCATGGAGATAGCGATCTGCACCACCAGATTCTTGCTTGCGGCGAGCCCCAGAAGTTCGCCCACGGCGGGATCGTCCAGCGGGTAGCCGTGATAGTTCGGATGCAGGCGGATGCCCGGCATCTTGTGGACTTCCACACAGCGCTCGACGTCTTCCTGCCAGCCCGGCAGCCGGGGGTTGATGCTGCCAAAGGGAACCAGGAAGTTCGGCCCGTGCTGCCGGCAGGCAGCGGCCAGGCGCGCATTCACGCCCGCCGTGTCCCGATACAGCAGGCTCTCGTAGCTGCAAGCCCAGGCCTGCGTCACGCCCTTCTTGCGCAGGTTGGCGACCAGGCTCGCGGGATCATCGCCCGCTACACGGCGGAAAGGCCATTGAAACAGATTCACATTGGTATCGATCATATCTTCATCCCCCTCGCTTTCATCACCGGTTCCATCAGGCGGCGCATGTTTCCGCCCAGGATGAGGCGGCGCGCGGACTCCGGGATGTCGGCGCCCAGCACCTTGCTGATCTGCGAAGCGAAGCTGCGCCCCTCGATGTCGCTGCCATAGAGAACGTGCTCGGGGCCCAGCTCGCGGACCGCCATCTCCGTATAGCCCGACATCGGATCAGACCCCGACAGGTCGGAGTAGAGGTTCGGCACTCCCTTCATGGCGCGGATGCCCAGTTCCCACGTCCCTCCCGTGTGACCGCAGAAGATGGTCACGGAGGGATGGCGGCGCGCCAGTTCGGCGAGCTCCACGGGGGTGGTTTCGCCGAGAAAATTCCCGATGGTCTCGATAAAGGTGTGCTGCATGACCACGCCGTGCAACTCGCCGATGCGCGCGATAATGGGATCCATCTCCGGCGAGCTCGCGAGGCGAACCGTATCAAATTCGAATTTCAGGCCGACCAGGGGACCGTCGCGGACGCAGCGGTTGATCTCATCAATGCAGGCCTGCCCGTAGTTGGGGTTCATAAAAGCGCAGCCGAAAAGGCGATCCGGCGCCTTCTTGACGGCCTTGACGCACTCATCATTCATCAGGCGCATTCCTTCCGCATCCGGGTCGCGCCCGCCCGAGGCCACGGTGAGCACCAGCATGCGCTCGACGCCCATGCGGTCGGCCCAACGGAGACAATCGTCTACCTTCTCCTCCGCCGTCGTGCCGGCGAACCGATTGAGGTGGGTATGCACATCCCAGATATGGTAGGACTTGAGGAGAGCCCCAACATCCGTATTCTGCGCCCCTAGCACTGGGGAATGGGAAGCTGTGGGCGTCTTGCTTTGGGGTGCGGGCTTGGGATCGTCGATTGCGGCTGCACCGCCGCTCGCGGCCGCAACCCCCACCAGCCCCGCAGAAGTCCGCTGCATAAACCGGCGGCGTGACAAGGTGCTATCTCTCATATCCAATCCTCCTGAAAAGATCACCACAAAGGCACAAAGACACTAAGAGGGATCGGAGAGGCTGAGGCAGCAGCCGCAAACGGCAACTTCGTATTTGCTCTCTTGAATGTCGGCTTTCCTTTGTGTCTTGGTGTCTTCGTGGTGCGCCTTGTGATTCCGGATTCCCGGCGCATTCTATCATCCATTGAGCAGGGCGCGGGCGTTGCCTTCCAGCAGCGCTTTTTCCTGATCCGCAGGCAGGCCGGCTTCGCGGACCTTGAGGAACGCGGACTCCCAATAGAAGAACGGATAATGCGAACCGAAAAGTACGCGCGTAGGAGAGGTCTCCGCGATGAGCTCGGCGACGCCGCCCACTCCTTCCCGGTAAGCAATGTCAAAATAGACGGTCTCGAGCTTCCCGATTTCCGCCATGTGGCGGGCTTGAGTTCCGCCCCAATAGCCGACGTTGAGCGCCTGGATGCGCAGGGTGGGGTTCTGTTTCGTAAGGTCGATCAGCGGCCCGGGATCCGCGGGCGGCACTTGCATCAGCGGGAACTGGGTGCGCGGGTCCTCCATGGAGAACGCAACCTGAAGCAGCATTTTGCGGCCGGCCACGAGCGCGAACAATTCGCCTACCGCCGGATCATCCAACCCGTAACCGTGATAGTTCGGGTACAGGCGAATGCCCGGCATCTTGTGCACTTCCTGGCAGCGCCGCAAGTCTTCCTGCCAGTCGGGTTCCTTGGGATTGACCGTACCGAACGGAACCAGGAAGTTCGGCCCGTGCTGGCGGCAAGCGGCAGCCAAGCGCAAATTCACACCTTCGACGTCCCTATGGAGAAGGCCCTCATAGCTGCCCGCCCAGGCTTGCGTCACGCCTTTCTTGCGAAGGCGCGCCACCAGGTCGGCAGGATCATCGCCCGCCACGCGGCGGAAAGGCCAGCGGAACAGGTCGACGTTGGTATCGATCATGCGGTTACCCCTTTCGCTTTCGGGATGGATTATACAAGACGCCGCATGTTTCTGCGCAAGATCAGGCGGCCACCCGCGAAGCTTCGCAAATCAGGACGCGACTCGAATTAGCGGTCGAGGTACCGAGAGCTGCACTTAACCGAGCTTGGGCGGCAGGTGGGTCAGGGGGCCCATCCAATCGAGCTGGAGCTTGAGGTCGCCGTGCATTTTATACGACCTGCGCACCTCGGCGATGGCTGCCCCCTGCACATCGATTTTGGCGAGGTCGTACTGCCCCAACCCGGCCTGCGCGCAGTACTGCAAGTAACCTATCCAGTCAGCCTTGATCCCCATGGTTTCCAAACCGACGCGATCGGCGGCCACAAAATCCGTCGAGGCCAAGGCGATCCGGGAGGGCACCGGCGTGCCCTGCGTCGGACCCTGCCCTTCCATTCCTTCAAACCCGTCAATCACCGCTACCCCCCAATTGGGCTGTAGCTTTTGCGCGGTCAGCAGCATGTTGTAATGGGTTTGCCGGATTCCCGAGTGGTACTTCTCCTTATCGCTCCACTCCGGCTTCTCCCCCGGAGCGCTGTGCAAGGGCGAACCCAACACCATGTTCTTCACTGCCATGGTCGCCACGACCGTGTCGTGCGTCTTGAGAATCGCCGCGCTGATGACGAACGCTTCCGGGTCGAGCAAGCGCGCCGCCAGCCGCACCCGCACCGGATGCAGGTCATAGTCGACCAGTTGAATGGCTTGATAGCGCGCTTCCTGGTTCAGGTCGACGAGGCGCACCTGCTGCGGCCGGTATTCCGGGATTACCGCGGCGTAATGAAAACTTTCGAAACCCTCCAGGGTCTGCTCCGCGGAGGACTCCGCGATCACCACCGGACCATTGAAGCGCGGCGCGAGGTAGTCCAGAATGCCCCGCAAAGCATCAACGTGAGTCGACGCCAGTTGGTTATTTGTCGAGACATTATTCGGTTTTATGATTACATACTTCTTACCCTTCAGCCTGGGCTGGATTTGGTCATCGATGGCAGTGAGCGCGCTCGTGATGTTCTTGCGGCGATTTTCGCCTTGGACCAGAGCCACCCGCGACCGGCCAACGGTTGGACTTGCTGTTACCGGTGGCGTGAGGGCGTAGAGCGGTTGAATAGGCAGGAGGCGGTTGGCGATGACCAGGCCGGTTCCGGCCGTTTGCAAAAAGTGGCGGCGTGAACAACTCATGGGTGTGGACTCTCCTTGTGAATTTCGATAAGTCAGTGGCGAATCTTAAGGCGAGGATCTTCGCGGCCGTTAGGGGGTTGATCTCCCGCTCGGGGACGAGGCGAGCAGGACCACCGTTCGAGGAGGATCGAAATAGCCGTTCATGTTTCGTCCTGCCCCACCCGGTTATCTTTTGGCACTGGTGCTTCTCAACACGATCGAACCTGGCCTCACCGGGCTCCTACATTCTGCCTGCAATGAAGGCCGTTGGCAAGGACTAACAGCCGGTCATGGCGCGCTGTAGCGGCGCTCTATGAGCGCCGTTTTGAAAATAAAAGACTTCGGCGGTCATAGACCGCCGCTACAATGCGCCAAGGGCGGTCTCAGCTTTGCGGGGCGGTAGCTGAAGAGTGACGTTTTTTGCGGTACCAGTCGATGGCGGTGTCGAGGGAGAACCATCCGGGGCCGAAGAACAGGATGATAAAAGAGGCCATCAAAAAGGTGTAAGGGGCTGCGGCATAAAACTTGTCGGGGTCGGAGAAGATGGAGCCGAGGGCTTCCCGGTCCCCAACGACATAGGCAACGATCATATCGATCGCCAAGGGGAAGGCAATGAGCCGGGCGCCCAACCCCAGGATCAACAGGATGGCACCGGCGACTTCCAGCCAAGAGATGAAATAAGCGTTCAGCGCCGGAGCAGGAATCCCCAGACTGGTAAAGTAATCGACGACTTTGGGAATATTCCGCGCCTTTCCCCATCCGGCCTGCCAGAATTGCCATCCCCAATACAGCCGCACGGCCAGCAGAAAAACCGATTGACAGGAATTTACCCCGCGCAGGAACCACGCATAGACGCGATTGATAATTTTCATCCTGGAACCTATGGCTGGGCAGCGATTACGCCTGCTGGGCGAACCATCCAAGCGATGCCCAGTTCTCAAACCACTCCCGAAGTTGCTCAGTGAGATGGTCAACGCTGCGACGGGTGCGGGGCAGAGAGGTTTCGAGGGCTTTCTCGAGGGGATTTCCCTGTCCCAGCGCCTGCAGCAGAGAAAAGGCATCGCGCGTCAGGCGTTTCAAGTAGACGGAACCGTCCAATCGATAGACGACCAGGTCCACTTTTCGGGGTTTGGGCAAGGAAACTCGCCGGGTTCGCGATTTCCGCGGGAACTCTACCACCGCGTTGCTGACCATATTGCTGTCATGTTCGGTCTTTCGGATTTCGAAGAACACGTCATCCACGGGGTAGGATAAGTCCAGCGGGTGCAGGTAGGGTTGCAGGCGGAAGACCGTCTTGCCGCATAGTTTGCTGAGGTCATGGGGATTGAATCGCGGTAATTCCGCGCCATCAAAGGCCTCAATGTGGGCCCATTCCAGGCGCACCATATCGATGGCGAGCCTTTCCACCCCCGGGGCGAACTCCCGGTGAACGCGCAGCCACGCTTCCAGGCGGGCGCCCAGGTTCCTCAAGGTGAAAGATTCCGAGGGGCATTCGTTCAGGTAGGCGACGAGCAGCTTATCGAATTTCCGCTGCCCGAGGATAGCGCGCAACCCCGGAAAATCTTCGGCCATACTCGCCAGGATTCTGAACCAATACTGCTGGCTGTAAACCTGTAAGCGTTCGACCGAGGTCATCCGGTCGTTAGGTTTGATCAGGGCGTTGGCGATTTCCCGCGTCGACCTTCCATCCGGCAGGCGCGGGCGCATTCGTTCCGCAGGGGTGAGAGGCTGGCGAGTTACCTCGAAAACCGCCCGCTGGAGCTGTTCGAGGTTCACGAGGCCTCCCGCAATTGCCCCGGCAAGTAGCGCTGGGCTTTCAAGGCTTCGCGGTGGACTTCCTGGAAGGAGGGAATGCGATCGTCCCACTCGAGCAAGGTCGCCGTGGGGCCCGCCAATTCAATGGCGCGCGCGTAAAGCGCCCAGACCGGGTCGATGACGGGATGGTCATGCGTGTCGAGAATGAATTTCCGGTACTTGCTATGGCCCGCGATGTGGATTTGCGCCACTCGCTCGGCGGGTACGCTATGGAGATATTCGAAGGGATCGAAATTGTGGTTCTGTGAGGAGACATAGATGTTGTTCACGTCGAGCAGGATTCCACAATCGGCGTCTTCCACCACTTCGTTCAGGAATTCCCATTCCGTCATTTCAGAAACATGAAACTCCGCGTAGCTGCTTACGTTTTCAACGGCGATGGGCACTTCCAGAAAGTCGCGCGCCTCACGAATCTTCTGCGCCGTCTTCCTTGCGGCCTCGAAGGTGTAAGGCATGGGGAGCAAGTCGTGCGTGTAGCGCCCGTCGACGCTTCCCCAGCAGAGATGATCGGTCAGCCAAGGGGTCTTGGTGCGCTTCACCAAGAGCTTCAGCCGCGCCAGATGCTCGCGGTTCAGCGGTTCGGCGGAGCCGAAATACATCGAGACACCATGCTGAACGACCCGGTACCGCTCCAGGATCTGGTCGAGGATCTCGAGCGGGCGCCCGCCGTCCACCATGAAGTTTTCGGAAATGATCTCAAACCAGTCGACCACCGGTTTCTTCTTGAAGATGTGCTGGTAATGGGGAACGCGCAGGCCGATGCCTACACCATAGTCCGAGTTTCCGTTAAAACGGTTCGCCGGCATGGAGGTTCTCCGCTGAGCGTCAAGCCGTTAAGAAAACGGCGGGCCGGCGGTTATCCCGCCAGCCCACGCGCCGCGAGTTCGCCTTTACGAATCTTTGCAGGGTTTGCCCTTACAACTGGTTTTTGTACTGCAGCCGCCCTTGCCTGAACAAGAGTTCTTTCCCTTGGTGGCCCCGCAACCGCCTTGACCCTTACAAGAGTTCTTTCCGGCACAACAGTGTTTCGCCACGGTCGTTTTCGTGGTTTTCCCAGTATCCTGCCCCGGTCTGGGCGCCGCGGAAGCAGCAGCCGTCGTGCCAATTACAAACCCCGTCAGGGCCGCACTGAGCAGAAGTTTTCGAGTCGTCTTGGTCATCTTGAGGTCCTCCCCTTTAAGCGGTTTGTCTACGCCTTACGAAAGAGGTATGGCCAAGGGCTCGGAGCACATGAGGTACTCGAGTCCCTACCCCACTCGGCAGGCGCAGCAGGTTTATGGTCGACTTCCCAAATTAGTTGAGCCCCGCTGCATATTATTTCGACTCAGACTATTTGTCAACCTCATACTCAGATTTTGTTGAAGCTCCTTAGAAATGGTCTCTGTACACAAGATTCACATGAGCGCTGTGACGCGAAAGGCAAGACTGTCAGTTTTACGCGGAGGACGGCGGAAATGTCCAGGACGGGTGAACGAAGCGAACGTTCTGGAGATGTATAGGGTAGAATTCCCATCGTCATGGACCCCAGCGATGAGCCCGTGCGTATCCCGATTACCGACGTCTTTGACCTTCACACCGTACAGCCGCAAGAGGTCAGAGAAGTCGTCGAAGCCTACCTTGAAGAGGCTCATCGCCTGGGATTGAAGGCCCTGCGTATTATCCATGGCCGAGGCATTGGCGTGCAGCGGGAAATCGTGCGCGCGGTGCTGGCTCGCACGCCGTTCGTCCTCTCGTATCGAGATGCACCTCCCGAAGCCGGAGGCTGGGGAGCCACTCTCGTAACTTTGCGTTAGCGCGGGTTTCTCACGACGGCTTTGGAAGGGCGGGGTTTAACCCTCGTCGTTAAAGGGCCTTTCTGATGGTTTCCGCGCCCGCCACGATCGAGCAGCTTGTCAGGGCGCACGGAGGCAAATTTCGGAGTGCGGGAGCTCGCTCCCGCTTTTTCTACCGCTGACTCGTCAGCGCTTGGTGATTTGCCGCGACCAGTCGCGGCGAGGGAAAGCGGCGCCGAGTCGCCGCACTCCAAATTTCGGTTCGCTTGCCGCTTCCTGTAGCATCATGGCCGACGGATGGCGTTGGCTGCCGGGGGGAATCCTTCGAGGGCTCCGCGAGCCGGGGCAGAAATATGCAGAATTGGAATTCTTAATTTCAACCGCGTTCCTTCGCTTGCTTCGCTTCGCAGCTTGCACAGAGCCAGCCCCCACTGAAGATTTGCACTCCGCACCCCATACAGACCCACGATCGCACAGAGGGCGTTGGCGACAGTCTACTGAGGGCGGCTTGCGCGGACGGAGAATCCAACGGTACGATGCGCGCGCTCCCGCAATGCGCGCATCCCTGATAGCGAGCCGACAGTCTCCAGATGGAATAAATAAGCCCGGGAAGGAGAAATAGGAGCCCTAGCGCAACTTCCATTTGCAATGTCGCCGGCATGTAGCGAGCCAACAGTCTCCCGATGGAATAGAACAATCCCGAAGAGTCAGCCGACTGTCTCTCGATGAAATAGATGACTCCTGGAACGAGAAAGAAGAGCCATAGCCCAACTTCCACTCGGAATCTGCCCGGCCTGAACTGTTCCGGCTGCCCTACGAAGTCACATCTAAGGCAGTACCTCATAAGACCTGCTCGCCCCCCTCTCCTCGCGGCGTCGGCTGGCTGCCGTCAGGGAGCCACCGGGCAACCTGAGGATCCCCCGCGATCTCTGTAAAGATCTAGTTCTCCAATCGCGCGCCCTCAGGAGCTCGGGCCGGGGAGATTTCCAGTTGATCCCCCACCCGCGTCTCCGTCCGGGAAACTGTGTCGGTAGGAAGTTCCAGCACACTATGGGCTTTGAGACTCACCTTGGAAATCCGGAAAGGGCGTAGGTGTTCCTCAACTTCCACTACCACCTGCTGACGGTCGAGGAAGACCAGGTCCAGGGAGTACAACATACCCAGCATATGGACCCCGTGGGAGGGCACGATCCAGAGGCCTTTGCCGGGCTGAGCCCATCGCGGTGTGGTGCCCAGGAGGCCTATGAGCCGGCTGAAGTAGCCGTCAGCCACTTGGGCGCGCGTCGCGACAAAAATCTGCCGGGTCCTATTATAGATGCAGACATACCTCCCGCCGTTAAGGACCAACCCACTCACGGCTCCCCCTTGCCCGTCAGCATCTCCCAACCCGAGGCCCTACCTCGATACCTTCTGTTTTCGCCGCCAAATGATGATGAACAGAACGATAACGGCCAGAACCCCAGCAATGATCCGAATGGTGGTGGAATCCATCAGTAATCTCCTCCCCTAGTCTGCCCTCTTCGTTGCTTTTAGCTTCCCCGCGAAAATGCTCTTTGCCCCGGCCGGAATTGCGCCTGTCACCTATGCGTAATTGATCCCAGGTTACGAATCAAGCTAATCACTGCCGGGCCCAGGATCACCACAAACAGAGCCGGGAAGATAAAAATGACCATGGGCAGGACCATCTTGACAGCCGTCTTGGCGGCCATTTCCTCGGCGCGTTGCCGGCGTCTAAGGCGCAGATCATCCGAGTGGCTGCGCAGGGTTTGCGCCACACTTGTGCCGAAGCGGTCAGTCTGAATCAACGTGGCCACGAGCGCTTTGACGTCCTCCACGCCGGTCCGCGAGGCGAGCGACCGCAAGGCCTCCAGGCGGGATTTTCCGACATTAACTTCGGCATTGACGATGTCGAATTCCTGCGACAGTTCCGGATGCGCAACCCGCAACTCCTGGCTGATGTATAACAGCGCCTGATCAAGCCCCAGGCCCGCCTCCACGCAGATCACCAGGAGGTCGAGGGCGTCCGGTAAGGCCAGGCGGATTGCCAGCTGCCGCTTTTTCACGCGCCGGGTCAACCAGAAGTCTGGTGCGAGGTATCCCCCTAATACTGCAATGCCGAAAATGAAAACCGGGTTCTGCTTGTATAAGCCCGTGGAAAAGACCAAGACCACCAGGAAGAGAACCGCGAGAACCCTTGCGGCGCGCATGGCCGTCTCCGCTTCCGGTCTCCGGTAGCCAGCCCGCACCAGCAAGGCGTTCGGCGGCTCATCCGGTGATTCGGAAGAGCTGGGAATAACCCTGGCGATTGTCCCCAGGACGGAGTCGAACACGGTCTTTTGCTTCTCGGGAAGATCTGCGGATGGGGCGCCGGTAGGATGGCGCCAAAGGCGGCCGAGACGATCGGAGATGGGCATACGCCCGCCCGAGAATGCGTAGGCGACCGCCATGAAGACCACGACGACCGCCACGAAGATGACACCCACAGGCCCGAGCATGGCGGTTAACCCTCCTCGTGAGGCTTAAACTTTAACGTGGACAATCTTCCACAGCAACGCCGCCCCCAAAGCCTGTAAGCAGGCCGCCGCGATGAGCATGTTCTGCCCCCACCGGTCAACGAACAGCACGTTGATGTAGTCGGGATTGATCACTTTCAGAACCACCAGCATGATGATGGGCATGGCAATTAAAATGATTGCGGTAAGGCGGCCTTGGGCGGTACGAACCCTAACTTCCCCGGCAATTCGGAATCTTTCCCGGATGACATGCGCAAGATTTTCCAGAATTTCCGCCAGGTTCCCTCCGGTTTCTTTCTGAACGAGAAGCGCGATCACAAAAAACCGCACGTCGACAAGGGGTATACGCTCACAAAGGCCCAGCAGTGCGTCACGGATGGGCAAGCCGAAGCGTTGCTCGTCAAACGTCGTACGGAACTCCCCGGCGACGGGGTTCGGCATGTCCGTCGCCACGATTTCCAGTCCCGAGGTGAACGTGTGCCCGGCGCTCACCGAACGGGTGAGCAAATCAATCACGTCGGGAAATTGTTGTTCAAAAGCTTTCATACGTCGCCCCCGCCGCAGGGCGACGTAGGCCAGCGGGCTGAGGGCGCCGAGGACGGCCGCCAAGAGAGACAGAAACACCCGGTGGTAGTAGAAATCGGAGACCTCGAAGGCCAAAGCTCCCAGCACGCCACACGTCAGCACCAATTTGCCCGGTCTCACCCGTAAACCCGCTTGGGAAATGAATTTGCGCAAAACCGCCGTCCACCCCCAGCGCAGCAGGAACCGGTTCAGCGCCGGGATGCTGCTGAGCAGTTCGTCACGAATCAACTGCATGTCCGACACGGTCTTGGCGAACGTGTCGCCTCTTTGGATGGCCTCAAGGCGCCCTTGAACCACGCTCCCGGGCTTGACGCTCGCCGTCAGTATGGTAACCATGAGCAGGGCCATGAGGACGATGACGAAGATCAGGGCTGCGAATAGTATTTGCATCCTTTAATCCTTAGCTCACACGCGCACCCGGGAGGCCTCAAACATCGACGCCGGCAGATTGACACCCGACGCCATGAGGCGCTCCGCGAGCCGTGGGCGGATGCCCGTGGCGACAAACTCTCCCAGGACGGTGCCGTTTTCTGCGAGGCCCGTCTTCTTGTATCCGTAGATCTCCTGCATGCTGATGACGTCCCCTTCCACCCCGGTGATTTCCGAGAGGCTCACCACCTTCCGGGCCCCGTCGCTCAAACGGCTGACCTGCACCACCACATCGATGGCGGAGGCGATCTGGCGGCGCGTGGCCACCTCCGGCAGGTTCACATTGGACATCGCCACCATGGTCTCCAAGCGCCCTAAAGAATCACGAGCCGAGTTGGCATGGATGGTGGTCAGGGAGCCATCGTGACCCGTGTTCATGGCCTGGAGCATATCCAGCGCTTCGTCGCCCCGGACCTCCCCCACGATGATCCGGTCGGGGCGCATACGCAGGCTGTTTATTACCAGTTGCCTTGTAAGGATGGTGCCCTTGCCTTCGATGTTGGGAGGGCGTGTTTCCAACCGTACCACATGGTCCTGGTGAAGGTGCAATTCCGCCGCATCTTCGATGGTGATGATGCGTTCGCGATTGGAAATAAAGGACGACAGCACATTGAGAAGCGTCGTCTTCCCCGCCCCTGTCCCCCCCGAGATCAAAATATTCATGCGCGCGTAAACGCAGCCCCGCAGCAGGGCCAGCATGCCGGAAGTCAGAGTCTGATTGCGCAGCAGATCATCCACCGTCAAGGGCTCCCTCCCGAAGCGGCGAATGGACAGGCAAGGCCCGTCAAGGGCCAGGGGGGGAATGATGGCATTCACGCGCGAGCCGTCGGCCAGACGCGCGTCCACCATGGGGGAGGACTCATCCACTCGGCGTCCCACGGCAGAAACGATGCGGTCAATGATGGCGAGCAGGTGGGCTTCGTCCCGAAACTGCACCGAGGTCCGCTCCAGGAGACCCTTTCTCTCAATATAGACGTCCTTGGGCGCATTCACGAGGATATCGGAGATCGTCGGGTCCTTCAGCAGCGGCTCGAGCGGCCCCAATCCGAACACTTCGTCAAGGATTTCCTGGGCGAGCCGCTCCCTTTCCGGGAGGGTCATCGGCATACTTTCCGCGGTCGCCAGGCTCTCGATGATTTGGCTTACCTCCGAGAGAACGACGTCCCGTTTCAACTGCGTCACACGATCCAAATTCAGCTTCTGGAGCAGCCTGCGGTGAATCGCCGCTTTAATCCTGCCGAAGTCAGTTTGCTCAACTAGACGGTCCACTCTATCCTCCTCTTGCTATTTAGAAGAAAACAACCCACGAAATGACCCGCGCTTTTCCTCGGGCTTTTGCCGGATGCCCGCAATCTGCTCCGCCATACTGCGGAACCTCTGGACCAATTGATCGTTGCCCTCGCGTGTCAGTACCGTCCCCATGTTCACGGCTTTGCTTACTTGCCGGAAATCATTCGGCAAGCGGGTAAAAATGGGAATCTTGACGCGCTTCTCAAAAGCGCTCAAGGGTTCCTCATCACCACGATGCCAGCGATTGATGACCAGGCGAAAGCGGCCCGCATCGATGCCCAGGGAGCGAAGCAACAAGAGGTGGCGTTCCAGGCTCCATAGGCTGGGGACATTGGTTTCCGTCACCAAAACGATGGCCCGCGCTAGGCGCAGAATGGGCGCCCACTGCGATGTGCAACTGGTGCCTAGGTCGGCCACCACGAAATCAAAACCGCTCTGCGCCACATTGATCACCCGGGCGAGGGCGAGAGGCGAGATGCGGTCCCACTCGTCCGCGTGGGTGGCTCCGGCCAACACTTGCACTCCGCTCTTATGTACGGCCAGTAAACCACTAAAGAGATGACTATCCAGCCGCTCCAGACTTTCCACCGCGGCGCGGAACGAAAAGCGGGTCTCCAAATCCAGGAGCAGGGCCGTATGCCCCAAGGGCTGGCCGAGATCCATCAGCACGGTCCGTTTTCCAACGGCGCGGGCAAGCTGTACCGCGAGATTCACCGCCACCGTGGTCGTGCCCACGCCGCCCTTCGCTCCCATCGTAACCACCAGCTTTTCCACTTCCGCCGTCGGCACCCCACGCTGCTTGACCAGCCGTTCCAGCAGTTCGCGCAGGATCATCGGGTCGATCGGTTGGGGCAGGAATTCGCGCACTCCACTGCGCATGGCCTGCATCAAAAGGTCGGAGCCGGGATCCTGATACGCCGAGGCGGCGATGATACAAGCCGAAGGATTCAACCGGTTCAGCCGCGCCGCAAATTCCAAGGGGATCTTGGGGTCACGTCCGATCTCCACGACCACCACATCGGGGACACCGGAGCGCGAAGTCGGGCCCTCGCCCGCCATCAAGTCCCATTGGGGAATGGGCTGCACCAGCCCGGTCTGCTGCAACAAGGCCAGCAAAGCGGAACTCCCTTTCGTATCCAAGCTCACCACACCTAGCGTCAACATGGTTCCGACCCCCTTCCTGCGCCGATGATTTCCTGGTTTAGGTTGATTCGCTGCACCTCTATTTCGCGCCCTGAGGCTTTTCGGTTACCGGCGGCACGGGGGGCAGGAATTTATCTGGGAATTGCGGGAGGGGGGGTTGTTGTGGCGGCGAAGCCACGCGTACGATGTGCGGAGTCACCATGACCAGCAACTCATCCTGGCTCTTGTTTACCGAACGACTTCTGAAGAATTGCCCGAGAATGGGCATGTCCCCCAAGCCGGGGATTTTCGAAAATTGCGTGGTTACTTGGTTGTTCAGCAGGCCGGCAATCACAAAGCTCTGCCCGTCCTTCAAGATCATCTCCGACTCCACACGGCGTGAGGAGATGGAGGGAATCGTAAAGCCCTGAATAGTGAGCGCGTTCGTGTAGTCTAAAGAGCTCACTTCCGGAGCCACCTTGAGATGAATGAAACCGTCCGGCGTTATGACCGGCGTGAAGACGAGTTTTATGCCGAATTCCCGAAACTGGATCGTGACCACGGGCACCCCACCCGTCGCCCCCTGTACTACCGGGAAGGGAAACTGCCCGCCATCCAGAAAGGTCGCCTCCTTGCCGGTCTCTGCCAGTACGTTGGGCTCGGCGAGAATTTGCACCAGGTTCTTCTGTTCCAGGGCCTGGATGACCACACCCAGGTTAATGTCCGAGCGGAATAGAAAGACGTTTAGCAACGAGCCCAGCGTGACGGGCACTCCCGCCGCACTGACGGCGGCGGTCGTGGTGGTGGTCAAGGCGCTGCCGATCGTCGTGCCTGTCTGAAGGGTGGGAGGTGAATACTCCCCGGTACTCGTGGCGACAACTGTCTTCGCTGGTGAGGTACTGAGCAGGTTGGCGCCGATTTGGCTTAAGGTGGACCGGTCGACGTCTGCGAACTTCACTTCCAGCAAAACCTCCCCCGTGGTGGGCGCCAGCGGCACTTCCAAAAAGCTCACCACCTCTTCCTTTTTGGGAACCATGGCTTGGGCAATGGAGAGAACACGATCCGCTACGAGCTGCGAGGAGACACGTCCCGTAAGCGTCACCACACCTCCGCGCGATTCCACCTGAATGGGCTCGTTGGGCAGGACTTGGTGGATCTTCTCCGACATCTCCCCCACGTCCAGGTCGGTGAAAACGTCGAAGGTCTGGCTCTGTCCGTTCAGATCCCAGATCACCACCGAAGCCGCGCCGGGAGATTTGCCGCTCAGTAGTATTTGGGTGGGGCTCACCACCAGGGCATCCACCACGTTGGGGTCGGCCACGGAAATGCGGGTGATGCGCACCGGAGAGGTAACAACCAGGGACCGGCCGGAAAGCAGGTGCAGAGTTTCTGCGACCGGGTTGGAGGGAATTTGCTGTGGCGTGACTGCCGCGCCGGCCTCAGCCGCAGACACCACCCCACGCCGCGCTCCCAAGCTCCCCAGCGTCCCCAGTATCAACGCCAGGAGCACTCCTGTCAGCTTCAGCCAAGTGTTTCCGCTTCTCGACACGTTCATGGAGCCGCCTAGTTTACGCTTAGTTGGGGAATTGCTGAGTTTCAACCTTGCCCCCGCGAATTACCTCAATCGTATAGGGCGCAGGAGGCGGGGGAGGCGCCTTTTGCGCAACTTTGGCCACCACCTTGGGAGGTGCTGCGGGGACGGAACCCATGAACATTGCAGAACCATATGTGGGAGGAGGATTGACATCCGCCTTGTCAGTGGTGTTACGCAACATCAAGTGGATCTTGCCATTGGACGTAGCCAACGCCACCTTTTCGGCCTCCTCCGGCGTCACCAGCAGAGTTACCACAGGAGCCGTCTGTGGTTTACCGTTGATATCCGGCTCCATCTGCTGCCCTACCGCCAAAACTCGAACGTGCTCGAGGATGGTACGGGTCACGGTTCCCCCCGCTCCCCCACCCGTGACCATGACGTCTACAACCGTACCTGGGGTCACAAAGCCCGCCACCGCCACCACGTCGTCAACCCCCACGGAAACCGCCCGCATCCCGGGGGGAATAGCCACACCCAAGCCTGCCCCGCCCTCACGCGGCGCCAGCTTTTGATCCAGGATGCATTCGTTCTCCACCACCGGGGCAATCAGGGCCCGCCCGACACAATCTTCCTTCCGCGAAAAGCTGCCTTTCGGTACTTGGTCCGAGGGCCACCCCACCAACTTCAGATCGTCGGGCACCAGGCTTTGTCCTAACTTCAGAGGACCCGCGGCCACCACTACCTGCGATGTCGTTACGGCGTTCTCCCTGACCCCGGTCCGCGCCTGCCGGAGCTGCATGTACACGTAGCGGCTCGCCAGGAAAGCGACCACCAAGGCCAACCCCAACCCTATCAACATTCGGTCTCTATTCATGCTTTCATCCCGACTTGGCAAAAAGCCGAAATAAGTACAATCGAGCGAATAATAACCCAGTTGCGAGGGCTGCTGCCACGGCAAAAGGTATCCTCAGCAACCCGGGATTGTCCAGGGTGATCTCGCGAGCATTGCCCACCTGGAAAGTTGAATAGGCAACAAAGATTACCCACAGGTTGGAGAGCGTTTCACGCACCTTCTTTTGCCGGATGATTTCCACTACGGCCATCAAACCCGCAATCAGGACTGTGCCCAAGAGCACCACAATCGTCCTCTGGGGACCCAAAAACGCACCGAGCGCCCCCATCAATTTCCAATCCCCCGCGCCCAAACCCCGCATCCAGACGAACGGCAAGAGCACCCCGAGGCTGATGCCCACGCCTTCCAAACCAGCCTTGGCGGCCGGCCACCTCCCCAAGGCTCCCCGCAGAAACAAGCCTAACAGCAAGGCAGGAATCGTGAGCCGGTTGGGGATCTTTCGTGACCGCCAGTCAAACCAAGCTGCCCACCCGGCCAAACCCACAGCACTCGCCGAGATTGCAATCTCCTTCCACAAACTGGTATCCATCTCGTCGTTGTCACTCTTCCCAGGCTCGAAGTTACAGGCGCAAGGCTTCCCCGGCGGTCACTGCGGCTATCCCACCTTCTCATCAAGCGACGAACCCTTGCTGGCCCCTCCCGGCGAGCGCATGTGTGTTAAACCGGGATACGCCGACAACAAGAATTTGCCCGCTTTTTCTGGTAATTTATGCGCAATTGGGTAACTCTATATAATGAGAGCGTAGCCTGCCTCACCGCACCAAGGCAGCCCTGCATGAACACAGACAGTCAAGTCCTCCACCAGTGCCCTACGCGTTGGGCCCTGCATACCCACCGGGGAATCCAGCAACTGCCGGCTTAGTGGTTGCACCATCATCCGTCGAAAACCGCGCCCTCACCACAAGTCAACTGGAGCTTGTTCCCTTAACTGCGAAAACCACTCTTCATATGGCCCGCATCAGCTTCGGGAACGGCAAACCTAACTAGTCGTGGCCGTCAGGCTTGTTGCAGCGCTCGAAAATACCGCGCTGATGGCGCTGGCCACGGCCTTCATGGAGACAATGGCACCAAGGCCGATTAGAGTCAGGAGTAAACCGTATTCTACAAGGTCCTGGCCATCTTCATCTTTCCACAGCCGACTTAAGAAATCTCTCATGCGTCTTTCCCTCCAAGGATATAGGGGCACACCACCCCTCCTGCGTGCCTATTCTCTGAAAGAGCAATCTGGGCGCCAAACTCACTCATAATACGCTCACGTTCGTCATTTCTGGCTGAAATTAAAATGGTTGCTACCGGATTTTCACCGCAGTTACAATATGTCGCCTGCGAGTGTCTTGTAATCGGCACATGATGACAGGTGATTTGCAATCTGTCAACAACTCAATTCGTCTGCAACTAAGTTGCTAAAACCTTCCCGGAGCTATTCTGTCCCGCACCGTTACGGTGAGCGGGCCCGCCAGGGCGGGCTTGATGGCGGGGCGGCTTCACCGGCCGATAAGATCGCCCTTTCCAAACCCAACGGACCCGCATGACGGGCTTGCATAACCCCCGCTGCCTCACTTAGTATGAGGTTCGATGGCTCCCGGGTGGCGGGCGAGTGGAAAAGCTCTGGAGCGCTTAAGCCTGAGGGGGTAGTGGGGATAGCAAGCGCTCGCCCCCGCGTCCTACTGCCAACCGGCATGAGGTTTTAAGCGGATTCACGCGAACGCCCGGTCGACGGCAGCAAGAGTGAAAGCCTGAGCAGTCCCCCGGTGCATGCGCCGTGCTGAATGGAAAGAAAATCTTCGTGGTGATGCCCGCTTACAACGCCGTGCGGACGTTGCGGCAAACGTGTGCCGAGCTGCCCCGGGAGGTCGTGGACGAAGTGCTGTTGGTTGACGACCACAGTTCCGACGCGACGGTGGAGCTGGCCCGCGAGCTGGGCCTGACCACTTTCCTGCACCACCAGAACCTCGGATACGGCCGCAATCAGAAGACCTGTTACCGCGAAGCCTTGCGCCGCGGCGCCGACATTGTGGTCATGCTCCATCCGGATTACCAATATTCCCCCCGGCTCGTCACCGCCCTGGCTAGTTTGATCGCCTACGGAGAATACGATGTGGTGCTGGCTTCGCGGATTCTCGGCCGCGGAGCCTTAAGCGGCGGCATGCCCCTGTACAAGTACATTTCCAACCGCTTCTTGACCCTTTTCGAAAACCTCCTGCTCAGCTATAAGCTCTCGGAATACCACACCGGTTACCGGGCTTTTTCGAAGGAAGTCCTGAAGGCCTTGCCCCTGGAAGAGAATTCCGATGACTTTGTCTTCGACAACCAGATGCTGGCGCAGGTCATCAGCCTTCGTTATCGCATCGGGGAGGTGTCTTGCCCGACCAAATACTTCCCCGAGGCGTCGTCGCTTAATTTCTCCCGCAGCGTCAAGTATGGGTTGGGGGTAATCGTCACCTCCCTGCAGTTTCGGCTGCAGAAAATGGGGCTGGGGCGTTTCCGATTCCTGAACCCGCACGGGCGAAAATTGGCGGAGGATTATTACCAAGAAGTGAAGGATCCCCAACCTCAGAAAAGTCACACCTAGCCTGCGCAAACCGCCTGGAATCTTGAGGCCGGCCGCGCGCTCCGATGACGTCTAATCTCCATAGGGCATGAGCCGGGGTGGAGCGGCGTCAGGTTCCACCCGCCAAACCTGGCGTCCTGAGAAATACTCGAGCAGTTCCTGGTTTTTTTCGGCGCCCATGTCCTGTGCCCAAACCACCTTGGCATGATCGATATCGGCCCGGTTGTGAACCCAGTCCGACAAGGTTTCGGGCAGCGGCTGGGAATGCGGTGCGTATCGCACGATGACCAACTGTTCGCCAGGGTACGCTTCTAACTGGGCAAGGATACGCGTGCGGTCCGTAGAGTGGTTCGTCCCGTTGTACCAGGTCAGTGGCCAGTCGGGGGTGAGCGGCAGGTGCAGTGGGCCCGCGCCCGCCCGGAGGGCCAAAAGGAAGGCGCAACCGACCGGCAGGGCCCGGACGAGGAACTGTCCCGCTGGCTGGCCGTACCACTGCCACTGGCGCAGGCGCCGGAGGGCCAACAATATCATGGCGAAGATTACACCGGTCAGGGGCGCGGCATAGTGGGGGGAGAAATGCACTTCCACAGCGAGGCCGGCGAAAAATGTGCCGGTCGCGGCGAGCAACAAGCGTGATTCCGCGGAGATCGAGCGCCACGTGAAACCCAGAGGCAGGGTGATGATTACCATCACCAAGGGGAGCGACAGTAAAGGGCCAAGATAAAACATCCAGATGGAAACGAATTTGACCGCCAGGAGGGCCAACGCGCCCAGGGGCGTGCGCGCCTGCTTGTAGAAATCCAGCTCATTGTGCGTATAGTCATCGAACATCATGGGGTGGTGATAAACCGGCACAGGTGGGGGAGACTGCCAGATAAAATAAGGCGCCACCGCATAGGTTGCCTGGTTCACTTGGTAGGGCGTGCGGAAGGGACTGCCGGTGACCCGCCAGAAGTAGTAGCCGGTGAACAATGCCCCCAAGCTCAGGACCAAACCCACGGGGACTAAGACTCGCCCCGCCACTACCCGCAGCGGAGGACGCGCCCCGCCGAGCACCCACATCCCCAGCGCCGCCACGACCGGCAAGCAGAAGATCAGCCCCTCATAGGGTCGGCTGTTGGCCAGAATCGCCACACCCAAGCCCATCAGCAAAGCGTCACCCACCCGTTGCGACCTTTTGATGCGCGGCAGCGCCCCCAGCACCAGCGCGCCGCCGACCGCTGCCACGGCCCCACCCCAATAACTATTCGCCCAGTAGCTGAACACCCCGAAATGCATGACCGCCAGCAGGCCCCCGAGCAACGCCCAAGGGGGAGAAAACCATCCTTGCAGCATCCAGCAGAGGGCTGCGCACATCAGCCCCACACTCAACCAGACCCCCACAAACGGGTGGCCCGTCGTCACTTGTCCAAGCGCCAAAACCAGCCCCTGCCCTGGGGGATACTTGGAGGCATAGGTCGGCTGCTGGATTTCATGAAAGGTTTCGAAATGAATCCACATGGGGTGGGGAGGATTCGTCAGGCGGCCGTGAGCAAAGGTGTCCGCCGCCAATAGGTAGCTGAACTCATCGTTGACGTAAGGTTGCGGTTCGGGGAGGACCGGCAGGACGGCCGCGCGGCTGGCGAGCGCCGCGAGCGCCACAACGATTACCGAGAGCTTTTGGCGGTTAGCCAGCGCCACGAACCCGCGCTCGACTGAGGCGAACCATGATGACCCCAGCCGGGGACAAGCGAAGGCCAAGATCACCAAGACCCCAGCCACACCGAGTTCAATCCACATCAGCATCAGTGATACCAACGGAGGACAGACCCGATCTCCGCACGAACAGCGCACCCAGGCCGTCGTCGTAAGCCCTTGCCTTCGGGTTGAGCACCGGGCAGGGCGGCCGTGCGCCACATGACGACTAGTCCCGATAGGGCACGAGCCGAGGCGGGGAGGCGTAAGGTTCCACCCGCCAGACCTGCCGTCCGTGGAAATACGCGAGCAGTTCCTGGTTTTTTTCGGCGCCCATGTCCTGCGCCCAAACCACCTTGGCGTGATCGATATCCGCCCGGTTGAAAACCCACTCCGCCAAACCCGTGGGGAGCGCCTGGGAATGCGCCAGGTATCGCACGATGACCAACTGTTCTCCCGGGTACGCTTCCAACTGGGCAAGGATGCGCGCACGCCCCGTCGGCTGGTGCGTCCAGTTGTACCAGGTCAGGGGCCAGTCGGGGTTGAGCGGCAGATGCAGGGGGCCCGCAGCCGCGCGCAGCGCCAGAAGAAAGGCGCAACCCACCGGCAAGGCTCGGATAAGAAACATCCCGGAGGGCCGGCCATTAGACTGCCACCGGTAAAGACGCCGCATGGCCACGAGCAGTAAGGACAAAATGAGGCAGGTTAGAGGAGCCGCATAGTGGGGGAAGAAGAACACTTCAGAAGCCAGGCCTAAGATCGACACGCAGGCGGCGGCCAACAGAAAACGAGTTTCCGGCGCGACGCACCTCCACGAAAAACCCGCGGGCAACGTTCCTATCACCATGACCAAGGGGAGTGTCAGAAAAGGACCAAGATAGAACATCCACAAATGGATGAACTTAACGCTGATGACCCCGAAGATACCAATTGCCGACCGATTGCGCTTGTAAAAGTCAAGTTCATTGTGGGTATAGAAATCGTGCATCATCCGGTGATGGTAAACGGGCTCAGGCCGGGGAGATTGCCAAATGAAATAGGGCGCCACCGCGTAGGATTCGCGATTCACCTGGTAGGGCATAAGGAAGGGGTTGCCGGTGACGCGAAAGAAGTAATAGCATGTGAACAGTGCCCCCAAGCTCAGAACCAAACCCACGGGGACCAAGACTCGCCCCGCCACCACCCGCAGCGGAGGACGCGCCCCGCCGAGCACCCACATCCCCAGCGCCGCCGCGACCGGCAAGCAGAAGATCAGCCCCTCATAGGGTCGGCTGTTGGCCAGAATAGCCACACCCAAGCCCATCAGCAAAGCGTCACCCACCCGTTGCGACCTTTTGATGCGTGGCAGCGCTCCCAACACCAGCGCGCCGCCGGTCGCTGCCACGGCCCCACCCCAATAACTATTCGCCCAGTAGCTGAACACCCCGAAATGCATGACCGCCAGCAGGCCCCCGAGCAACGCCCAAGGGGGAGAAAACCATCCTTGCAGCATCCAGCAGAGGGCCGCGCACATCAGCCCCACACTCAACCAGACCCCCACAAACGGGTGGCCCGTCGTCACTTGTCCAAGCGCCAAAACCAGCCCCTGCCCCGGGGGATACATCGAGGCATAGGTCGGCTGCTGGATTTCATGAAAGGTTTCGAAATGAATCCACATGGGGTGGGGAGGATTCGTCAGGCGGCCGTGGGCAAAGGTGTCCGCCGCCAATAGGTAGCTGAATTCATCGTTGACGTAAGGTTGCGGTTCGGGGAGGACCGGCAGGACGGCCGCGCGGCTGGCGAGCGCCGCGAACGCCACAACGATTACCGAGAGCTTTTGGCGGTTAGCCAGCGCCACGAACCAGCGCTCGACTGAGGCGAACCAGGATGAGCCCAGCCGGGGACACGCGAAGGCCAAGACCACCAAGACCACAGCCACACCGAGTTCAATCCACATCAGCATAAACGTTATTCGAAGGGGAAACCCCCGATGCATTCCCCGCCATCGCAGCCCATGCCAGCAGGACGAGGACGGGCGCAAGCATGACCATCTGCCTGACACCCGACACCAGCAGGCACGCGGGAATCACATACAGCGCGGCGACCGTAGCCATCCCTACCAGACGCCAAAACGATCCTTCCGGGTAGCGGGCGGGACCGACGGTCAGTAGTATCGCCAGCAGCATCGGGCTTAGGTCATGTATTAGAAGATAATATGCGGTGACCTCCGATATCGCCAGCGCCGCAGCAAACATCCGATCGAGCGAGGGATCCTCCCCGGGGCCCTCGGGACGCCACCGCCAAGCCACATACCCGATCAGAAAAGCGGAAGCCAGCACCACCACACCGTTAACGGCAGATCCCGGAAGCACTGGCAACAAAATAACATGGAAGAAGCCTCGGAGATTGGGCATCAAGGCAACATCAATACCATAAGGGGGATAAGTTGGGCGCCTCATGGTGTCGAGGAGCAGGTTCATGTAACCGATCATTCCCGCTCGGCCGACGGCGATGATCGACACCACTCCCAGCATGAAAGCCGCCCAGGTAAATCCGGCGACCAGCTTCCACTTGCCCTTCAGCAGGAAAATCAAAGCCAAAGGCGCCACGATGGGAAACTTGAAAAGTCCGAGTCCAAGAAAGACTCCCGCCCACCCGTCGCGCCGACGCTTCAAACAGACAAAAGCCAACGATAGTAAGACCAGGAGGAGAATCGACGTCTGTCCTTGCATCAGCGCAATCCAAACCGGAAAGAAGACGAAACAGAGCAAAAGGTATTGCAGGGGGTGCTTTGGCACCAGCACGTAGGGACGGAGGAGGTAAACAAAGAATACCCAGAGCACGATGTTGACCGCTCCCCAGATCACGTAAGCAGCCGTGTAGGGTAATAGGGCGAGTGGAGCGAACAACCAAGCCTCAAAGGGCGGGTGGAGGTACACAAACACGCCCCCCCAGTGGAACAGTTCCTCCTCCACCTGGGCCTGCTTCTGCAAGTCATAAAGCCTGGCTCCCTCCCCCTGGCTCACGATTCGCGCCGCGGCGTAAACATTGGTGAAGTCATGGGTGAGGGTACGAAGCGCCAGGGCATTTACGAGCACTAAGCCGAAAAGTATCGCCGCGGAAATTACCACCGCGATACGCATCTGCCGCTCGTTCAGAACCTGTGTGCCTGACACCATTCACTTGAACCCCCCCACCAAGTCATATCTGCGCGAGTACAGCACACACATCTTATCGCCATAAACCTTCTTCCATTCCCGCGAAGCTTCGAGGAAAGTTGCCAGCCGCGCCCCGGATTGAATAAGGCAGGATCGCAAGTGGTATTTTTGGAGCAACCAGGCGGTATCCGGATCGACGTTCATCATCCGAAGATAATCCGAGAAAACCCCGGTGTATTCGTAGATGTCGACTCGGCAGTCGATAAACACCCGCTGCTGCGGGCCCAACGAATCGAGCAGGTAACCACCCCAAGTGAGTTCATTGAGCATCGCGCGGGGCTCAGGGTACTCGCGCAGGTGGTCGACCGCCCCCTGCGGATTGTGGTCGGCTATCGTGCGCTCGAGTTTTTGCTGCGAGGGAAAACCTTTGACCATCACCACGACGGCACAGCCGATGAAAAAAGCGTTGAGTGCATACAGGTCCTTAGCGGATTCGTAGCGGGGCACCCACCGCGCCAGGATTCCCGCCAGGAGCGGAGCGAAAACGATGGCGAACAGTGGAAGGGACCGGGCGTGGAGGCAGGTCATGACCACCGCCAAGAAAAAGAGCGCCAATTCTTCCAGCCGGACGGAAGGCTGGAAAACCGCCACTGCCGCGATGAAAATTAAGACGTAGGCGAGAAAAAGCCGGCCGTGCCAGATGCCGAACGGAATCGATTGCCAGCTCACCATGCTGGCGGTCATCGCGGGTTGCATGAAAATGATTTCCGCGGGATAGGTAAGAAGGCGCGTGCCGTAAGGCGTGACACAGCAGGCCAACAGCGAGACCATCGCCACTGCCGCCATCTGCATCCGTTCGCCAGCCTGCCAGCGGTCGGCCCGCAAGCAGCACATGCGAAGATCCACCAGCCCGCTCAGCCAGTAGATCGCGAGTGCCAAGAAACCGAAGACAAAGGTGCCGTGCACATTTACCCATAGGAGGAACACCACCGGAAGCAGCCAGAGCGCCCCGCGCCGGCCCTGGCGAAAATGTTCCAGGCAGATCAGTACGATCACCAGGAAGATGTAACCAAAAAGCTGGGGATGGAGAGTGAACCATACTCCGGCTAACGGCAGGACCAGGGCCGTGGCCACGAAAGCCGCCTTGGGGCTTCGGCAGCGCAGATAAGCATAGTAATACGTCAGCAGTGTCAAGCAACTGGCAAGGCCGGCGAGAAGCCCCATCCAGCCCCGCAGCCCGCCGATACGCATCACCCACGCCAAAGCCACATCCGCCAGCCACTCGTAGGCCATCCATTCCGTGCCCGGCGCCGTAAAGGAATAGGCATCGGTAGTCGGCCAAGAGTGCGTGCGGAGGATGCGCTGGCCTACCACATCGTGCAACCAAGTGTCGGGGTCCACTTGGAACATCTGCGTCACCAGGAAAGTTGCAACAACCAGCAGGGCCCCCATGAGGACCGGGAATGAAATGACTTTCCGCCCAAGCGTCCCGGTGGGGGCGCCTCGATCCGCCATCGACGCTTCAGGTCTGGGAAGAGTATCCATCTTCTTCTGGGTGCATCGCTCCCGCCCCCGGTCAGTCCGGCTGCATATAGATTCCGCTTTGCTCGACCTCCGGTGGCAGCCACGATGCAAACTGCCGAAGGTGAGCGGCGAGGGCCATCTCCTCGGAACTATCGACCGCGTAAAAAGAAACCGTATCCTCGGTGCAGACGTACTTATCGAACAACCGCCAGCGTCCCACGCGAATCCACTGTGCCGGAAGGCCGCCGCTCCCGACACGCCCGTCGTGGAAAATGGGGTCGTAAAGGATGGCAATTTTAGTCCCCTTGGACTTGGTGAGCCGGTCGATTTGTTGGGGTGTGAGCAAACCCTCAACCCTCTGTCTTGCCACATCGATGCTGCCGAGTCCCCACAAGTCCTCCAAGTGCGGCTCTCCCAAGTAGCTCACCGCTCCGATGTCGTTGGCGGCGATGGACGCGCCATGATAGAACTGCCGCAGAAACAATCCCATTTGATACTGCTGTTCGTAAATGTTATGACAAGCCTGGGGAATATGGGTAAGTGATATGTATCCGCGCGAGCCCAGCACCATGAAGGGCACGAGGAACGAATATCCCAGCCATCCGCCTGCCAACATGGTCTCGAGCCTGCTGCTCGTGTGTCCCCGGCGGCCCGACAGGTATTCAAAGGCGCCAACCACAAAAACCAGCAGGCTGAGAGCAATCAGATAAGCTTCGTATCGAAAAAACACGCCCAATCTGGCAAATCTCAGGTGCAATCCCGCCGCGACGATAACCAGGACAATCATGATGGTGCTTTCTTTCCACAGCGTTCCCTGACGGTAGATCAGCAGCGCCAATAACATGAGAAGCGCCAGCCCCGTCGCCCAGACATCCGTAGCCCTGATCCACCCGTCCCAAATGCCCATCAGGGGAAGGGTCGCGATCGAATGGGGCAGATTCGCTTTCAGATAAACGGAGTTGGGCAGCCAATACCAACCATGGCGCACCGAGATTGCTCCATAGGGGGCAAGGGGTACGGCGGCAACGAAACCCAAACCTAGTGCCTCCACCCATCGTTTGCGCGCGAAAAAAAGCAGGCAGGCGGCGAAAACCAGAAACAGGCCCTCATAGCGAACCAGGGGTAGGGCCGCGGTGAGCACCCAAAGGCCCGGAGAGACGCCGACTCGCGCCCCCTTTTCCCCTGCGAGGTCCTTGGCCACGATGTACACGAAGAGGAGGGAACCGCCGATCTGGAGCGTGTGTTCCATGCCGGTGAAGATCATGGCGGGAAGCGGGGCGAGGAATGCCATTCCCAGTAGCGCCGCGGCTTGATACCTTTGTGACAGTCCCCTCTTCCTGAGGATCACATAAACCACGAGCAGGACGACTCCGCCAGAAACCACGTTTAGGAACAACGGGGCTAACTCGCTCGTCCCCCCCAGGGCATAGACTAAAGCGAGGAGAAGGGGCCAGAGGATTGTGGATGTGGAGGAGGTGAACTCGTAAGGGGTTACTCCCCACACCCCGTGCGTAACAAAGTTCTTGGCCACAGCCATGAGGATATAAATATCGTCGATGGCGTAAACGAACTTGCCCCCATTGGCCCGTAGACACAGGGGGAAAACGGCGGCTACCACCGCGCACAAAACTCCCGCCACGGTGATCAAGGGCCAATGCTGAGTCCATACTTTCTTCAAAAATCTCTCCTCATCGTCTCCTGGCTGGCTTGCCGTGCCCCCCGCCGCACCCGCCTGTTCCGCGTTTTCGCGCTACCGTTCCTCGCAAACGAGCAACACGCTAAGATCGTCCTGGTAAACTCGATGCCATCCCGGCTGGGCATCGAGCAGGGCGCAAAGAGATCCGCTGCGCTCAATCAAACAAGAGCGGACACCGTATTTCTCGAGAAGTGACAGCGCTTGGGGGGCCGGCTGAATGATCCTAATGTAATCGGCAAGCACCCCGGAGGGCTCGTAAGCATCGGAACGGCCATCGATGAAAACCTTGTGCTTCCCTTCGAAGGCCCAAATTAAATACCCACCCCAGAAATCGTCGTTGAACATGGGTTCGGGGACAGGGTGGGCGCGCAGGTAGTCCACGGCCCGGCGCGGCTGGTTGAGGTCAATCAGGCGCTGAAGACGGGGCGCGGAAGGGAAAAACGCCACCATACCAACCACCAAGGCCCCCATGATCGACGCGTTCAATACGGGCCGATCCTTTTCCGGCCCGTGGGCGGGAAACAACGGAGAGAGCAGTTCAGCCAGAGCCGGCGCCACGGCGATGGCGAAGAAAACTACAAACCGTTGGTGGAAACAGGCCAAGCAGGCCGCGAAGAGCACCAGGGCTAACGCTTCCAGGCGCTGGGTGTGTCGCCGGGCGAACCAGCCCACCATGAAAACAGATGACAGGATTAGAAACCATACGCCAGTGAACTCATTGAATGGCAGCGGCTGCCACTCCTCGAAGTATGTCAAGTTTATGTGCTGCGAGGCTATATCCAGCTCATAAAGGAGCATGTGCGGCCCGTAAGGGTTTATAAAGAGTACCGCCACGCAAAGGAAGAATACCCAAGCGAGATGCCGCCGTTCGCGAGGGAGCCACGCTTTGCCCTCAAGGTTGCCCAGGCGAAAACCTTTCAGACCCGCCAGCCAGTATATGGCGATGGCCACCAAGCCTAATACGAAGCTGCCGTGCGTGTTCACCCAAAGGACGAACACCAGAGGAAGAAGCCAAAGGGGTTTCTCTCGCCCTCGGCGGTATCGCTCCAGACAGATTAAGGTGATGAGCAAAGCAATGTATCCCAGAAGCTGGGGTCGCACACTGAAGCAGGTGCAGAGCAGGGGCAACGTAGCGGCGCAGGCTGCAAAGGCGCTTTTGGGATTACCGCTCCAGAGGCTCGCGTAATAGTAGACCAGTAGGACCATGGCGGAGACGAGAAGCATGAGTAAGGCCATGAGCGCCCGGGACCCACCCAACCGTGAGGCCAATGCCATCGGCACCTCACCCAACCATTCATAGGATAGCCACTCGCTGTTGGGGGTCGTGAACGAATAATAGTTCCTCGTGGGCCAATGATGGGTGTTGAGAATTCTCTCGCCGACGGCGATGTGCCAGAACGTGTCTCCCTCCACAAAGGTGGGGTGCCAGTGACCGGTGGGAAGCCCCGCCGTGGAGCTCAGCCGCAAGGATAAATTCAGGAACACGCCGGCCACCAGTAGGGCTGCCAAAAAGATAGGGAAGGAGAAAACTCTTCGGATCAGCGCACGCGGCGCGGCATCATCGGCTGGGCCCACGCGAACTCTCCTGGCGTTTGGAGCTTACTTCAATGGCTTCGTTTCGAGGATTGATGGATGCGAGGGAGGGCAGTTTTCTTACGAACAGAACACTCTGTTGGTCTGCATAAACCTTTTGCCATATGGGCGAGGACGCCAGCAGGGTTGACAACGGTTCACCCCGCTTAATTAAGCAGGACTGGAGGTTATAGGCATTCAACAAAAAAGGTGTGGGTGGCGCGAGCCGGCCGATGCTGAGATAGTCCGTCAATACACCCGTGCGTTCGTAAATGTCTGCCCTGCCATCGATAAACACCTTGCTTTGATCAGACATTTGCCAAATCAGATAGCCGCCAAACAGGTAATCGTTGTACATCGGTTGGGGAACAGGATGCTGCCTTAAATACGCCACGGCTTCGACCGGCCACTTCTCTTCCATGATGCTTCCGAGGTTGGCCCGTGAGGGGAAAAACCAAATCGTGCCCGCGACAACGAGCCCCATCAAGGCGGCGTTCAGGGCATACTTGTCCTTGGCGGGGTCATAGGGGTCGAACCAGCGGGAAAGGATTACGGCGAACAGAGGAGCGCTGAAGGGCACGAAGGCGAGAACAAAACGGACGTGCAGGCAGGCCGCGATGATGCCGGCGAAGAGCAGTACGAACTCATCCAACCGCCAACGGGGTTGAAGTGTAACCTGCGCCAGCAAAAAACTCAGGATGAGGGCTAAAAAGAGTTGCCCGAAGATCTTGTCGAAAGCCATCGGCTCCCATTCAATAATATTCTTCTGCATGACGGGTTGAGAGAAGGCCAAATCCAACGGATACAGTAGAAGCTCTGGACCATAAGGCGTCATGATCAGCGCGATGAGGCTCAGGAGCGCGACCAGTTCCAAACGCACCCGTTCACTCAACGTCCAGAGACGAGATTCCAGCCCGCCCCAATGAATCTCCACGAGGCCGCATGCCCAGTACACCGCCAGCGCCAACAAACCTAGAACAAAGAGGCCGTGGGTATTAACCCACACTAAGAATAGTGGCGGCAGCAGCCACAACGTGCCGGAGTGACCCTGGCGAAAACGTTCGAGAATAATCAGCGTGAGCACCAGAAACAAATAGGCAAGCATCTGCGGGCGTAAACTACAGGAAGCATAAACTAACGGCAGAAATACAGTGCAGGTCGCAAAAGCCGCTTTCGAATTCCGGCAGCGGATAGTAAGCAGGGCGTAGAGCGCGATCACGATGGCGCCCGCCATGGCGACATCGAGCGCCAAGAGCCCCCGAACCCCCCATTTCCCCTCGACTGCCGCAAGCAGGACTTCTCCCAACCATTGATAGGCGATCCAGGGAGTGCCATAGGCGGTGAAAGAATAAGGGTCCGTGGTGGGCCAGCGGTGAGTCGAAAGGATGGTGGCTCCCACTTTGAGGTGCCACCACACGTCCGGATCCACCCAAAACTGGCGCAGCGGCACCTGCAGGCCACCCGCGAGCAAGGCTGCCAGCATGGCAGGAAAGGAAATCAATTTTTTGAAGCTGAGCTGGCGCGGATCGTGTTCCAAGTTTGGGGAGGACACCATCGTAGCAGAGGTCGCCATCAGAATTCCGGTCTAATTCTATCCTAATCTCCAGCGAGACAAGATTCTTTATGTCAGGGCGATCCATTTTCACTTACCGGAGACGCGCAGCGCGGCGATTTAGCCGTCGGCGCGGGGCACCCATCCCGCCTTGCATTTTGCCTTTCTCGTCTCAGGTCACTGGTCACTCGCCACTTGTTTTGAAGGTATGAAACGGGCGGACGAAGTCGGTTACGGTGCTTGGCAGTGCTTTCTCCACCCGACATCGAACCCTCAGCCCCGCAGTTTTTGGCTCATGACCCGGCGCCAACCGACCGAAAACCGATGTGGGGAAGTGTGTCACGGGCCGGGCGGTTTGGTCTTGCCGCGGTCGGAGGGTTTACGGGCCTGACCCGATTTTCTCACCAGTCCAAACCTTTTTCGTCGAGCCGCCGGAAGGGCCGGGTTTCAGAGGCGGGGTGAAACCGTTGGACCTGGTTGGAAGCCGGTGGCGAACCGATCGAGGTGCCCTTTCGCCGGAGGGCGCTTAAAGTCCTGGCCAGCGCCCCGTCACTGGGGATCACTGCGAGCCAAATTCGCGGCGTGGATCGCGTCCTCGCGCAAAGGTGGGAAAGTAAGGGATGAGGAAAGAAGCGCCGGCATTTTGGAGTGGGCAAGTCGTGGTGGCGCGATGCGGCGGCGTTCATCCAACGGTCAAAATGGCAGGGTTCACCTGGTGTGCACATCCGGGGCGGAAAATCCTTGCCAACCCATTACCTACCCCTAGTTACAGCTTAAATGTCTTGTAAGACTTTTAGTTTCAGCAATATAGCAAAAAGCGCCCGTCTCGTTTTGGATTTTCCTGTGTTTTCATAGACTTAGCTGGACAGGTGGGCTTTTTCAAGAGCTAGGAGTCAGGAGTCAGAAACAAGGGGTCAGGAGCCGGGAGTCAGGAGTCAGGAGCTAGGGTTAGCCCCGGGGTACAAGTTCCTACATCCCAGGTCCTCCGGGCTGAAAGCTGAAGTCGGAACAGAACAGTGACGAGTGGCGAGTGACAGGAGCGGTTTTCTGTAACGGCGCTCGGAGCCTGTCCTGACACAGCAAGGGAGCGCCGGATTCATGGAATCAAAAGGTCGGTGGGCACAGACCGGCTCCCTCGCTCATTTGGCAACGCAGGTATTGACAATATGTCACATTGACATTCCGGGTCTTTAAGCCTAGTGTACAGCCACGTAGTTTTCGCTTACACCATGGCACGACGAACGGCTTAAGGCGGTTGCTTCGCCTCTGAGGGAGGTTGTATGCGCTGTTGCCTGAGGCGGTCATGAAAGTGCCAGGCCCCCGCCCTCTCCTCTTTCCTCTCTACTTATTTCCTGGCCATCATGACGGAGGGCCCGAGGCGAGCGGAATTCTATCGCGCGCGATCACCGTTGCTGGCCTATGTCTTGTGCCGAGCAGCGGTGTATGTCAAAGCCGACGCGCAGGCTCCTGGCCGGAGCATTAACACGGTATCCGGCAGCAAGCGGCTGGACGGCGACCCATTTTTGCAACGGTAGCGGGGGGTGAAGGTGGAAGCGAGAACTAGGGGCCATGAGAAACATGGAATTCTTGTTAAATGACACTTTACAAAGCAAGCCATACAGGAGGTAGCCGTGAAAAAGCTATGGCCTCTCATAATACTGGCAGTTTCTTTGGCATCGCAGACAGCGCCGGTGGCCGCTCAGAACTGGACCTCCACAGGAAGCATGCCCGTGACGAGGCGAGATCACACCGCCACGCTGCTGACCAATGGCAAGGTGTTGATTGTCGGCGGTACCAACACCGGGGCGCTGCTCTACGACCCGGCAACCGGGCTGTTCAGCCCGACCGCCGGTCCACCCTTCTATGAGCCCGCACAGGGGTCCACTGCGACGCGACTCCTCGACGGTCGCGTGCTTATTGTCGGCGGGGTGGGCGGCCAGCAACTTGCGCAGATTTACGACCCGGTAAGCGGGACTTTCGGGGCAACAACCGGGCCGCCGGCGTACGTCCACTCATTCCACACGGCAACTCTCCTACCTGATGGAAGGGTGTTGATTGCTGGGGGTCAGGATAGCACCGCAGGTCCAAAGAGCACTAACCTGGCTGAGCTCTATTCTCCCGCGACCGGCACCTTTACGCTTACAACCGGTGTGCTCAACGTTGATCGGGTAGATCACAGTGCCACGTTGCTACCGAACGGGAAGGTGTTGATCGCGGAGGGCACCGAGACAACAACTGCCGGCAACGGCATTTTGCTGAGTTCGACTGAGTTGTTCGACCCGGGAAGCCAGACCTTTACTCTCGGGCCCAACATGTCGGTAGCGCGAACCAGCCCCATGGCAACCCTGCTGCCCAACGGCAAGGTGCTGATAAGTGGATGGGTTTACTCAGCCGTAGCGGAGCTCTATGATCCGACGACAAATACTGTCGCCACCACAGGGTCCATGACCACACCTCACGGTGCCGCAACCGCCACCCTACTTCCAAGCGGGCAGGTTCTGGTCGCCGGTGGAGTCATGGACACGGCTGCCTTCTACGGCACGCTCAATTCCGCGGAGCTTTATGATCCGGTAGCTGGCACCTTCACGGCTACTGCAAGTATGTCGGCGGCAAGACAGGAACACACCGCGACCCTATTACCGGACGGGCGCGTTCTTGTAGCTGGAGGGTTTTACTTCACCACCCCTGGCGGCGCAGGGGCAGATTTGAGCTCCGCCGAGCTGTACTCTTCTCTGCAAATTTATGTCTCCACCTTCACTGGCCACCAGATCCTCCGCGTGGACGCAACTACCGGGGGAACCAACGTCCTCTTCACCGACGCTACTCCCGACGATCTGGAGGGCCTCGCGGTGGGGCCGGACAATCTCATTTACGCTGCCGCCCCCACCAACAATCGCATTATTCGGATTGACCAGAGCGGCGGCAGCTTTGCGACAGTTTACGACCTCACCACCGCTTCACCTCCCGCACCGACCGAGCCGCAGGGCCCAAGCTTCGGCACTACGGGCCTGCTGACCTTTAATGCCGAAAACGGCGACGGGGTGTGGCAGATAGGCTTCAACAGCACGGACTCTCCCGGCGCTCCCGTCCCAATAATTCCTGCGGCCAGTGGCGCGGTGGCCGGCCAGGCCACCACGTTTAACCTGGCCGATGCCGTGTTGATCGTTGACCAGGCTAGCAGCGTGGTCCTTCAACAAACTCCGCCCGGGGCGAGCACCACGACCGCGCTCATCGGTAGTGCGAACTTATCCACGCCCGTGGGCGTTGCCATGAATAGCTCGGGCAACATTTTTGTGTCGAATTTGAACAACTGCCCCACCTGTACCTTTGTCAACGGCGGGACCATCGGGCAATTCACTTCCGCCGGCGCTTTCGTGAACACGTACGCCGCCTTTACTGCCCCCGACGCGCCGGCCTACATGCAATTCGACGCGACGGGTAACCTCTACGTGGTCACGGTCGAGGATGGGGCCGGTGATCACGGAAAGGTATGGCGCTTGACTCCCCCCGTTGCCCCGGCAACCACCTCCACTCCCCTTCTTCTCGTGGATCTCGACGTCCTGTACAACAGCGGAAGTAATTCGATAGGTCTCGCGTCCGGCACCGCCAGGGGTCTCGCCCTGCCCGCAACCTCGTTCACGACACAGCCGCAGGCAGTCACGCCAGGCGTTCCCGTCAACTTTACTTACGGGAATATCACCAACCAGATGATCTCGTTACCTTCCGACGCGGTCCTGAACGGCACGGCCTCCATGAAGGTGAACTTCCAGCAGTGGAATCCATCCGTGTTCGACACGACCCGGATCACGGACCCCAGCACCAACACCACCACCAACACGTGGTCGGGCGGCACACCTGTCCCCATCGGCACGACCTGCACCCTCATTGCTGGCACGGGGGGGAACTGCGTGGTCATCCAGGACCTGTGCTTCGACTCGACCGGCGCACCTATCTTTCCCTGTGACATCAGCACGGGTCCGTCCGGGACGCTGATCGGGCTCACATCCAAGTACCAGACGCAATCGCCGCAGCCCAACCCGGCGCTGATTATTGCCGACGACCGTCAAAACGACTGGGCGAACATCACCACGGGTTACAGTCCCAACGATCCCACCATTAGCGGAGGGACGAAGAGCCTGAATACGGACACGGCGATCGTCAATCTCAATCTAACGGGATCCTCGGACACCGTGCCCCCGACCACCACGGCCACTACGTCCCCGCTCGCCAATGCGGCGGGGTGGAACAATAGTGCTGTGACGGTCATGCTCAGTTCGACCGACGACACGACGGTGGAGGATCTTACCTACAGCGCCAGTGGCGGAGAGACGATCCCCTCTACCATCGTGCCCGGTCCGTTGTCTCTGCTTTCCACTTCCTTCGAGATCGCGAATCAGGGCCAAACGGACGTCCTCTATCAGGCCGTTGACGGGGCCGGTAACATCGAAGCGCTGAAAACCCTGGCGATTAAGATCGATACCACCGCTCCCAACATCAGTATCACGGTGCCCGCGAACGGCGCCACGTACGGCGCCCGTCAGGCCGTGGCGGCCAACTACTCTTGTACCGACCCGGTCCCGGCCGGTGTAAACCTGGTCTCCGGCCTGGCGACCTGTGTCGGCCCGGTAGCCAACAGCCGCCCCATCGATACCTCACCGGCGGGTACGCTAACCACGAAAAGCTTTACCGTCAATGCCGCCGATGGGGCAGGCAACTCTGCCACTTCTACGGTTGATTACCGGGTGAGCTGCCATTACGTTTCGATGGGGTTCAACCCATCCAGCGTATCCCCGGGCTCGATCGATATGGTTACTGGAACGCTGATGTCCTGTATGAGCACGGCGCAAACGGTGGTCATTACCTTCACGCTGAAGGGGCCCTTGCAGCCGAATGCCTGCGGCAATGCAGAGTCATTGATGTTCGCGACTCCGCCCTTAACATTACGGCCCAATACGCAGCAGACCGTGAACTTTCCTTTTTGGGTTCCAGGGAGAATTTGCGCGGGAACGTACAACGTGGTTGCAACCACGAAATCGCTGAGCGGCGCGCTGCTTGATACCTCATCCGCCTCGCTCACGGTTAAGTAGCATCGGCTAGAGGAGGCCCAACGAAAACAGGTAGCGCGGAGGCGCGCGTACTTTGCGTTCCTCCGCGGTTCTTCCCAAATACGAACGGTGTTCAGATGTTTGTTAACGCGAACCCGCGATGAAAACCCGCACAGGAACGCAAAATACGCGTACCTGTGCGCTACCCCGCTGGTGAATAACGATGAGAACGCAATATCAGGTGAGACTCGGCTTTCTCATTATCACGGGTGTTCTCTCGGTCGCTGCCTTGGCCCAGCAGCCACGCACATCGTGTGACACAACGCGAAACCACCCTTTATATTCTTGGAAAGCGGCTGTCTTTGGTGACGCAATCAAATCGCCTGATGGGAAAAAGGTGCTGACGACGGAGCGACTGGAATCAACACGAGATGATGACTATCGTTCGATTCGGTACACGGTAATTGTTGGCGGTAGGCGATTCTCCGCGCAGTTGCCCGGTTTTGACGCCGAAGTCAGTTGGTCTCCCGACTCCTCATCGTTTGCCGTTACAGAGACGGAGGGCGGCGGGGGCATCGGTTACGGGGCGTACATATTCCGCATCGGTGAGGGCGAATTAGAAGAAATCAACCTGTCGCCGGTGGTCACCAAGGCATTCGGCTCCCCCGTGAAGTGCGAAATCTCAGTTCCGCCCAACGTCGGATTCATAAGCTGGCTCGATCCTCAGCGCGTTCTCGTGGCCGCTGAGGTTGTGCCTGTTAGCATCTGCAAGTGCATGGGGATTTTCGCCGCATACGAAATTAGCTTGCCTGAGGCAATCATCATCCGCAAGTATTCGCAAATCGAGGCCAAGAGGAAGTTCTGGAGTCTACTAGGGTGTGAACTGCGTGATGCTGACGACGGATGCGCAGGTGGCGTGCAGCTTAACCAAAAATAGGGAAAGCATCCCTTCGGGGTGAATGCGATGAATGATGATGCAGACGGGCGGGTAGCCACGGTCAGCGTTTTTCTGACCGTGGGCTTTTCCCATTTGCGATACGCCAATGGCAATCGCACGTAATCAATCTGCATCGGGCACGCCGCTACTGTTGCCTTGTCCAAAGGAAAATCGTTGAAACTCGACCACGGCCTATGCGTTTTTGGAATTGACCGTTGGTTCGTCATCGAAGGAAAAGCCCACGGTCACAAGAGCCGTGACCGTGGTTACCCGCTAATTTGACGTAGGCACATGCCGGGCTAAAGCCCGGCGTACATCTCGAATTAGGACAGCACCAAAATCCGGGTATTGGTGCGATAGCGTGTTGCTGGATTTATCGTCTAATTAGCTTCACTATCTCAATCGCCAGTTCGATTGCAACGAAAAGTGTTATTGCAACCTCCATCGTAAGCGACCAAGTTTCCTTTCTCTCCACCCGGTCGTATTGCTCGGTGAGCCACGGTAGCAACGATGGCAAGAGTTCACGAACCGTGATTTGCGTTCCCTTATGCTCAAGATAGTTCGTGGTTGCTGCCATCGTTTGCATCGTAGGGACGCCATACTGCTCGAAGGTCTCCCGGAGTTCTTGGTCAATACGAGCTTTCCTGATACGAAACCACCGCATCGGTCATTCCTCTTCGGCATCAGAGAAGTTTAGTCTTGAATTGTGTGGGGGGAAAGAGTAAACATAACTAAAATCAAGAGTTCCTTAAGGCTTGTTTGCGCATATCATTGGGAGTAATAAGATGGCTCAGGATTTCGCCAAAGAGATAAACGAGATACTAACTGCCGCCGCTGATGACGGGAGGATTATGCTTACTGAGACTCAAGAGGGGAGGTTTACCTTTGCTGGAGGGAAGATATTTCCGTCCGACAAACTCCCCTACGATGCCGCTGAGTCCGCTAGGTACGCAGATGCACTCGATTCACTTTTTAGGCATGGGCTTGCAAAGCAGATCAGCAATGACCTCTACGAACTCACAAGCCGTGGATTCACCGAAGCAAGGAGACTGCGAAGTCTTCAGAGCGGAAAAGCTAACCAACCAGGTTACACGACCAAGGTCGGATTTGTGAATAGCAACCTTCAGGTAGTGATAAGGAATACAGGGTTGCCAGGAACCGACCACGGACAACAGATTTATCAGTTGGGGTGCAGTATCTGCGGTTGCGTATATGGAGCCAATGGCGCGGATATTCATGATCGCAAATGTCCGAAATGTGGACGAGGAGCTGAAGGGTCAAAGTATAGCTAACATCGGGTGCGGCGCTTTCGCCTTCCTATATTTTCGCCAAACCTGCCTTCCACAATCCGCTTTGGAAAGCCCCGCTCTGGCAAGAGTTGCTTTCCCTCGCGTCGTGGACAAATCCATGATAAGTGGGTAGCCCGGAGGTAGCGCGAGGTGCGCTACCCGCTAATTTATCATGGCGCGACTGGAACCATTCCCAATAAGCGAGAGTAGCCATGAAACACCCGTCCTTCACGTTCGTTGAAACCTTCCCTGTCATCGCTTCCGCCATCCGAAGTTGCTACCACGAGAAGTTTGTCTCCCGCAATGAGATTGTCCAGGGGCTTTTGAACGATGACTACGGGAGGAAGCTGATCAAGGACGCACAGAGAAAAAGGAGCCGCAAGAAATCCTTGCAATTCATCGCTGGCAATATGGTCGATTGGTTTAGCCAGAGATGGACCATAAAGGACCAGACGTGGTGGTGGCTGTTCCAACATTTCAAGCGGCAGAGGACTGGGGGTCGATATTGCTACAGGCCCGTTGCGGGTTTGACTGAAAGAGAAATAATTCGCGAAGGCGCCATGGTTCACGTCTTCGTCAATACGTATGAGCGGGACCGGCACGCCCGCGAAGAATGCATCAAGAGGTATGGGACGGATTGCCAGATTTGCGGCTTCTCGTTCTGTGCGGCTTACGGAAAAATCGCCGATGGGATTGTGCACGTTCACCACTTGCGACCGCTCGCCGAAATCGGCAAACAGTACAAGGTTGACCCTATCGCCGATCTTCGCCCCGTGTGCCCTAACTGCCATGCGGTGCTACACACGCGGATTCCGGCCTACTCCATACAGGAAGTACGAGCACTTATACGCCGTGGTAAGTCCAAGGCGAAGGCGGACAGTGCCAAGCTCAGACAGCCTATCCGCCGCGTCACTGAATTTTCTCGGTGAGCCATCAACGCAACTTTAAGACACTACGCGCTCTCACTTGTTGTAGCGAGCGTCCCAGCCTATCATTCTTACGTGTTCCCAGTTGATTTCGTCGAGGTGACCTTATGGAAAGTCGGGAGAGCATCGCTCTCATCCGGCGCTTCGTCGAGGCGTGTGTCCGAGCTGAGCCGGAAGAGTTCGCCAGCTACTTCACCGACGATGCGATATGGTGGAATGCCCCTTGGAAACCTGTCAAGGGCCGCGAGGCGATCCGCGAGACGTTGCGCCGCGGAGCGGAGCGCATGGTGGCGTTACCTTGGGAGATACGGCACATCGTGGCCGACGGCGACATCGTGATGGTGGAGCGGGTGGACAACTTCCTGGTCGGGGAGACGCGCGTCAGCGTTCCTTGCATGGGCATCTTCGAGCTGCGCGACGGAAAGATCGCCGCTTGGCGTGACTACTGGGACCTACAACAGTTCGAGCGTCAGTTGGCCGTCACGCCGCTTGCACGGGAGTGACGTCGGGCATCCGCTGGAGCAAGGCGCTCACAGGGATCGCAAGCCTTCGGCGAATTCAGGCGACGTGTGGACGGAAGGGGGTAGCCACGGTCAGCGGGGTAGCGCGGAGGTACGCGTACTTTGCGTTCCTCCGCGGCTCTTATTGTTTCGCATTAATACACATGTAAACTCCCTTGGTGCTAAGAGCCGCGGAGGAGGGCTGAAATGCGCCCACCTCCGCGCTACCCCGCTGTCCGTGGCTACCCGTTGTTCAATCACGGACTCGGTCTTTCCAATACCCCGGCCTTCGGTGCTGATGCATGACAGCCGCGATGTAAATCTTGCTTTCCTCTATTTGGTATAGAACGGCGAAGGGAAAGCCGAGGACGAGCCTTTTCCGAATGCTTCCCTTTAGAACGGGGCCGGCCCTTGGAAACCGCTTGATTTGCCGCGTCGTCTCCCGAACCGCGGCGAGAAAGTCCTTGCCCAGTCCAGGAGATCTTTCCTCATAGTACCGGGCCGACTCTCGCATGTCCTCGTAGGCTTCGCGGTGGAATTCGGTTTTCACCTTTTGAGAGCTTCATGCGCCTTCCGGAAGGCCTCTGGAGCGTCGATGCCCTTGGCTTCGCCCCTGCGGAGTTCTTCCAGTCGCCGTTCCGCCTCCACCAGCCACAGCCCTTCAACGTCTTTCTCAACACCGGGGTCGAGGGTGGAAACCAGACGCTGCGCAAGCTTCACCCGATCTCTCAGAGGAAGTCTCATGGCGTCAGCCGCAATTTCTTCAAAGGTTGCATGCATTACCGGCCTCTCCTGACGATGATGTAAGCACAGTGTAACAAAGGCAAGCGGGGGGCTCAAGCGAATACCGGGTGGCCACGGACAGTGCCTTCCTGACCGTGGGCTTTTCTCATGCGCGATATGGCAATCGCACGTCATCAATCTCGATCGGGCACGCCGCGACCGTTGCCTTGTCCAAAGGAAAATTGTTGAAACTCGATGACGGCCTATGGGTTTTTGGAATTGACCGTGGGTTCGTCATCGAAGGAAAAACCCACGGTCACAAGAGCAGTGACCGCGTGGCTTCCACTACAAAGCGCTTGACGTGTACGGTGCAACCGTACATACTGGAAGAGTGAAAGGATAGCATGCAACTTGTCCGCTTTCGCCACAAGGGGCTAAGGCAGCTCCATGAGGACGGAAACGCCAAAGGGGTGCCGTCCGCGATGGCCGACAAGCTGCGCAAGCTTCTGTTTGCCCTTGAAACCGCCCAGACGCTGGAGCAACTCGACCGGTTTCCCGGGTGGAAGCTGCATCCTCTTAAAGGCGACCTGAAAGGATTATGGAGCCTGACGGTTACGGGAAACTGGCGGTTGACTTTCCGCTACGACGAACGGACCAACGCCGCCAGCGATGTTGACCTGATCGACTACCACTAGGAGGCTGAAATGCCCATGAAGAACCCACCCCATCCGGGTGACCTGATTAGAACCGAAGTCATCGAGGCCCTCGGCCTTAGCGTGTCGAAGGCGGCGGAGATTTTGCAAGTACGCCGCGCCACGCTCTCCGATCTTCTGCACGGCAAGGCCGCGCTGACGCCGGAAATGGCCCTGCGCATCGAAAAGGCGTTCGGCCCAGACATGGATCACCTTCTCCGTATGCAGCTTGCTTATGACGTGGCGAAAACGCGTGAGCGCGCGCGGGACATCTCCATCAAGCGATATGCCCCGGCTGAAAGCCGCGCATAGGGCCTAGGCGATTACAAATTACCCCGATATCCTCAGCGTTTTTCTGACCGTGGGCTTTTCGCATGCGCCATACCCCAATGGCAATCGCACGTCATCAATCTGAATCGGGCACGCCGCTACCGTTGTCTTGTCCAAAGGAAAATCGTTGAAACTCGACCACGGCCTATGCGTTTTGGGAATTGACCGTGGGTTCGTCATCGCAGGAAAAGCCCACGGTCACAAGAGCCGTGACCTGCTGCCGACAGGATCTCGCTTAGCCCTTCCCAGTCCCTAGCTTCATTCGAATCAAGGCCACTCCCCAAAAACCCGATCCCCCATACTCAATCGTTTATTAGACAGCCTTAAGTCTTTGGCAGAAACTGCCGATAGGATGTTTTGTCGCCCCCATGGGGCGTCGACCACAATTCTATATTGCGGAGGGAATGACTGTCGTGCGAATCCGAAAACCGGGCCCTATCGGTAGCAGAAGACCACAAGCTTCACATAAGAGCGAAGCCGAGATCGCTTTCGAACGAATGATGCTGACCAGAGAGAAGACCGCGAATCTAACGCCGAGTGCTGCAACTGTTCAGCAGTTGCGCGCAGTGGCCGGCGCGATTTCGAGACTTTGGCTGGATTTGGGGGTCAATGCAAATGCCTTGACTCGCGACCATGAGCAGCACTCGCATCGGGTTGCCCTGTTCAGTTGGAGAATTGCCCGTTTTATGGGGCTCCCAGAAAAGTGGGCAGGACGTATTCTTCGCGCCGCATATTTGCATGACGTGGGGAGTGTTGGCGTGCCCGGGGCAGTCATGCGCAAGCCAGAGAGCCTCACGGCGGAGGAGCGCAAAGCAATGCAAGTGCACCCTCTCATTAGTTGCGAGCTACTCGGTGCATTCCTTTCCACCGAGGACCTGGCGGGAATTGCCCTTTCCCACCACGAACGGTTCGATGGGGATGGCTACCCCAACGGTCTTCAGGGTGTAAAGATCCCTCTAGAGGCTCGGGTGTTGGCCATCGCCGATAGCTTGGATGCGATGATGTCTTTGCGTCCATACCGTAACCCCCTCCCCTTCTCCGTGGCGCTGCGTGAGATCACGCGCGGGGCGGGTGGTCAATTTGATCCAAATATTGTGGAGGTGCTTGCACGGGAGGGAGAAACCATTGCCTGCAGTCCGAGTGCTCCGTCGGTATCGGCTTGACCGAGCCTGCCCCGATAGACGAGTCAGAGCGAATTCTTCCTTTCGGTGGTCCGTGCCACCTGCAAACCATATCCGACGTGGGCACGAAAGGGATCTGAACAAGCGGTAGGATCTGGCTTAGCCCCTTGCAGTCCCTCGCTTCGGGGATTCTCGGGCCAAAAACGAGAACGGGGAACCGTTTCCGGCTCCCCGTCTCATGTGTTCCTCGTGAATGCCGTGGCAGCGTCCGCGGAGCGTTGCCAACGGTGCGCACCGCAAGAGCGGTGTTGTCATTCGACCTTCATATGCATTCCAGGTGGAGTCAGTTATGCCTCCTTTCCCGTAAGCACACTTCCTTCATACTCCTCTGCGCGACCAATTGCAACACTCTAAAGTACTGGTCGCCTCGGGGGGATTGGGCGAATGCCGTTCGCCATATTGACACTGGTGTCGTAGCGGGGAGACCGGGCTTCAATGATTGCCGTCCCTTGAGGACATTGCCGCCCTCGATGGAGGCTATTTCTTCATGGAAGGTACCACCGCTTCTTTGAACGCCTTGGCCAGACGGAATTTCACCACCGTCCTGGCCGGAATCTGGATGGCCTCACCGGTCTGAGGATTGCGGCCCATGCGAGCCTTGCGGTTTGCCTTCACCGCCTTGCCCAGCGGGTAGCCCCGAGGTAGCGCGAGGTACCCGCTGCACCACGCCGCACCCGTCGGCAACTACGCATAGTCGGCAGGCATCAGATGTGAGGTGAATCGCCTGCGGCTACCAACCCTCTACTCCCGCCGGTATGCGCTCACTATGGCCTGGGGAGCGGCAATCCTTGTCGCGCCTTTGGCGATGGGGCAGAACGCCGCGAGCATCAACTCGCCGCGCGGCCAAGCGGACCGAGAGAATTACAAGGTGACGGTTCACTCGAACCTCGTGTTCCTCCCCACGCGGGTTCAGACCAGGAAAGGTGAGACCATTTATGGGCTCATGCCGGAGGAGTTTATCGTTGAAGATAATGGCGTTCGCCAAACCGTGCAGGTGGACGAGGACCCGGCTTCGACCGGCGTGTCACTGGTGGTTGTGGTGCAATGCGGCAGGTCCGCGCCCATGGAGTTCAAAAAGCTCAAAGGACTCAACGCCATGATCGGCGGGATTGTCGGCGATGCCCCGCATGAAGTTGCCATCGTCGCTTATGGTGAGAAGCCTTACGTGCTCGACGATTTTTCCAGCCGTCCGGAAGCCATTCCCCTGGCCTTATCGAGGCTTAAGCCCTGCGGCGACTACCATGCGGTTACCATCGATGCGGTCTCCTCCGCCATCAGCATGCTCAAGCGCCGCCAGAACGATTACCGCCGCGCCATCCTGCTGATTGGCGAAATGCGCGACTACGGCAGCCGCTCCCAGCTCCAGGATGTTGTTGCGGAACTGGGGGTCAATGACATTGTGATTTACTCGGTGGCTTTTTCACCCGCCAAAGACCAGTTTCTGCGCAACCTGCACGGAGATTATGACGACCAGCCGGAAGGCTCGCCCTTCGCTCCGCACCCTGCGTCTGCCAGTCCGCCGCCCGCGGCAGTGGCAGACGTATCGCCGCCCCCCGACCCGGAGCCCTTGTACACGGAGCATCCGCCGCTTCTTCTGCTGCCGCCGGAAATTCAACTCATCATCAGTGCGCTCAAGGAAAACACCGCCTCCGAACTGGCCTCGCTTTCCGGTGGAGAGTACATCAATTTCACCACCCAAAAAGGCTTTGAAGATGGCCTGCAGCGTATTTCCAACCACCTCCACGATTACTATCTCCTCAGCTTCAAGCCGTCATCCACCTCGCTCTTGACCCTTCACACCCTGAGCGTCGACGTCGCCGATCATCCGGACGCGGTCATCCAAACCCGCAAAAGCTACTGGCCCGGAATCGTCGAGCCATCAGCCGGAGACGTTCGATAGCGGTTCCTTCCCACGGCTGGCTCGCCGTGGGCCAAATGACGGCGCCCGCTACGCGGGCTTTCGGGCGCGGCGAACGGTTATTTTTATCCCTTCTTCTCCTGCGACCAGTTGGTAGCCACGGACAGTGCCTTTCTGTCCGTGGCTACCAACTTTTCTGATGCGCGATATGGCAATCGCACGTCATCAATCTCGATCGGGCACGCCGCGACCGTTGCCTTGTCCAAAGGAAAATCGTTGAAACTCGACTACGTCCTATTGGTTTTTGGGATTGACCGTTGGTTCGTCATCGCAGGAAAAGCCCACGGTCACAAGAGCCGTGACCGGGGCCACCCGCCGGGAAGTAGATTTACTTTCGCCCAACCCAATATTAGAATTGGACGAGTGCAAAGGGATTACCCTCACGAGGATTGTCCATGCCCGCGAGAACTCTGCCGCCCGTGCGCCCGGCTCGCCTTAAGCCGATCGACCGTACCCACGAACTTGCCTGGATAACCCAGCATCGTCGCGAATATCTAGGCGAATGGGTGGTTCTGGATGGGGACCGGCTAATCGGTCATGGGGTTGATCCGGGGCCCCTTGTCGAGTGGGCCCATTCCCAGGGTGTTGAACGCCCGCTCGTAACCCGCCTTGAAGAGGAACCCGTTGCCTCCACCGGAGGGTGGAAATTAAAGACTACCACATGAACGTTTTTTTCAGCGACGAAGACGGTGGATATATCGCCGACATCCCCGATCTTCCCCACTGCGCCGCCTTTGGCGAAACGCCGGAGCAAGCTTTGGCGGAAGTTCTGAAGGCAAAGGCTGCCTGGATCGAGGCTGCCAAGGCGGAAGGCAAACCCATTCCCCCACCCACCTTCCGGCCCGTTATTTATCAAGTCTCCAAAGTGCCAGCCTGACGGGGCGCGAGCGATTGAGCTCACGAACCACGGTCAATTCCCAACCCGAATTGGCCGTGGCTACCTTCTTCCCAAATACGAACGGTGTTCAGATGTTTGTTGACGCGAACGCGCGATGAAAAGCCCCACGGGAACGCAAGATGCGCGTACCTGTGATGTTATGAAAGCCGCGATGCCTCCTCGGGTGCTACCTGCTCGGGACGCCAGAGCAGGAGGGAGGCAAAAGAAAAGGGTAAGAGACAACTTCCGTTTTATCCCTTCTTCTCCTGCGACCAGCGGCCGGATTCCGTGTAGATGGGTTTCAGGTCGGCGCGTTCAATGACCTTCTCGGCCCCGGCCTCCCCGCGGATTTCGTCGAGAAGCCGTAGCGCCTCCCGATAATGGGGCGTGGCTTCTGTGCCCTTCCCGGTCGCGCGGAGGGACGTCGCCAGCAGGTAGTGGTCCTTGGCCAGCAGCGTTCGCAGCCCCAGCTTCTCAGCCTTGCCCAGGGCAGGCTCGAGTTCCTGCCGGGCGCGCGAATAATCCTGGTTGTTCACCAAGGCCTCACCCAGGTCAACCGCGCATTCTACCGATAGATACTTCAGTCCCAGGCTATCCGCTTCCGCGGCGAGCGCCTTCAAGGAGCTGACTGCCTCCCGCGAACGCCCTTCGCGCATGGCGACCTTGGCCAGGCCGATTTTGGACGCCTGCACCTTGTCGCGATCCCGGGTGCGCGATGCGGCCTGGAGGGCCTGCCCGTAAAGTGCTCGAGCCGATTTGAAGTCGCCTTGATAGAAGGCGCTGTCCCCCTGAAAATTGAGCGTCTGGGCGACCACGGGTTGGCTTTCAAGCGTGCGGGCCAGGCTGAGCGCCTCATCCAGAGTCTTCTGACCTTCTTCCCACCGTCCCGCCTCGACCAGCGCGCCCCCGTAGCCGCTCAAAATGCGGGCCATCGTGGGGCTGCGGTCCTGAAGCTCCCGAAAGGTCTTAAGAGCTTCCTGCTCGGAATTCAGAGCTGCGCCGTAACGGCCCTGGTGGCCATACAACGTCCCCAAGCCGTAGGAATCCATGGCTGCGGTTCGCTTGTCGCCGGCGCTGCGGTGAAGATCGAGGGCGCGAAGATACTGGCCGAGGGCCTGGTCGTACTGCCCCAGCTCGACGTTGGTCTCCGCCAAATTGTGCACGGTCTCGGCGATTTCGTTCGGGACCTTTAATTTCTCGCGCAACTGAAGCGCCTGCTGATAATAGGTCAGGGCGTCTTCGTAGTCGCCCTTGGAGAAATGGCAATTCCCGATATTGTTCAGGCACAGCGCCTGATAAGTCTCATCACCCGCGTCGCGCTGGATTTGGAGCGACTCCTTGTAGGTCTTAAGCGCCTGGTCGTGCTGGCCGCGGTCCTCGTAGAAGTTGGCGAGATCGATCAGCGTGTCGCCCGCCTCCTTCTTGGCGCCCATTTCCTGCTCCAGCTTCAAGGTCTCGTTGAAGCTCGCCAGGGCCGCGTCCGGCTTGCCGAGGAGAGAATAGACCTGGGCCATTTCGTTCAGGGAGGCGGCCTCACCGCGCTTCTGGCCCAGGCGGCGCTGGAGGGCGAGCGATTCCTGATAGTTGCGCAGAGCTTCCTCCGGCTTATTCATCCCCCGGTAGGCTACGCCGATAGCTTGCAGTATCAGGGCTTTCTTCTCGTCGTTTCCGAGTTCGATGGAAAGCGTGAGGCCGCGGTTGAGGTAATCGAGACTGCCCTCGGGATTATCGCTCCGGATCTCCACGCCACCCATCTTCCATAGCGCTTCGACCGATTGCGGATCGGCTTTCAGTACCGCCGCGTAACACTCACGAGCTTTTGGGAACGCGCCGGTCTCCTCGTAGAGCGAGCCAAGCGCGAACTGGACGTCGGAATCGCCGGGCGAGGCGCGGGCAAGATTCTCGTAGGAGGCGATGGCTTTGGGGTAGTCCTTCATGATCCCCGCATGGATGGCGGCAATCAGGTACTTTTCCGGGGGCGACAGGTTTTGGCTGAGATCCACGGCCTGGCGCGAAAGCTGTTCGGCTTCGCTCTCACGGCCCAGGTCGGCGTCGGCCTGAGCAAGCCGGGAATAAGCCAGCGCGAACTCCGGGTCTTGCTGGACAGAGGCCTGGAGCTGCTTCCGGGCCTCGAGATCCTTTCCCTGGCGCAGGAGCTGAAGACCCTCATCGTATTCATGGAGCGCCGGCAGAGATTTCGAGGAGGGCTTGAATGCCTGCGCCTGGAGTTCTTTCATCACCGACGGGGAGAGGGCCAGGTTTTGGCGGATAGCTTCGGCCAGACGGTCCACGGCGGCGGGCAACGCTTCGGGATTGGGAGCTTCCGCCTTTAAGGTCGCGCTGCGGTCCTGTTTCAGGTCGCGCAAGGTGGCATCAATGCGAATCTGTTCCCCCAGCTTCGCGTATTGTCCCCAGACGACGGTCTCGGCGTTGCTAAATTCCGCCAGGCGGCGCAAAGTGTTGGGATCCGGGGTGGAGTCCGCCGTGATGCGCAGATCGTGCAAGATTTGATGCAGCCGGTCGGAAGAAACCGTCCGCAACTGAGACGAGTTTCCGACGTCCGTGCTCAACCATTCGGCAAGGCTCGACCCCAGCCAGTCCAGCGACGGGTCGCCGGAAGCGTTGCGGAAGGGGAGAATGGCCAGCGAGATGATGGGCCCTGCGGGCTGCGGCTTGACGGCCGGCGCAAAGATTCTTCCCCCGAACACCAGGCCGATGATCAGGAGCAGAATCAGCACCAACCCCGGCGCGAGCCATTTCGTGGGCAATTCCTCCACCATCCGGAAGCGCGGCATGTGATGATGGGTCATGCCCTGGCGCGGGCCATGACGGGCTTCGAGGTCCCACAACATGTCCTGCGCGCGCGCGTAGCGACGCTGCGGGTCAATCTCCAGGCACCGGACCACGATGTCATTCATGTACTTGGGAATCGCCGGGTCCAGCTTGAGGGGCGGGACAGCTCGTTCCCGGGTTCGCTTCAACAAGGCAGCGACGGAGTTGGTGGCTTCATACGGCGATTTGCCGGTAAGCAACTCATAGAAAATAATACCGAGCGAGAACAGGTCGGACCTTGAATCGATCTCCTCGCCCTTGGCCTGCTCTGGCGACATGTACTCCGGGGTACCCACCAACACGCCCGTTTGCGTCAGGCCGGGCAGCTCCCGCGAGCGCGCGATTCCAAAATCCATGACCGCAACCCGGCCGTGCTTATCCACCATGATGTTCTGGGGCTTGAGGTCGCGGTGGATTACACCTTCCGCGTGCGCGGCATCCAGGGCGCGGCAGACTTGCTCGATGATTTCGGCGGCTTCTTCCGGCGGGAGCTTCCCTCGCTCGGCGCGAAGACTCTTCAGGTCCCGGCCGTCGATGTACTCCATGGAAATGAACTTCTCTCCCTCGGCCTCTCCCAGGTCGAAGATGCGAATCACATTCTTGTGTGTCACCTGCCGCGCCAGGATCAATTCCTGCTTGAATCGCCGTAAGACTTCCGGATGCGCCGCCAGTTCGGGGCGAATGACTTTCAGCGCAACCTCCCGGTCGACCTCGCGATCTCGCGCCTTGTAAACAGCGCCCATGCCACCTTGCCCAAGCAGTTCGAGGATTTCATACCGCCCCCCCAACACATGCCCGGGTTGCAGCGCCGGAGAGGAACCCGCGAGGGGCGTCCCGCCCTCAGCAGGCGTGCGGATGAACCAACCTTCCGCCACTCCGTTGGTCGCCGTCATGCCCTCAAAGTCAAACCGGGCGTTACAACTTTCACAGCGAGTCGCTCCGGCGGGATTGATGTGCCGACACTGTGGGCATTTCATGTATCAGCGCTTTCTCAATAGCTGATTGTTAGCCCCTACTCTACGGGTTTCGGCCTGCCAAAATCAAGGACGGGGGTTCCTGATCTGAAGTTTGCGAAATGCCGGCAGCATAGCGAAGGGCGTTCGGACGCTCGCGATGCTCTCGCCGAGTTGGCGAATTTTATCCGTCTTAACGTGCCCGAGCAGCGCGCCGGCCTTGACCAGATATTCGATCCGTTCGGGATCAAGATCCATCACGCGTGCCGCGGTAGCATCCACCGCCACGGGATCGTCGCCCAGGATCAGCACTCCACTCGCCTTGGGAGACCCCTGGATGGGGCCATTGCCTTCCATCCCCACGATGCCGTCCACCAAAGCGAAATCCGGCCGCACGGCGCTGTTGATGTCGAGGATGGAAGGCGTAATGCCCGCCCAATGCAAAATGTTTTTAGGCCAGCCGTAACAGCATCCCGGAACAATCCCGAACATGTTCTTGAGGGACAGCGTTGCGCCCACCCAATGATGAGTCTTGAGCTTGGGCAGAGACACGACGAAATCCGCCTCCAAAACCGTCTTGGGAAGGTAAAGCCGCTGCAATTTGGAAGCACGGGTCGGCAAGGTGACGGGGTGAACTTCATCAAGGTTCAAGTCGACGAGAAGATTATTAAGGGGACCCAGATAATCGCGCAGGCGAATGGTTTCAACGATGGCCTCGGTGTCGCGCTCGTGCCCCGGTCCCTCCGCCACCAGCACCGACGCTGCTCCGAGGCGAAGGAAACATTCACGCGCGGCGCCGACCACGGCAGGGTGGGTATTGATGACCCCTTCCGCGTCAGGTTCAACAAAATTCGGTTTGAGGAGGACTTTCTTCCCTTGAACCGGCAGGTCAAACTCCCTCAGAGCCTCCCAGAGTAGCTTAGAGATGTCACCGTCGTAACTCCGGGCGCGCAGAATCGCCACCCGCGACGCCGGGCGCGCGAAAGGAAGCATCAGGCTGCGGGTAGCGAAGCTCATGAGGTCAAGGCTCCGCTTGAGGTCTCGCTGGACCGATTTTCGTTGACGCTTAACGCCAGCGCGGCCCAGGCCACGGCGAGGGTGTTTTCGAAGAACCGATTTCGGGCGTAAAGGCTCCCGAGCATCGGCGCGAGCGGTGGCGCTTGGCGTCCGTAAGCGGTCAAACAACGGTGCGCCAAGGCGAGCGAAGCCGCCCCACGAATCTCCCCGAAAGTTTGCTCGAGCCAGTCCAGGCTGATACGGTTCTCAGCGCGCTCCGCATGATCGATCAAGGCGAGCAGCGCCCAAGATGTCGGGCCGACGCGAGGCACACCCGCCACCCCATAGACCAGGGGATTGCCGCTGTTCCATCCGCCGCTCGGGCACATGCGATTGTAAAGCATGCGCTCCGCCAGGCGCCGGCGCTTCTTCATCTGGGAAGTCAGCATTTCCGCCGGCAGGTTGCGCAGCAGCAAGAGGGCGTAAGCCGTGGGCTCGACCCAACTGGCCGTGCCGGGTGTCCAACTCCAGCCGCGTAGTGAGCTATCTTGGCGGACCACCGCGGAGCGCCCCACCGCCTGGCGCAGCCGCCACCAAAGAGTGCCTTCCGCCGGCCACGCATTCAGCACCCAGTGAAGTCCACGCTCGACCGCTTGCACCGAGCCACCATGTGCCTGGAGCGCCCAAGACGCGAGTGAAGTCGTCCAGCAGCCTTGCGGCTGGCCAGGAAAAGCCGGCCAAGCGCCGTCGCCTAATTGCGCGTGGAGAAGCCAGTCGCAGGCGCGATCGCAGGGCTGGGAGGGAAGCCAAACCCGGCCTCCGGACATGAGCCCCAACAGCGCCCAGGCGGTAGCCTCCACGCCGCTGGGGGAGGTGGGATGGTAGCCCCATCCGCCGTCGGGGTTTTGGTTGGTGAGGAGAAATTCTCTACAGAAGGTGCCGGTGAGTGGAGCGGAATTCAAAGCGTCTTGAGTGGCATCCGAGCCGCCATTTTCTGCGGGCAACATGCTTTTCAATCGTAAGGAATATGCCAGGCATCAGGTCGTAGGGTTGGTTCGCGAACCGCCCTGGTCAACAATCGCGCGAAACTTTGCCGGGGGCGGTTCGCGCACCGCCCCTACGCCCCTCACGCTCATTGGGAAATCACCATCTCCGAGGTGCTCTGGATCGTATAAGTCGCATTCGGCATGAAAGGCAGATAGAACTGGAAGGGCAAGCTCACCTGTACCTCAACCAAGCAGCCGGGACTATCAGCAATGCCGGTGGTCGGACTAGCACCAGGGCACGTAGTGGCGGCGCCCGACAGCGTGCCGGGCCAGGTCGTGCATACGACCGGGACATTCGCCGTACCGCAAGTGGATGACCACGTGGCGGAGGTTATCGACGTGGGCGTCAGAGTCTGCACGTAGGCCGAGACATTCGTCGCACTGGCATAGCACTCCAGGCTTTGAGGCGAGGCGCAGGCGGTGCTCCAAGTCGCACCCCGCACGACCGCGTAGCGGGTTGCCTCCCGGGCCACCTCGCTGGCGAAGTGGTAGACATACATAAAACGCCCGAATTCCATAATCCCGAAGATGATCGTCAGCAACACGATCAGCACGAAGCTGGTTTCGATCAGCGTGCTGCCCTCTTCGTCGAAGGCGCGGCTCACCTTTTTTCGGACCGAAGGCTCCTGCCGGCTTGACTTCCCTTCCCGCATGTTGATTTCCCGCGTTCCTTGATCGTCCGCCGATCGCAAAGAGCCTGCCGACCTGGTTGGGTGGGTATGGCTTGCCGTACCGCGCGACCGAACAAAGAGGGTACGGCAAGCCGTACCCCTACAACATTCGCGCGACCGAACTCGAAAATTACGGCATGCCGAACCCCTACAACATTCGCGAGGGTCCCCTCGGCTATTGGCTCGCGCGAAGCTTTGCCGACCCCGTCAGAGTGAACTGACTGGGGATACCCGGCCAGGGGAACATTGTATTGTAGGTAGCCGAGGTGGTGACGAGCACATAATTAACCAAGGTGGTGGCCGGAGGCGAACAGCCTGGGGGGCTCGCACAAGTAGGGTTGATCCCTGAGCCGTCCGAGCATTCGCATCCGAAACTGGGCGTGGCGGTCATTCCCGGCACATCGGCCGCGTCCGCCAAGGCCGCGGCTTGCATCCCGGCCGTGTCGCTGGAATTCGATGCGCCGTATAGAGCGCCCGCATAGGCGGCATTGTTGACCTCGATACTGAGGTAATACGCGCGGCCAAAGTCGATGACACCCAGCACCAACAACCCCAGAACCGGAAGGAGCAAGGCAAATTCCGCCAGGCTCTGGGCGCGCTCGCGCGCCGCCCAGGCGATGAAGGAAATCATCTTCTGCCGCCATCGCCCCCCAGCTCGATTGAGGTTCGCCAATCTTCGCTGCATCCTCACTCCACCAATGCCGTACTTTTGACGGGCGATCCGTCAGCGAGTGTCGAGTAGTTGTTACTGAAACCGGCCGTGTAAGTGCCGGTGGCAAAGGTCAACGCCTCAAACTCAATCTGCCAAGCGTCCAGGATATTGTACTTGACCGGTCCGTCAAATGCGAATAAGACTTTGGCCATGGGAAAATAGTAGGCACCTTCCAAGACGGTGTTCCAATCCCCGCTGCCAATGATGGTCGCCTGGGTGGTGTTGGCAGAATCCTGGAAAAACAAGATCCCTTCATAAGTTCCGGAAGTGGGTGCGGTAAAGTTGATTCCATTTCCGCCGCCAAAAGAAGTGAAATTGAACTGGATGGGCCCTGCAGTCTTGCCGGCGGTCAAGGTGTTGAAGAAGGTGACGCCGGCGCCGGAAGCCTGCGCTCCGACGTCGACGGTCAACCCGTACGATGTGCCGCTCTTGTTGACAGCCGACGTCAGAATGTATGTCCCGGGATTAAACGTGACGTTGGCGCCTTGATTGATCTCGATCCCGCCGCAATAGACGCCCGCGTTGAGCGTCGCCTTCCCATTCAACACCAGTCCCGTGGTTGACCCGCTGTAACCCATGTAAGGACTGGAGGTGCTTGTGCCGCAGGCCCCCCCCGCCTCCGGGGGTACGGGGAGATAGGCCAAAGGATCAACCGGCGTGGGCGTGAGAATGTGTTTCTGCGGGGTGGGATGAATGAAAAAGCAAAAGGAGGAATACCCCCCGACAATGCCGATTTGGGAGGCGGTGATGGCGCCCAGGAAGCATTCCATAGCCGTACTGCTCTTCGACTCATCCACCATGCCGCATTGGGAATTGATCGAAGCAAGCCAATCAACCGCGATGGTGCCCGCATCCGTGGGATCGAGCGCGAAAATACAGTTGCTCCCATTTCCCAGCGCGGCTTCCGAGCGAGCGGTCAAGGTCATGGTGCGTGCGCCAAGAAATTTGGCAAAGTTAAGGGGCGCAGATTGCGATACCACCACCTCCACAACCTTCGCGTTGTTATGATTGGGATCAGCCGTGCCCAAGAAACAGGGGGGATTGTTGACGGTGACCACCAGGCTCGCCGAGCTACGGGCACAGCCGGTTTCGAGAGTGCTGCCCGTCAACCCATTCTCCATCAAGGCATCCTGGGCGGCGGTCGTCATCGCACTACAAGCTCGCGTGCTCCCGCAGGTGGTAAGCTCCATCGCTCCTGCGATGGCCGCAGCGTCCGCAACTTTTTGTAATTGGCGCTTCGTGTAGCGAAGGTATCCCAGGTCCAGACCCAGACCCATAAAGCCCAGGATGACGACCATCCCGAAAGCAACGACCACGAGCGCCTGACCTCGATCGCTTCTGCGCATTGCCATGCCGACCCCCTACTTCGCACCCGCCGGCATCGCGCGAGAAGCCAAGGCTTAGTATAAGAGCAGACATTACTTTTGCCAAGTGTCAGTATAGTCAATATTCTAAAATAGCATGGCGACGAGGGTCGGAAATAAGCCTGACACGGGTTTCTCATTAGAGAGGGAAAGGGCGGGGCTTCAGGGTTTCTGTGAAAACTAACAAAATCGTAATTTTCCCAACGAACCATCAATAAGTTACGCTGTGGAGAAGACCAGAAAGACCAGTTCTCAAACCGGCTCGGAAGCCCCCGCCCTTCCGGCCGCTCGATGAGAGAATCTCGGTCTAATGAGAAATCCCCGCTGAAGGGGACGCTCAATGCATCATTGTCGATGGGATTTTGTGCGCCGTACGTCGCGCCGGAGAGGCAACAAGAGGCCCGAGCGCCGAACATAATACTCCCCGTCGGTTTACAGCGTGGCGCTCGAAGGTCGTGATTTCTGATTTTTTGAGAAAGGATTTTTGTAAGTACAGCTCTACAATTTCGCCTTTTACCCTTGGCCTTTGGGTTTTCTTTTTGCGGCTCGGCCCCGCAGCGCTGCCCCTCCATTTCTTGCGGGCATGCTCATTCCACTACCCCGGTGCCGCCCGTACCTCTGAGCGGTGATCGGTTATAATTGAGTCTCCGGAAATCGTGATGAAAGAATGCACCGATCCATCCTGCCCAATTAACACCAAAGTTGATCTGGTTGGCAACAAGCAAATTGTAATCCGGGGAATTGTCCATGGCATAAGTGACGGTGGCCTTGGGAAAGTAGGACGTTCCTGAAATCGCAATGTTCCAGGTACTGCTCCCCACAACCTGCGCCGCGGCTACGTCTTGGGGGTCTTGGTAGAACAGGATACCCTGCCAGGCAGCGGCGGACACACAAGGCCCGCAGTTTGAAGCGTTGGGGGCGGTCAGCGTTACGCCGGTGCCCGTATATCCAAAGTTGTTGGTAATATTTATACCTCCCAAAGGCCCATAATTATAAAATCCCACGCCATTGGCCGTGACTGATGCCCAGGAGTCAATGGTGAGCCCGCCCGGGCCACCACCCGCGGAAGTGAGAGTATAGATTCCAGGGGTGAAGACAACGGTGGCGTTATTAGCGATGCTGATCCCCCCGCAGTACGTGCCCTGCTCCAGGACATATGTTTGACCGCTGACCGTCTTGACCTGAGAGGAAGAGCCCTTATAGGTGTTTCCTGACCCGCTTCCGCAGTTGGTGGGAGTAGAACTGGAGACAGAGGCCGCGCCGTTTCTCAAGTTGCTCTGCTCATTGTAAAGCGGGTCCGGGTTGGGGGGATTTCCATACTCCGGAGTCGCAATGCCTACCACCGGAGAGGCTTGCAGGTAGTTGCAACCTCCGAAACCGCGAAAAGTACGACGACCTCCACCCGCGCCCCCCACGACTCCGATGTAAGGGGCAGAAATGGTTGCCCCCCCATTACAATTGAAGGCGTTGGCGCTGGCGGATTCATCCACAATGCCTCCAAGACTCGACACGGTTACAAGTGAGTTCTCTATGTAAATCGCGCTAGAGGCGCTTGGACTCAATGCGTAGACGAGGTTGCTCAACATAGCGGCCTCAGAGCGAGCCGTCAAGGTTACCGGAGGCGCGCCAAAAACTGTGGCGAAGTTGAGGGGCTCAACTTGCGAAACAATCACTTCCACATAGTCCGCTTGGCCCAAATGCGGGTCAGTCGAAACACACTGGGGGGGATTATTGATGATGACCTGCGTACCGGTCGAGCCAGGCGTGCAACTCCCCGTTACGGGCGGAGTGGATAGCGTAAACCCGTTCTCCGTCAACGCAGATTTAGCAGCGGTCGTCATCGCAGAACAAGCCGGTGTGCCCGGATTTTGGTTCACGGCTCCGCAGGCGGGGAGTTCCGCCGCCGCCGCGATGGCCGCGGCGTCAGAACCTTTCTGCACTAGCCGCTTCATGTAACGAAGGTAGCCCAGGTCAATCCCCAGGCCTAAAAAACCCAGGATGACGACCATGCTGGTGGCAACCACCGCTAGGGCCTGACCAGAATTACTTCTGTGTCTTGTCATGATGACCCCCCGTTTTCGCACCTTTGGTATTGCGCGGTTAGCTCTATCCCAGTAATACGAGCTGAGATAATGCTTGCCAAGCGTCATCGCGGCCGATACGCGACAAGTGGGCAATTTTTAGTTAAGAACCTTACCTAGTTAATGAACGACCCCGAACCGTTTCTGTTCCTTGCACGCCACCCACACCCGATGGGCAGCACGTAAAAACCCTGGGAATTAACTTTGCGACAGTGACCTATCCGGTTCCGTGATGTTGGAATATTATCATGGCGAAGATGTTCGTCAAGGGGAATTTGCGTAGTGTTATAACTTCAGCATTACCTTCGACTATAGCACCCTTCGGCTCCCTCTGCTGAACCAGGAGGGGAGCCTTGGGTGGCGCTGGAAAGTAATCGTCTCCCAATTTCAGGAGGGGTGGCGCCACCCTTGGACCCAACCCCCCGGGGAACCTTAGCCTCCCGGCACAACCGCCGGAATGCCCACTAAAATATCCACCGCCACCGGGGTGCCGGCCCGGAGAGCCGGGCGAAACTTCCAGCGGGAGAAAGCCGCCAACGCCGCCTCATCGAGGGTCTGCTCAAGACCCCGGAGAACCTCCAAATTAGTCACGGAACCGTCCTCGTGGATAAGTCCATGAAGAACGATCATATTGTTGGCCTGGTCAGGGACAATCGGCGGGCGGTGAAAGTCAAACTGGCCAACCGCGTCAGGCGGTGTGAGGGGCGGTTGCAAGCGCACCTCTACCGTCCTGGACTGTTGCGTGGGCTTCGGAGAATCCTCGTGGGCACAGTACTCCATAATCCAGTTCCTGCCAGGCATCGACATGTAGACGGTATAAATCTTCTCTCCGTGCAGCACCCCGTAAATGCGCAGCCCGCCGCCACCCGATGGACCAGCGCTCACGATGATGCCGGTAGCGCGGGGCTTCATGTTCTTAGTGTTGACTGGATAGACCAGAGATCCGGGATCGAGCGGCGGGAGGTATCCCCCCACGCCGCTTCCGTGACCGCTCATGGTGATTGACCCTTCACCCCCGCCGCCTCCGCCTCCGGCATCCCCCTTGCCGACGCCCACACTCTTATCGCCGCCAGCGCCCGGCCCACCACTGCCAACGCCCAGTTCGCCCCCCGGCACACCGCCGGGCGATCCCGGCCCAGCCGTTCCCGCCGGGCCGATTGAAAACGCCCCCTCCGCATTCCCAGGGGGCAACGGCCCCATGTCCTTTAAGGGAATCGGATCAACGCTCAGAGTGGTCAAATGCGTGGCCCCCACGTGCTTATCGCCGTCCGCGTTCTCCCCAGAGTTTTCAAGCGATTTGGCCGCAGCCATGGGGACATCCGGAGCCGGAGGCACCTCGTTTTTTTGGGGTGGAGGGGGCGGACCGGCGGTGACCTCGAGATGCGGCGTGGGGATGGGAGGAAGCCTGGTGGTTAAGTCCAGCATGGCCAGGGGTACGTGGTCAAGCGGAACCAAGGGCTTGTCGGCGGCCTTGGGTGGCTCAGCACGCGGAGCCGGCGGCGCTTTGGGGATCTTCCGAAGCGCGGGCGGAGCTGGCGGCAAAAACACCAAGCTTCCTAGAATCAGATCGGCAACGCGCAGGTCCTTGGGAAGCTTCATGGTCGGTGCGACCGGATTGTGGACCGTAATGCGATTATTGTCAGGATGCGCCGGGTTGGAAATAATCGTAATGCGGGGATCGAAATGGGTGGCGCCCAATTTCGGCCGCTTCCCAGCCTTGTTTCCTTGCCCGGGAGCGCCGCCGGGACCGCGCTGGTGCAGCCCGGGAAGGTTGGGAGGCAGAGACAACCGCCGAAACTCATACGAAACTACCCGGGTATGCTGTTCATTTTGTTGGAAGGACACAAATTGACGAAATAGGTGTGAAAACACTACAGCGTAGCAGAAGAATACAACCGAGGCATGGAAGAGGAAGGAAGTCAGTTGGGCAGGGATTGACCCGCGGGTCTTGGGCCACTCAACGCTTTCGCCGAGCCGGATGGGGCATGCAACCGGCTCTGTTTCCCAAAGCCCAAACCACGCCTCGGCAAACGAGCTGCGGTGCGGCATCCCTTTAACCAATAGGTCGCGCCCCCAATAAGTGCCCGCACTATTCGGTACACCGGGCCGACTGACGGGACTTTTGGAATCGGCCGGGCTTGTGACGGACGCACCGTCACTTCCGTCAGACCTCGGAATGGTCCTCCTGTTTTCCGGCGGGATTGAAGAAGCACTCACTTCTTTCCCAGGCGCAGAACGATGCCCGCCGAAAGGCGGACGTTGTCCTGCCAAGCGCTGCTGAAGCGTGTCATAAGGTAATCCGCCTGGATTATCCGCACGGCCCAGCGGTTAGAGATCCTCAGATCCAATCCACCACCCGTATACACCGCAAAGCGCTCTTCCGACTTCGATATATTGAAAAATTCCGGCCCGCCCCGCACGGCGCCGAGCAAAACCTCGCCGAACGGAACAATGCTCTTGTTCTTGCGATACGAGAACACCGGGCCGTACGCCAAGGTTTGCATGTTGGTTTTAATGTGATTCTCCGTGCCGAAGTGCGTGCTGAAGTCCAAAGCGCCGCCGAACCAGGAATTCAGGTTTTCGGCGGCCGAAACAGCCGCCCCGCTCATGTTGAAGCTGGAGTTATTCTCATTGGCTAGCAGGTACGAGTATCCGCCAAAAACTTCCACTTTGGGTATCTCCTGCGCCCAGGCAGAAACCGGTAACATCAACAATGGCAACAAGATTAGAGCCCTTCGCATCAAATTTCTCCCCTCGCTGGTCGCAGAAATCTGCCAGTTTCTTAAGAAGGACGTTGAATTATGCAAAGCAAAATGCCGGCAGAGCGGCTATTTAATTCCCCCAACCCTAGCTTGGCGTTCCCACATTTCGCAGCAACCTCACCTTTTGAGTCCTGGAGGTACGCTGCCTATCTTATTGAACCGTCAGCGTCAAGGTCGTCGAGTTCGTGAGCGTTCCCGACGTCCCGGTGATGGAAACACTATAGGTGCCGGCGGGTGTACCCGTCGTGTCAACGTACCCCACGCCGCCTCCTCCCCCACCGCAGGCAGCCATGCTCACGAGCAAGAGCAGCATGAGGGTGAGCACCGACAACGTCCAGCGCAAGCGATTCTTGCGCACTACCCACCCGGTAAGACCCAGCAGCGCCAGCACCCCCGCCCACCAGAGGCTCGGGCTGGGCAGCAGGCCAGGCGCGTGCGGCCACCGCAGACCGCCAGGCGGCAAGGAAGTTCGGCGTGTGGTGGTGATAGTAATACTCGCAGTCCCGGCCGTTGTCCCATTCGGAGTAGCAGAAGCCGACGTGCAGCTTGCCAACGTGGGTAGACCGCTGCAAGCCAGCCCTACTTGGAGGTTGAATCCATACGAGGGACTAACGGTAACGGTCAAGTTCGTCGAATTGCCGGCGACGACCGTGGCGGAAGTAGGAGTTACAGCCACGCTGAAATCCGAACCCGCCCCTCCTAAGCTAACAACTTGCGGACTGGTGGGGGCATTGTCGGTAACGGTCAAGGTGCCCGTCCGTGTGCCTACGGCCGTGGGGGTAAACTCCACGCTGATCGAACAGGTGCCTCCCGCCGCCAGGCTGGCGGTGCAGGTGTTTGCAGTTACCGAGAAGTCGCCCGTGGCAACGACGCTCGTGATGCTCAAGGACGCCGTACCCGAATTCGTCAAGGTGATGGCTTGCGCCGCGCTGGGCGTGCCCTTCGGCTGACTGGCAAAAGTCAGGGTGGGGGGCGAAAACGTAACCCCCGGCGCCGAAAGTCCCGTGCCGGTCAGGGGAAGCGTTTGCGGGCTGTTCGCGGCATTATCGGTAATGGTGACTGAGCCATACCGGTTGCCGGCTTGCGTCGGCGTAAAAGTCACGTTAATCGTGCAGTTCGCACCCTGTGCGACGCTGGTGCCGCAGCTATTCGTTTGCGCGAAGTCACCCGTTGCGGCGACATTGGTAATGATCAAGGCCGCGCCACCGGTATTGGTAAGTGTCACGGGGAGAGATGTACTGGTAGTTCCGATGGCCTGCGAAGTCGCGAAGGTCAGACTAGGCGGCGAGAGGCTGACCGCGGGCGCTCCCACCCCGGTGCCGGTTAGCAGAATTATCTGGGGGCTATTGGGGGCGTTATCCGTCAAGGCCAGCGACCCGACACTCGACCCCACCACGTTAGGAGCAAAGGTAACGTTGATCGTACAATTCGAGGGGGGCGTGGTGGCCTGGAGCGCCGCCGTGCAGTTGTTATTCTGCACGGCAAAGTCGCTGCTCGCCACGACGTTCGAGATGGTCAAAGCGGCCGTTCCGGTGTTCGTCACCGTCAGGGGCAGAGGAGTGCTCGTTACCCCCACCGGCTGCGGACTACTGAAATCCAAACTGGTGGACGACAGGCTGACGATGGGCGCGGGGCCGGCGGTGCCGGTCAAGTCGACTATCTGTGGACTGCCGGACGCAGAGTCCGTGACGGTGATTTGGGCAAGGCGCGTGGGGGGCGTAGTCCCGGTCGGCGTGAAGGTCACACTGATCGTGCAGGTACCCGGGGTGGGCACGGAGGACCCGCAGGTGTTGGTCTCGGCGAAGTCAGTGCTGTTCGTGCCGGTCACAGCGATGCTCGTGATACTCAGCGCGGCAGCGGTCTGGTTGTTGAGGGTTACCGTCTGAGCCGGACTCGTGATGCCGAGAGGCTCGAGCGGAAATATCAAACCCGCGGGGATGAGCGCGAGTGCTCCCGCGGGGATTATTTTTGAAACGAAGGCGTCGCAGTTACCCCCCGGGGTGGGTTGCTCCGGAGCGGCCACGGGGAAGTCCTCCGAGCACGTCTGGCCCGCGACGTAGACATCGCCACTGGTATCAATGGCGATGCCGCTGCCGGTGTCCGTATTGCTGCCGCCGAGGTAAGTCGAGTACACCAAGCCGGTGGCCGCCGGGTTCAGCTCAGTAACAAAAGCATCGTCGTTCCCCCCGCCGTACGTGGGTTGAAAGACCGGACCCGCTATCGGGAAATTGGTGGCAACCGTCGACCCGGTAATAAAAGCGTCTCCGCTCGCATCGAGCGCGATGCCCGTACCCGAGGTGGCAAGGGAGCCCCCCAGGTAGGTGAAATAGAGGAGCGAATTCGTACTAAGGGCGGGGTTGATCTGGGCCACAAAGGCGTTGCCTTCGCACACGCCGTGCGAATCTAGAGTGCAATTTTCCTGAAAGGCAGGGAAATGGATATCCGACGGCACCGTGAACCCAAGGGAGGACGCAAGGGAGGTTGTCGACCCGGTCACGTAAGCGGTTCCGCTCACCGGGCCGATTGCCACGGCGTTGCCTTGATCAAGTCCGGTGCCCCCGAGGTAGGTCGAGTAAACCAGGGATAACTCTCCCGTTATGTTCGTGTTGATTTTGCTCAGGAAGGCATCACCGGCGCCAGCATACACGCCCTGCAACGGCAATAGCGGTGAGGTGTAGGTCGCTGAATCGGTGGTGGGAAAGTTGGCCGAATAGGTAAGGCCCGTAACGTAAGCATGGGCGCTGCTATCCACCGCAACACCGTATCCAACGTCCTGTCCGGTGCCACCGAGATAACTAGCATAAAGGATTCCGGAGCCGGGGGCATTAATCTTGACGACGAAGGCGTCCGTGGCGCCACCCCCGAACGTCGTTTCGAAACCCCCGATAGTGGGGAACGGTGGTGGAGGTTCGAGAGGCGGCGGTGAAGTGGGAACCGTGGGAGTCAGGTTCGGCCCGGTCGCGCCCGTCACATAGGCGTTCAAATTGCCGTCCACGGCAATCCCCAGGCCCTCAACGTTTTCGTAATACCCGATAAAACCGGAGTAGACCAACCCTGTCCCGGCGGTGTTTAGCTTGGTGACAAAAGCGTTCGAGACAATTAAGCTATTGGTGTTCCAGGTGGCGCCGCATTCCCCGTCCCCCCCGCATAGGGTGTCAAACGACCCCGCGGTAACGGGGAAATCCGGCGAAAAGGTCGTACCGGTTACGAAAGCTTCGCCCGCGGCATCCACGGCAATCCCATTCGCGACATCCGAGTACTTGCCCCCCAAATATGTGGAGTAAAGCAAGGTGGAACCGTCCGCGCTGAACTTGGAAACAAAAGCATCCTGGGGAAAATCGGCGGGCCCCCCGGCATTCGCCTGTAAGGGATGCGCGGTGGGAAAATCTGTCGAAAAAGTCCCGCCCGCAACGAACGCCGTACCATCGGGCGCCACAGCGATCCCGTTGGCACCGTCAATGCTGCTGCCCCCCAGGAACGTGGAGTACGACAGGATGGGATCAATCACTAAAGGCTGCTGCCGGTCATACGGCGCGAGACGAAAGGCAACTTCCTTTTTCCCTTTCAGGACGAAACGGCTTGCGACCAGGCGCTTCTCGTCGCCGACTTTCTGGTAGGCCACCGGCCGGCGGAATGAGAGCTCTCCGCCTTTGACTTTCACCAGTAAGTTGCCCTGGGAATCAGTCCGCAGACCCCGTGCGCCCTCCAGCAGGAAACGAATCTTTCCCGGATCGGCATGGGGAGCAAGCTCAAAGTCATATTCAAGCTGGCCCTGGTTCCCGTGGTAAACAAGATCAATTCCCGGATAGACGCCGGGCGCAGCCACCCGCGCATAATTGGGAACCCCGGTGTGCCATTGGGTGGGATCGTTTCCGAGAAAGTAATTGCTCTTACCGGGCTGCTCGTCCAGACCCTCCAGGTTGAGAGACGAAGCGCCCTCCGCGAGGCGCATCGTCACGACGGCCGGGGAGGCCTTTCCGGCCTTGCCTTGCTTCCCCTCCCTTTGCCGCAAAACGAGCACGGCTTTCCTCGAGGTTAGGAAAAGCGTATAGGCGCTTCCGCGGGAAACAAACTTTACCTCCTGCCCCTCCGGACCTTTGACCTGGCCCACGTTCTTCTCAAAATTCAGTGGCCTTTTCGCGGATGCCGCTCGGACAAGCGCCGTCGCGGACCCGTCGGAACGAGGAACGGTCGAAGGAGTGTCATCCTTGGCGTGGACCGCGATGTTTCCAGCAGCCAGCCATACCACAATAAGACCCGCTAGCAACGGCGCCATCCGTGAACTATGAGCTTTCCCGAATCTGTGCATACGATCTACCCACACCCGCTTAAGTATCCGAATTAGACCCCTACCTTTTCCAGCATAAGGAGAGCTGAAACTTAGGCCGGAATTGGCAATTCAACGCACCTTTGCGCAGCACCCCCGGCGCTATAAATCCATAAAACGCAAAACTGACTACCCGGGTTATTCGCTAAACCTGGGGAAGTGCTTGGTTATCGCTAACTATAGGCACAAAACTTACCATCTTGAACCTCGAACCTTCCTGGTTGCAGTTCCCAGGTTCAACCACCTTTGTGTGCACAGGATACACGAACTGGCACTCGTCTGCAATCGTCTTCAGGCAAGTAGCCAAAGAATTTAATATTAATCACAGTTGTCCCGACGGGATTTCTCATGAGACCGGGCCATCTCCTATCGGGCGGTAAAAAGGCCAGGGGGGACGTGAGAGGCCGCCGCCGGGGCCAACCGTGAGTAGCCGTAAGTGAAACGCATGGTGAGGGAAACCCAGAAATCGGCCCGGGCCTGAGAGCCTGTGTGAAGACCTGGGTTTGTAGACCGGCGTTTTGAAAATAAAAGGCTTCGACGCTCATAGAGCGCCTCTACAGCGCTCCAAGGGCGGTTTTAATACAGACTCTGGAGGGGCAATTCCCACGCCGGGACCACCCCTTGGGGGCCGACCTCCTGACTTCTGGCTCCCTGATCTCATACTTCGGAGTAGTGGTGTCATTTGGAAGTGGCACGGGCGTCCCGCCCGTGAACGGTCACGGCCAAGATGGCCGTGGCACAGCAAATGACACCACGACCTACTTCGGCAATTCATTGACAGTTTTGGCTGGCGGTTCGTATAATGGTTGTTTTCGGGAAACAGGAGAAAGAGAATCTATGTACGCCATCTTCCGCTCCGGCGGAAAACAATACAAAGTCTCACCGGGTGACGTCGTGCGAGTGGAGCGCTTGGCCGGCGATCCGGGTTCCACCATCGAGTTCAACCACGTGTTTGCGGTGCGCACAGAAAAGCTTACGGTAGGCGCGCCTCTGGTGGAAAACGCCAAGGTGAAAGGGACGATTGTGAAACACGATCGCAACGCCAAGGTGCGCGTGCTGAAATACAAGCGCAAGAAGCAGTACCGGCGCACAATCGGCCATCGCCAGTCTTTCAGCGAGGTGCTGATCCAGGACATCGTTACGGCGTAGCCACTCTCTTATATCTAAAGGAATTCTGTCATGGCACACAAGAAAGGTCAGGGAACATCCCGCAACGGGCGCGATTCCAACGCCCAGCGTCTAGGTGTGAAACGCTTTGATGGCCAGTTCGTGTCCGGAGGTTCCATTCTGGTTCGACAACGGGGCACGCGGTTGAAGCCTGGTGAAAACGTGGGCCTTGCTAAGGACGATTCGCTGTACGCCAAAGTCGCGGGCGTAGTTCGCTTCGAAGACAAAGGCCGTTTGGGCCGCTACGTCAGCATCCTAGTCCCATCAACGAATTAATTCCCAACCCGGTGGGGGCGAAACGGCAAGACGCGCCTCACCCTATAGTTGTTTGTGGCCATTCGCGCCTCTTTCCGAAAGGAAGCGGTTGTCACTCCCTGAGCCCCCGAGGTGGTGGGCCCGAAGGGATTTCAGGCTTCGGGCTGGGGAGCCCACCCGCGTCGTCAACGTGTTCATCGACGAAGCCAAAATTCACTTGGCCGCCGGGGCGGGAGGCAACGGCTGCGTGGCCTTTCGGCGCGAGAAATATGTTCCACGCGGCGGACCCAGCGGCGGTGACGGCGGGCGTGGCGGAGACGTGATCCTGGAAAGCGACGGGCATTTAAACACCCTGCTGAAGTTCCGCTATAACCGGGAATTCCGCGCGGAGCGCGGAGGCCACGGGGAAGGCTCGAACCGGCACGGCAAGGACGGCGAGGATACTACGGTGACGCTCCCCGTGGGCACGGTCGTTTACGCCGCCACGAGCGGCGAGAAACTTTGGGACTTTGTCACGCCGGGGCAGCAGGTGGTGGCCGCGAAGGGCGGACGCGGCGGCCGGGGCAACGCACGTTTTGCCACCTCCACGCACCAGGCTCCGCGCCAAGCGGAACCCGGCAAACCGGGCGAAGAGCTTGACCTGAAACTGGAACTCAAGCTGCTGGCCGACGTAGGATTGGTGGGTTTCCCGAACGTCGGCAAATCCACCTTGATTTCGCGGCTCAGCGCGGCACGCCCGCGTATCGCCGATTATCCCTTCACCACGCTCGAACCTTGCCTGGGCGTCGTGGGGTTGGACGAGGAGCGCTCTTTCGTGATGGCCGACATCCCGGGACTGATCGCCGGCGCACATGAGGGTAAGGGTCTGGGCATACGTTTCTTGAAGCACGTGGAGCGGACGCGCTTGCTGCTTCATCTGATTGATGTGGCGGAGCCCTCCGGCCGCGATCCCGTGGAGGACTATGGGATCATTATGGACGAGCTTCGAAGCTTCAGCCCGGTGGTGGCCGATAAACCCATGCTGCTCGTGGCCTCTCGCATTGATGCCACGGGGAAAGGTGACCGGCTCATCCGGCTGCGCGAATTCTGCCGCGAGCGCGGCTTGCGCCTGCATGAAATCTCTGCCGTAAGCGGAGAAGGATTGGAGGAATTGAAAGAGGCCATCTGGGCGCGATTGGTGCTACTGCCGAAATCGGGTGGTCCCGATGAGCCACGAACCAGCTCGGCCTGATTAGTTCTTTGTTCACCCGATCACCTGATTTCCCGATCACGCGATTCCCATGAACATCGCACTTTACGGTGGAACGTTCGATCCTCTGCACGCCGGGCATCTCGCCGCAGCGCGCGCGGCGCGGCGGCGCTTCAACCTGGACAAAATCCTTTTCGTTCCGACCGGCAACCCTCCGCATAAGATTCACGATCACCTCACAGATTATGCTCAGCGCTTGGCGATGGTGGCACTGGCTTCGGCAGGGGAAGCAGCCTTTGTTCCCTCGACGATTGAGGCGCCCACCCCCAACGGTTCACCGCGCTATTCCATCGACACGGTACGCGCCGTGCGGCGCAAGCTGCGCCGGCACGACCGCCTGTATTTTCTGGTCGGCGTGGATGCCTTCCTGGATCTCCCGCTCTGGAAGGAGTTCCGGCGCTTGCTCGACTCCGTGGAGTTCATCGTCGTTTCGCGACCCGGTTTCGATGCCGGTGACATACGCAAGGTGGCGCCGCCCGACCTGCTGCCGGCGCGGCGGTTGGCGGAACAGGTGGACACCATCCGGCTGCGCCACGGCGCCATTCACCTGCTGCGCGGCGTGGATGCGCCGGTCGCCTCGCGTGACATCCGGCAAGCCATCCGGGCGCGCCAGCCCATCACTGGCCTTGTCCCCCCGCTTGTGGAAGAATACATCCTGAAGGAGGGTTTGTACCGACCTAGCCCCGGGGAGAGAAGTCTGGAACGATGACATCCCATCTGCGCGAGGCAGTCCTGGCAGCCCAGGATCGAAAAGCTCTGGATTTGAGCGTCCTGGATCTGGAGGGCGCCAGCTCGCTCACTAGTTATTTCCTGATCTGCACCGGCACCTCCACCCGGCACACCCAGGCGATTTGTGATGGCATCATCGAGAGGCTGAAAAAATCCGGGCACGCACCGAGTCATGTGGAAGGTTACACGCAGGCGGAATGGATTCTGATCGACTACCTCAATTTTATCGTCCACATTTTTTCCGAGCGCGCGCGGCATTTCTACGACCTGGAACGCCTTTGGAAAAATGCCCTGCGGCTTACGGTCAAAGACGGTGACAAGGACTGGGATTCCGGGATTGGATCATCGGGCCATCGGGTTATTGGTTCATCGAGTGATTGAGCGATTTAGAGACCTAGCGATTTGGATGATTGAGTGATGACGGGAAATCCCACTGCTTATCATTTACTGAATCGCAAAATCACCAGATAACCAAATGGCTCGATGACCCGATGACCCGATGATCAGATTAGCCGATTCTTACCATGCGCATTCGAATTCTTTGGGAAGGTAAGACTAAAGACGCGCACTTGCGGGCGCTTCAGCAGAACTTCGTGGGGCGCATCAACCACTTCACGGGTTTGGTCCTGGAAGAGCTTCCGCCCCTGCGCGGGGCCGGCAAGAACCGCAAACCAGGATTGACCGCCGCCGAGCGCGCCGTACTCGAAAAATTGCACGGGGCGACGAAAGTTCTGCTCGACGAGCGGGGGCGTGAGCGGACCTCCGAGGAGTTCGCGGAGTGGCTGGGACAGGAAGCCTTGCGCGGCACGCGCGAGTTGGCATTCTTGATTGGAGGGGCGGAGGGTTTTTCCGCGGCGTTTCGCCAGGAGGCCGACGTCCTGCTGGCGCTTTCGCGCATGACGCTGACACGTGACTGGGCGCGGACTCTCTTGCTCGAACAGATTTATCGCGGTTTCACCGTATTGCGCGGATTCCCGTATCCACGATAGACGCATCGGGCGATGGGATGAGCAATCAGCCGGTCGGCTTGGTTTGTTCTTTGGTCACCCGATCACCGGATCATCCGATAGCTTAGGGGGGCGCTTGCTAGAAGGTCGAAAAGGGTTGATCATCGTTAACACCGGTCCCGGCAAAGGGAAGACGACGGCCGCTCTGGGGACGGCTTTGCGCGCCGTGGGACAAGGCATGAAGGTCTTGATGGTACAATTCATCAAAGGTTCGTGGCATTATGGCGAATTGGACGCGGCCAAGATGCTCGGTGATGGGAGCCTGAAGATCCTGCCCATGGGCCGCGGGTTCGTGAAGGTGGGCGCGGAAAAACCCGACCCGGAGGATGTGCGGCTGGCTGAGGAAGCTTGGCAATTTGCCAGCGGGGAGATCCAGAAGGGGAGCTACGACATGGTGATCCTCGACGAGATCAACTACGCCATCAGTTACAAGATGCTGGACCCGGAGCCGGTGGTGGAGAGTTTGAAGAAGAAGCCGGAGAGCGTGCACGTGATTCTGACCGGCCGCAACGCCCATCCCTCGCTCCTGGAGATGGCTGACCTGGTCACGGAGATGCGTGAGGTCAAGCACCCGTACCAGAAAGGAATCCCCGCGCAAAAAGGAATTGAATATTGAGAATCGGGTGGGGGGTAATTTAGCGATTTAGTGATTTAGCGATTTTCAATCCCTCTATCACTGAATCACTCAATGAATCAATAGCATATGACTTGGTTCCGCAAAGAGAAGCAGCCGCTGGAAACGCCCAAGGAGAAGCGCGTCCAAACCGAAGGGCTTTGGGTGAAGTGTGACGGATGCAAGCAGATCCTCTGGAAGAAGGATCTGGAAACCCACCTGCAATGCTGTCCCAAGTGCGGACACCATTTCAAAATGGGCTCGCACGCCCGGCTGGAGATGCTGTTTGACGATGGACGCTACACCGAACACGATGCGCGCCTCGCTTCCACGGACCCCCTGCATTTCAAAGATACCAAGCCGTACCGCGACCGCTTGAAGCACGCCGAACATGTGACCGGCATGAAGGACGCGCTGCTGACCGGCGAGGGCCTGATCGAAGGGAAGCCCGCCATCATCTGCGCCATGGAGTTTCAGTTCGTGGGCGGCAGCATGGGAGCGGTGGTGGGTGAGAAGGTGACCCGCGCCATCGACCGCTGCATCGAGAAGAAACTGCCATTGGTGATTATTTCCTGTTCCGGCGGGGCGCGCATGATGGAAGGCACCATCAGCTTGATGCAGATGACCAAAATCTGCTCCGCGCTGGCTCGCCTGGATGAAGTGCGCAAGCCCTACATCTCGGTGCTCACCGATCCCACCACGGGGGGCGTCACTGCCAGCTACGCGATGCTGGGAGATCTGAACATTGCCGAGCCGGGGGCGCTGATTGGCTTTGCGGGCCCGCGCG
>Ga0326728_10001412_pt1 | contig 84756 bp, 69 predicted proteins | sample MB3enrmetagenome_FD_207602 | JGI IMG/M metagenome (GOLD analysis project Ga0326728, IMG submission 207602) | Lab enriched peat soil microbial communities from McLean, Ithaca, NY, United States - MB31MN | ecosystem: Environmental > Terrestrial > Soil > Wetlands > Peat | place: USA: New York...
CTTGGTGCGGCCGAAATCACGCTCCAGGAGCAGGTCACGTCCTACTCCGTTTTCCCCAACGACGGTATCCGGGTAAAGCCGCGCCTCATCAGGAAGGTGACCAACTCCGACGGCATTACGCTGTGGGAGGAAGCGCCCGCGGTCGACGAGATCATCAGCCAGCAGACCGCGCGCACCATGATGACGCTGTTTCGCGCCGTCACGGCGCACGGAACAGGCGCGGCCGTGGCGCAGATGAATCACCCGCTGGGGGGAAAGACCGGCACAACCAGCGACTTCACCGATGCCTGGTTCATGGGATTCTCCCCCTCGGTCACCTGCGGCGTCTGGGTGGGATACGACAGCCGCCAAACCCTCGGCGAAAAGGAAACCGGCGCACGCGCGGCCCTGCCAATCTGGATGCAGATCATGAAGGTCGCCATCGCCGGCAAGGACGATGAGCAGTTCCCGGGAGATGTTGAGCAGCTGGCGATGGAACAGGCCAAAGCCGTGCAAGCCGCAAGGCCAAATCCGCCCATGGCTCCTGCACAGCGTCCTTCGCTTGCTCCGTCGACACGACTTGCGACTCCTCCCGGGATCACCGCCGCGCCGGTTGCAAAGCCGGTTCACACTGGAGTGTCCCGGGCCATCTCTCCACAATGATTTGCGTCCGGCGACCAAGCACAATCTCTCGGGTTGACATCCGACCCAAAGCGGCGCATACTCAGGTCGAATGCCTACCCAAGAGAACAATGACGACCGCATAGCCCTTCTCCAGGGCACTCTCGACCTCCTGATCCTGAAAACACTCATCCTGGGCCCTTGTCACGGCCAGGGCGTGGCGCGCTCCATTCAGCGTCAGTCCGAGGAGGTTTTGTTTGTAGACCACGGGTCTCTCTACCTCGCCCTCCAGCGGCTCGAGGACAAGAAGCTGATCCAGGCCAAGTGGGGCATCAGCGAAAACAACCGCAAAGCCCGCTTTTACTCGTTGACCGCAAAGGGCCGCGCGGAGCTGCTTGAAAAGACTTCGCAGTGGAATCGGCTGACGCGAGCGATGGGTCTGATTCTTGGTCCTGGAACCGAACCGCAGGCCGAGGAGTTATAAGCCATGTTCAAGCGTAAGCGCACCGCTGAAGATTTTGCCGACGAGATCAAAGCTCACCTCGAACTCGAGTCCGACGACCTCCGCGCCGACGGCCTAAGCAATGAAGAAGCCCAACGACGTGCCCGCGTTGAATTCGGCAATGTGTCCCATGCGCAAGAGCAGTTTCGTCTCCGTGGTCGTTGGCAAGCTTTCGACAAGGTCGCGCGTGACCTCCGCTTCGGCATGCGATCGCTTCTGAAGAGTCCCGGCTTTGCGCTTACGGCGATTCTCACAGTCGCACTCGGCGTCGGCGCCAACACCGCCGTCTTCAGTGTGATGAATGCGGTGCTGCTCAAGTCTCTGCCCGTCGCCGATCCGCAGAGTCTCGTATATCTCAGGATCTCCAGTCCGCCCCGCGGAACGGGCACGGTCGATACCAATGAGACGATCTCCTATCCCGTGTACGACGCGCTGCGCAAGCAAACCAACGTGCTCTCGCCGCTGATCGCGTACGTACCCCTCTCCGGCAGCAAAGTCGCCGTGCGCTACGGGTCACAGCCGGAAGAAGCCGAAGGCGATATGGTCAGCGGCACATTCTTCTCCGGCCTCGGAGTGAATCTGCCGCTCGGCCGCGGTTTTACCAAGAACGACGAGACGAACCACGCGCCGCTCGCCGTCCTCAGCTACAACTACTGGACCCGTCGCTTTGCGCGAAATCCCGCTGTCCTCGGGCAGACGCTCTACGTGAACGGCGTACCCATGACCATCGTTGGAGTTTCCGCCCAGGGATTTGAAGGCCTGGAGGCCGGCGGCTCTACGGATTTCTGGATTCCTTTGCAGAATCGCCGTGAACTGAATGCCTGGGGCAATCCGACGGAAGATGGCAAGCTCTACATCGCGAACTCCACGTGGTGGTGCCTGCGGCTCATCGCGCGCCTCGCGCCCGGCGTCAGCAAAACCCAGGCCGTCGCGCAACTGCAACCCATCTTTCAATCGTCGGCATACGTGGGATTAGGCTCCCCAATGACCGGCGAAAAGCCTCCAGTCTTGAGCTTTGCCGAAGCAAAGAATTTTCCCGGCTACGATCAGCAGTATGGCAATCCGCTCCGCATTCTCATGGCCATGGTCGGGCTTGTCCTGCTGATTGCTCTCGCCAACGTGGCCATGCTGCTCGCAGCGCGAAACGCAGCACGCCAGCGTGAGTTTTCCGTGCGCCAGGCATTGGGCGCCGGGCGAGGCGAGCTTTTTCGTCAACTGCTGACAGAGAGTCTGATCCTGGTGACAGCGGGTGGCGCGCTCGCATGGGGCTTTGCGCAGATCGCCGCGCGACTGCTGGCAAATTGGGCGCAGATTGAATCGAGCCTCGCGCCAGACCGCACCGTGCTGCTGTTCACGCTGGGCGTGCTGGTGCTCGCGGCTCTTCTGTTTGGCCTCGCGCCCATGCGTGTCGCCCTCGCCGGCCGCGCGGAACTTGCAGTGAAGACATCTGCAGCGACATCGAATACCGATGCCGGCAAATCGCGCACCGGCAAGATCATTGTCGCTCTGCAGATGGCGATGTGCATCGTGCTGCTGGTAGGCGCCGGGCTACTCATTCGCACGTTGCGCAATCTGGAAAACACTCCGCTGGGAATACGCGTCGATGGTCTCGTTGTCTTCGGCGTCAAGCCTGACATCCCGTCAGTTCCCGCCGGTATCGCCTTCTATCAGAACCTGATAGGCAAGCTGCGCATTCTGCCCGGAGTCGAATCGGTCAGCATCATGGAAGAACGCATAGGATCGTGGTGGTCTGACAACAACGACATGATGGTAGACGGCAGGTTGCCCGAAATGGCGAATGGCACCTCGCGCACCGTCCGCAGCAACGTAGTTGGACCTGACTTCTTCCGCACCCTCGGCGTGCCGATTCTTGCGGGCCGAGATTTCGCAGATTCCGATACTGCAAAGTCGCCCCATGTCGGCATCATCAACGAGGAATTTGCCAAACGCTTCCTGCCCAACCAGAATCCGCTCGGCCACTCCATCGGAACCGACGATGGACGTTACATCATGACAGTTGTCGGCGTCGTCAAAGATCACAAATACCGCAGCATCGATGAAGATCCGATCCCCATGGCCTGGTACATGTACGCGCAGATTCCTGTCATCGGCGAGATGCATGTGGAAATGCGCGTAAAAGGAGCCCCGCTTGCGATTCTTCCTTCCGCGCAGAAAGTCGTGCAGCAGCTCGATCCAAATCTGCCTTTGATTAAACCCATGACGCAGCGGGCACAATACGACACAACCATCTCAAGCCAGCTCATGTTCGCGCGCCTCGCCGAGTTCTTCGGCTTGCTGGCCGTAGTGCTTGTCGCGACCGGCCTTTACGGAACGTTGTCCTATCGCGTAAACCGCCGAACCGCCGAAATCGGCGTTCGCATGGCGATGGGCGCCGGACGAGGCCAGGTGGTCTGGATGATCCTGCGCGACAGCTTGCTGCTGGTTGTCTTCGGCGTGGTCGCCGGAGTGCCGCTCGCCATGTTCGTCGGCCGCGCCCTGTCGTCGTCGCTCTATGGAGTGAAGCCGCTCGATCTGCTCACCTATGCGCTCGCCGTTGCCGGTGTCACGCTGGTGGCACTGGTGGCCAGCGCAGCCCCGGCCGGCAAGGCTGCGAACGTCGATCCGATGAAGGCGCTACGCGCGGAGTAACCATCACTTGAGCGGCTCCTGCCGGTAAAGTTCGGCTGTGTGATGCAGCGCGGTCACGACGACCATGGCGACCATCAGAGTCGTTGCGATTGCTCCGCCCACGTCAAAGAGCAGGAAGCGCTGCCCAAACAACGTCGCGTAGGGACTGCGCAGCAATGCCAGGTTGCCGATGATGAGCAGGATGCGAATCTCCGTGGGACCGAACAGGCCCTGCGACATCTGGAAGCACGAAAGCGTGTAAGACGCGAGATAGCTCTCGGCCGAAAGCAGCAGAAACGCAATCAGCATCGCGAGCGCCACAGGCCAGTGGACAAAGCCGGAGCATCCCAGGCCGCACATCAGCGCCGTTGAGCCTAAAACGTCAACCATGTGATCGACCTAGAAGCCGTAGCGCGGGCGCTGCTGGTTGCGTACGCGGGCGAGCGTGCCGTCCATGCTGTCGCCGAACCAGTTGAGCACGATGCAGACGATCACTCCGACCAGCCCATGCTCGTTATAGCGCGCGAGAACATAGAACACGCCTGCTCCGATCTGGGACCACAGCCCCAACAGAGTGAGCTGGTCCGATGTGAGCCAGGGCGGCGCATGCACGGCCATCCACGTCAGCGCACGCTTTTCGCAGGCGGCAGTGAGGGAACGATTGACGCGTCGTGCAGAGGTGAATGCCTCTCCATCGCCAGTCGTCGCGGAAATCGTATTCATGGTCATCTCCTGTTATCTGGTCAGCTTGCTTCCAAGTGCGATGCATGTTGAGCGCAGCGTGAATTGGAGCGATTCGCGCGGCACGCTCTCGACGTAGGGCCGCACAGCCCAGCCGAGCCCGGTCGGAATCGCGCGCGTCAGCGAGATCGACTCGAGTTGCATGTACAATCCACCGTCGCTCTCCTCATAGCTCCAATAGGTGTTCATTCGCCACAGAAAGCCGTGTTCTTCAGCGGCGGAGAGAGCGCGTTCGCTCGGCGTCCCGGGCGATCTGATCTCGGCAATCTGGGTGCTGCGCGAGACGCTGTAGCCGTGGCGCGGACCGACGCGGCCGAATTTGACGTCGTACGTCGTGTCCATCACCACCGTGATCGCATGCTTCTGCCGCACGCGCATCGATGCGGAGAAGTGGTCAGGAATCGCGCCGGAGTACGGCGAGAGAATCCTGCCCTGCAGAACCTGCGGCGAGAAGTGCCGCGGGTAAGCACTGAAGTCCTTCATCAGCCGTTCAAAGTCGGCGGCTGTGGCTCCCGGAACAAAAGCCGTTCCGCGCCAGTGATGAAGCATCGCTCGCGGAGGGGCAGCCTCGGCAGCCGGCGTGAGCTGCTCGACGATCAGCTCGCCCCGCCGGAGCCGTGCATCCGTTTGCGTGCATCCTCCAACGTCGGCGATGAACCCGTTCACTGACCGGTGCTGCTGCAGGAGCCTGGCCTCCACCTTTGTCGCGTACTGGTTGAAGGCGGCTACCGCTTCCACCGGCGCCTCCGCCCATCCCGGCACCGTGAGGGCAAACAGAACAAATACGACTGCGCTCCGGCCCCGGGCGAACCATGCAGCGCAACCTGGAATTTGAACTTGCATGTGTTGGAATCTGACATCCGGCTGCGCAGAAAACAATAGATAGCGTCTCAAACCGCGGATGAATAATCCTCACCGTGCAAATTGTTGAAGCTGAGTAGCTTGCGCGGAGTTGTACATTCGCGGGAAACGCGGAAATTGGGTCGCAATCAGGTAGACTGGGCAGAAGAGATGACCGAACCAGGGCCGCCAAGCCGTTATCGCTTCGGAGTTTTTGAGGCGGACGCGTCGACAGGCGAACTGCGCCGGCAGGGAATCCGGGTCAAGCTCAACGCGCAACCCTTCCAGGTGCTGCTCATGCTGCTTGATCGCCCGGGCGAGGTGCTGACTCGCGAAGAGATCTCCCGCACGCTCTGGTCCGACGGTACTTTTGTCGACTACGACCACGGTGTGAACTCGGCCGTGAATCGGATTCGCGAAGCGCTGGGCGACACAGCCAACAGCCCACGCTTTGTTGAGACGCTCGCCCGCCGCGGGTATCGCTTTGTTGCCCCCGTCCAGAAGATCGATCAGGAGCCGGATCTGCCGCAGCCCGCAGAGGCAGAGCCGGCACACAACCTGCCCAGGCCGCAGATCAAGCTGGGCAATGGCATTCTTGCGACGCCCCAGGAACTTCCCCGGACCTCACACAAGGTCGTGCAGACCCTTTTCGTTCTGCTGCAGCTTATGTACCTGGGCTTCTACGTTGGGGCGCTCGCGAATCTTGGCGAAATCGAAGATCTGCTTTCACCGCTGCCGAAGTCGACGCTGATCTTCTACGCGCTGGTCGGCACCGCCGCCATTCTGATTCCCGTCCGCGCCTTCACATTTTGCGCAGTGCTGTTTCGCGCCCCGGGAGTGGACGGAAAATTCCTGAGGATCTGGCCGTATCTGCTCGTCGCCGATGTGCTCTGGGCGCTCTCGCCGTTTTTGCTGCTGCACCACATCAACGCGGGACTCGCGCTGGCCTGCATGGCCCTGCTGGTCTATTCACCCTTTGCCCAGCGCTCGCTGGTGCTGATGGGGGCAGGTGGGGAAGAGCGCAAACTTCCGGCAGCGGCCCGCTGAGCGCAGCGAGTGTCTGCCGATGCCGGCATGCTATAGCTGATCGTAGAGCGACGCGTTCCGATAGCCGAGCAGCGTCACCAGCGTCCAGATTGCGATCGCGGTGCCGAACGGGATCTTCAGAATGCTGAGGAAGGCGGCGACGATCGCCACCACCCGTCCCCACGGCGCACGCTCCATCAGGCCCCATCCGGCTACAACGGCCAGGGCGGCGCGGGTAATCACCAGAACCCAGGCAAAGTGAAGGATCGCAGGTCCAAAGCCCGGTCCGAAGGGGAAGTTGCCGTGCGCCCACGGGCCGTTCATCCACGGTCCGAATCCGTTATTGAAAAACGCGTTGGCGAACGAGAGTCCAATGATGCCCGTCACGAGCACCAGGCCGCCATAGATGAACCACACGGTGCTCAGCGCCCGAATGCGGTTGGAATAGTTTGCAAGCTCAAAGGCGAGGTTGGGAACCGGAGGAGGCGGAGGCGCCATCGGACGACCGCATTGCGGACAAACCTGTTGCCCCGGTTCGAGAGCTTGACCACATCCGCTGCAAAACATGCTGTACCTCCTGGTGTCTGAGCGATTCTATTCTCCGAAACCCGATAATCGCGATCGCAGCGAACAGCTTATCGGGATCCGGCGTTCAACCCAATGCTCGTTCCAGTCACCGAAATCCGGGAATAAAGCTGCGAACGATGCTTTCCAAGCAGAACAGACTCGGAGGCCACGAACCCGGAGCTAATTCCCATCAGCCGGCCGCATTCGCGCCTCTTACTCCGGCTGGGAGTGATTACGCAAAGGGGTCCGGATTCGTTCCCAATGCTCCTCGTGGCGGTCGTCGTGCAGCACGAGGCTGGTGACCCGGCCCTGGGGGTCTCGCTCAACGCTTACGCGCGTCAGGCTGCTGCCGTTCGGGTAGAAGAGGACTGAATTCGACTCGGGAGCGAGCTCCGCAATTTCGCCGTGCTGGTTTTTCTGGTAGAGAGTCTCCCCCTGGCGGAAGAGCGTGACCGCAACCAGGCCATGGCTATCGACGTACTCGCCGGCAAAGGCGTCGAGTTGCGCATTGGGCAATTTGATGGCCGGCGGGTGAAGCGGGATGGAGATCCGCTCGGCAAAGGGCTGCTCATGGGCCTCCCGCCTGTGCAGCAGCAGCCAGCGCGGCAGTTCGGGTTCGTCGTAGGCACGCGTCCAGCAGTCGTGCTTCAGCCCCTGGTAGACCCACAACCGCACGTGACCGCCGGCTGACTTCAAGGCCGAGTAGAGCAGTTCATCCTGCCGCGGCGCAACCACGTTGTCTTCGGCCCCATGAAACAGCCACACGGGCGTCCGGCCCGCTGCCTGGGCGTACTCGGCCGGCAAGGTGGAGGCTTTCAGCCAACGATCTGGCTCGTAGCTCCAGAAGATGCCACCCGCCGCGATGGCGACAGCGGCCCAGCGCCCGGGATTCTGGCGCACCAGTTCCCATGCCCCGTAACCGCCCATGGAGAGGCCGGAGAGATACATGTGCGCCGGGTCGCCGTGAAATTCGTCCGTCTCCTGTTCCAGGACGGACATGGCCATCGCAAGCATGTCGTGGTCGGTCCAGAAGTGGTCAAACGAGCACTGCGGCATCACCACGATGAAGGGCCAGCGCTCGGGGTGGTCGCGGATCGCCTCGGGCAGTCCGATCTGTGTCTGCCACATGCCTTCGGAGCCCCGCTCGCCGCGCCCGTGCAGAAAGAGGATGACGGGCCAGAGCTTGTGATCATTGCGGCGCCATTCCTCCGGGACATACACCTGGAAGCGATAGGAAACGCCGCGGATATCGATTCGGCGATTCAAAAAGCCGGTTTCCTGCGGCGGATGCCTGTGAGACTCTTTTCCCCCCGGCTTGGCTTGCAGTGGGATTGGCGCCAATCCCCAAAATGCAATGAGGCAGGCCGCGAGCAGTCTCAGGATGCGGTGCATAGGCTGCAATCATCATAGAACCTGCAAAGCGATTTTGAGCCCTGCGATCGTATGTACGCTGAATCTTGCGCGAGCGCGTCCGGCTTGCCGCACGCACTTTCCGGCGTTTCTTACGAGTTTCTTGTGCAGCGCCGTGAAAGAATCAGAGGAACCCATTGCTCCCATGACAACGCTTGAAGCCGGAGACACGCTCGACCACTACCGCATTGAGGCAGCCGTTTCTCACACCGGAATGTCGGTACTGTACAGGGCGACAGATCTGCATTCGATGCGGCAGGTGGCCATCAAGGTGCCGCTCGAGCAGATGGAAGCTGACCCGGTGCTGATCGAACGCTTCAAGCGCGAGCAGGAGATCGGCCAGTTGCTCGATCATCCGGGGATCGTGAAGACGTTCAACAGCGAAGAGCGCAGCCGCCTCTACATGGTCATTGAATGGGTGGATGGCCGCCTGCTGCGTACGATTTTGAACGCAGAGAAGAAACTGTCCGCGGAGCGCGCTGTCCGCATCGCCCTCGGCATCTGCGATGCGCTCGACTACATGCACAAGCGCGGCATTGTGCACCGCGATTTGAAACCGGAAAACGTCATGGTCGGCGAGGACGACCAGATCAAGCTGATCGATTTCGGGATCGCGATGAAAGAAGATGCGCGCCGGCTGACCTTCGTGAATGTCACCTCGCTGCTGGGAACACCGGACTACATCTCGCCCGAGCAGGTGAAGGGCGCGCGCGGCGACCAGCGCAGTGACATCTACTCCATGGGCATCATGCTCTATGAAATGCTCACCGGTCGTGTGCCGTTCGTTGGTCCGAATCCGCTGGCGGTGATGAACGAACGCGTGCTGAACGACGTGAAGCCCCCGCGCGAGCTGAATTCCGAAATCTCGCCGGAACTCGAAGAGATCCTGTATCGCGCCCTCGAACGCGAGCCCCGTCATCGCTACGCCACGGCAAGCGAGATGATGTGGGACCTTGAGCATCAGGAGCAGGTAGGCGTTGAGCCGCGCGGAACACGGTCCGCCGGCCTCGGCGGCAAGCGCCCGCTCCTGAGTGGGAAAATGCTGCTCTACGCAACCCTGGCGCTGGTCCCTGTGGTGCTCTTCGTCCTGATGCTGCTGCTTGCGAAGAAGCAGTTCTGAGTCCAGGGTCCGCAGTTCAAAGTTGCCGGTCAAGTCTGATGCCGGGGCTTTTACTCACCACTGATGCTCAGCGTAGGGTCTGGTCATGGCGATGGCAACGCGCAGGCAGCGCCAGCGGCAGGGGCAGCTTTGGTACCGCGTATCTGGCGGAGGCTCCGGGCTATCGGCAAATCGCCGATTTAGACACAGGCTGCCAGGTCCCTTTTTCCTGTCTTTCTCACGCCGGTAGCCGCTTCAGCGTCTTCCGCGCTCGCTGCGACCACGGCCGTTCGCGCCTTCGCAGGTACCGTGGCATCGTAGGCTCCTTGTCCAGCACTTTCTGCGCCCACTCGCGGGCTTCGGCATTGCGGCCTTCCGAGGCAAGGAAATCGGCAAAGTTCAGATACGTTTCCGACAAGGTCGAAGTGACGGTCACGCGACGAAACAGAGCCTCAGCCTTCTCCTTTTGACCTGTGAGCGCGTAGGCATGCGCCAGCAGCGCCGGTCCGCGATTGAAATCGTAGTTCGGTTCCTTCGCAATCACCATTTCCAGGTCCGGCAGGGCGCCGGCGGCATCGCCGAGAAGAACGGCACAAACTCCGCGGCGATAGAAGCAATCGAGTGTGTTCGAGCGCGCGCCAATCGCCTTGTCAAAGGCTTCCCGGGCCTGCTGCAGCTTGCCTTCCTCCATGCAGAGTTCGCCAAGCTCCTCGTAGTTTCCGGCCGAGGGATTGTCCCGAATGGCAAGCTCGACAGCGGTGATGCGCTTGCGTCGTGAGATTCCCTTGAACGACTGATTCAGCAGACCTGCGTCCGGCAATATCTCGACGAAGATGTAGACAAGCGCGCCGATCGGCCCCAGAAACAGGATGACGAAGATCCAGTAGGTATCGGGGCGGCGGCGTATGAAATGAATAATCGCCGCGACCTGAAGAAGCAAGCCCCAGGGATAGAAAAGGTGCGTCAGGAGTCCCATGCAGTGATTGGTCCAGTACTCAGATTACAGGAGACGCGGCGCATCCGGCAGTCAACTTTGGCGGAACGCTGCCTCGCTGCTGGCTACCGGTACGACTCATCCCGGTGCACAACAAACTCCGGATAGGCATTCCCGCCAAGCTCATGCAGATCCATGCCGAGGCGCTCGCCGTCGAGGTCAACACGCAGCGGAAGCACCCGATTCACGAGCCAAAGAATGAGATAAATCAGCGGCAGCATCAGCCCAAGCAGCGTTGAGACACCGACCAGTTGCGCAACAAACTGGCCTGATTGCGGCGCGAAGATGCCCGCTGCGCAGAGTCCCCACAATCCTGCAGCCCCATGCACGCTGATCGCGCCGGACGGATCATCGATCGAAAGCGCCAGTTCAAACAACTCGACCATGAGCGGCGTAACAATGCCCGCGACGAGTCCTGCAAACAGAGCGGCCATTGGCCCGACAACTCCGGCGCACGCGCTCGAAGTCACCAACCCCGCAAGCCAGCCGTTTGCGCACAGGCTGGCGTCTGGCTTGCCGAAGCGAATGCGTGTGACAGAAAACGTGGCCGCCAGCGCCGCCGCAGCCGAGAGCATGGTGTTGATCGCCGTCACGACAAGAGCCGAGGGCGCCACATTGAGCCACAGCAGCGCGCCTGCCATGTTCCATGCCAGCCATCCGACAAGCGCGATCAGGCACCCGAAAAGGACATACACCACGTTGTGCCCCGGTATGGCGGTCGACAATCCCTCACGCGGAAATTTGCCTTTGCGTGGCCCGGCGATCCAAACCAGGGCCAGTGCCGCCAATCCGCCAAGCGCATGAACTGCCGCTGCGCCGCCTCCATCAAGAAATCCGGCTCCAAGCGGAATATTCACGCCAAGTTGGCCAAGCCAGCCGCCGCCCCAGGTCCAGTGCGCGACCAGCGGAAACAGTACCGCGCCGAAGATTGCTGCGATCACCGCGCCGGCCGGCAGCCGCAAACGATCCGCTCCCGATCCCCACGGGATCAAAGCCGCGAGAGCGACACAAAGCAATTCGAAGAGAATCGAGAGCTGCGCCTTCACCGGAGCGCCATTCAGCCCGCCCAGAAACAACGCCCCCGCGCCGCACCAGTTCCACGGTTTGCCCGCAAAGTGCAGTACATGATCGGCCGGCGTGCCCGCGGCAAACATACTCCCCGCAACCGCAAACGCAATCACCGCAGTCGAGATAACCACGAGGCTGCCCAGCAGCGATTGCGCCGCAGAGCGCGACCGTCCGAGGCCCGTATTCACCAGCGCAATCCCGGCAATCGCGAGCGGAGCAAGAAGCAACAGGCCCAGTGTGAACACGAACGAAGCTTCAGAGAAAGGCATCGGCGCAAGCGCGGTCATCGGTTCTCTCCGCGAATCTGCATGTGGCCCCGCACCGCAACCACCAGCCCCATAGCCTCAACAGCTATGCCGCACAGAACAAATGCCGTGCGTGGTGCCGAGGCAGGAAACAGGATCAATGCGGCGATGGAGAGAAAGAAACCAGCAGGCATCACCAGTAGACCGGCGTATTTCATGGCCTTCGTCCTTTCTGATCACAGAGCCACTTCACCGGGCTGATAGAGATCGGCCGTCGAACGTGTGTCCGCGGCAAAAGAATGCATGTATGGCAGAAGGCAACCGGATGAAGCGCTTTTATGAATTCTAAATGTTCGGGTTGATACCCTCGATGGAACCGTAATGGAGGTCTTCTTCATGTCTTTTCTCGACCGGCTGGCGCAGAACCCGCTGGGTGCTTTGGGTGTGCTCGCCATCGCCGCATTTCTTGAGGCCTGGGGCGACTCGTTTTTCCAGGCCGGCTTCTATCGCTCCACTGGATCCACGCGCGTTTTGATGCTGATCGCCGGCACCGCAGTCCTCGCGCTCTATGGCTCAACCGTGAACATTCCGCGCTTGGATTTCGGCAAGCTGCTCGGCATCTACGTGGTGCTGTTTTTCCTCGCCGCACAGTTACTGGCAAAGATTCGCTTCGGCCAATCGCCCACGCCGCCGGTCTACCTCGGCGGCGCGTTCATCGTGATCGGCGGAGCGGTGATGGCCTTTTGGAAGGCCTGATTCGTGACTGTTCATCCGGCATCGGGCACGGAGGCCATTCGTGCGAACATCCTGACACGATAGACTTCTGCCATTCCATGTGAATCGAGACAAACAATCATGAAGCGTATTGCGGTCGTCCTGGCACTCGCCGGTTTTGCGTGCATCGCGCACGCGCAACGCATTGAGGTTACCGTCCCCTCCACAAAGCCGCTCAATGGCCATCTCATCCTGGTCATCGCAAGAACCGACAAGCCCGAGCCGCGTATGAAACTCGCCGAGACCTACGATTCCGCGCAGGGCTTCGGCGTCGATGCTCAGGACCTTGCACCCGGCAGCACGCTTGTCATCGATGCAAAGACTTTAGGCTATCCGCGCCGCTCTCTCGCCGATCTCGATCCCGGCGACTATTACATCCAGGCCGTCTTCAACGTCTACGAGCAATTCCATCTGGCGTCGGGCAAAACCCTATGGCTTCCGCCCGACAAGGGAGAAGGGCAGCACTGGAACCGGAAGCCCGGCAATCCCTTCAACAAGCCGGTCAAAGTGCACTTCGATCCCAAAGCACAAATCCCCATCAGGATCACGCTTGACCAGGTGATCCCGCCCATCGAAGCCACGCCGGAAGATCCCCTCGTCATCGCGCAGCAGCAGCCCACCGCGAAGTGGCTCAAGTACGAGCGATTCCGCAGCGAGAAGCTCAGCGCATTCTGGGGCCGAGATGTCTCTCTCGCCGCGTGGATCCTGCTGCCCGACGGTTTCGACGAGCATCCCGACGCGAAGTTTCCCGTCATCGTCTACCAGGATCACTATTATCCCGGCATCCGTCCGGCGCAGTTCACGGCCGTACCGCCCGATCCCAAATCACCGCAGTTCCTCCGCCTGCAGAACGGCTATCGCCTCTTTCAGGACTGGACCTCCGGCCGTCTCCCGCGCGTGATCCTGATCTACGTCCAGAACGCGAATCCTTACTACGACGATTCCTATGACGTTGACTCCGCCAACGTGGGACCGTACGGCTCCGCCATCAACGACGAGCTCATCCCCGAAATCGAGAAGAAATATCGCGGTATCGGCCAGGGCTGGGCACGCGCCACTTACGGCGGATCGACCGGCGGATGGGAGGCTCTGGCAACGCAGGTCTTCTATCCGGACTTCTACAACGGCGCGTACGTCGCCTGTCCCGATCCCGTCGACTTCCACGCGTACCAGAACATCAATCTCTACGAAGATGCAAACGCTTTCGTCCGCAAGGGCGACTTCGGCCAGGTGCCCATCCCTGCTGATCGCAAGCCTGACGGATCGATCCTCGGTCTCAGCGGCGACGAGTATGCTTACGAGCTCGTGCTCGGCACGCACGGCCGTTCAACTGAGCAGTGGGATATCTGGCAGGCCGTGTTTTCGCCGGTCGGCGAAGACGGCTATCCCGCCCAGATCATCGATCCCATCACCGGCGCGATCGACAAAAAAGTGCTCTCCTATTGGCACGATCACTACGATCTTGCCGCAATCATGAATCGCGAATGGGCCACGCTTGGCCCCAAGCTCGAGGGCAAGCTCCACATCACTGTCGGCGACGGCGACACCTATTTCCTCAACAACGCAGTTCACATGCTGCAAAAGCAACTCGACGCCACGCGCAATCCCCACTCCGATGCAACCTTCCATTACGGTCCCGGCATGCCCCATTGCTACACCGGCGGCCCATCGGAGTACACCATGCAGCAGAACAATGCCGACTGGACCCAGCGCGTCCTGCCGCAGATGGTCGAGCACATGCTGGCCACCGCTCCTGCGGGTGCCGATACCAAGTCCTGGCGCTACTGAACGAGTGCGAATACAGGCCGGAATGAATCCCATTTTCTGGGACGCGCAGAGAGCGTTGAATCAGCGAAACTCTGCGCGTTTCGTTTTGCTGGAGCATATTTCTGTTTCAAGAGATTACAAAAAGTTGGGCAGCATAAACATTTTTTGTTCTCTCAACTGTTGAGGGCGTTACAGATACACCTCTGGCTGCTATATTGAGATTTCGGGGTCGTCCGCCTGCCAGGTGAGTACTATCCGAAATCAGAATCTAACCACAACCTATGTGACCGCTGGCACAGCGCGCACAAACGACCGGACAACGAACAACAAGCAGGAAAGCATTCAATGGCGCAGATATTTGACCGCAGCTCCAATGCTTTGGCTCGAGCAAGCCTGGTGCTGACGGGTCTGATTGTGATTGCACTCGGAGTGACGCTCGATCAGTTGCAGCGCTCTCCATGGGTTACTCGACAAGGTCAGCGTCCGGAACAACCGGTGCCTTTCAGCCATAAACATCACGTGATGGGCCTTGGACTGCAGTGCCAGTACTGCCACACCACCGTCGAAAAGTCCAGCTACGCCGGGATTCCCCCCACCAAGACCTGCATGAACTGCCACGCGCAGATCTGGACCAATGCCGCGCTGCTGCAGCCTGTCCGCGAAAGCTGGGCCACAGGGCAGTCGCTCGCGTGGATCAAGGTGCATGACCTTCCTGACTATGTCTACTTCAGCCATGAAATCCACGTGAACAAGGGCATCGGCTGCGCAAGCTGCCACGGTCGCGTGGACCAGATGCCGCTGATGTATGCGCAGAACACGCTGCAGATGGAGTGGTGCCTCAACTGCCACCGCAATCCGGCAAAGAATCTGCGCCCCACCGGCCAGATCTACAACATGGCCTGGGAAGCGCCGGCCGATGATCGCCCCGTGTGGTGCTCCGTGAATGACGTGAAGTCCGGCACGCCGACGGCCCAGAGCGTGAACTGCACAACGAAGGACCCGACCGGCGAAGGCCTCCAGGTGGCTTCGTTGCAGATGCCCTCTGCCGTGGCCGCCAATGGCCAGGCCGGCGACGCTCCGGCCGCAATGGTTCCCGCCGCTGTGCTGCACTACGAGAAATTCACCAGCCAGGATCAACTGGGCCTCTTCCTTCTGAAGCAGTACCACATTCGCACTCCGAACGAGCTGAGCAGTTGCGAGGTTTGCCATCGATGAGTCGCGATCCGATGAACACCGGCATCAACGAAACGGGGAACACCGTGGAGATGGAGAAAAGCAAGGAGAGCCTTGCTGAAAACAGCGCGCCAATGACCCTCGAGCAGGTGCGCGCAGAGCTGAAGACTACGGCGCAGAAGCGCTACTGGCGCTCGGTGGACGAGCTCGAGAACACGCCGGATTTCCAGGCTGCCGTGGAGCGCGAGTTTCCCGCCGCAGCGCAGGAGTGGGTCGACCCGGTTTCACGCCGCGGCTTCCTCAAGCTGATGGGTGCATCCATGGCGCTGGCGGGCCTCTCCGGATGCACCAAGCAGCCCGACGAGCCGATCTATCCCTACATCAAGGCGCCGGAAGACCTGGTGCTGGGCAAGCCGAATTACTTCGCGACAATCAATCCGCTGCCGACCGGCGGCGTGCCGCTCCTGGTCAAAAGCGACCAGTATCGCCCTATCAAGGTCGACGGCAATCCCGATCACAGCTACAACCATGGCTCTTCCGATGTCTTCTCGCAGGGCGCGCTGCTCGATCTCTACGATCCTGACCGCTCGCAGCACGTCACCTTCGAGGGCGAGAACCGCGAATGGGCCGAGTTTGCCCAGCAGATGCGCGACAAGGTGACCAGCACGAAAGACGGCACCGGGATCTATTTCCTGAGCGCGACCATTACGTCGCCCACGCTGGCGCGGCAGTGGAAGGCCGTGCAGGCCGCGTATCCGAAGGCGAAGCTGGTGCAGTACGACCCCGCCATCGCCGCCACCTTTATCGCGAAAGGCTACAACGTCCAGTACAAATTGTCCGGCGCCGACGTGCTCGTCTCGCTCGATGCCGATTTCCTCTCCGGAGCAACCTACCCCGGATTCCACAAGCTTGTCGCCGACTACGCCGGCCGGCGCAAGAATCCGGCGAACGGCATGAACCGCCTCTACGCGGTCGAAAGCTCGCCGACCACCACCGGCATGAAAGCCGAGCATCGTCTCGGCCTCCGCGCCAGCGAGGTCCCGGCGTTCGCCGCCGAACTTGCAAAGGCAGTAGGAGCTTCCGGAGTTGATGCGCCCCCGCACGAGTGGACGGCCGAGCAGCAGAAATTCCTCGCCGCTCTCGCCAGGGACCTCAAAGCCAACGCCGGCAAAAGCGCTGTACTCCCCGGCCTCTACCAGGACGAATCGGTTGCGGCGCTGGCTCTCGCCATCAACCAGGCGCTCGGCAACGTCGGCAAGACCGTCATCGTCTCCTCCGAGCCCGCCATTCCAATCCCCAGCGATCAGAACGCCGACTTCAAGGCGCTGATTGCCGATCTGAATGCCGGCAAGGTGGACTGGCTCGTCATCCTGAACTCGAATCCCGTCTACTCGGCCCCGGTCGATCTTGGATTCACCGATGATCTGCTGAAGAAGGCGCAGATGGTGGCGCATCTCGGTTCGCATTACGACGAGACCGGTCGCCTTGCGCAGTGGCACATCCCCGCGGCGCACTTCCTCGAGTTCTGGTCCGACGCCCGCGCCTACGACGGCACGGTATCGATCGTGCAGCCCATGATTGACCCGCTCTACGGCGGCAGAAGCGCGCACGATGTCTTCCAGACGCTGCTCGACGAGCCGCAACTTGGCGGCTACCAGGCCGTTCGCGCCACGCAGAAGGAAAACATCAAGGGCGACTTCGAGACCGGCTGGCGCAAGGTGCTTCACTCCGGCTGGATCGACGGAACCACCTACGCCACCGGCGGGACGGCAACGGCAGGAATGCCCAGGGTCTCCACGCCGAATCCAAAAGATCAGCTCGAGATCATCTTCCGTCCCGACCCCAATGTTTACGACGGCCGCTGGTCCAACGTCGGCTGGTTGCAGGAGCTTCCAAAGCCCGTCACCAACCTGAGCTGGGACAACGCGGCAATCGTCTCCGGCGCGACGCTCTCCAAGCTGAACCTCGAAGAGGACGACATTGTCGAGATCAGCAACGGCGGCGGCAAGGTGAAGGCTCCGGTAATCGTCGCTCCCGGCCATCCCGAAAACTCAGTCACTCTTTATCTCGGCTACGGCCGTGAGTTTGCCGGACGCGTTGGCTCCGGCGCGGGCTTCAACGCCTACCTCGTTCGCACCATCGGTGAGCCGTTCTACGCGACCGGCGCCATCAGGAAGCTCGACGGCAAATGGGGCGTCGCGATCACCAAGAGCCACTACCAGGATCATCGCGGCAAGAACCTCACCGAGCACGGCAACGAGAACTGGTCGCTCGAGGCAGTCGAAGCCCTCGGCCCGCGCGGCATCGTCCGCTACGCCACGCTCGAGGACTTCAAGGTCAATCCCAACTTCGCGCACGAAGGTGAAGGCCGCGAAACGCCTTCCCTCGATACAACGATCTTCCCCAACTGGCAGTACAACGGCAACAAGTGGGGCATGTCTGTCGACATGAACAGTTGCACCGGCTGCAACGCCTGCATCGTGGCCTGCTACGCCGAGAACAACATTCCGGTGGTAGGCAAACAGCAGGTGCGCATCGGCCGCGACATGCAGTGGCTGCGCATCGACACTTACTTTGAAGGCGATCTGGCCGCGCCGCGCGCCCACTTCCAGCCCATGACCTGCCAGCACTGCGAGAACGCCCCCTGCGAGCAGGTCTGCCCGGTTGGAGCCACGGTGCACACGCCCGAAGGCCTCAACACCATGGTCTACAACCGCTGCGTGGGCACCCGCTACTGCTCCAACAACTGCCCGTACAAAGTGCGCCGCTTCAACTTCCTGCTCTACTCCGACTACGAAACCGAGAGCCTCAAGCTCATGCGCAACCCCGATGTTTCGGTGCGTTCGCGCGGCGTGATGGAGAAGTGCAGCTACTGCGTGCAGCGCATCAACGCGGCCAAGATCGAGGCAGACAAAGAGAACCGCCCGATCCGCGACGGCGAAATCGTCACGGCCTGCCAGCAGGCATGCCCGGCATCGGTCATCACCTTCGGCAATCTCAACGACAAGACCAGCAAGGTGGCGAAACTGAACGAGGACAAGCGTATGTATCAGGTCATTGCCGACCAGAACACGCGTCCCCGCACCCGCTACCTCGCAGAGGTCTTGAATCCGAATCCTGAACTTGAACAGCGGCCGGTGGAACACGCGCCGGAAAAGGGTTGAAGTCACGATGGCGACCAGTGAAATCAGAAGAGGCGACCCTGGCATCGATCCCAAGACCGGAGAATTCCGGGTCATCGGGCAGGGCGAGACCTTCAAGTCGGTAACTGAAAAAATCACGCGCATTGTGCTTACCCCGCACACGCCGCTGGGCTGGCTTGCTTTTTTTGGAATCGCCGGCGCCGGCGCTACCGCGCTGTTGGTAGCAGTCACATGGCTGTTCCTTGTGGGCGTAGGAATCTGGGGCATCACGCAGCCGGTGGCCTGGGGCTTCGCCATCATCAACTTCGTGTGGTGGATCGGTATCGGCCATGCCGGCACGCTGATCTCGGCCATTCTGCTGCTCTTCAAGCAGACCTGGCGCAACTCCATCAGCCGCTTTGCCGAGGCCATGACCATCTTCGCCGTGGTCTGCGCCGGAATGTTCCCGCTGATCCACGTCGGCCGTCCATGGCTCGGATACTGGCTCTTCCCCATTCCGCTCACCATGAACGTGTGGCCGCAGTTCCGGTCGCCGCTGCTATGGGACGTCTTCGCAGTTTCGACTTACGCCACTATCTCGGTCGTGTTTTGGTACATCGGAATGATTCCCGACTTCGGGACCTTCCGCGATCGGTCCGAGAACAAGATCGCCCAGTACTTCTACGGAATTCTCTCCTGGGGCTGGCGCGGTTCGATCCGGCACTGGATGCGTTACGAGACTGCATCGTTGCTGCTCGCCGGACTCGCAACGCCGCTGGTGCTCTCGGTGCACACCGTCATCAGCTTCGACTTCGCTGTGGCCGTCCTGCCCGGCTGGCACACCACCATCTTCCCGCCCTACTTCGTTGCCGGCGCCATCTACTCCGGTTTTGCGATGGTGCTCACGCTGGCGATTCCGTTGCGCAAGTTCTACCATCTCGAGTCGCTCGTCACCGAGCGCCATATCGACAACATGGGCAAGGTCATGCTCGCCACCGGCTTCATCGTGGCTTACGGCTACGGCATGGAAGCCTTCATGGCCTGGTACTCGGCCAACCACTGGGAAGCGTTCACCTTCTGGAATCGTGCCTTCGGTCCCATGGGATGGTCCTATTGGACGCTGATCATGTGCAATCTGGCCATTCCGCTCACGACGCTCTGGTCGCGCAAGCTGCGCACGAACATCACGTACATGTTCATCCTCTCGATCATCGTGAATACGGGCATGTGGTTCGAGCGTTTCGTGATCGTCGTAACGAGCCTCTATCGCGATTTCCTTCCGTCTTCGTGGGGCACCTATCGCGCCACGAAGTGGGACTACATGACCTTCGTCGGAACGCTGGGCTTGTTCACCACCCTGTTCCTCCTGTTTGTTCGCTTCCTGCCCATGATTCCCATGAATGAAGTTCGTATGTTGCTGCCCGCGGCCAAGATCAAGCCGAAAGCGGCAGCGGGAGCTGGTGATTAATGCCGTCACGTGAAGGAACCTACGGCCTGCTGGCCGAATTCGAAACTCCAGGCGATCTGGTTCGCGCTGCACGCCAGGCACGCGAAGACGGATGGCGCCGCATGGATTGCTACACACCTTATCCCGTGGAAGAAGCGGCGGAGGCTATCGGCTTCCATCGCAACCGTGTTCCACTCGTCACCCTCATCGGCGGACTCATGGGGTTGGCGGCCATGTTCTCCATGGAGACATGGATCTCCGTCATCGCCTACCCAATCAATGTTGCTGGACGCCCGCTGTACTCCTGGCCGGCCTTCGTCGTGCCGGCGTACGAATGGACGATTCTCTGGGCCGGCTTGTCGGCAGCATTCGGTATGCTCGCCCTGAATGGTTTGCCGCAGCTCTATCATCCGCTTTTCAACGCGCCGAATTTTCGCGATGGCGCGACCACCGATAAATTCTTCCTCTGTCTCGAGGCGCTCGATCCGAAGTTCGATCTGGTCGAATCGAAGCGCTACCTTGAGACTCTGTCTCCGGTCTCGGTCGAGGAGGTGGAGTACTGATGAGACTCAACCACCTCAAGAAAACTCCGGCGTTGTCTATGGCCGCAGCCGCAGCTCTGCTGCTCATCGCCGGCTGCCGCCAGGACATGCACAACCAACCAAAGATGATTCCGCAGCGCGGTTCTGACTTTTTCGCCGATCATCGCGGCGCGCGGCCCCAGGTGCTCAACACCGTGGCCCGCGGCCAGTTAGACGAAGACAGCTACTTCTCGACAGGCGTCATCCAGGGCCCCAACGGCTATCGCGAAGAGCAGAACGTGATGCCGTTCCCCGCCACGATGGAGGTGCTCGAACGCGGCCAGGAGCGCTTCAACATCTACTGCACTCCATGCCACTCGCGCGTCGGCAATGGCCTGGGCGAAATTGTGCAGCGCGGCTACAAGCCCGCGGCAAACCTGCATGACCAGGTGCGCATGTCGCAGCCCATCTCGCACTACTTTTACGTGATGACGCACGGCTACGGCGCCATGCCCGACTACTCCGCGCAGCTCACGCCGGAAGATCGCTGGGCTGTTGCCGCCTACATCCGCGCATTGCAGTTGAGCCAGGCGGCCACTACTGCCGATGTACCTGCCGGCGCCCACGTGCAGAGCCTCAAGGATCTTGCCGCCGAGGAGGGCCATCCCGATTACGCGGCGCCCTGGATGCTTCCTGCAACGGCCGTGCAGGCATACCCGCCCATCAAGTCTGAAGGGATTCCGGCCATGGCTCCGGCCTACCCTGCCGACCCGAAGATCGAGATTCCAGCAAGCAAACCGGCTCCCGCGGCCGTGAAGTAAGGATTGAGTTCAATGGCTCACGACACACACGGTGCATCACACGCCAAAACGCTTCCCGCCGATCTCAGCGCGCCGGCGTTTGTCGACGGATGGCGTTCGCGCGCTCTGATGGTGGGAGCGGGGGCGGCAATCGTCGCCGTGATTCTCGCTTTTCTCGGGCAGACGCAGGACCAACTCGGATGGGATCATTTCTTCCGCGCTTACATGCTCGGCCTGACGTTCACATTCGGATCCTGCGTCGGCGGACTCGCTCTCTTGATGGTGCAGTATTGTTCCGGCGGCAAATGGGGCTTGCTGCTACGGCGGCCTCTCGAAGCAATGTCACGGACGCTGCCCTTGATCATTATTTACTGGCTGGGCTCGCTCTTGTTCATAAAGCGGATATACCTGTGGGCGCGTTATACGAATCCGTCGGACACGATGGCCGCCCTGAAAGCAGGCCTGATCAATGAAGCGCAGGCGCACTGCCTCAACTTCAAGCGTCCAATGCTGAATCCCACAACCTACATGATCGCAATTGCGATATGCTTCGCGATCTGGTGGCTGTATATGTCGCGGCTCAACACGCTAGGCCTTCGTCGCGATCACGAATCGCCCGACACCACGCCCTTCTGGATCAAGAAGCTCGAAAACATCAGCGGTCCGGGCATCGTGGTCTACTCGCTGACGATGACCGCGGCTGTCATCTACTGGGTCATGTCGATGGACGTGACCTGGTTCTCGTCGGTCTATGGCCTGTTGTTCCTTGTTGGAGAGGGCTACCAGGTTCTGGCCCTGGCGGTCATGACATCGATCAGCCTCTCGAAGGCTGAGCCTTTCAGGACTATTCTTCGCCCGGTGGAACAGCACGACCTGGGCAAGTTGATGTTTGCGTTCGTCATGCTGAACATCTACCTGGCCTTCGGACAGTTCCTCATTATCTGGTCCGGCAACCTGCCCGATGAGATCAACTGGTATCTGGATCGCATTCGCGGGGACTGGGGCGTCATCATCACCCTCGATTTCATCTTCCACTGGGTGATTCCGTTCTCGTTGTTGCTCTCGCGCGACATCAAGCGCAACAAGAAGCGCCTCGTCCGCGTTTGCCAGTGGATGATCTTCGCCAAGGCTTTCGACCTCTTCTGGCTGATTGAGCCGAATTTCAAGGATGCCGCCCGCAATCTGCACTTCAGCTGGGGGATTCTCGAATACATCGCTGTTCCTGTTGCGATGGTTTCCATCTGGGTCGCGTACTTCAGCATGCAATTGAAGGCACGCGCACTGGTGCAGACCAACGATCCGCACGTCGTAGAGATTCTGGAGCCTGAACATGTCCACGCTTGATCACAACGAATCTGACGAGAACAAAAGGCTGGGCTCGCATGGCCCCTCGGACATCGATGCTTCCGCCGGCTACGAGCAGACCGACGTCAAGGTCACGGGCATCATCGTCTTCCTTACGTCGCTCGCGATCTTTGTCGCGGTGACCGGCGTGGTGACGTACGGCATCGGCAAGCTCATCAACGCGCATCTCGACAAGGAAGACGGACCCACCAGCAAGTGGACCCAGGACACCGACAAGGAAATCCGCAAGCTCGGCAACTTACCGACTAATCCCGAGTTGCAGGACAAAATTGCGCAGATGACGAAGAAGTTTCCGACGCCGCGTGTCCAGACCGACGACGGCAATCAGGATGTCGCCGACCTGCACGCCCGTGAAGACCTGCTTCTCGACAACTACACGTGGGTCGATCAGTCAAAGGGCACGGTCCGGATTCCCATTGAGCGGGCAATGGAGATCATCGCGCAGAAGGGTCTGCCCGTAGCGCCGCCCGTCCAGCAGGCGCCGCTCCTCGCGGGCGATAACAAGCCAACCATTACGGTGCCGCTCACCAGCGGTTTCGCGCGCACCGCCTATGAACAGGATCAGGCCGCAGCACAACAGGCCGAAGAGCAGCAGAAGCACGAGCAGTAAACCGCAGAAGGTGAATCGCAGTATGCATAACAGTAGCAGTGCGAAAAGGATCGGGCGCAAAGGCCACGTGTTTGCAGCAGTAGCGCTCCTGTGCCTTTCCGCGCTGACGCCTTCCCTGAAGGCGCAGGTTTCGAGTTACGGCGACAAGGAGACAGGACCCGCGAATGACAAACCGCCGGCGATTCTGAACGGCGTCGGCATCGCGCAGCACCTCAATCAGCAGCTTCCGTTCGACCTGACCTTTACCGACGACACCGGCAGGCAGGTCGAGCTCGGCAGCTACTTCGGAAGAAAGCCCGCCATCCTCGCGCTGGTCTACTACCAATGCCCCATGCTGTGCTCTGAAGAGCTGAACGGCCTTACCGGCGCATTGCAGATGGTTGACGAAGTCCCCGGCCGCGACTTCGACATCGTCGTCGTCAGCATCGACCCCACCGAGGGCACCGACCTCGCCGCCGCCAAGAAGCGCAGCTACCTCAAGCGCTACGGGCATCCCGAGACCGCCGGCGGCTGGCACTTCATGACTGGCACGCAGCCAAATATCGACGCGCTCACCAAGGCTGTCGGATTTGGCTATATCAAGATTCCCGGCCCCGACGGCAAGCTCACGCAGTTCGCGCACGCCAGCTCCATCCAGATCGTCACCGCGCAGGGAAAAATCGCGCAGTATTACATGGGTGTGGAGTACTCGCCGAAGGACATCCGCCTGGGCCTCGTCGAAGCTTCAAACAACCACATCGGCTCGCCGGTGGACAACATTCTTACGTACTGCTATCACTACGATCCCCAGACCAACAAACACTCGCTCATCATTGCGCGCGTCGTACAACTTGGCGGAGCAATGACCGTGATTATGCTGGGCGGTTTCATGTGGATTATGTTCCGCCGCGACTACCGGCGGGCACATGAGCAACTTGCTTCAGGAACAAAGGTGAACGGATAACGCAATGCACATCAGTTCAGTACTCTGGCAATTTCTCGTCAAGTGGTTGACGAACTTTGCGCTATATCCGCCCGAGGCGTCGAAAATCGCGCCCCAGTTTGACGCGCTGTACTTCTTCATGATCCTGGTGAGCCTCATCGGCCTGACAGTTGTCATTCTGCTCGTGACCAGCTTCTCGATCATGTACAGCAAGAAGCGCCACCCCGTAGCGGTCCAGATCGAGGGCTCCACGATGCTCGAGGCCACGTGGACCATCATTCCGCTCGGCCTGTTCCTCGTCATGTTCGTCTGGGGCGCGCTCATTTATTTCCGCGTCTACACCCCGCCGGCCAACGCCATGAACATCTACGTCGTTGGCAAGCAGTGGATGTGGAAAGCCGAGCACCCGGGCGGCCAGCACGAGATCAACTCGCTGCACATCCCCACCGGCCGCGCCATCCAGCTCACGCTCATCTCGCAGGACGTCTTCCACAGCTTCTCGATTCCCGCCTTCCGCGTGAAGCGCGAAGCCATCCCCGGCCGCTACACCACGGTCTGGTTTGAGGCCACCACGCCCGGCACTTACCACCTCTTCTGCACGCAATACTGCGGCACCGATCACTCCCACATGATCGGGGACATAGTCGTCATGACTCCCGAAGATTACAAAAAGTGGCTCCAAAGCTCCACCAGCGGCGCCTCTCTCGCGCAGAATGGTGAGCGTCTCTTCGCCAGCCTCAGTTGCGCGGCCTGCCACAACACCCGCCCCGATGCGCGCGGCCCCAATCTCGCCAACGTCTACGGCGCGAAACTCACATTGGCCAATGGACAGGCCACGCTCGCCGACGAAGCCTACATTCGCGAAGCAATTCTGAATCCCTCGCAGCACAACATCGAGGGTTATGCGCCGATCATGCCCACCTACCAGGGCCAGATCAGCGAAGACGGCGTGTTCGCGCTCGTCGAATACATCAAGAGTCTCAACTCCGATTACCGCGTTCAGCAGACGACCACCACGACAACTCTGCTGCCGGAAAGTGAAGGCAAGACAACGCCCGCCGGACAAAAGCCCGCTGGGCAGGGGATGGTGAAGCAATGAGTAGCAGCACAATCGTCAGTCTTCCCGATCAGTCGACCGCCCGCGTCCCGAAGATGAACTTCATCTCGAAGGAGAATGGCCTGCTGAGCTGGCTGCTGACCGGCGACCACAAGCGGATCGCAATCCTGTACCTCGTCTCGATCACGTTCTTCTTCTTTATCGGAGGAGCGCTGGCCGGACTCATCCGACTTGAGTTGCTCACGCCGCAGTCTGACCTGATGGCCACCGACACCTATAACAAGGTGTTCACCATGCATGGCATCATCATGATCTTCTTCTTCCTGGTGCCGTCAGTGCCCGCCACGCTGGGCAATTTCTTCATCCCCATGATGATCGGCGCCAAAGACCTCGCGCTCCCTAAAATCAATTTGCTCAGTTGGTATCTCTACATCGCAGCCGGCATCCTGGCTCTCTACTCGATGATGACCGGCGGCGTCGACACCGGCTGGACCTTTACCACCCCGCTTTCGACGCACTACCTGAACACAAATGTTGTCTCTACCGGCCTTGCGATATTCATCGCCGGATTCAGTTCCATCTTCACCGGCCTCAACTTCATCGTCACCATCCACAAAATGCGCTGCCCCGGCATGACCTGGTTCCGCATGCCGCTCTTCGTCTGGGCGCACTACGCCGCCAGCATCCTTATGGTGCTGGGAACCCCGGTCGTGGCCATAGCCCTCGTGCTGGTCGTTCTGGAACGCGTGGCGGGCATCGGCGTATTCGATCCCACCAAGGGCGGCGACCCGCTGCTCTTCCAGCACCTCTTCTGGTTCTACTCGCACCCGGCCGTCTACATCATGATTCTCCCCGGCATGGGCGTCATCTCCGAGACCATCTCCACCTTTAGTCGAAAGCGCGTCTTCGGTTACACGGCCGTCGCGTTTTCGTCGGTGGCCATCGCTGTCTTCGGATTCTTTGTCTGGGCGCACCACATGTTCATCATGGGCATCTCCAACTACTCCATGCTGGTGTTCTCGCTGCTCACCATGCTGGTCGCGGTGCCCTCTGCCATCAAGATTTTCAACTGGGCCTTCACGCTCTACAAAGGTTCCATCACCTTCGAAACGCCCATGCTCTACACCTTCGGCTTCATGGGCCTGTTCACCATCGGCGGACTCACCGGCGTCTTCCTTGGAACCTCCGGCACCGACATTCACCTCACCGAGACCTACTTCATCGTTGCCCACTTCCACTTCGTCATGGTGGGCGGCATGTTGATGGCGTTCCTCGCCGGCATCCACTTCTGGTGGCCCAAGATGACCGGCCGCATGTACCCGGAGAAGATCTCGCAGTTCGCAGCCGTCGTCACCTTTATCGGATTCAACTTCACATTCTTCCCGCAGTTCATTCTCGGCACCCTCGGCATGCCCCGTCGTTACGCCTCCTATCCGCCGGAGTTCCAGATTCTCAACGTCTTCTCCACCGCGGGCGCAACAATCCTCGGCGTAGGCTATCTCCTGCCGCTGCTCTATCTCACCTGGTCACTCAAGTACGGTGAGATCGCCGGTGAGAATCCGTGGCAGGCAACCGGCCTCGAGTGGCAGACGCAGTCACCGCCGCTCACCGAAAACTTCCCCGCAATCCCGATCATGGACCACGAAGCGTACGACTACGAGTGGCTAGAAGGCCAGAAGGAGAAAGTAGCCAGTGTCGGATAGCCAGGTAGTCACGGGTAACGAGGTCGTCGTGCACGACGCGGCGGAAGGTGCTCACCACGAGCACCTGCCCTACCAGCGCCACCACTTCGAAACCTACGCGCAGCAGAGCGACGCCACCAACTTCGCCATGTGGCTCTTCCTGCTGACCGAAATCATGTTCTTCGGCGGCCTCTTTACCGCCTACCTCATCTATCGCAACTGGTACTACCCGGCCTTCGTTGTCGCGTCGCACCAGTTGGACGTCGTCTGGGGCACGCTGAACACGCTGGTCCTTATCATTTCCAGCTTCACTATGGCCATGGGCGTGTGGTGCGCAGAGACACGTCGCCGCAGAGGCTTGGTCATCTCTCTCTCACTTACATTCATTCTCGGCCTTGCCTTTTTGGGCATTAAGTCGATCGAATGGGGCGAGAAGATTGAAAAGCATCACGTTCCCGGATTCCACTACAGCCTGCAAACATTCCTTGATCCGGCATCGGACCCCAAGGTGCATAAGGAGTACCCGAAAGACCAGCCGCTGCGGCTCGATATGGCGCGGCACACAGAGATTTATTTCTTCCTCTACTTCGCCATGACGGGCATGCACGCGCTGCACATGGTCATCGGAGTCGGGATACTGGTCTTCATGATCGTTCGGGCCCGAGCCGGAGCCTACACGACCGGGCACGTCACATTCGTCGAGAACTTCGGCCTGTATTGGCACTTCGTCGACATCATCTGGATTTATCTCTTTGCCCTGCTGTACCTCATCAGCAGGCATCCATAAAGGACCAATGCCATGAGCGAACATCACACGCCGGAACAGGAATCGCCCGAGCAGCACGAACGCGAGCATCACATCGTCGGCCCCAAGGTCTATGTTGTGATTCTGTTCGGTCTTCTCCTGGGAACAGCATTGACGGTCTTGGCTTCGTTCTGGGAGCTCGGCATCTTGAATCCCATTATTGCTCTGGCCATCGCCACGGCGAAGGCGATGCTGGTCGTGCTCTTCTTCATGCACGTGAAGTACTCCACCAAGCTCACCAAGCTCACCGTGTGCGCAGGAATCTTCACGTTCGTCATCCTTATCGGAATGACCCTCTCCGATTACATGACCCGCGCCTGGGGACGCTGGTAAATTCAGCTTCCCGCCATAGGCCAGCAGCTCCAAAGGCCGGTTTGTACATGCCTGAACATCCGGGCCATCGGCTGAGAGACAGACCTTTCAAATCAGTCGGACCAGCAACGAGCGCGTTTGTTGACCTGCATCAATTGCTATTGAACGATTTGCTCAAAGAGCTTCGGCGCGAATTCTTTCAGATCGCGGCGCCACGTCTGCCACTCGTGCGACGTCCCTGGCGACTCGTAAAAGACGTGCTTGATCTTTGCATCATTGAGAGACTCATGCAGCCGCACAAGCCCGGCATGCATCATCGCCGGTTCTTCCGTTCCCACGCCGATCCACAGCAGATGCACTCTCTTTGCGAACGCGTCAGGATTCGCCAGAGCTCCGTGGAATGCTGTCTTCGGGTCTAGTTTTTCATTGCCGAGCACGAGCGGCCCTGCAGCTCCGCTGAAACCTCCTATATAGGAGAAGAGATCGAGATGATCGAAGGTGACCTGGAAAGTCTGCATCCCTCCCATGGAGAGGCCGGCCATTGCCCGGTGATCGCGGTCAGGTATGGTCCTGAATTTCGAGTCGATGAACGGGATCAGCGCCTGCGTGATGTCGTCTTCAAAGGCTGCCGCCATCTCCTGCATGGCGCGCATGGCTTCAGGCGAACCGAAGGGTTTTCCTGTCAGGTCAGGAACAGGCTGTCCTGCACGTCGCGCGTAACCATTTGCCATCACAATGATCATCGGCTTGCAGAGTCCACCTTCGATAAGGTTGTCGAGAATGAAGTTGGCGTGCCCCTGCCTGGTCCATCCCGTCTCGTCTTCCCCGGCACCGTGCTGCAGATATAAAACTGGATACCGCATCTTCGTCTGCGTATCGTAGCCCGGCGGCGTGTACACCATTGCATGCCGCCAGGTCCCCGTCACGTCCGAGTGGTACCAGACCTCGCGAACTTGCCCATGAGGCACCTCCTGCGCCGAGTAATAGATCGATCCCGCCTCGGGAACTTCGATGCCGCTCACATCCCTGCCTCCGCCGTAAAACGCATGGCTGGCCGGATCGGCCACCTCCCCGCCGTCGATGATGAACGTGTAGTAGTGGAATCCCGGCACAAGTGGCGGCGTCGTCGCAGTCCAGAACCCGTCCGCCTGCTTCTCCATGTCCAGCTTCGGCCCGCTCCAGAAGTTCAGTCTTACCTTGGTCGCATCTGGCGCCTTCACACGAAATTCGGCGCGGCCTTCACTGTTGACACGCGGATACTGCGCATCCAAAACGTTCGTGGTAGCAGGCTTGTAGTCGCCCGGGCCCTGCGCCCAACACAGACTCGAAGTCACCAATATGAGCATTCCGACGAGCTTCATGATCCTCACTCTCCGCCACAAAGCACATTCCTGCACAGCCTGGGACGATTGTCATGGGCCATAGCGCTTGCGCTTTTCGGTCAAACGCATACTACTCTCAAAAACGAAAATGCGTGCCCCAAGTCTCGCTTCTGACCGGGGCCCCCAACCGGGGCAATCACCGCCCACACGGAAATAACTACTTGATTGACACCCGCCGCGAGGTGTTGTCAAAGATACAACTTCCGGTTGGTCCACAATCCACCCGAAACCCCTTAGACGCAAGGCATGGAGTGGTTGGTGAAACAGCACCTTCTCTGAATTGTGGTTGATGTCACTGTTGAACGAGAAGGCGGGCCTGGCCAATGCCAGACCCGCTTCCCGGGGGGCACGATGCAGGTGGCGCGGATCCAAATGCAGATCTGCGACGCCACCGGCATCATGCACACTCACGCTGTATTGCCGTTAGCGGTTGCCCGCCAGTCCAGCTGGCTTTCCGTCCGAGCTTGCTCTACTGCTTGAGCTCAAACACTACTCCGCAGCCTGTGCCAGCGGGCGATGAGCACAGCAGATCCCCACCGGCCTGGGTTGTGCCGTACAGGTTGCCCCGAGGATCCATGATCAAAACTGCGCCGGGATTCCCTCCATCAGCCATGTCGGTAAAGTTGTAGAGCACCTTTTCGCTGCCCTTGGGGGTTATCTGGAACACTGTGCCGGCGTTAGCAGTCCCACCGAAGTAGGTTGTGCCGTACAAGTTTCCATCCGCGCCCCACGACATGCCTGACCACGGAGATGCCCCATCGGCTCCACCCGTAAAGGTATGCAGAATTGTCATATTTCTCTTGCTATCCAGCTTGAAGGCTACGCCGCAGAAGCAAGTGGGATCGCCACCGAGTTCGTTGTCGCCATAAAGGTTACCCTTGTCGTCAAGCAGTAAAGGTCCGTTAGGCAGAAACCCATCCGCTCCACCCGTGAAGGTGTACAGCGTCTTCATATCCCCCTTCCTGTCCAGCTTGAACACGACTCCGCAACCACTCCCGAAGCAAACCGCTGGATTCGAAGCACTCCCGCCGTATTGCGCTGCGCCGTAAATGTTGCCCGAATCGTCCATGGTCAAGAAGGGAAACGGGATTGCTCCATCGGGCACACCACTGAAGCTGTGAAGCACGGTTTCATTCCCTCCCCTGTCCATCTTGAAGACGACGCCACAGCCGTACCCGTCCCACCACCCCCCAGGGCAGCTCATATCTCCACCAACACTTGCTAGACCGTAGAGATTGCCATCAGAGCCCATCGTCACGCTTGCCGGCATTCCCCCGTCCATTCCCCCGGTGAAACTGTAAAGGACCGTCTCCTTCCCGCTTCTATCCAGCTTGAACACCACTCCGCAGCCCTGCAACCCATAAAGGGCTGCGGCGTCGCAGGACAAACCGCCATCTTGAGTAGTTCCGTAGAGGCTGCCCTCCTCGTCCTGCACTAAGATCGAATCGGGCTCGGCCCCATCCGGGCCCCCAGTGAAGGTGTACAGAATCGTCTCGTCGCCGTTCTTGTCTAGCTTAAACACTGTCCCGGAGCCCCCGGAGCCATTAAAACCTCCGTAAGGGCCTCCATAGGCGGTAGTGCCGTAAAGAGTGCCATTCAGGTTAAGCAATGGGTTGAAATAGGGCATTGCCCCATCGTATGCGGAGCCCATAAACGTGTGCAGTACTGCAAAACTTCGCGCTTGTGACTGATTGCTAATCTGACTTTCCTGCGCGGCGAGCCGAAGCGTGCCCGCCAGTACGGCGAGAACCGCAACTGCGACCAATAACAGTAAGCTGCGGGATTTTGAACATAGCTTTGGATTGATGTGCATTGTGTCCCCCCTTTTGATTCGCTGCCAATTTCGTGAGCAGCGGTAAACGCCGCTCGCGATGCTCAGCAATCTGCACCCTGGCCGCAGTTTTGGCCATCCACTGGCGATCAATTCCAAATCAATTTCGGATCAACTTCGTAGCTCATTGATCTTTTGAGACTTAGCGGCGATGCCCTTTCACGATCTGCACGCGTACGGAACGTGCTAGACTTCTGCGACAAGGGCCCCAATGGGGTAGAAGAGTGGCAACGCCGGTAAGTACGAACCAGACTTGGCGTTTCGATGCCTATGAGGTAGACACGCGCAGAGTCGAGTTGCGGCGCAACGATACGCCGATAAAGCTGCGCGAGCAGTCCTTCCTCATCTTGGTTTACCTGCTCGAACATGCGGGCGAGATTGTCACCCGTGAAGAATTGCAGCGGGTTCTGTGGCCTTCCGATACTTACGTGGACTTTGACCACAGTCTGAACATGGCAGTCATGAAACTACGTGACGCCCTGGGCGACTCGTACGATACGCCACTCTATATAGAAACGATCCCGAAGCGCGGTTATCGATTCATTGCTTCCGTGTTGCAGACATCAGACGTGCAGGACGGGGATTCTTCCGGGGCTTCAGTCAATGGGATTATCGCGGAGCAGCGGATGGTCCCCTTGCCGGATCAACCCGTCGAATTCACCCCGTCTACGGTCTCAGAAGCTCCACGGCAAGGTACCGCCTCCCCCGCCCCCAGGATTCATTCAAGACGTTGGGCGTGGGCTGCCCTCGGCTCAGGTATTCCCATCGCTATGCTTGCAATGGCAAGCTGGTATCTGAGTCGTCCGCTGCCCCCGCCGCAAATCACCGACATTGCCCAGATTACGCACGACAACAGCCGGAAGTGGCTTGCCGGAACCGACGGCGCACGCTTCTATTTCGGTCGGTGGGGCGACGCACCAAACACTCTTGAGGTCGCGATAACCGGGGGAGAAGCCGTTCCCGTTCCAATTGGATTGTCACCTCCGGGACCCTGGGTGTTCGATGTTTCGCCAGATGGGTCCGCTCTCCTCGTTTGTTCACCCAACAGTGTCGGTGGAGGTTTGTGGAGTGTCCAGATACCGGGAGGCTCACTGCGTCACCTTACCGACTCATACTGCGTGGCTCTGATGGCAGCATGGTCTCCCGATGGGAAGTCGGTGGTTTACCAAAAGCAGGGCGGAGGCATCTACGTCGTGCGGAGCGATGGCACCGATGCCCACAGATTGGGCAGCGTGAAAGAGACAGTTAGCGATCTGGCCTTGTCACCAGATGGCAGCATGATGCGGTTTACGTTGAACCACAGAATCTGGGAGATGTCGTCGGACGGATCAGGACTCCACGAGATTCTGCCAGGCTGGCGCACCTCGTCCTGGCTGCGCTCCGGCCATTGGACTCCCGATGGAAGATTCTTTGAATTCTCGGTATATGACCCTCCCTTGCATGATTTTCCCATCGACGCGCCGTACCAACTGTGGGCTCGCGATGAGCGTAGCAGGCTGTTTCGGCTGGCGTCCGCCGAGCCCGTTCGGTTAACTTCAGGTCCCATTCGTTGGGACAGGCCTTATCCCAGCTCGGATGGGAAGAAGATCTTCGACCGGGGCGTCATCCTTCGTGGCGAACTTCTTAGCTATGGCCTAAAATCCCATCAGATCCAGCCCTATCTCGGAGGTATCTCCGCCGAGTTTCTTTCGTTCTCCCCTGACGGACAATCTGTGGCATACGTCACCTTTCCCGAAGGCATCCTTTGGAGAGCGAACCGGGATGGAAGCAGCCCCATGCAACTGACCGGTCCTCCCCTGTATCCATTGGGGCCCCGCTGGTCGCCCGACGGCACTCATATCTTGTTCTTCGCATCAGACGCGGAGGGCCATAGCAAGGCCTACGTCGTCTCTTCCACGGGCGGCACTCCACGACCGATTCTCCCGGAAGATACGGAACCACAGAGTGATCCGGACTGGTCCCCCGACGGAAGCAAGATTGTCTTTGCCGCGGTACAAGCAGGAGACGAGGCGCTACTTAGTGTTATTCGAATACTCGACGTCGCCAGCCACAATGTCTCCACAGTTCCCGGGTCCGGCTCAATGAGGTCCCCTCGCTGGTCTCCCGATGGCCGATTCATCGCCGCCCTATATGGCGGGCAGGACGGCCTGAAGATCTTTAACGTCGAGACACAGAAATGGTCGGTACTGCGAGAGATCAGAGCGAACACTGTTTTGGCCACTGAATTTCCCACATGGTCACGGGATGGACAGTTCATTTACTTTCTGGGCTTCAAAGAGGACGGAGTACTTCGAATTCGCCCATCGGGCGGCGATGCGGAGCGGGTTGTCGATATCAAGGGATTTCGTTTCGGAGGGGCGCTTGGTTTTTGGATGGGTCTCGATCCGGAGGACGCACCGCTGCTGCTGCGCGACACCGGGACAGATGACATCTACGCGCTCAATCTGGAAACTGAATAGCAGAGTGCGCAAGCTAAATTGCATCTAAGTAGACAAACCCTGGGCTCTCAGACGTATTGCGCCTGGATAACCGTCAATCCGGACACAACTCGAAATGGAGGTACTGTCTGGGTTGTCACGGCACAAAGCCGACTGCATGTTTCGGAGTACTATTGGCTTTCTTGAACTGTTGGAGATTGCAGACAGATGAAGGTCCTGATCATCGGCAGAGGCGTGGTCGGCACAATTTACGGGTGGGCATTATCGACAGCCGGGACTGATGTCACCCACGTCGTGCGCAAAGAGGGCCTTCCTGCCACTGAAACCTTGGACCTGTTGGACCTGCGTGCGGGGTATCCAAAGCACACCCGGACTACGTATGTCCCTAAAACAGTAAGGCAAATCAGCCCCACCGAGGACTACAACCTCGTGATTGTCGCGACCAAGCACTACCAGGCGGTTCAGGCCATCCGGCAGTACCTGCCGGATGTACCTCATGCCACGATTCTCTTGTTCACCGCAAATTGGGATGGAACAGGGGAAATTGACCGAATTCTGGCAAGGTCCTCGGTGCTCTGGGGATACGCGAAAGCCACTGGCGGAGTCGACGATCAGGGAACCATCGTCGGAACCGTGGACCCCGCGGTACGCCTCGGCATGTTGGAAGGCTCGGCCCCGGACAAGTTCAAAGCTGTGGCGGAATTGTTTCAGGGCGCCGGGTTCACCTTGGACGTGAAAGCAAATATTATTCAGTGGCTCTGGGTGCACCATGCAATCAACGCAGGCGGAATCGGAATTTGTCTTTGGGCCGGTGGCATCGCCGAAGCTACGCGCAGCCTTCGGACCTTGAGGTTGGGAGTGCGGGCCATGCGGGAGGCGCTGGGTGTGGTGGCGGCGCGCGGCGTCAATCCGGAAACCTACCCCGAGGCGCGAAGTGTATTGCGAACGCCCATCTGGCTTGCGTGCCTTGCGGCCGTTTATGGCATCCGATTTACGGAAAAGGGACGGCGTCTTCTCAGGGCAAGTCATTTCGCCCACAGCGCAGAGGAGATGAAGCGCTTTTACTTTGATGTGCTCGATACTGGAGAGAGCCTCGGTGTCGTCATGCCGCATCTTTCCGCTCTTCGCAAAAGGATCGAGTCGTTTTCAGCGAACTAGAGCTGAGGAGCGCGACTCTCGGGATCAATGTGAGAAAGGGGACCGCATGAAAGAAGCATGGCAAACGGAACCGAGCCATTTGCTTGTCGAAAGTGACCTCCCGGCTGGTACCATACCAGCGATGAACAAGCTTGCGCCATTCCTCTGGTTTAATGACAACGCCGAAGAAGCCGCCGAGTTTTACCTGAGCGTCTTCCCGCACGCACGCAAGCTCGATGAGCTGCGTTCTAAGGGCGTGGGTCCCTGGCCCGTGGGTAAGATCGCCACTATCACGATCGAGCTTGAGGGCCAGGAGATGGTCTTTCTCAACGGCGGCCCCGTGTATCAGCTCAACCCCGCCTTTTCGTTCTTCGTCCGCTGCGACTCCCAGGAAGAGATCGACAGCTACTGGAGCAAGTTGATCGAAGGCGGCAAACCCATGGCCTGCGGCTGGGTCACGGACCGGTTCGGCCTATGCTGGCAGATTGTGCCCCGCAATATCGGCGAGTTGATCAGTCACCCCAAAGCGATGGAAGCGATGATGGGGATGATCAAGATGGACCTGCCCACGCTGGAGGCCGCCGCGCGCGGGAACTGAAGAGTCGTCTTCAGCCATTCCGGTCTGAACGTCGGCAGGTTTGCCTGTGAAACTGCAAAGCCCACCGATACCGCCCCGCCGAGCGGCCCATCCAATACCAGCACCAGAAAAAATCGGCCGACATCTGTTGACCACATCGAAGCCTCCGTTCCGAATTATTCGGCAACCAACATGCCCGCCGTACAGCCATGGACAATAAGAAGTGCGTCCGCATCGCACTCGTATGGCCAAACTTCTTGCTCCTGAACCGCTAGCGCACCTCACCGACAACCCGCGCATCCTGGTCCGCCGCGACGGCCCGCCCCGGCCCGAAGGCAAGTGCGTCGTCTACTGGATGCAGCGCGCCATGCGCATCCACGACAACCCGGCTCTCGACGTGGCCATCGACGCCGCCAACCTGCTCGCCCTGCCTGTCGTCGTTTTCTTTTCCGTCATACCCAACTACCCCAACGCCAACCTTCGCCACTACCACTTCATGCAGCAGGGCCTGCGCGACGTCGAGCACGATGCAGCCGAACGCGGCGTAGGTTTCATTCTTCGCCGCCATCCCGGCAACTCACTTGAAAAGTTCCTCGAAGAAGTCGGCGCCGCAATGCTCATTGGTGACGAGAACCCCTGCCGAGAACCCGAACGCTGGCGCAAGGTCCTCGCCCGCCGCCTGAAACTTCCTTGTTGGACAGTCGATGCCGACGTCGTCGTTCCGTCTGCCGCGTTCGGCCGCGATTACTTCATGCTTCAGCACATGCGCCCGCACCTCAAGGAAGCGCTTCCGAAATTCCTCGTCGCTTCACGAAATCCGAAGCCGCAGCACGCCTGGCGGAAGCCGAAATCGCTCGCCGTTGATTCGCTTGAGGGCGACATTACCGCGGGATTCAAGGATCTTGATCGCAGCGTCGGTCCAGTCGATTCCTTCACCGGCGGAACGCGCGCCGCGATAAAGCGCCTGAACGACTTCATCAATCACGGACTGAAAGACTACAGCGAACACCGCAACCATCCCGAGTTGAAGGGAACCAGCCGTCTCTCCCCATATCTCCACTTCGGCAACATTAGCCCCATCAAGATCGCCCTCGCCGTTCAGGATACGGTCCTTCAGGGCAAGGCCACAGAAGCAGCGCGCGACCGCTTCCTCGACCAGGTCATCGCGTGGCGGGAGCTCTCCGTCCTCTTCGTCAAGTACAACGAGAATTACGACAACTGGGAGTGCGCCGAGCCTTGGGCGCGCCAGACGCTCATCGAACACTCCGCCGATCCGCGCCCGTATCGCTACACCTTCGAGCAGCTCGAGCGCGCCGGGACTCACGACGACCTCTGGAACGCCGCTCAGCGCGAGATGGTCGAGGGCGGTTGGATGCACAACTACATGCGGATGTACTGGGCCAAGATGATTCTCGAGTGGGCTCCCGATCCCGCGCGTGCCTTCGAGTGGGCCGTCATCCTCAACGACCGCTACGAACTCGACGGCCGCGATCCCAACGGTTACCAGGGAATCGCCTGGGCTATTGTCGGCAAGCACGATCGCCCGTGGTTCAACCGTCCCATCTATGGACTCGTACGCCCCATGTCCGGCGCATCCACGTCGAAGAGGTTCGACGCGAAGGCGTACATCGAGCAGCACGCCGGCGGTGCGATGCTGCCCTTCCAGAACGGATAGTGCGATTCCGCAGTTACTGTGTCCAAAAGCCATTTCCGCCCCGTGACTTATTCAGCAGAAAGAATCACCTTGAACTGAGACCAAAAACGGCTGCACCAACTGCGGATCCGTTCCAGAACTCCTGTTTACTCAGAGATGTAACAGCCGTCACATCTCGCCCGCTCCCGCGACGTCCTAGAATGGGACGCAATTTTAATCCCGGACACTACATGGTCCGCGCTGCGTAATGGATTGGATTTCATCGCAGCTTCCCTCGGAGTATGGGTGTAGGAGGCGGGAATCGGGCCCTGTACGCGTGTGACGATTTCGGAAGGTAACAAAGACAATCATTGCCTGGCGCTGTCTTCGGGTTCTTTGTGCCGCGCCTTGGTTGGGCTCGCGGCGTTGGGATTCGTCAGCTTCGCCGCGATCGCGCAATCTGCCCAGCCGGTTTCCACCCCACCACGCGTTGAGCAGGCACGGCGGTTTCTGGCGCAGCGCGGCTGGCCCCAAAGCCGAGCCACAAATCTCACGCAACCACGCCCGGGCAATCAAGTCGCGACGCGATCGTCAGCATCTTCCGGCCCCTCTGCCGCAGTCTGGCAGCCACTCGGCCCTGCGGCTGTCGTATCCCCCAACTTTGGCCTTATCAGCGGCCGAGTCTCGTCCATTGCGATCGATCCCGGCGATCCAACCGGCAACCGCGTCTTCATCGGAACCACTGGCGGCGGCGTCTGGCGTTCGCAGAACGCAGGCGCGTCCGGGTCCGTCGTTTTTTCGCCCCTTACCGATGCTCCTGCGGCGTTCGACGCGGTGCGCTACGCCTCTATCAGCATCGGAGCGCTCACCGTTCAGCCCGGCGGCACCGGAGTGATCCTTGCCGGCACAGGCGATCCCAACGACGCCCTGGATTCTTACTATGGGGCAGGAGTCCTGCGCTCAGCCGATGGCGGGAATACGTGGACCGTGATGTCGCACACAACTGACCAGACCTACTCATTCCAGGGCGAAGGATTCGCAGGCTTCGCGTGGAGCACGGTGAATCCGCAGTTCGTGGTCGCCGCCGTGTCACAGGCCTATGAGGGCACCCTCGTGAACGCGCAGCTCTCCGGTGTCAGCTATGCAGGGCTCTACTACTCCACCGACGCCGGCTCTACATGGTCTCTCGCCACCATCACCGACTCGCCAGGTCAGGACGTTCAGGGACCGCAAGATATGTTTGCTTCTCCCAACGGAAACCCGGCAACCGCCGTTGTCTGGAATCCTGTACGCCAGATCTTCATCGCCGCCGTTCGCTTCCACGGCTACTATCAGTCGACCGACGGTATCCACTGGACCCGTATGGCGGCCCAGCCGGGCAGAGGGCTGACGTCGCAGATGTGTCCCACAAACCCGGGAGCGACCGGTTCGGTGGCATGCCCCATCTTCCGAGGCGCGATCGCCGTAAACCCGTTGACCGGTGATACGTTCGCCTGGACCGTCGACCTGAACAACCAGGATCAGGGCCTTTGGCAGGATCAGTGCGCAATCTCCGCAGGATCTTGCAGCAACCAAACAGTTGCGTTTCCGCAGCGGTGGAGCACGGCGGCGCTGGAATCGAATACGACCTTGGGCGCAGACACCATTGCCAACGGCGACTATGATCTTGTCCTCGCCGCGGTTCCCTCGGCGCAGGACACGCTTCTGCTCGCCGGTGCAAACGACCTATGGAAATGCAGTCTTGCTACGGGCTGCACATGGCGGAACACGACCAACGCAAACACGTGCATCAGCGCCCAGGTCGCTCCCTACCAGCACGCACTTGCATGGAACTCGTCGAATCCCCAGGAAGTGTTCATCGGCAACGACAGCGGACTCTGGCGTTCTAACGACGCAATTGGCGAATCCGGCACAGTTTGTTCGGCCAGCGATGCCTCGCACTTCCAGAACCTGAACGCTGGGCTTGGTTCACTCGCAGAAGTGGAGAGCATGTCCGAGGTCGGCAGTTCGCCATACACCCTGATGGCGGGACTCGGTGTAAACGGTACGGCGGGCGTGAAGAGTACTTCCGGCCCCACCGGGGACTGGCCGCAGATTCTCGGCGGAGAGGGCGGTCCGGTTGCCATCGATCCCACAGATCAATCGAACTGGTTCGTCAACAACGGCGCGGGAGCCTCGATTTATCGTTGCTTCGGCACCGGTGACTGCACGCCGAGTATGTTCGGCACTACGCCTGTGGTTGATGATGCCGACGTGGGCGGAGATGGCTACACGATGACGTCTCCTGCCCCGTTCATCGTTGATCCGCTCGACAGCAATCAGCTTCTTGTTGGTACGTGCCGGCTTTGGCGTGGACCCGCTGACGGGAGTACATGGGGTGGCGCAAATGCCATCAGCCCGATCCTGGATGGCATTTCCGGTGTGAGCTATTGCAATGGTGACGCGCTGATCCGAACGATTGCTGCGCTGCCGCTATCCAGTGGTGGTGAAGTAATCTACGCCGGCATCTACGGCGCATTCGATGGCGGCGCAACTCTCGCGGGTCATGTTTTGAAGGCAACCTACAATCCAGCCAGTCCTTCGATGCCTGCCTGGCAGGATCTCACGCTCAATCCAGTCGTCAACGATCAGGTTCAATTCAACTATCTTGGTCTCGACATTTCGAGCATCTTCATCGATCCCCACGATGCGACGGGCAATACGGTCTACGTAACGGTTGCGGGGGCTGAGGACTCTCTTCATGAAATCCGGACGATTTACCGGACGGCAGATGGCGGAGCACACTGGGCGGAGATCACGTCAAACCTGCCCCATTCGCCCGCAAACAGCGTGGTAATTGATCCGCAGGATGCCAACACCGCCTACATCGCAACCGATGAAGGCGTTTATTCGACCCGCCAGGTGGCGAACTGCGCGAATGGGCCGAGCAACTGTTGGTCGGTCTTTGGCACCGGGCTGCCCTATGCGCCCGTGGTGCAACTGAGTGCGGCTCCTGCTACGACCTCGCCCAATGTCCTCGTAGCCGGAACTTACGGCCGCGGAATCTGGCAGATTCCCTTGTGGACTGCAGGAGCACAGCTGACAACCGCATCGGCTCAGCCCACCTCTCTGACGTTCTCGTCCCAGACCGTCGGAACCACGAGCGGCTCACAGAACATCACTGTCTCGAATACCGGCGGGATTGCTCTGGTCGTTACGCTGGTGAATTCTACGAATAACTTCAGCGAAACGGACAACTGCACGAGCGGGGCGGTCGATGCCGGTGAGAGTTGTGTAATCCAGGTTAGTTTCACGCCGGGCCAGACGGGAAGCATCTCAGGCCAGATCACGATCAGTGCAAACATTGCAGGCGGCCAGATCGTGATTCCATTAACCGGAACTGGATCGGCTGCAGGGCTCGTGACTGCCTCGCCGGACACTCTGGATTATGGCGAGGTGCCGGTCGGGACGACCTCGCAGGCCCTGACGGTCACGATTGAAAACGCCGGCACCGCGGCAATTCCGGTGAGCGGGATTACGATAACCCCTCCGTTTGCTTTGACTGCCGACGCCTGTGGCTCCTCGATCGCCGCCAATAGCGACTGCGAGCTTTCGCTGACCTTCGCGCCGACTCAGGCGGGACCGGCAGCCCGCACACTGACGGTGACCGATGCTGCGGGTACTCAGACTGTCACGCTGACGGGCACCGGCGCAGCCGCAGCAACGGACGTGCTCTCTCCCACCACGATCAGTTTTCCAGCGACAATCGCCGGGCAGCAATCGAGCCCGCAAATCGTCACTCTGACCAACAACGGCGATTTGACCCTGACTTCGATTGGGATTACAACCAGCGCAGGATTTCAGGCGTCGAGCACGTGTGGAACATCGCTCACCGGCCATGCAAGCTGTGCCATCAGCGTAGTGTTTGCTCCTGCCGCAGCGGGAAACCTGAGCGGTAACCTCCGCGTTTCTGATGCCATCCAGACGCAGACCGTTGCGCTTTCAGGGACAGGACTGCAGGCGCCGGCGATCGGTGTGTCTCCTGCGCAACTCGCTTTCCCCGCGCAGCCGGTCGGACAGGCCGGCTCGCCGCTAACGCTTTCTGTCAGCAATACCGGCGGCGCGCCAATGAGCAATATCGGATTCCAGGTCAGCGGCCAATCCGCGACGAGTTTCTCCTGGAACGCCAGCACCTGCGGAGCCACCCTCAACAATGGAAGCAGTTGCGCGGTTCAGGTTGGTTTCACACCGGCATCGGCAGGGCAATTGTCAGCGACGCTCGTCGTATCTTCTTCCACCTCCGGAGTTACGCCGGCCCAGGTGCCACTGAGCGGAATCGGCCAGGCTGCTTCCGGAATCAGCATCAGCCCCGCGCAGATGATTTTCACGCAACCCACCGTCGGTCAGGCCAGCGCATCGCAGATCGCGACAATTACCAACACGAGCAGCGCTGCAGCCGTTGGCGTCGCGCTTTCGGTTTCCTCGCCATTCAGCCTTGTCCAGAACAGTTGTTCGTCCTCACTCGCCGCGGGTGCAAGCTGCACGACGGGCGTGGTCTTCACTCCGGCGGGAAACGGGTCCGTGACTGGCGCTCTCACAGCGAGCTCATCGTCGTTCACCAATTCGGCGAGTGCAGTTCTCACCGGCATCGGTGGTGCCGCCGGTTCGGTTCAGGTGCAGCCAGCGTCGCTTATCTTCGCGGTAACGGGCGTCGGCACGATCAGCGCTGTGGAGACGGTGACACTCACAAACAGCGGGTCAATGGCCCTCGGCGGCCTGACTCTGTCCACTTCTGCTGGTTTTCAGATCGCGTCGACTACTTGTGGCGCTTCGCTTTCGGTCGGCGCCAGTTGCACCGCACAAATAGCGTTCGCCCCGTCGAGCGCCGGCCAGCAAACCGGGAATCTCACGGTGTCGAGTTCAGCCCTCGCAACAGCCACTCAAGTGGCGCTTGCCGGGATGGGCTTCGATTTTTCGATCTCTACCCAGGGCCAGTCAAGCCAGACAGTCGCGAGCGGGCAGACAGCCGGTTTTGTGGTGGCCCTCACGCCGATGAGCGGGTCAAGTGGGACTTTCACATTTGCATGCAGCTCGCTTCCAGCCAATTCCTCCTGCGCGTTTAATCCAGCGAGCGAAACGGTTTCGGCGAATTCTTCGGGCAACATCACCGTGCAGATTGCAACCGGCCTCGCGTCTTCAACTGCGCAGAGCACCATTCCGGCGCGCGGATCGCATCTGCGCGGAACCCTGTTTCTTGCCTGCGGTGTTCTCGTACTGCCGCTGGCAATCAGGCGCAAGCGGCTTGGATCACTGTTCACGGCGATCGTATTGCTGAGCGTCATTGGAGTCACTGGCTGTGCCGGCGCAGGCGGTGGAGGAGGCGGAGCTCCGCCCACCCCCGGCAGCAAAACTCCTGGGGGAACATACTCAGTTGTCGTGACCGCGACAGCCAACGGAGTCTCGCACAAAGTCACGCTTACCATGACTGTGGATTAGCCAATGTGACGGTCGCCAAATCCGGCGCTGGGAATCGGGAGCAAACAGGAGAGCGGATATACTTGAGCTTCAAGCATGAAGCGCGATAACAGGGCCAAAATACCCGTATCGACGCCAACGCCATTGCGAGGACGCGTTTGAAGATGACCGCAAAAGTGAGTCTTGCTGACGTGGAGCGTGTGGCCGAACTGGCCCACATGGAACTGACGCCCGACGAAACCCAAAGCATGCTTCACGACTTGAACGAGATTCTCGATTACATCGCCCAGTTGAATGAGCTCAAAACCGATTCTGTGGCGCCGTTGGCCCAGGTGAGCGAACTCGAGGGTCCGGGCGAAAAGAGTTCGCTGCGGAATGATGCGGTGATGCCCTCGCTCAATCGCGCTGCCGTGATGTCGGAGGCGCCGGAGACGGACCAGGTCTTCTTCAAAGTGCCAAAGGTGATTGAGCGATAGAGACAGGATTCAAAAGAAAGGTCTGAGTGCCGGGCGAAACGACGATGACCGAGAGCTACATTGAGAAGCCAAAAACTCTTTCTGAGTTGCGTGAAGGCATTGCCTCGGGCCGCGTGAAGGCCACCGATCTTGCCAACAGCTACTACGAGCGCATTGAGAAGGTGAATGCGAAGCTGAATGTGTTTCTGAGCCTCACGAAGGAGCGCGCGCGGGAACAGGCGGAGCGGGTCGATGCTGCTGCGGCGAAGGGTGATCCCCTGGGACCTCTCGCCGGAATCCCGATTGGTATCAAGGACGTGCTTGTAATGCGCGGTGCGCCTGCAACCGCCGGCTCGAAGATTCTGAAGGGCTATCATCCGCCCTATGACGCGACAGCAGTCAACAGGCTCGAGGCCGCTGGGGCTGTGCTGCTGGGAAAACTCAACTGCGACGAGTTCGCCATGGGCTCGTCTAACGAGAATTCGGCTTACGGTCCGGTGCGCAATCCAGTTGATACCGAGCGGGTACCCGGCGGATCCAGTGGCGGATCTGCTGCAGCGGTTGCTGCAAACTTGGCTGTTGCCTCGCTGGGCACAGATACCGGCGGCTCCATCCGGCAGCCCGCCAGCTTTTGCGGCGTGGTCGGCGTGCTTCCGACATACGGCCGCGTCTCGCGCTATGGACTGATCGCTTTTGCCTCGTCGCTGGATCGCATCGGTCCCTTTGCGGGGAACGTTCGTGACGCTGCAACAATGTTGTCAGTAATAGCCGGCCACGACCCGGCCGACGCTACCAGTTCACCGGCGCCTGTTGCCGATTACGCGGCGGAAAGCGATAAAGGCGCTGAAGGGATGCGCATCGGAGTCCCCGCGGAGTATTTCGGCGAGGGGCTCGATCCCGAGGTCCGCGAGCGTATTGAAGCGGGCATCGAAGCGCTGAAGACCGCAGGTTGCAAGGTAAAGCCGGTTTCGCTCCCGCACACCAGCTACGCCATTCCGACGTACTACCTTGTCGCAACGGCAGAAGCCAGCGCCAATCTGGCGCGCTTTGATGGAGTGCGCTACGGGTATCGTTCTGCGTCTTCGGCCACGTTGTCTGATATGTACAGTCACTCGCGCGATGAGGGCTTTGGCGCCGAGGTCAAGCGTCGAATTCTGCTCGGCACCTACGCTCTTTCGGCGGGCTACTACGACGCCTACTATCTCAAGGCCCAGAAGGTGCGCCGGCTGCTGGCAGAGGAGTTTCTCCGGGCCTTCGCCGAAGTTGACGCAATTGTGACTCCGACCGCGCCGATGCCGGCGTTCAAGCTGGGCGAAAAGACCGGAGATCCGCTCGCGATGTATCTCGCCGACATCTACACGGTCACAGCCAGCCTTGCCGGGATTTGCGGCGTTAACGTTCCGTGCGGCGCGACCCAGGCCGGTTTGCCGGTAGGAATGCAGGTGCTGGCCTCGCACCTTCGCGAGGACAATGCGTTCCGGGTGGCGCGCGCGGTGGAGGCGGCACAGATTTAGCAGGAATCAGGGCTCGTCATGCAAGTTGGCAGCAAGTTTGTTGTGCTTACCGCAGTTCTTTTGACCTTGGCATGTGTTGCTGGCAGACTTGGCGCATCGCCTCGCAAAGTTCACGTAGTCGCTTTGGGCGCCGTCCGGCGCGTGCCCTACTCAAAAGTCGGCGATCCCGCCGGAGCCGCTCCTGGCGACGACGCGCTCAAGATCCGCCCGCTCGTCATCGACGGCAATATCAAGGAGTGGACGACGGGAGAAGCCCACGATGTGACCGACCGCAGTTTCGTTGTGCGCAGAGTGATGCGGCTCAATGATGAATTGCCCGGAGAACAGCCTGGGAATGCCGACAAGCACTGGGTGTGGCAGCGGGGTCCGTGGTTGCTGGTCGACCGCGTTACAGGTCACATCGCCGCCCTGAAGCTGCCGAACTACGACCCCCGCGTGAGCCAGGTGATCTGGTTCCGTGACTATGCAGCCTACTGCGGGCTTACCTCCAGCGGCAAGAGTCTGTATGCCGTGGTTGCGCAGATTGCAGCAAGGAAGCCTGTGTTGGCTCGGAAACTGGCGTCATTCGACACCAGCGCCCGCAGCGAGCCCGCCTGCGGCCTGGCCGAGTGGCAGCGTCAGCCGTTGCGGGCCACTTTCCATCCGACTGGAGGGGATTCGGTGAGTTTCGAAATTGTGCCCGGGTCTGCAGTCCTGGTCGAAGACTCTGAAGATGAGGCCGAACCGGCTCCCGGCACAAAGAACTAAGGGGAATATCCACGGCTTGCGCGCGGGCAAGGATTCGGCCAAGCTGTAATGGATGCTCGAACCTCTCGATACCCTCTTGCAGAAGGCCGAAATCGCGCATGGCCACATGTGCGCCGGCCAGATTCTTGGCGTGCGCATGGCGATCCTCGGGCTTGGCGCGCTCGGTATCGACGATCCCCTCGGAGCCGATCGCAAGCGGCTCATCACCTTCGTGGAGATTGATCGCTGCGCCACCGATGCCATCGGCATGGTTACCGGCTGCCGGCTGGGCAAGCGAACACTGAAGTTTCGCGATTGGGGCAAGATGGCCGCTACCTTCGTCGACCTGTCGTCTGGCGAAGGCGCCCGCGTTATTGCGCCTGAGAATTTGCGTGATCTGGCCCGCGAACTTCATCCTGAGATTGAAAGCAAAAGCCGCCAGCAGATGCTCGCCTATAGAGAACTTGCGGATGATCAGCTCTTTCGCGTCCAGAGCGTCCGCGTGCAGGTCGATCCAGCCGAGTTGCCGGGGTACAAAGCTGAACGGGTTCTCTGCGATCGCTGCGGCGAGGGCATCAACTTCGGTCGATACGAAGAGGTCGGTGGCAGTCGGCTCTGCCTTAGCTGCGCACGCGGGGACCTGCGCTACTGGACGCCGGTCTGAAGCCCATCCCCAGCGTCGGTGCAGAAGGAGCGCGAGAGAATTCCCGCGAGGTGGAAGGGGAATAGCCGCGGCTCAGCTCAGGATTGGATCCTCCGACCGGCCTGGGCGTGATTTCCGCGTTTCGCGCTGGGACCGCCGCCGGCCCCATGGTGTACCGGTCTCTCACACGTATTGAAATCATCGGCTGATTTTCAGAGGGGCTCTTGGGGTTCGCAAGCTGTTTGGTCAGACTCCACAAAACCCAAAGCATGAAGGCCAAGGCAAGTCCGACGGGAATCAGGAAAAGGTAGTGAAGGATTGTAAGATGCATGGTCATCTCTTCCGAGGTCGCTTCCGCCAACCGGCAATCGACTCGTACCGATCTGAAATCGCCCCGCAATCAGGAGACCCCCGGAGACGTAAAGAGGGGGAAGTAAAACGATAAGGTGTTTATAAAGACGGCTGCTCGAAGCAGACTGTCGAGATTGTCCTGGCTCGCATCCCCAGGAGCTGCTGCTACCCGGACAGGCTTCTTGACACGGCTATGGCTCCGCATTTCTTATCTTCAGTAGGCCTTCTCTTTGAAGCCGGGTAGGAGTGTGTGCCAGCTTGCTGGCCGCAATTTCTGGCGGCTTTCCAGAGGAGACTGTGTCGAACAGGAAGCAGAAGGTGAGCTGAGTCACTGGTTTTGGCCGCGACAGGGAAGTAGAGTAGGTAAACCGGTCAAATGAGTGGTTTCACGTTCCACAACCTGAGCCGGAAGCACCAGGAGGCCAGGTCTACTCCCGGAGACAAATTTTTTCGCGGGTTTCCGCCCCGGCGGATGTGCCTGCGCCCTGAGCAGCTGCAGCATTGGGCGGCCAGGACGAGCAAAGGATGAGTGTGACGACGAGTTTCGCAATGTTGGCGGCCATGCCCGCCGGGGGCGGAAGCGGCCTTACCATGCTTCCGCTTTTATTGTTGGTACCCCTGATGTATTTCGTCATGATTCGGCCGCAGCAAAAACGGCAGAAGCAATGGCAGCAGATGCTGAGCAGCATCAAGGCCGGTGACAAGATCACCACTGCCGGAGGTATCCGCGGCATCATCCTTTCCATTAAGGACGACGCCGTCATCATCCGGGTGGCGCCCGACAATCTCAAGCTTGAAGTCGCCAAGAATGCCATTGCCTCAGTCACCACGCAGGACACGTCCGGTTCCTGACGTTTGCCCAGTTTGCGATGATAATTCAGACGTGCTCTGATCAGTTCGGCGATCAGAGTTATCGATCGGTGGAACTTGTGAAGGCGACAGCGGTTTGCATTAGAGAATTGGGAAAATGAAGAAGAATCTCAAACAGAAGATCGTAATCATCACCGGGGTGCTGCTGGTATTTCTTTACGGCGCATTTTTTGGTTTCGACGTGCCCAAGGTGGGCGGTGATCAGCCTCTGCTCGGCCAACTCACGCAGCACATCCATCTTGGACTGGACCTTCAGGGCGGCGTTCACCTCATTCTGCAGGTGCAGGTGAAAGAGGCGGTCAACTCCGAAACGGACAACACCCTTGCCCGCATGGAACAGGACCTGAAGACGGCGAAGCTGAGCTTTTCTCAGGTTGTTAAGCCCGATCCGGCACATCCCGAGATCGTCCGAATCGAAGGAACCAACCCGACCCAGTCCGGCGCGGTGCGGTCGCTGCTCGACAGCAAGTACTCCAACGAGTACGACATTTCCGGAGGCGGAAGCGACGGCAGTTTTACTGTCACCATGAAGCCGAACATCGAGAAGGCGCTTGATGACAAGACGGTGCAGAACACGATCGAGGTTATCCGTGACCGAGTCGACAGCCTTGGCGTCAGCGAACCTGTAATCCAGCAATACGGCCTGGGCGATAACCAGATCCTGGTCGAACTGCCCGGCATCTCGGATATCGACCGCGTCAAGAACATCATTTCTTCCACGGCCCGCCTCGAGATTCACGCGGTCGTGGGTGGTCCCTATCCGGATGAGCAGGCGGCTTTGGCCAGCGTGGGCGGCACGCTCCCGCCGGACGAGGAATTTGTCCACGGCTCCGGATCCATGGCGACCGGTTCGGATGCGGACAGCGTTTACGTCTTGCAGCGGGTCGCGATCGTCGCCGGAACCGACTTCCGTTCCGCTGATCCGGGAACGGATTCGAACACGGGACAGAGGACGGTCCACTTCACGCTGACCAATGAGGCCGGTGACAAGTTCTGGGATTACACGAGCGCGAACGTGGGTCACAGCATGGCTGTCGTTCTCGGAGGGCGGGTGAAAGAGGTCGCGAATATCGAGAGCGCGATTCGCGACTCCGGCGAAATCCGCGGCAGCTTCTCGGCAGACGAGGTGACGATTCTGTCGAAGATGCTGCGTACGGGTGCTCTGCCGGCGTCGCTCAACTACCTTGAAGATCGCACCGTTGGAGCTTCGCTCGGCGCTGACTCCATCAAGCAGGGAATCACCGCGGCAATCGTCGGCGTTCTCCTGGTTATGGGGTTCATGCTCTTCTACTACCGGGGCTCCGGCATCAATGCCGACCTGGCTCTGTTCCTGAACCTCGTGATTCTGCTTGGATTTATGGGCTTTTCGGGGGCAACGCTCACGCTTCCGGGAATTGCCGGAGTCATTCTCACCATCGGTATGGGCGTCGACTCGAACGTGCTGATCTTTGAGCGCATTCGCGAAGAAATGCGTGCCGGAAAGGCCCCGGCCGCAGCGGTGGATCAGGGCTTTGCCCACGCGTGGACGACAATCATTGATACGCACGTGACCACCATTGTGTCGGCGGCGATCCTATTCCTGTTTGGCAGCGGGCCGGTCAAGGGGTTTGCGGTCACCCTGACGTTTGGTCTTGCGGCCAACCTGTTCACGGCGGTCTACGTTTCGAGAGTGATCTTTGATACTCACGTCAACAATCTGAAGTCCGGTGAAGCTGTCTCAATCTGAGGCGGGCAAGGGAAGCAGATTGACAGGAGCGGTCAACATTGCCGGGGCCGGCGGGCTCCGGGTTAGAGGAAGGCAGAGAACCAGTGGAATTCTTTCATAGCGTAAACGTCGATTGGTTGGGGAAGAAATGGTACTTCCTGGCCTTTTCATTGATCTTCAGCATCTCGGGCATTATCTCCATGGCGGTGCATTGGACACATCCAGTCGGCGGAGTGCACAGCCCCCTCCCACTGGGCGTCGATTTCCGCGGTGGAACCCAGGTCGAGGTCCGGTTCACTCAGCCTCCCGACATCGATCAGATCCGCCAGGCTACTGCGACGGCAAGTATTCGTGACGCCAGCATCGTCAACTACGATGTTCCCAGCAGCCATGAAGTGCTCATCAGCCTCCCTGAGCAGCACGTGGAGTCATCCCTTGATGCCGGGCGCCAGCAGATTTTTGACGCCCTGCGCGCCAAGTTCGGCGATAAGTCCTTCGATATCCGTAATGTGCAGGTGGTCGGCCCCACCGTGGGCAAGCAGTTGGAAAAGCAGGCGACGCTGGCGACCCTCTACTCTCTGATGGGCATGCTGATCTACCTCTGGTTCCGATTCCAGTTGATCTACGGCGTGGCCGCCGTTGTCGCGTGTTTTCACGATACTCTGATCACGATCGGCGCTTTTGCTTTGCTTGACTCGTTTGGATTCAAGGGGCTGGAGATCAGTCTTACCGTGATTGCGGCAATTCTGACGCTGGTTGGCTACTCGATGAACGACACCATCGTTGTCTTTGACCGCATCCGTGAGAACCTCCGTCTCAGCCGGCGTGAGTCGCTGCCTGACGTGGTAAACCGCAGTATCAACCAGACCCTGAGCCGAACTGTACTTACCTCCGGGCTGACCTTCCTGACGGTGCTGTCCTTGTTTATTTTCGGCGGTCAGGTGCTCCGGGGATTCTCGTTTGCTCTGGTCGTTGGTATCCTTATCGGTACGTACTCATCGATCGCTATCGCAGCCCCGATGCTGGTTGCCTGGCAGCAATGGCGCGCCGGGAGCAGCAGCGCGGCCGTTCTTCCTGCTGCGAAAAGGTCAAGGGTCTAAGGCGCAGGGTGCAACCCTTTTTGCAGCAACCTTTGCATGTGGCAGGTAGTTCTGATATAGGTGGAGCACACTTCTCGTGAGCGTTTTAGATCGCGGGAACATTTCGGGAACATTTAGAATTCACGCGGTGTCTAATTAGAGGTAACCGACACCCCGATTCGAGGCTGGCCATGTTTGAAGATTCCACATTTGAATCAGGCGGAAAGATCAAGAGCAAGAGCGGTCGTTGGATGATCGTGACGGGCTTCATCAATCTCGCAATCTTGGTCACGATGATTCTTATTCCGCTGATCTACCCAGAGGCGTTGCCCAAGGCGATGATGCAGACTCTACTGGTCGCGCCGCCGCCACCACCACCCCCGCCGCCGCCGCCGCCGCCGGCTGAGGTTGTGCACATCGTGCATGTTCAGTCTGAGATGATGAATAACCAGCTCACCGCGCCTACCCGCATTCCACATGACATCAAGATGGTCGCGGAAAAGGAAGCGCCTCCGAGTTCGTTTGGTGTGGCAGGCGCTGAAGGTCTGGGTGGAAGCTCAAGCGGCGTGATGGGCAGCGTGTTCGGCTCCGGAAACGCTCCCAAAGTGCAGGCAGCACCTCCGAAGAAGGTGAACATCTCCGCCGGCGTCGCAACCGGTATGTTGATTCAGAAAACGACGCCGACTTATCCGCCGATCGCCAAAGCGGCGCGGGTTTCCGGAACTGTCGTGATCCAGGCGACGATTTCCAAGACTGGAACGATTGAGAACCTGAAGGTTATCAGTGGGCCTGCCATGTTGCAGCAGTCGGCAATCGACGCGGTGAGGACCTGGCGCTACCGGCCTTACCTGCTCAACAACGAGCCCGTCGAGGTGGAGACCACGGTGAACGTGATCTTCACTCTGGGTGGATAGTTTCAATCTTCGGCTCTTTCCGGTTGAGAAAGAGCCTTGTTTTTGACCCGAATGCGAATCCCGAAAGAGCCGCATTCCAAATCGCAAGACTAGGGATTTTGGATCCCGGCAAAACATCGTCGGGCCGGCACATCAAATCCGAACACCGGTGATGGAACTTCTTCAAACGGTGCGACGTTAAGAGTGGCGGCCAGGACGAAGCTGATCTGGAGCCGGTTTTCCTGGTTTTGTATTTAGTTGATCCGCGTAAAACGGATAGTTCTAGTTCACAAACTCCTTAGGAGGAACGATTCAAGTGATTCTCGCTCAGCTCGCACATTTCGCTTCGCACACGGTCAACAGCCTGGCATTATTTCAGGAAGAACAGACGGTTAGTTTTACCCCCCTGGGGCTGTGGCAGCACATGGGATGGTTGGCCCGTTGCGTGGCCATCCTCCTGTTCATCGAGTCGATCTGGTCACTGGCCGTCATGATCGACCGCTACCTGTACTTCTCAGCCGCCCGCAAGCAGTCGCGCGAATTTGCGCCCAAGGTTGCCGGCGCGCTCAAAGACAGCAAGCTTGAAGAGGCGATCAAGATCGCCGATCGCAACAAGAAGTCGCACCTTGCCGAGGTTGTCACTGCCGGCCTGCAGGAGTTCCGCGCATCCGGCGGTGTCGCCAACGAGGCGACCATCGAGAGCTCGGGCCGCGCACTGGAGCGCGCCGAAGCTATCGTTCACGCAAAACTGAAGAGAGGCCTCAGCGTACTTGCCACCATCGGTGCAACCGCCCCGTTCGTCGGACTGTTCGGCACCGTCGTCGGTATTCTGAACGCCTTCCAACAGATCGCCACCCAGAAGACTTCCGGTATCGGCGCAGTCGCCGGCGGTATTTCTGAGGCGCTGGTGACCACCGCGTTCGGTCTGCTCGTGGCCATTCCCGCCGTCATGGCGTTCAATTACTTCACCGGCCGTGTCGAGTCGTTCGACGTCGAGATGGACAACTCCTCGAGCGAACTCATCGACTACTTCATCAAGCAGAGCAAGCGCTAAGCGATCCGGGTGCAGCCCCGAGCGAGAGACTCTCAACGGGCAGGGGAAGCAGCAACGCTCTCCTGCCCAGGGTTTCAAGCCTGGCGCAGCAACCGCTTCGAGTCAATTCCGGATGCCTTCCGGCAAACGAATTCTTCAGGCACGGAGCCCACATATGGGAGTTGCAGTTCGAAACGAAGGAGCCAAGGTAAACTCCAACATTAACGTCACCCCCATGGTCGACGTGATGCTGGTCTTGCTCATCATCTTCATGGTCATCACGCCCATGCTGCAGAACAAGGTTGCCGTCGACATGGCCAAGGTGGATAATCCCACCCCAATGCCCGACGCCGACAAGGAAGACGCCATTGTTGTGGCCATCACCCGCGACGGCGGTGTGTTCCTGGGCCAGAACAAGGTCGCCCAATCTGAGCTGGGAACTCTTGTCCGTGACAAGCTGGCCGACACGCCGGGCAAGGAGATCTTTGTTCGCGCAGATGCACGCGCGCAGTTCCGTGCGGTTGAAGACGCAATCGATGCGGTGCGCACGGCAGGCGTAGATGAAGTGGGCCTGCTCACCAACAAGCGTGAAGGTCCCGGCGGCATGTGAGGGCAGTGATCTCAGTGATCATTGGCCTCGGAACGCTATACATTAACCGATTGCAGGACACGAGGAGTTTGAAGCCATGGCAATGACAACTGGGAGCAGCGGCGGCGCGATGGGTGACATCAATGTCACCCCGATGATCGACATTCTGCTGGTGTTGTTGATCATCTTTATGGTTATCGTGCCGGTTACGCCCAAGGGCCTAGATGCCCTTGTGCCGCAGCCGCCAAAGAATCCCCAGACGCAGACGCAGCCGAACGACCGTACCATCGTCGTGCAGGTGATCTATCGCCCCGGTGCAGCCCCGGCATACAAAATCAACGAGACGGATGTTGCCAGCAAGGCCGAGCTGCTGCCGAGACTGACCGAGATCTATGCGAACCGCGCCGAGCGCGTCATGTTCGTCAGGGGTGACGACGACTTGAACTTCGCCTACATCGCTGAAGTGATCGACATCGCCAAGGCGGCGAACGTCGACCACATCGGTCTGATGACGCCGAGGATCATGGCCGGTCAATAGCAGCGTGCTTTGACTCAGACTCTCCCCGCACTGGAAGAAAGGGGAACACTGCGATGACCGTGACGACCGGCAACAGCATGGGCTTGGCCTCAGACATGAATGTCACGCCAATGATCGACATCCTGCTCGTTCTGTTGATCGTCTTTATGATCATCGTTCCCGCGATTCCCAGGGGAGAGGCTGCACTGGTCTCGCATCTTTCACGCGAGGGCGGCGCAGCAGACCCCGTCGTGCTGGAAGTGAGCCAGGGCGCTGGGAGCGCCGTTAATCTTCGGATCAATCAGCAGCCGGTCGCGCAGGGGGAGCTACAGTCGCGACTTTCTGCCATCTATGCCAACCGCGCGCAGCGCGTCTTGTTCGTCAAGGGCGACGGCCGGTTAAACTTCACACAGATTGCTGACGTGATCGACATAGGGCACGCCGCTGGAATCGATCGCATTGGGCTGATAACACCCGGGGTAGTGGCTGGACAGTAGAAACTGGCAGTCAGAGAATACAGTCCGCTTCGGGGTAACAGGAGTACAATTTGGCAATCCCGGATTCGGACTCTCCCGCCTGCTTCCGGGTGCATGATTTTCAAGGTGCGCGTTCGCTACGCACGACCTGAAGGAGAAGAATAAGAACATGAATGGACCCGCACGAATTACGGCGCTCACGGTTGCTTTGGCCGGCATGGTGCTTTCCATGGGCGGGTGCAACCGCCTGCAAGCCCGTGATCAGTTGAACAAGGGAGTGGAATCGTACAAAGCCGCCCGCTACGAAGAGGCGATCGGGCACTTCCAGAAAGCTACGGAGCTTGACCCCAGCCTGCCCATGGCAAAGAGTTATCTGGCCACCGCGCTTGCGCAGAACGTTGTTCCCGGGCTCACGACTCCTGACAATCTGAAGAACGCACAGCAGGCGATCAGCATTTTCCAGGACGTTCTGACCAAGGAACCAAACGACGTTAACAGCCTTAAGCAGATTGCGGCAATCTACTTCAGCATAAAGAAATTCGACGAAGCGAAGGAGTACCAGAAAAAGGTCCTGGCCGTCGATCCGAAGGATCCCGAGGCTGCATACACAGTCGGCGTGATCGACTGGACACTGGCTCACGAGAATACACTGAAAGCGCTGGCGTCCGCCGGACTAAATGACGACGGCGAAGGCAACATCAAGGCGCCCAAGAAGGTGCTGCAGGAGATCAAAGAAGAGAACGCTTCTTTGACCGACGAAGGACTCCAGTATCTGAATCAGGCGCTGGCGAACCGGGCCAACTATGACGACGCAATGTCATACTTGAACCTGACTTACCGCCGCAAAGCCGATGTGGATTACAACGATCCCGCCGCGGTGAAGGCAGATGTCGCAGCCGCCAAGGATTGGAGTTCTAAGGCGATGGGTACCCGCAAGGCCAACGAAGAAAAGAAGAACAAGGGACCGGGCGGAATCACCATGGATTCAAGCGGAAATCTGAAGTAGTTCTAAACTCAAGCCAGGAACCAGAACGGCCTCTGCAACATGCGGAGGCCGTTTCATTTGGTGCGTGAGGAGTTTGGTCCCAACCCGGCTAAGTCAAAGAGAAATCGCAGGGCGCACCGACCGCAATTCAGCTACTCGGGTGGCGCTGTGTCCCCTCTGTAACGCCAATAATCCGGTCGCATAGGGATTTTAGGCTGCTTTGCCTCACTGCCTGTTAAGCCCGGGCTGCCCCTTCGTAGAGCTATACTTATCCGCCTTCGCGAAAAGCGGACCTATTTTGCGCCTTGCTTCAGAATCTGTTCAGCAAAGTAGTTCCGGACTTTGGCATCGTCGCGCAACATTTCGTAATAGGCGAGTTTAAGAAGCTGTGCACGGCTCTCACGCAGGCCCTGCCGGATGTTCTGCTGCACGCTCGGATTATTCAGTTCGCGCTGGCCTGCCGGTTCGCGCCCCAGCACCTTGTAAATCGCGTATCCGATGGCCCGTTGGGTGGGTCCCGCTCCGCCGTAAATCGGCAGCACGTCTGTAACCTGCCCGATCTTCAGCTTGCTGATTGAAGCGAACGCAGCGGGATCGCGTTGCTGTAATCCCGACTCTGCAATGAACCCCATATCGCCGCCCATTGAATTCGTGTTCGGATCTTCTGAGAAGTTCATGGCCAGCGAGCTGAAGTCTTCTCCGGTCGTCAGGCGATTGCGGACTGTCTGGATTTTCTTGCGAGCGTCCGAGTCGCTGGTGGCCTTGTTGTTCTGCAGATTGCCGGGCTGTTGCCCAGGCCCGGCAGTGACCACGATCCAGGCCAGGTGGTACTGTGGCTCAATCACATTGAATTCAGATTTGTGCGCGGCGTAGTAGTTGCTGATATCCCCGTCGGTAATGTTGATCTTCGACTCGATTTCCTTATTGATCAGCTTGTCAGATGTCAGTTGGCGCCGAATCTGCTGTTTCAAATCATCCAGCGTCATGTTCTGCTGCTTCAGGTTCTTGTCGAACTCTTCCTGCGTATATGGCGCTTTCAACTCGATCAGTTTGGCGTTTACATCTTCGTCGGAGGCTGCAAGGTTCAACTTTGCGGCCCGCTGATCAAGGATCTCCTCGTCAATCAACTGGCGCAGCAGATTCAGGCGAACAATGTCGGCCTGCTCGGGATTCGGTTCCTGCGGAGCCTCTCCCTGCCTGGCTTTGTAGAAGTGATATGCCTTGTCCAGGTCCGAGCGCAGAATGTCCTTGCCGTTCACAGTCGCCATCACATCGGGCGAAGGAGCGTGCTTGCATGCGACCAGAGCTACCAGCAAAACCGTGCTTGAAACAATCAGGCCAAACGGCGTAAGGCGCTTGAAAAAGAAAGCTTGGGCTTGCAACCTGTATCTCCTCGTGAGCCTGCTGTGGCCCCGGTATTACAGAATAAATCCCAACACAGGGCTAAATCAGGGAAAGCTCACTTGTGCGGGTTACCGCATCGCGCTTCAGCTCGCCGGCAAACAGAACAGCGATGCGGCACCGTTCTTGTTATTTGCCCTTGCCGGCCGGTTGCGCAGGCGGTTCGGTCGGTGGCGGAGGCTCGATGCCGGCCGCACGCAAGGCTCGGTCGATCACGAGCCAGACCTGCTCCTCGGGAACCGCGCCGTTGATTCTCTCGCCCTCAACGAACAAAGCAGGCGTACCGTCTATTCCCAATGCTTCTGCTTCCTTCGCCGACGCTCGCACCTGTGTTTCGTCCTGCTTTGCAAGGCAGGCGTCCAGTTTGGCGCCATCGAGTTTCGCCAGTGTGGCCTCTTCGCGGGCGATTCGATCCAGCGTCGAAAAACTCCTGGTCAGGTTCCGGTCCTGACCGGTCACTTCCTGTCCGTGTGCATGGACGTAGTCTACGAATTTCCAATAAGTATCTCCGCTCTGTGCCGCCAGACAATTCGCATCCACCGACGCATGCATCGCCCAGGGGTGCAGATCGGTAAGGGGGTCGTCCTTGTAGATAAACCGGACCTTGTTCTTGTACCGCTCGAAAGTGTCAGGAAACAGGGATGTGTGCATCCGGGCGCAATATGGGCATTCCAGGTCATCGAAGTTGATAACCGTAACCTTCGCGTCCGGATTTCCCCGGATTGGCCGTCCAGCAACGTCAATATTGAATACCGGGTCTTTTGCCAGATCAAACGTTTCCAGCCGCGCCAGTTTCTTGCTGTCCGTGGAGATCAGGAAGTCGATGACTTTCTTCGTTGAACCGTGCGAAAGTGTGATTGGCAAAGTATCGTAGCCCGCAATCTGGCTTGCCGTCCGCTGGCCCAGCGTTACAGACACCTCGGGTGGAATGCTGAATTGAGAGCGAACCATGACTTCAATGCGCCGGTTAAGTGCCGCGTCCTGAGTCCCCGGATTGTTTGACTGGGCTTTGCAACCTATGGCCAGGCTCAAGGCAAGCAGGCCGGCCAGAAAGCTTATGCGAGACAAATGATTCTCCTCTTATGCAAGGATATCCCAGCCAACCACTTGCAAAACTCGGAATAGACCAATGCAATGTTACTGGTTGGTGGACGAGAGAATCCGTGAAAAGCAAGCAAAATGAGGCGCCCGGGGCAGGAACAAGGAGCTATCCGTTCCCTCGATGCGATCAACTAGTAGGCTGGGGGTAGCGTCGGGTCGTGAAAAGTCGTGTTCGACCGCCGGATATCGCCGACAGAGCCGAAGTTAGCCAAGGTAAAGCTATACAGGTATTGGGTTTCGTCGCGGACGGAGCCGAGCGAAAAACGTCGGTAACCCACACTGAGCCCGCAGCAATTCCAGTTGTAAACGGCCTGAACACCTGCATATTGAGTTGTGCGGTTCACGAAATCGTACCCGCCATTCGCCGCAAGGTTGAATCCAGCAGAATTCGGCTTGCCGATCTCGAGGAAAGGCTGCAATTGCTGGGTCTGAATGAGGGAAGCGGTGCTCCCTTTCTCATCCACCGCGTTCAGCAGAGAGTGACCGAGTCCAATGGTGGCCCGGCCGCGACTGTAACCGGCGAACACGTTATCCGCGTCGAGACGCCCGGCTTTTGGGTCGTAGTCCAGGTCCCACTCGATGCGCAGGTTCCCGATGGCCTCGAAGCGCATGCGTGACACCAGCGGCGACAGGTTCCGCGGGTCGGTGAGAAATGCGATTCCGGTCAGATCGAGCGTTGTGTCGAATACGTTTCTGCGGCCCGGGATGATCGCTCCTCCGAAGTCCGAGTCGAAGAAATACTTCTGGCTAATCAACCAACTGGCCCATTCGCGAGGCTGCGCCGGGCACGCCGATCCAGCCTGGCCCTCCGCGGTCGCACAGGGCTCGCTATTGGTCGATCGCGTGTAAAACCGCTGCGTGATTGCGAAGCCCACCTCATTGGTGTTTGTGGCGATATCGGTCGGGTCGATCAAGGGGATCTCGCGAGCCATTTTGCCAATTCCGCCCACAAATCGGTACATAAACTCCGGTTCGATCACGTGGCGCAATTCGCGATGGCCAATGATGAAGTCGTGCTCCAGCGCCGGGGGCCTTACATCCACCGATGCCTCGAAATCGCCGCGGCTCCTGGAATCATGACTGACCGTGGGAGTGCCGCCATTGGCGCCGGTAAGGTCCGGGGTTTGGCTGGTCGTGTAGACCGTTTCGCGCAGGGCGATTTCGGGGATGAGGCTCCAGCCGCCGCCCACGATCGGCAGCGAGAGATGCGGATACAGATCAAACCGGCCCATGTTCCGAACGTGGAAGCCGTATTCGGAGCGTCCCAGATAGCTGAGGGACGAACCCATCCTCCAGTAGAACGGGGATGTGTGCAGCGGTTCATCCAACACGTCAAATCGCAAGCTGGGCAGGTGCAGGATGCGTACTTCATCGCCTTCGGTTGAGCTGGCGAAGTTCTGCAACCGCTCGAGATATGCGGAAGGCACGAGCCCGTTGTGCACGCGGGTAAGCGACATCGTGCTGTGAACCTCGGAATTGACTGCCTGCACGTAGTTGTCGGCGAACACGAGCTTGTAGACGTAGCTGGAGAGATACTCTGTGTTTGCCGTGGCGTACATGTGTGGTGCCAGGTCGTATCGGCCGATTGCAACAATATCGGTGCCGCCCTGGTTCACGAGTTGGGTCGACGGTGGAATCCGGAGGCCGCGATCGATCAATGCATTCCACCGCACGTTGAAATGGTCGAGCCCGGGCCCTTTGAACCGGAAATCTCCGTTTGGAGCATATCCGCGCTTGCTGTAGTACTCCGCACCCACCACCATATCCATACTGCGATTGAGCACAATGTAATACTGGTCGCCAAATGTGAATCCGCGGATAGAGGAATTACTCACAATGGGAATCAGCAGGCCGCTCTCGCGCCCGGTCTCATCAACAGGGTGGCGCAGGTAAGGCAGATAAAAGATGGGTGTGCCGAGGAACTTGAACAATGTGTTTTTCGCGGTGGCCTGATTGTCCGAAACCCGGATGGACTTGGCAATCAGTTGCCAATCTGGCCTGGGCAGCCGGCAATTCGTCATTGTGCCGTCCACGATCCTGTAGCTGCCCTCTCCGGTCTGGAGAAGAACCCGGCCCGAGAACAGGAACGGATTTGCGGTGGAGTAGACGACGCTGCGTCCCGTCCGCCTCAGTCCAAGAGACCCATTTACGTCGTAAAACCGCGCCGTATGCATATCCAGGCGCATGTCTCCATGCGAAGCTGTGATGTACGCATCGCTGGGACCTCCCGTGACCAGCAGATTCCCTTCAGCCTCCAGTTCTGACGTGGAACGGTGGTAAACGATCTTGTCGGCACGGATGATGTAGTCGCGGTAGTAGATGGCAACTCCGCCTGTCAGGGTAGCGGTGTCTCCCGCCCAAGTTTGTACACGGGCTTCCCAGCGCAAGGGTATGCCTGAGGCTGGCGCCGGCTCCGGTTTCGCGATGGGAATGGCCTCCAGGCCCGGTTCGTCAGGAAGCTGCGACGTGGAGGGGGCCTGACCAGCGCTGCCAGCCGCCGCGGCACCCTGCGGAGGGGGTAACGCATTGGTTAACATCTGCCCGGCAAGTTGCAGGTGACAGAGGGTCATCACCGTGATAAATACGAAACTACGAGGATGCATCCGAGGACCAAAGCTAGCATAGCAAATGTGCTTATGCGTCCATTGACGCGGAAGCACGGTCGCGCCGCAAGCCCGTGCCTTCTTTATCACTCGTAAACTGCCCGGGAAGATATTGCCGGACACGTAACAGTTAATATCGTACCGGCCTGAACAGAAGGATTGAGACAGGGCAGCAGCCGGCAAATTGCGGAATTGAAGGCGAAAGCCTTGCAGTAGAAAATGAAGGGAATCAGAGTTGAGTACATCGTTGAGCCATTCCGGACTGCAGCCCGCATGGAAAGAGGAAGTCAATCGCCGGATCGAAGCTCATAAGAATCGCAGAGGTATTTCAGTCGTCGATCAGGACGCCCCCGTAGAGCATCAGGCCGCAGCCAGCAATCGCGCCGCAGCCGCGGCAGCCCGGGTGGCAGCACGCTACGCCAAGGCCCCCAGCTTTAGCGAATTGCAGGCAGCCGAAGCGCGCGCCGCCGTACGGGCTGCAGAAGCCGCCACGCGTGCCGCGCTCGAAGCCCAGGCCGCCGCGCAGGCGGTGCTCGATCACATTGAGACGAACTCTGGCGCAGCCCAGATTGTCGCTCGCGATTGCGGCGCTCATCTCCACCAGTCTGCGACGTCTGAGCGGCAGGTTCTGAGTTCCCCGGCCAAGACTCAGACAGCCGTATCGGCCACCAGGGGCGTGGAGATTCGCTGGGAACCCGATATGCCCGTGCGCACTGTACAACTGGAGATGCGCGCCGAAACCGGAGATCCGTGGGATGCGCAGGTCGACCCGGAAGAGGCGCTCGGGATCGGAGCTATCTACGATCCTGTTGAGGCCGCGCAGCCGATTCCGGCCAATCTCATTCAATTTCCCCGCGAGATCGTTGCGCCGCGCCGCATGCGTCCGCGGATCACGGAAGCATCTCCTGCTCCCACTGACGCGCAGCAGCTCAGCATCTTCGAGGTGGACCCGAATTCCGTCTCCACCGAACCGATGGCCGGCACGGCTGCGACCGGCTCAGAACCCACCTGGATTGGCTCCAGTTGGCAAGAGATCAAACTGGATGAGCAGCCGCAGCCGCTGCCGGATTACTACGCTATACCGCCCGCCGATGCACCCAGGCTGTACCAGGCGCCATTCGGCCGTCGCATGATGGCGACAATGGTGGATTCTGCGTTGATCGTTGGTCTGGTCTGCGGCCTCGCGTTCCTCGTCACGTCGAAGTTCGATCATCTGCCCGGAAAGCGTGTATCCGAAATTTGCGGAGCGGTCGCGGTGCTTGGATTTGCCGCGCTATACGAGTGGTTCTTCCTCACCTTCGCAAAGGTCACTCCGGGGATGCGCTACGCCCAGCTTTCGCTCTGCACCTTCGACGAGGAGACTCCCACGTCCGCGCAAATCAAGGGGCGTCTGAAGGCGATGCTCATCTCGGTTTTGCCGGTGGGCCTTGGCGTCCTCTGGTCCATCTTTGACGAAGACCAGATGAGCTGGCACGATCGCCTCTCGAAGACCTACCTGCGCCTGAGCTAGCACTTCGTTGCGCTTGGAATCCAGACTCTGAATCTGCGGATTCACGACAAGTGATTAGGCGATTTAGCTGTGAAGAGAGAAATGCTCCACTTCCCGCTCTACCACAAATGTTGGCTCAGAGGTAATTGCCTAATAGGCGACCAACACGACCGGAATGCCCTGAGTTCATTCCTGCCATGGCTCAAGGACGACGTAGTGATCGGCATGGTTGATGAACACTCGCCGGAAGAGGTCCATCGACAAGAGTCCATCGAACTTCGTCCTTCTGGAATCCTTCGGCGGGAGTGCAAGCGTCATGAAGGTTACGCCCGGGAGTCTGACTGAGCCGATCTTCACGTCCTGCGGCGGCAAGGCCGAGAAGACTTTCTCTTCTCCATCCGCGCCGCATCCGACCGCAGACCCACCACCCCCGAACGACCTTGGCGCCATGTGTCCAGAGGTGTTGTAAAGAAGGGATGCGTTTGTGCCGGAGTCGAGCTTCAGACGAACAGGCGGGGTCCCATCGGAAAGGCGCGCGGAGACGATAAGCAACCCGGGCAACGGATTGCCGTCCGTCGCCTGAGCCGCTGTCACCAACGCGGTATGCATTCCTTTCATGTCTGTGCGCATGGCGCCCGAGTCGTCGAGGCAGAGCAGTTTGTGCGCATTGTCAATCAGCAGGTCGAAATGCCGAAAGAAATCCTCGCCGAGGATACCGCGAATGTGGGTATCGACGGAACGAAGATTCATGAGGCCGTATACAAGCACCTCCTGGTTGACTATGGCATGAAAACCGGTTTCGAGCGAGTCGATCTGGGCGAAGGAAGCGCTTTCATGGAAGCCGGCGCCGGAAACCATGATCGCGCCGCGTGTAGTCAGATGAAGTTCCGCGGCCAGGGAAGGACCGACGACCGTTTTTTCACTGCCCGTGTCGAGGAGAAAGTCGTAGGGACCTGCATGGTTGATGGTCACGGGCAGGACAATCTGGTAGCGGTTTACGTGGCGGAAGGGGACGCTGGCGACATTTCCGGGGCAATGGGTCTCTGCCGAAAGCGCGGGGATGATTGCCGCAAGAAGGAAGGAAGAGAACCAACTTGAGTTTGACATTGCGAGTGCTCCTCAGCCGGGTAGGCTGAGGTCACTCTGGGCGTGTGCCTCTACTAGGTCTTGATGGACTGGTTATCAATTTCTCGGCACGGATCAAGAAACTATTTGGGGCGTATTATGGATTGATCATGCGGAATAAGTCTTTTATTTTCCGCTTCGACGATGTAGAGGTCCGCGAGCGGGAGTTCGCCCTCATCAAGGCAGGCAAGGTGCTGACGGTAGAGCCGAAGGCGTTTCGCACCCTTCTGTTCCTGCTGCATAACCCGCAGAAACTGATCTCGAAAGAGGAGCTGCTGGATTCCGTTTGGGGCGATGTCGCCGTCACAGAGCATTCCCTGACGCGCTGCATCTGGCTGCTACGCCAGCTTCTGGAAGACGACGTCAACGAGCCACGCTACATCGCCACCGTGGCTCGGGTTGGATACCGGTTCGTTTGTCCGGTGGAGGTGTCTGGAGACCCGAACGGTGAGCTGGTGAACTCCAACGGCGACTCAGTGGTGCCTCCGATCACCGGACCAACCCACCCACAGCAGGCAGCTCCCGCACCAGCCGGACCACCGTCTCAGACGGATGCCGAGCCCGCGGGCGAGATAACTGCCGCAAATGCGCCCGAAGGAAGAAAGCGGGCACTCCGGCAGAGGTGGGTCCTTGCCATCGCTGTTTTGGTCGTGGGCGGGGCCTCGGTGATCTGGCTCTGGTCACGGCATCAAACTAAGCCACTGACCGACAAGGACACCATTGTTCTTGCTGATTTCGATAACAGGACGGGCGATGTAGTATTCGACGATGCCTTGAAGCAGGGGCTCTCGGTGCAACTTGAGCAATCCCCCTTTCTCGCTCTGGTGTCCGAGCGCAGGGTAAATGAGACCTTGAAGCTGATGGGGAGTCCCGCCGGAGACCGGTTGACGCCGGAGGTCACACAAGAGGTCTGCCAGCGCACGGGCAGCAAGGCCATGCTGACGGGCTCGATTGCGGGGCTGGGCAACCAATACGTGATTGGACTGAAAGCAGTGAACTGTAACACTGGAGATGTGCTGGCGGAAGCGCAGGAGCAGGCGGCGGGCAAGGAAGCGGTGCTCAAGGCGCTGGACAACGCGGCGGTCAGTTTGCGGAACAAGCTGGGTGAGTCTCTCAGCTCGGTGCAAAAGTACGACACACCTGTGGCAGAGGCGACAACCACATCGCTTGAGGCACTGAAAGCGTACAGCCTGGGGCAAAAGACGCGGGATGCGAAAGGGGACACCGCCTCTCTGCCGTTCTTCAAGCGGGCGGTGGAACTCGACCCGAATTTCGCCATGGCCCACGCCTGGTTGGCGGCTCTCTATTACGACCTCAACGAAATCGCCGGGGCGGCCGAAAACGGACGCAAGGCCTACGGGCTGCGTGAGAAGGTGAGCGAGCGGGAACGGTTCTACATCGATGCAATTTACTACATTGCCGTAACGCAAGAGCTGGAGAAGGGGGCGCAGACCGACGAACTGTGGCAACAGACCTACCCAAGAGACGGCTGGCCTCACATGCAACTTGGATTCGTTTCAGGCACGCTTGGAAACTTGGGAAAGGCATTGGAGGAGAGTCGCGAGGCGCTGCGCCTCGATCCAGACGATTGGCTCAACTACTCAAATCTCGGAAACTCGTTCGCGAGCCTCAACCGGCTGGATGAGGCAGAGGCGGTGTACAAACAGGGGGAGGAGCGCAAGCTGGGGGGCGAAGCCCAGCTCGGGAACCGCTACCAGTTAGCGTTTCTGAAGGGCGATGAGACGCAGATGGCGCAGTTGCTCTCAGCCGCCATGGGCAAGCCGGACATTGAAGAGACGTTGCTGGCGAACCAAGCGGACACGGAAGGTTGGTACGGCAAGCTGAAGGACGCGCACGAGCTGACGCGGCGGGCGGTGGATTCCGCCCAGCACAACGATGCCAAAGAGAGGGCAGCGGGCTATCAGGCAGAGGAAGCAATGCGCGAGGTGGAATCGGGAAATCGCGAGCAAGCGCGTGCCGAGGCCAATGCGGCAGTGAAGCTGGCCCCGAACCGCGACGTGCGGGCCGTGGCGGCACTGGCCTTGGCACGGGCAGGCGATACAGCAGGGGCGGAGAAACTGGCTGCCGAACTCGACAAGACCTTCCCGCTGAGCACGCTGGTCCAGAGGTATTGGCTGCCCACAATCCGGGCGGCCGTCGCATTGGAGCGCAAAAACCCGAACCGGGCAGTCGAACTACTGCAGCAAGCAAACACAATCGAACTAAGCTCACCAACACAAATGACGATATTCCTGTGCCCGGTTTATGTTCGTGGGGAAGCCTATCTCCTGCTCCACGACGGCAAGGCAGCGGCAGCGGAATTTCAGAAATTCATCGACCACCGGGGGCTGGTGGTGAACTTCCCGTGGGGTGCGCTGTCCCGTCTGGGCCTGGCACGTGCTTACGCTCTACAGGGCGACACCGCCAAGGCCAAGGCAGCGTATCAGGATTTCCTAACAATCTGGAAAGACGCCGACCCTGAAATCCCCATCCTGAAGCAAGCCAAGGCGGAGTACGCGAAACTGCATTAGCTCCCCTTGGCAGGAATTCGCCATTTCCCTGCTCCCAAATTGAACTGCAGCGGCCTGAGTCCTGACAAGACATGCGACCGGGACTTCCCAATCAGGTGTCAATGCCCGCCAACGTGGGAGCTGCAGCTAAACCCAGCCAATCCAACGCGATACCATTCTTCCGTATTTGCAGGTAATTACCCCCATTCGGCGCACAATGGAATTGCAGTCAAATCTCCGTCCGTATTTCTAAAGGCGATCGATTCGTGCTGGCCGATTCACTGTTCACTGTCCGCTGATCACTGTCTGTAAGTCCTTTCCTGAGAGGACTCTGCGGGTAAGTCCAATGATAAGAGGAATTTGACGGCATACCCTCTCTGTAACCCAACTTAAAATGAGGAATTTACAGCCAGAGTCCGGGGTGGGGGAGGGGGTATGTCGGCCGGGTACAAAGTTGTCCGGTAAATAGTGGACCCGTCGGATCAGCTTGCCAGAGCTCGAATCGCGCTGACGCCTGCACCCAGCAGGGCGGTTGCGTCGTCGTTGGGCAGGATTTCGAGCGAATAACCCAGAAGCGGGCTCATCTTCACCATGGTTTCAAGATGGCGCCGCAGCAACGGCAGGTCGAGGAATCCGACATTGTGCCCGGTGAAATAGAAACGTCCGGGGCCGGCCAGATGAATGAACGAAGCCGTAGCGGCAGCAAGAGCACTGTGCCACAGGTCCACAAATTCACGGCAGCGTGCGTCGCCTTTCTTTGCCTGCGCGAAGACCTCCTCGGGTTCCAGATCGAGGAACCGCATGCGCATGGCGCGATAACCCATGATCCCTTCGAGGTGTCCAACACCGCCGCACCCGCAGAAGCGCTCTTTCGGGTCCAGTGTGACCGTGATGTGTCCACCCTCCCAAACGCCCTCAACGTATGGCCAGCGCCCATAGCCGATGCCATTGCCGATCGTCCACACACGTGTAAGTTTGTTCAACTGCCCGCGGGTCGCCGCTACGCCCGCCGCAATCGCATCCGCGTCGTTGGCGATATGCACCGGCGCATGCACGCCCTTGGCTCCGAGGACGCGCGTGAGTTCGTCGGCCAGCCGCATGCCCTTGATCTGCGTCAGGTTTGGCGAGTCCTCTACTATCCCATGACGAATGATGCCCGGAACCGCTACGCCGATAGCATCAACACTGCCCCTGTCAGCCACCGAAACGATTTCGTTGGCCAGGATGTCGACCAATTCGCCGCCGGGAAGTGTGATGAGCGCGTCCACCTCTTCGGTGTTCTGTGGATACCGAACCGTTTCTCCTTCAAGCCGCATGTCCTCAAGCCTGCCGGCGACGATATGTTCGGTCACTACAACGCCAATTGCGGTAGTCATTTCGCCCTCCATCGGGGAAAAGCTTGCGCGGCTGGAGATCTTCCGGATGCAAACGCTGCATCTGCGCGCCTGAAGTCTCGAATACATCCATCATCATTCCACCTGGTAGCGATGCAGGCGGCCGAGCCCGTTAAATGCCGCGGCTTTATAGCACTCGGCAAGCGTCGGGTAGTTAAAGACTGTATCAATGAAGTAGTCGACCGTGCCGCCAAGAATCATCACGGCCTGCCCGATGTGTACCAGTTCACTGGCGCCTTCGCCGATGATGTGAACTCCCAGTATCTTTCGTGTGTCCCGGTGGAAAATCAGCTTCAGTCGCCCGGTGGTGTCTCCGCGAATCTGGCCGCGCGCGGTTTCGCGATAGAACGCCATACCGACCTCGTAGGGCACATCTTCGTCGGTTAACTGTTCCTCGGTCTTGCCGATAAAACTGATTTCGGGAATGGTGTAAATGCCGTACGGATAAAAGCTCGGATTCGAAGTTGTAGCATGATCGTTGAATGCTCGCGCGGCCGCGATGCGTCCCTGCTCCATCGAAACGGAAGCCAGGGAAGGGAATCCCACAACATCGCCCACGGCAAAGATATGCTCCACCTTCGTCTGATAATGCTCGTCCACGGGGATACGTCCGCGGTTGTCGGCTTCGATTCCAGCGGCGGAAAGATTCAGATCGTCGATGGCGCCCTGACGCCCGACGGCATAAAGCAATGCATCGCCTGAAACGCGTTTCTTGCTTTCGAGATTTGCGACAACCGTGCCGTCGCTCAACTCCTCCACACTCTCCACTTCTTCACCCAGCCGCATCGTCACGCGGCTGTCGCGCAGATGATAGCTGAGCGACTCCACGATCTCCTGGTCGGCGAATTCGAGGAGCTTGCCTCGCTTTTCGATCAGCGTCACGCGCACTCCCAACGTAGAAAACATGCACGTGTACTCAACCCCGATCACGCCCCCTCCGACCACGATCAGCGATTTAGGAAGCGAGGGCAGATCCAGCACCTGGTCGCTGTTGATGATGGTCCGCCCGTTAATCGGAACTTTCGGGGATGAGGCCGGCTTGGTCCCTACTGCAATGATGATGCGATCGGCTTCAATGGTTGTTTCGCCCGTTGGGCCTTCTACTCTGACCTGGTGCGGATCGACAAAATGAGCAATCCCGTGCACGATATCGATGCCATTTCGGGAGAGCTGCGCCTCGGTCACATCCACTTCAGTCTTGATCACCGCCTGGACGCGGAAGGCGAGATCGGGCATTGTGATCTTCTCCTTCACCCTGTAATTCATCCCGTATACCGAGCGATAGTTGTATCCGGACAGGTGAAGTACGGCCTCGCGCATTGTCTTCGAGGGAATCGTGCCCGTGTTGACGCAGACGCCGCCTACCACCGATCGCGACTCCACCACGGCGACGTGTTTCTTCATCTTCGAGGCGGCCACGGCGGCGCGCTGTCCCGAAGGCCCGGAACCGATGACGACTAGGTCGTATTTGGCGGCACTCATGCGCGTGTCTCCAGGTTCAAAAGGGTCGAAGCGTGTAAAGCAACTCGGGGGAATGGCTCTAGTGGGAAAGCCACTTTGAATGAGATTGTCTCAATTCGCGGCGGGTTTCATCAATGGGCCATTCGATTTGTCCGGCAACATTATTGAGCCTGTAAAACTCCGGTGACTCGTCTACGAGGCGAGAACAAAAAGAGGCCTCCGCGACGGTGCTCGCCGGGGCCGGAAGAGGTGCTTCAGACGAGGTTCAGGCGTGAGCCTGATGCGGACTGTTCATGAACGCAGATTGCCGTCTGTGGTCTTGCGACTGCAGGGAACCCTTGGATTCCTCGAAATGGAACTGGCGGATCATGCCGTCGAGTTCGCTGGCCAGCGAGGCGAGATTCTTGAGCGCCTCGACGGACTCTTGTGATGCTTGCGCGGTCTCTGTGGCAAGCTGTGAGATCTGGGCAGCGGACTCTGAGATTTCGCTGGATGCGGATGTCTGCTGAGTCGCGGAGGTGGCAATGAGGTGGATTTGATGTTCCACCTGTTTTGAAGCTTCGATCGTGGCTTCGAGGCTTTTGCGCGCGCGTTCCGTCTCGGTCATGCCGTTTTCGACTGCCGTGCGGCTCCCTTGCATCACTTCGAGGGTCATGCGCGTTTCGTACTGGATCCTTGTGATAGTTGTGGAAATCTCTTCGGTTGCGGCCTTTGTGCGCTCGGCAAGCCGTCGAACTTCACCGGCAACCACGGCGAATCCGCGCCCATGTTCGCCAGCCCGTGCCGCCTCGATGGCAGCATTCAGCGCCAGCAGGTTCGTCTGCTCGCTGATTTCTTGAATTACGCTGACCACTTTGCCGATCTCTTCCGAGCGTTGTGCGAGGGAGTTCATCTTTTCGGCCACGGTGCCGGTTGCGGTGGCAATTCTCTCCATGGTGGCCGCGGCAGCTTCCATGACGGCGCCGCCCTGATCGGCTGTCTCGGCCGAGATTCGGCTTGCCGCGGCGGCGCTCTCGGCATTGTGGCTGATTTCGGCGATCGTCGCGGTCATCTCCTGGGATGCGGCGGCAATCTGATTGGTCCTGCTGGACTGAGTTTGTGAATTGCTGGTGTTCTGGACAGCGCGCGCCGTGATTTCGGTGGTGGCCGCAGATAGTGTGTCTGCGCCACGGCACACTTCCCGCATCACAGAACGGAAGGTTTCGGCGCATTTGTTAAGCGCAATGCCAAGGCGTCCGATCTCGTCGGTGCCGGTGACCTCAACGTAGGCGCTGAGGTCCTTGGCGGCGAGGCGCTCGATCATCGTCGTTCCGCGGGCGATGCGCGGGGCGATCACGCGCGTGAGAATTGTTCCGACGACGATACACAGGGCGATGATCAGCAGGGTGGCAACCACCACGATCCATTCCGCGTTGGCGCTGGCGCTCGATGTCTTTGTTGAACTCTCGATGCCGAGTTTCATGGTCAAATTCATATCTTCGTTGAGGCTTCGAAGCGCGTCATCGAAAAGCGCTACTGTGGACGATGACGTGAGCAGATCCAATGAGTCGCCTGTCTTTCCTGCTGCTGCGAGCACCACTGCACGATCGCTGGCGTCTTTGTAGCTCGCAAACGAGGCGGTGAACTTGTCATAGATCTCGCGTTCGCCGTGGTAGCTGATTGTCGGCTCGTAGGCTCTCAGGGCCTTTTCGTAATTTTCGAGAGCACGTTGGCGAGTCTGCTGCTGTGCTGCTGAACATGCGGCGGTTTGGCACAGCAGCAGATTCAAATCTGTAATCCGGAGGAGGTTCAAAGCACCATGAGTGTCTGTCAGCGCAACAAACGCCGGGAATCCGTTATCGCTTACTTCGACGCTGGATTTGTGGATCGAACTGAAGGTGAAGTACGTGTAGGTTCCGAGGAGAAGGCAGAGAACGTACACAATTCCGAATGCGATCACAAACTTGCGTCCTATCGGGATATTGCGAATTGCAGACATTTGAGAAATTCCTCTCCCGTGGGTCGGGCATTGCAGGACCCTGCTTGAACCAGACATGTTGGTCATCGGCGGTTGGAGCGGAAACTTGAAGACAGGCTTGGTGAAGCTTGCCTGCGAAGATTGCAATCAGTATGCTTGGGCCGATCTCATATGCGCGACTCAGGACTCAAGCTCGATTCAGGAAGAGTATTTGACCGACTCGCGATCGTTCCCTGGTTCGCTGCGTTCGCGGTTACGCTCGCCTTTCAATCTGTGTGTGCGCAGAGTTCGCCTGAGAGTGCAGCGACCGCGTCGGCGCCTTCGCAGGCGCCGGTTCATTTAACTGCCGGGCAGGATAGGATGCGATTGCTGGGGATGCTGGGGCTGAGGGAGACAGATCTGCGTCCGGCGCCGGTTCCGGACGCACGGTCGCCGCGATCGGCGAACTACGACGAGGCGAAGGCGAATGTCTTTCCGACGCTGCCGGATCCGCTGGTCTTCAGGGACGGGCAACCGGTGAAGACTGCTACCGATTGGTGGGTCAAGCGGAGGCGCGAGATCTTTGAGGATTTCGATCGCGAGATCCTGGGGCTGACACCTGTCTCAGCGCCTGCAGTTGAGTGGCACGTGATGAGCACCACGCATGAGAAGTACGGCGGCGTGGATGTGGTGACGAAGCGGTTGGATGGGCGGGTAGGTCCGTGGATGAATACGCCGATCAAGTTCAGCATCGATCTGCTGCTGACGGTTCCGGCGCATGCGGCGGGTCCGGTGCCGGTGATCATGGAGCTGGCGTTCGCGAAGGATTTCGAGCTTGCGACCAGCGGGCCGCTGGACAGCTACGTGCCTACACCATGGGGAGTAGATGGAAAGCTAGTGGTGCAGCGCGGGTGGGGCTTCGCGATTCTGAATCCCGTGAGCTATCAAAAGGACGCTGGGTCGGGGCTGACCGAGGGCATTATCGGATTGATCAATCGGGGGCAGCCGCGGAAGCTCGATGACTGGGGCGTGCTGAAGGCCTGGGCCTGGGGCGCTGACCAGGCCATGCGCTATTTCGAGATAGACAGGGCAGTGGATGCGAAGCAGGTGGGGCTGGCAGGGCATTCGCGGTTCGGCAAAGCCGTGCTGGTGACGATGGCGTACAACTACCGGGAGTTCGCGGTGGGTTACGTGAGCTCCTCGGGCGAGGGCGGGGCGAAGCTGTACCGGCACATTTACGGAGAGACGATTCCGAACCTCGCGAGCGTTTCGCTGTACCACTGGTTTGATGGGAATTTTCTGCGCTATGCTGGGCCGCAAAATGCGGGTGATCTGCCGGTGGATAACCACGAACTGATTGCGTTGTGCGCTCCGCAACCGTTGTTCATCGGCGGCGGCGCGGATACGGGAGATGGCTACGCGAATCCGAGTGGGGATGCGTGGGCCGATCCTCGGGGGATGTTTATGGCGGAGGTTGCGGCGGGACCGGTGTATCGGCTGCTCGGCAAAAAGGACCTGGGCACAAAGGACCTCCCGCCGATGGGAACGGCACTGGTGACGGGGGATCTGGCGTTCAGGCAGCACGATGGCGGCCACACGCCGCAGCCTGACTGGCCCTATTTCCTTGATTTTGCAAGCCGCTACCTGCATGCTTCCGGCACATCGGGGACAAAGTGACTCAGAGAGCCTTTGACATCACAATGCAGTAGCAGTCGAGGCCATCATTGAGCGGACGTGAGGGGCAGAACTCTTCAGTTCCCGTCTCTACGAAGCCAAGGCGGCGATAGATGGGCAGAAGCTCGGGGCGTCGGTTGAGGACGCTGATGTCGACGGCCTCGCAGCCTTTCGCGCGAAACCGCTCTTCGGCGGCGGAAAGCATGTGTTTGCCGAGGCCGGCACGCTGGTGTGCGGGATCGACGGCGAGCATGCCGAGATAGCCGCGGTTGCCGCGAAGCTCGGCGTATACGGAGGCAAGGATGCGGCCGGAAGGGTCTTCGGCGAGGAGGACTTCTCCTTTCTGCATCATCGCGGCGAGACGTTCTTCATCGGTGCGCGTGCCTTCGAGAAAGGTTTCGATGGCGAAGGCGGCATTGATGAGTTCAATCAGGCGCGGTCGGTCGGCGACTGTTGCGGTGCGAAAGTGAAGAGCAGAGAGGGAATTATCGTTCATGCAGGTGTGCTCTCGGTGAGGTGATCCAATAGCGGATGAGGTTGCAGGGAACTCGTCATGATGGCAGCCACTTTACCAAACGATCGCGTTGGATGAGCAGCCTCTATCGCCGGTCAATCCTGGTGCGGCCAGGTATCCGGTGGTCCGCACCATTGCGCAGCCTACCCCATAACCCCCGGGATTCGGGCGCAAATTACTCTCCTGAAATGACTTACGAATTGGGTTGGGCTGCAGATTCCTCTTGGGATTAAACCTGGCTGCAGGAAGAACAAGACAAGAGAAAAGTGTTTTCGGGACGCATGCCATTTATTGGGTCTGGTTTGAGGAAGCGCAATTGGATGCAGACGGCGATGGTCCGTACAAAGGCGGCCAGATTTGGGCAAGTGCATTGACTCGACCACCTGAAACGGTTAATTGAGGGTACGGTTCCGAGTAGTAACTGGCGCTTGCGCGTCTCACAGGGAATGGAACCATCCCACACATTGACGCACCCCGCGCGCAGCCGTAGGCTGAATTCTATGGAATTCAAAGTAAGTGAACTCGAGCGCGAGCCGATCGAGTTTGACTTGGAGCTTCCGCCGGGCCGCGTTGACCTTGGCGAAGAAGCAGAGCAGGAAGGCAACCTGGAGACCTCCGGACGCGTTGAGGTCATTCACGAGCACCGCGGCCCCAAGGAGATCGTCGCAGACATCCGGCTTCGCGGAAGATTCGCCGGCAGGTTCCGGCTGCCCTGCGCCCGGTGTGTTGAGCCCGTTGAGGTTCCGCTTGCGGCGGACTTCGACCTGATCTTCCGGCCCCTGGGAGTCGATGCCGGAGCCTCCGAGCGGTCGATAACCGCACCGGAGACCGAAATCGGTTATTATCAAAGAGACAGTCTTTCGCTTGAGGATGTGCTGCGCGAGCAGGTGCTTTTGTCCCTGCCTGTCAGGACGCTGTGCAAGACTGACTGTAAAGGACTTTGCCCGCGCTGCGGCCAGAACCGCAACAGCCAGGATTGCTCCTGCGAAGAGGGTCAAACCGACCCCCGCTGGGAGGCGCTTTCCGGGCTCCGCAGCACGATAAGGCCCTCAAAACATTAATGTTCAGGTGTTCCGCCCGCGCCGAAAGGCAGTCTGGACTTGTGCGGTCCGGTTGGGTAGGGAACGCGAAAGGAATGCATCATGCCGAATCCGAAAAGGCGCCACTCTTCGCGCCGCACCGCAAATCGCCGTGCCCACGATTTCTTGACCTCGCCGGGCCTGTCGGAATGCCCGAACTGCCACGAGAAGAAGCTTCCCCATCGCGCCTGCCCCAAGTGCGGAGAGTACAAGGGGCGCGCCGTTCTCGACACCAAGGAAGCCGCCAAGTAAACAGACCTTCATCACAGAATTCGCCGGAATATGCAATCATGCAGTGGTTGAACGTGCACGGTCGTTTCGAAAAAACGACCTCCGCCATGTTTGTATTTCCGGCGATCGCGTCTCATTTAGCTGATCCTCGTTTTATTAGCCGATTCACGGTGACGTAACATGCTCGTCGACATCGTCCTTGACGCGGTTGGTTCCGATAAAGCGCCTGAGCCCGAGATTAGAGGCGCCATTCTCGCGGCACGCGAGCTTCCGGTACGGGTCCATCTCGTTGGACCTTCGTCTGAGTTGCGCGATCTCCTGGACGAACACCTCGAAAACGAAGACCTGCCGATCGTGATTCACAATGCTTCAGAGCGCATCGGCATGGATGAGAAGGCAGCGCATGCGGTTCGCACCAAGCGCGACAGCTCGATGCGCGTGGGTCTAAAGCTGGTGCGCGAGGGCAAGGCCAAGGGCTTTGTCACCGCCGGCAACACTGGGGCGGCAATGGCTACGGCGAAGATGGTGCTCGGAGCGCTGCCGGGCGTCGATCGGCCCGCGCTGGCCACGCCGATGCCCAGCTCGACTGGGAACCCCTGCGTACTCCTCGATGTGGGCGCCAACGTCGACTGCAAGGCGCACAACCTTGAGCAATTTGCCGTGATGGGCGAGATGTATGCCCGCAGCGTGCTCAAGATCAGCCACCCGCGCGTAGGTCTGCTCTCCATCGGCGAGGAAGAGACCAAGGGCAACGATCTCACTCGCGAAGCCTTTCCGCTGCTGAAGGCGCTGCCGATCAAGTTCATCGGCAACGTGGAAGGTCGCGACATTTTCAGCGGACAGGCCGACGTGATCGTGTGCGATGGATTTGTGGGCAACGTTGCGCTGAAGACCAGCGAAGGCGTGGGGCGATTTGTCCGTGATGTGCTGCGCGAGTCACTCACGCGCACGGTGACCGCAAAAGTGGGTGCTCTGCTCTCGCGTCAGGCATTCAACGACTTCCGCCGCCGCCTCGACTATCGCGAATACGGCGGCGCGCAACTGCTCGGTGTCCGTGGCGTCTGCATCATCGGCCACGGATCGTCCAACGACCGTGCGATTTTCAATGGCATTCGTGTCGCTTACGAGTTTGCGAATGCGGGAACAAATGAACGCATCGAACAGGAGTTCATGCGCAGGCCCCATCGGCGCATGGGGGATTCCGCAGAAGACTCTCCCGATACCACGATTCAGTAGTCTCCAGAATGCAAGGCGAGCTCAACAGCGCGAGTTCCGGGAAATTGAAGCAATGGGCTGATGACCTTGCTTGTCCCGTCTGCCTTGCGAAGCTCCGATTCTCTAACTCGACGGTGGTTTGCACGGGCTGTGGCCGGAGCTATCCGGTTGTGGACGGCATTCCCGTCTTGATTCCGCAGCGGGCCGCTCTGCCCGCCGAATGAACCTGCGCGCGCCAGCTATTCAGAGCACGTCCATGGCGAACAGGGTGATGTCGTCCTGCTGCGCCGCTGAAGCGGGCTGCCATGAGCGCAGTGCAGACCCCAGCCGCAGCTTGCGTTCGGCGGCTTCCAGTGCGCGGGCCACATCGATTACCTCATGCAAGCGATGATCCAGAGGCTCGCATGATCGACCCATCCCAGTCAGACAATCTCCGTTCACATGGTCAAGGCTTCGGTTTGTTTGCTCATTTTTGCGGTGCGTTCGAGTTTGTCCCAGTTGAAGGGTTTTCCGTCGATGGCGCGCTTCAGGGTCTTGGCCAGAACGAAGGAGAAGACCTGGCGGTAGGCGAAGCGCTGCAGCCAGATGTGGAAGAGCAGCCAGCCGTCTCCCTTGTTGGCCGGGTGACGGCGTTCGAGGCTGAAGGCGATGGCGGAGGTCACAAAGTCGATGAGCAGGAAGGCGCCGAAGTAGGCCAGAAGCCTCTCGAGGCTTGCTGCTGAGGCCGCTTCGGGATGGTAATGGCGATCGACGAGGTAATGCGCGAGGCCGGCGAGGAACATGAGGTCGATGAAGGGCGAGACCAGCGGCAGAAACATCTGAAAGATAAGGATATTGGGCAGGGCGAAAAGTCCCATTGCCTTGTTGCGAATAAAGGCGAGGCGGTGTTTCCAGACGGCCTGGAGGATTCCGAACGACCAGCGGAACCGCTGGCGCATCAACCCTTGCGCATCGATGGGGGCCTCCGTGAAGGCGAGCGCGCGATCCTCGTACACCACCTTGTACTTCTGCTCCAGGAGGCTCATGGTGAGGTCGGCATCTTCGGCGACGGTGTTGATGGGATAGCCGCCGGCGGCCTTGGCGCCTGCGGTGCGCCATGCTCCGATGGCTCCGGGCACGACGGTGATGACATTGAAGAGATCGAAAGCGCGGCGCTCGAAGTTCTGGCTGGTGATGTATTCGAGGGCCTGCCAGCGCGTCCAGAGGTTGATGCGATTGCCGACCTTGGCGTTGCCGGCGACAGCACCGACGGCCGGATCTTCGAAGTGCGGGATGAGCTTTGAGATCGCGTCCATCGCGATTACGGTGTCCGCGTCGATGCCGACGTAGAATTCCTCGTCGATCCGATCGAGGGCGTAGTTGAGGGCGGCGGCTTTTCCTCCGTTGGGCTTGGTAAGCACCTCGACGCGGCCCGCGGCGATGTCTTTGGCGTAGGCCGCGCGCGCGACTTCGAAAGTGCGGTCCTTCGAGCCGTCGTCAACGACGATGACGCGGAGGTTGTTGTAGTCGGAGTTGAGCACCGAGCGGATGGTGCGGACGATCACTTTTTCTTCGTTGTAAGCCGGGATGAGCACGGCTACGCGCGGATTGAATCCGGGCGAGGCCTCTCGATGCGGCTTGCGAAGACGGTCGATGACGGCAAAGAGGCCCACGAGGATGAGGCGCGCGCTCATCAGGACGTCGCCCACAAAGAAGACCAGCACGATGAAGCGGCCGATGATGGAGAGCGCGGAGAAGGCGATGGAGTCTGGAATCGACCGCAGATACTGGCGCCAGGTCAGCGGCGGCATTACCTGTGCCGTGGTCATCCCCATGAGTGCGGAGACCGGGACGATGTTGTATCCCTTGGCGCGCAGCGTGTCGATGAGGACCGGGAGCGCTGCCACCGTGACTGTGCGGTCGCCGCCACCGTCGTGCAGAAGAATGATGGAGCCGCGATACTGCGGCTTGGCTTTCATTGTCTCGAGCTGGTCGAGAACGATCTGCGAGATTTCAGCAGGCGTTTTGCGCTGGCGCTCGTCCCAGTCGTGAGTATCAATCTTGTTTCCGACCACGGTGAGGCCCAGTTGCTGCACGCGCACGACGGGCGCTGCCTGGTCGTCGGTGTCGGGCTCTTCGTCGATGTCGTAGGGCGGCCGGAAGTAGAGAGGCTGGACGCCCAGCTTGCTGGCGAATAGCCGCTCAGTTAGTTTGACCTCGAGGTCGAGCTGCTGGGTCGAGATTTCTGAAATGTCGGGATGGAAGTAGGTATGGTTCCCGATCTCGTGGCCTTCGCGCTGCACGCGCTGCATGAGGCTGATATTCTCCTGGGCCGCGGCGCCGATCATCATGAAGGCGCCTTTGACCTTCTTCTCCTTCAGGATGTCGAGGATCTTTGGAGTCCACTTGGGATCGGGGCCGTCGTCGAAGGAGAGCGCGACTTCATTCGGATGGTAGCCGTAGTACTCGACCGTATAGGTGTGCGGATACACATCCATGTGTTCGTCGATGATGAGCTTTTTGTGCGGGTCGGACTCGTCGGTGTCGATGGTGACGGTGCGCTTGCCGGATTGAGGGAGGCCGGTGACGCGCAGAATATCGCCGGAGCCCTCGGCATCGACGTCGTGCCCCGGCAGCAAGGAACCGAGCGCGTCGAGCGATGTGGGATTGGTAGGTTTGTCCCAGACGTTCCACATCGTGCGGTCTTCGCCACCGAGCCGCCACAAGACGAATGTCCGAATGCCGAGACCACGCGCGGCGCGCAGCTCATTGAACAGGGTTACGCCGTCAAGGAACCAGACGATGTGGCGGGTATGCGTGTCTTCGTCGATGTATTCGAAATGGGGATTGAGGGAGTTGTAGTCGAGATCGAGGTCGGCGTCGGCGTCGCTGGCCCGCTGCCACGCGTCCGCGACATGGGGGATGTCGTCGGTGTTGACGACGCGCGGCTTGCGCATCTTCGAATTGCGCGCCTTGGGATCGGGGATGGACATCTCCCAGTCGTAGCCGTAGTTGCCGACTGCGCAGATGATCTTGTTGAGCGGCACGTAACTGAGGGCGCGGTTGAGATTGGCCACGAACCAGTCCTGACTGGCGATGGGGCCGGGCTCGCTCGCGGACTCGTGCTGGTCGTAATTCATCAGGATAATGGCGTCGGAGTTCGCTGAGATCAGCTTGAGCTCCTCGGGAGGGGCGGATACAGGGACATTCACGTAGAGCCGCAGGTTGCGCGGATGGAGATCCGAGTAGACCTCCTGGATGAACATGAGGTAAGACGGCTGTGCATCGTCGGACAGGTTCTCAATATCGAGCGACAGGCCATGATAGCCAGGAAACGCAGTGAAGAAACGCTGCAGTTCCTGACGCAGCACCATGCGCCTGGCGGGCTCTTTCAGGACGTCGCCCATGGCCGGGTCGAAGCCGCCGGTGCGCGAATTGACATTGTTGAAGTGGGGAAAGATTTCGGTGTCTTCATGCGCCTGCTGAATGACGTGTTTGACCTTGTTGAATTCATCGGGATCGTGAGCAACACCGCCCTCGAAGATTGGGAACTCGTGCCCATCCTGCGTGGTGCCCTGAATGTCGGTGGAGGGTGCGTCGACGTGGAGCCACTGCGGGAAGAGCAGGTCGATCTGGTGCACGTGTTCCTTGAACGATGAGTAGCTGGCCGCATCGTCAGGAATATAGTAGGCGGCGCGGAGACCTTCATCGGTGTTGAAGGGAATCTCCGAGGGCCTCCGGCTGGTTTTGCGCCGGGCAGGGTGCAGCGGTCTCGCATTGTGATTGGCCTGGGTACGGTTCTGGAGACCTCTGTAGGTATGTTTTTGTGCGGGCAACAGGAGCTCAGGCAGGGGTTGGCCCCGGAGCACGTTGAAAATGAAGCCGGCCAGCACGAGGGTGGAAATGACCGCCGTGATATCGAGTATGCGGCGAAGGCGCTTCCATCGGGTTCGCTGGGGGTCGAAAAATATCTGTCTATCGGGCATCGCCGTTTTACGCTATACAGTACGAATCGTATGGAAGCTGAACCCCTGAGTCAATCGATGCAGACGGTTGGGGCAGAGAACCGCGTACGCATTGTTCTCTGGGTCGTCATGGCTCTTCTGGCTGGAGCACTGCTCCGTATCTGGATGCTCATTCACTTCTTCGAGGTCACAGGGGACTCGCTGGTCTACGGCGGCATCGCCAAAAACCTGCTGATGAGCGGGAGATATGCGCTGACGGTCGGTACAGGTGAGACGTATCCGACGCTGATTCGTTTGCCGGCATACCCGCTGTTTCTGGTGGTCTGCTTCAAGATCTTCGGGATTGAGAATTACGCCTCGGCGGCGTGGGTGCAGATTGCATTGGAGCTCGCGGGATGCCTGCTGCTGGCGGATTTTGCGCGGCGGATTGCTCCGGCGCGGCTGAGCATGGGTGCGGCTTATTGCACACTGTGGCTTGCGGCGCTTTGCCCGTTTACGGCGGTGTATGCGGCGAATCCGCTGACCGAGGGACCGACGCTGTTTGTGATTGCGCTGGCCATGTGGTGTGCTGCGGTCTTTCAGGAGTGGCCGGGGTGGTGGCCGGCGCTGGGATTCACGTTTGCTGTGACCACTGCGGCGCTGCTGCGTCCGGATGGCGCCCTGGTGGCGCTGGCGTTTACTCCGGCGCTGGTGCTCACGGTGACGCGCAAAAGGGATCGCATACTGGTACGTAGCCGCTTGATGCGCATGGTGGTGGTTTGCGTGCTGCTGGCAGCGACGCCGTTTGCGGTGTGGACCTGGCGGAACTGGAGCACCTTTCACGTGTTTGAGCCGCTGGCGCCTCGGTATGCCACGGATCCGGGCGAATCGACGCAGGCGGGGTGGGTGGGCTGGGTGAAGACGTGGTGCCTGGATTTCGTCTCGACGTACCAGGTGTATTGGAATGTGCCCGGTGACACGCTGGATATCTCAAAGCTGCCTGCAAGGGCATTTGACAGCCCGCAGCAGTACGCGGAGACGGCAGCCTTGTTCGACGATTACAACAGCGGCGGCGAGAATTTGACACCGGAGCTTGATGCGAGGTTTGCGAAGCTGGCTGCCGAGCGATACGAGGCGCATCCATTCCGATCGCACGTGTTGATGCCGGTGGGGCGGGTTCTGGATATGTGGCTGCGACCGCGCGTGGAGAATCTTCCCATCGATCTCGACTGGTGGGTGTACGGCCACCATTACGCGGAGACGCGCTTCAGTTGGTTCTACGCAGGGCTGAATACGTTTTATCTGCTGCTGGGAATTGCGGGCCTGTGCCTGCTTTCCCGGATCTCCTCCCCGCAGGCCAAGACCTGTCCGCGGGGGCCCGGGATGTGGAAGTGGATGCTGGCGTACATGGTGCTGCGCAGCGTGCTGCTGCTCACTGTGGAAGCACCCGAGGCGCGGTATACGCTCGAGTGCTTTCCGATGCTGTTCGCGGCGGGTGGGGTCGCGCTCTACTGGTTCATGAGCTGGGTCTTTTTGTCGGTTTCGAAGGTGAACGCGTCGGCGGGTAACGGCTGATTGAGCTTGATGTTGGAGTAGGTGCAGATGCGTGACTGGCCCTGGCCCTGATCGAAGACCTGCTTCAGGCTGACGGCGCGCGACGGGTCGATCCAGATGGTAATCCTGGGGAAATACTTCAGGACATCGGGGTCCTTGGCCACGAGTTCGAGCTTGTCGGTATTCACTCCGCTGATGGTTTCAGAGCCGAGGTATTTCACACTGAATTTCTCAAGCAGGTCCTTGCCGCTGGCGCCGAAGCCGAGGGCGAGATAGCTCTCGTACTGGCCGGCTTTCTTGAATGTGGTTAGCTGGTCGTTGAGCTTGTCATACACCTTCAGGACACCTCCGGCGAACACAATGGTCTTGGGGACGGGTTTGCCGTTGACCTGGTTGATGTGGACTCCCGACTGAAAGCCGTTGCCCTTGCGGAGGTAGTAGACGGAGCCTTTCTGCACGTCGGTGTCGGGGACCGGGTCTGTGACCACGACGTCGTACTGGAAATCTGCAGAACTCGAATGGAAGTCAGCCGCGGCGGCATCAAGTTTGGCCAGCACGGTCTTCAGATCCTGGGCTGCGAGCGTGGGGCAGACGGGCGCGAAGAAGAGCGCGATGGTTACAGCGATGAACGCTTGCTTTTGAAATTGCATAGACTTCCTTTTCCTGTTGGACGGATCGATGCGCCGCGAGACGCAGGCGGCTTGAGGCCGGTCACCGACGCGCCCAGATCTTCCACACCTTGTTGCCCTGGGGGTCGAGGGACATTTCCCAGCGGAGAACAGATACGGCATCGCCCGTTACAGGCTCGATGGCTTTGCGAAGGATCTTGCGTACCTCGTTGTTGGAAGCGGACGGCGGTAAGTTCACATCCGCTGCTGAAACGGAGATGATCATCCCGCGATCCCCGTCGCTCGCCACCTGAATGGGATGCTGCGGACCGGCCGCGCGCAATGGCTTGTCGCCGTAGTCCCACAGTTGAGGCGTAACGAAGATGAAGAGCAGGATCAGCGTCACCATCACGTCGTAGTGGACGTTGCCCCGCGGGTAGGTCCAGTAGATATAGCTTTTCAGGATCTTATTCATGGCTGCTCCCGGCGGGTGATGCGCTCGAGCCCGCCCATGTAAGGGCGCAGGGCCTCGGGAATGAGGACAGAGCCGTCGGCTTGCTGGTAGTTCTCGAGAATGGAGAGCCAGGTGCGGCCCACGGCGAGGCCGCTGCCGTTGAGGGTGTGCACGAATTCGTTTTTGCCCTTGGTGGAGGGTTTGAAGCGAATGTTGGCGCGGCGGGCCTGGAACGCTTCGAAGTTGGAGCAGGAGGAGATTTCGCGATAGAGCTGCTGGCCGGGGAGCCAGACCTCCAGGTCGAAGGTCTTGGTGGAGCTGAAGCCGGTGTCGGCGGTGCAGAGCAGCACGCGGCGGTACGGCAGCTTGAGGGCCTCGAGGATCTCCTCGGCGTCGCGCGTGAGGCGCTCGTGTTGCGTGTCGGACTCTTCGGGACGCGTGAATTTGACCAGTTCAACCTTTTGAAACTGGTGCTGGCGGATGATGCCGCGCGTGTCCTTGCCGGCGGCTCCGGCCTCGGCGCGGAAGCAGGGCGTGTAAGCCGTCAGGTTGATGGGCAGGCGCGCTTCGTCGAGGACCTCGTCGCGGTAGAGATTCGTCACCGGCACTTCGGCGGTCGGAATCAGCCAGTGGTCATTGTCCTTGAACTCGCCGCGCGCGACGGCTTCGGCATCCGCATCGGAGCAGCGGAAGAGGTCCTCGGCGAACTTGGGAAGCTGGCCTGTGCCGAAGAGGCTCTTCGAGTTGACCATGAAGGGCGGCAGTACCTCCGTGTAGCCGTGCTTCTGGGTGTGCATGTCGAGCATGAAACTGATGAGCGCGCGTTCAAGCCGCGCACCTGCTCCCATGTAGACGGCAAAGCGCGCACCGCTGAGCTTGGCGGCGCGTTCGAGATCGAGGATGCCGAGCTTTTCGCCGAGTTCCCAGTGCGGCTTGGGGGTGAAATCGAATTGCGGCTTCTCGCCCCAGGTCTTGACAGTGAGGTTGTCTTCTTCAGACTTGCCGGTGGGGACTTCGTCACGCGTGAGGTTGGGGATGCTGGCGAGGGAGAGGCGCATCTGCTCGTCGAGAGCGGCGGCGGTTCTATCGAGTTCTTCCAGCCTGTCCTTGAGGGCGCGCGTCTCGTCCATGACGGCAGTAGCGTCTTTGCCCTCGCGCTTGAGCGCGCCGGCCTGCTGGCTGAGCTCGTTGCGGCGGGCCTTGAGCTGCTCCGAGGCGGTGATGGCTTCGCGGCGGCTTTGATCGAGCTTGCGAAAATCGCCCAGCACCGCGGCAGGATCGGCGCCTCGAGCGCGCAGCTTTTCTTCAACAATTTCCAGGTTTCCCCGGACAAATCCCAGATCGAGCATGACTCCTATCAGTTTAATTGATGAGGGGCACCAAGCCCCGCGAGAGGGCTGCCGTAGCTGTCAAGCGATGTTGCGGCCCGAGGGGTTCGGGGATAGTCTTGTGGCGCCGGTGAGGTCGCCGGCGAGAAGGAGATCTGGTCATGAACTGGACCCAACTTCTGGAAGGGAAGATTGAGAAGGCTTATTCAACTACCACAAAACTGCTGGAAAAAGTGGATCCCGAAGCTCTTGATTGGAAGCCCGCCAGCGGCAGTAACTGGATGACAGTCGGCCAACTTCTGCGCCACATCGGCGAGTCCTGTGGCGCCGGCTGCAGAGCATTTGTTACGGGAGAGTGGCCTCTGCCGGAAGGCAAGACATGGGAGACGCTTTCTGCAGAAGTGGTTTTCCCGCCGGCAGAGATGCTGCCCTCGATTGAGAGCGTAGGAGAAGCTGAACGCCTATTGGGCGCAGATAAGCGAATTGCCCTGCAGATCATTGCGCAGGCCGGTGAGAATGGTCTGGACGCAGAGGTCGAGGCGCCTTGGGCTCCTGGAAAGCCGCTCCCGCTGGGGCGTCACTTGTTGCAGATGATTGAGCACCTCGAACGGCATGAGACACAGCTCTTCTATTACCTCAAACTTCAGGGCAAGCCCTTGAACACCATCGACCTCTGGGGCGAGCCGTGACGTAACAGCCCGAAGCTGTCTCATCGCACCTCTGCGGCGCGGGTGTCTTCGTCGTGGGCGGGGCCGGCTTCGACCTGGTCCATCCAACCTGGGAGGGTCTGGTCGCCGGTGATGAGGCGCGCGCCGCGGGTGAAGGTGAAGTACGTCCAGATCCACTCTGCAAGCACCGACACGCGATTACGGAACCCGATCAGGAAGAAGATGTGAACCACGATCCATGTGACCCACGCGGGGAAACCGCTCATATGCGCCTTGAAGGGCCACTCCACCTTTGCCACGGCGGCCATGCGGCCGATGGTGGCCATGTCGCCTTTGTCGAAGTAGCGGAATGTGGGACGGTGCTGGCTCGCGAGGTCGGCGGCGATGATCTTTCCGACGTGGTCGCCCATCTGCATCGCGGGCTGCGCGACGCCGGGAACCTGCTGGCCGTCCTGCTCGAAGTGGGCAAGATCCCCTAGGACAAACACCTCAGGCAATCCGGGCGGGTTGAGATTCGCGTCGACGATAACGCAGCCGCGCTCGTCGGCGGGCGCTCCGAGCATACGTCCCAGCGGCGAAGCCTGGACGCCTGCAGCCCAGAGGGTTACCGCCGCGTCCATGCGCTGGTTGTTGGCTTCGACCCATCCGGGACTGATGCCGGTGACGTGGCTCCTGGTGTGTACCTCGACACCAAGACGGAAAAGCTCGCCTTCGGCCTTGGCTGAGAGGTCCTCAGGATATGCAGCCAGAACACGGGGGCCGGCATCGAGCAGAAGGACCCGGGCCTTGGTGGGGTCGATATGGCGGAAATCATGGCGCATGAAAAGCTTGGCGATGTCGCTGATGGCGCCGGCCAGTTCCACGCCGGTGGGTCCGCCGCCGATGACGACGAAGTTCAGCGGCGGATGCCAGCCGTGTTCCTGCATGTGGCGTTCGGCAAGCTCGAAGGCGAGCAGGACGCGGCGGCGAATTTCAATGGCGTCTTCGATGGACTTGAGACCGGGCGCCTGGTGCGCCCACTCGTCTTTGCCGAAATAGCTGTGCGTGGCCCCGGTGGCGAGGACGAGATAGTCGTAGGAAAGCTGCGCTCCCGAGGCAAGCCCGACGCGGCGGAACTGCACGTCGATGGCGTTGACTTCGTCCATCAGGACCTCGGTATTGTCCTGGTGGCGAAGGATGCTGCGGATGGGTTGCGCGATGTCGGCAGGCGAGAGAACCGCAAGCGCCACCTGGTAGAGAAGAGGCTGAAACGTATGGTGGTTGCGGCGGTCAACGACGGTGAGATCGACCGGCAGGTGGCACAGCGCCTTGGCGGCATGAAGGCCCCCAAATCCAGCACCCACAATGACAACGCGCGGCCTCTTCGTACGGCCGTCCGTCTGGAGCGGCCTGGTAAGTTCGCTCATTGCACCTCGCTCTCAGTTAATTGATGCCCATTAACGATTGCACGCGACATTGTTTCGCGACCGGCAGGGATCAGGGATGTTGTTCGATTGGAGATTCCGAACGGCGCTGGCATTGCGGATGACCGCGAGACCGACGAGGTCGGTTGCCCTGCCGGTAATCGAGGCGGGCTTGAAGGTCACGCTTCCGTCGAGAGCGGAGGTGGCCGTTGCGACCTGGGTGGATACCTGCATTTCCCCGGAGACGGGTTACACGGTCGTAACCATCGGCACTTGTCATTTGATTACCTAAGTTCATTGAAAAGTTACTTTTACGGCTACAATAACTTTGCAATCCAAGATGAGCATTTCCAGGGAGTTAGTAGGAGGAAGCCATTAGCACGCGTCTGAGATTGGGAGATTTGCTCATCCGGGCCAAGCTCGTGACCGAGCTGGATGTGGCGAAGGCGCTGGAGCGCCTTTCGATGTGCGGCGGTCGGCTGGGCGACAACCTGGTGGCCCTTGGAGCGATTACCAAGGATCAGCTTGAGAAGTTTTTGCACCGCACGCCGCGCGAGCCGGAGAACATTGCGGCCACAGGACTGGACGAATCCGATTTGCTCAGTCTGATGCTGAAGCTGATGTATGTCGGTCGCCTGCAAACGGTGCGGCAATTCGCCGACGCGATCAAGTTGCCTTACAGCATCGTGCTCGAACTGGTGAAGATGGCGGTCGACCGGA
>Ga0326728_10001413_pt1 | contig 84701 bp, 51 predicted proteins | sample MB3enrmetagenome_FD_207602 | JGI IMG/M metagenome (GOLD analysis project Ga0326728, IMG submission 207602) | Lab enriched peat soil microbial communities from McLean, Ithaca, NY, United States - MB31MN | ecosystem: Environmental > Terrestrial > Soil > Wetlands > Peat | place: USA: New York...
CCAGGAAGTAGTGGTCGCTCTGAAGATCAATGATGGTTTCGTCCATAAGACTCCTCCAGCGTCCACTCGTCATGGCCATCCGGGTAGCAGTGGCAATGCGCCGCAAAAAACCCGCCGCGGTGCTGCCAGAACCAGGGCCAAATGCGCTCGCGGTCCGTCTGCGGTATCTTCAGACCTGGCACTGCCTCGCGGGCGAAGAATTGAAAGCGGCCTTCCTTGTGCTCGGGCGGCAGGGCGGTAAGCCGGCGGTTCACCTCGAACAGGAACATCAGCCAATGAGTCTGCCCCTGGTAGCCGTGCTCACTTACCAACCCCGTCAGATGCAGGTCGGAAGCCGAGAACCTCAACCCCAGCTCTTCCTCCGCCTCACGGCACGCGCAGACATACGGCGACTCGCCCACATCTGTGTGCAGCTTCCCGCCGCAGGGGCTCCAGAGGCCGCGATTCGGCTCCTGCGCCCGCTCCAGCAACAGCGCATCGTCCTGCTCGTTAAAGCAGTACAGCAGCGTCGCAACTTTGTAAGGCAAGCCAAGGCTACTCATGACATGCAGCACCCTCAAATGCCTCATCCGCGCCGGCTTTGCAACTTCAGCCTTACGGGAGGCATGCCCGGGGATTGTGGTTTAAGTCCTTCGGAATTTCGTGCAGGTCACACGCTGGTAGCACTCCTTACGGAAAAGGGTCTGTCATGTTGTTCCCGCTAAGTCCCAAGCCAGGAGATGCCCGCGTAGGGCGGGAAAAAGAGCCAAGAATAGAGGAACAATAGAGGAACAATAGAGGAAGAATAGAGGAAGAATAGAGGAAGAATCGAGACACTCCCGCGGCTCCCACGCCACGCTCCCGCTGGTCTCTAGCTGCGCGCCCCGTCCGCGCCTCGCCTGCCAACCATCGCGGCGGTATCGAGAGGCGCCTTGCGGATACCATACGCCTCGTTTCGCCTTCCATTCGTCACGCCGGACGGTATGTTCCGGCTATGGCGCTCGTGCGTATCCTGGTAGATGGCTACAGCCTGCTGCACAGTTGGCCGGAGTTGGCCAGCAGCCGGCCCCGCCATTCTGCCGGCGCGCGCGACGAGCTGATCCGCCAGCTCACCCTCCACCAGGATGCCTGCGACACCCCGATCACCGTGGTTTTTGATGGCGCTGGGGCTCCCAGCGGCACGCCCGCTGCTGCATCTTCCCACGCAATGGAAGTAATTTATTCGCGCCGGGGCAAAACGGCGGACCAGTTGATCGAGCGGGCCGTGCCCCGGTTCAGCTCCTTTGGCGAAGTGTTGGTGGTCACGGACGATCACGCGGAGCGTGAGACCGTCATCAGCCTGGGCGGCAGCGCATGCAGTTGCTGGAACTTCATCCAGGACGTCGAGAATGCGCTAGCGGAGCAGGCCGAGGACATCACTCATCACAACCGGCAGGAAAAGCACCGGTTTCAGCGAAGGAAGTAGATGAAGATGTTCCGAGTTCAGCATGCAGCGCGACCAGGCCTCGCGCCCTTAATGGCGGCCTTGCTGGCTCTCGTTATCCTCGGGCGCGCCGCTCTTCTCTGCGCTCATCCGGCGACGAGCCCACCCGAGCCGCCCTCGCACCGCTATCTGCTCATTGTGGACACTTCGCGCGCCATGCAAGGCCATCGTGCTGGATGGACGGAATTGCACGTGGTCGAAGCGCTGTGTGGGCTTGCCCTCAGTGGTGAAAGTGGGGCAACGGCTCGCGCTCCTCTATGACGCACCTGGCGGCACGAGTCTCAGCCACATGAACCGCGATGTCGGCCTGGCCTGGCTGGAGTTGCCGTTGGCCACTCCAACGCCGAAGCCGTAGGCCGCGCCACTTTGGGCCGGAGCGCCGGCATTCTGCCGGCTTATGTCGTACCATGGCCTAAGTCGGCAGTATGCCGGCGCTACGGCCCGAGCCTGCTCCCACTCACCCCTCGACACCCGCCACGCGCCACATTACCCTCTCCCAAGATGGTATTGGATTTCACCAAGATGAACGGCGCAGGGAATGACTTTGTGCTCATTGATAACCGGGCACGGAAGATCAGGCTTTCCCGCGCCCAGGTCATGCGGCTCTGCGACCGTCACCGCGGCGTGGGGGCGGACGGCGTCCTGCTGCTGGTGCCATCGGCCTCGGGCAAGGCGGACTGGGCTTGGGAATTCTACAATAGCGACGGCAGTGCCGGCGAGATGTGCGGCAATGGCGCGCGTTGCTTCTCGCGCTTCGTGCAAAAGCTGACCGGGGTGAAAAGCGGGCTTAAGTTCGAGACGGAAGCAGGCGTCATCAGAGCCAGCTTTCAGGGTGAGCGCGTCACCGTCGGCTTGACCCCGCCGGTTGAGTTGCGGCTCAACCAGCAGGTGCCGCTCTCAGTAGGGACGCAGACGATTCATTCGATCAATACGGGCGTGCCGCACGCGGTGCTGTTCGTGCCCGATGCGGATCGGGCGATGGTGCAGCAACTCGGCCCTGAAATCCGCCGCCACGCGCACTTCAGCCCCAAAGGCACCAACGTGAATTTCGTGCAGCGGCTGGGGCCGAACCACATCCGGGTGCGGACTTTCGAGCGCGGGGTGGAAGGCGAAACGCTGGCCTGCGGCACCGGCGTGACGGCTTCGGCGCTCATCGCGGCGCGGCTGCATGGGTTTACCTCCCCCGTCAAAGTGCAGGTGCAGGGCGGAGAAGAGTTGGAAGTGAGCTTTAAGAACGTTGATGGTGAGTTCACCGACGTGAGGCTGAGCGGCCCGGGGGAGTTTGTCTTCGAGGGAAGGATGGAGGTCTAGCGCATGTTCACTGGGACTTACACGGCCATTGTGACGCCCTTCGCGAAGGGCAAGATTGATGAAGCGGCGCTCGAACGCTTGGTGCAAAACCAGGTGCGGGGCGGCGTGGACGGGATCGTGCCGGTCGGCACTACCGGTGAATCGCCGACGGTGGACTACGACGAGCACATCCATATCATTGCTCTGTCGGTCAAGTTCGCGCGCGGGCGAATCAAGGTGCTCGCGGGCACGGGCGGCAACTCCACCAGCGAGGCGCTCCTTCTTACGGAACGCGCCGAGAAGGCCGGCGCCGACGGCTCCTTGCAGGTGGCGCCTTACTACAACAAGCCTACGCAGGAAGGGCTGTTCCAGCATTTCCGTGAAGTGGCGCGGTGCAGCCGGCTGCCCATCGTCCTCTACAGCATTCCCGGGCGGTGCGGCATCGAGATTGGCGTGGACACCGTCAAACGCCTGGCGCACGAGTGCAAGACCATCATCGGCATCAAGGAAGCGGGCGGCAGCGCGGACCGTGTGAGCCAGTTGCGCGCGGCGCTGGGGCCGCGGTTCGAGATCATGAGCGGAGACGACTCACTCACGCTGCCCTTCATGGCGGTGGGAGCGCAAGGCGTCATCAGCGTGGCCTCCAATGTCATTCCGCGCCAGGTTGCGCAGATGGTCAGAGCCTACGCCGCGGGCAGCACCCGCGCCGCACTGAAGCTGCACCAGCGGTATTACCCGCTGTTCAAAGACCTGTTCATCGAGACGAACCCGGTGCCGGTCAAAGCCGCGCTGGCCATGCTGGGCCTGATCGAAGAGGAATATCGCCTCCCGCTGGTGCCAATGGGTGCCAGGAACCGCGAGACCCTGTGGGCAACCATGAAGGCGGTAGGCGTTTTGAAGTGAGCAGCGAAACGTGAAACGTGAACTCATGCCTCACGTTTCACGCTTCACGTTAGACGTATGATCAGAATCATCATCACCGGTTCGAAGGGCCGCATGGGCCGCGCTCTCATCGCCGCTGCCACTCACTGCCCCGAGCTGCGGGTCGTCGGTCAGATTGACAAGGGCGACGACCTCCAGGCAGTGATCGAGCACGCCGACGTCGTCATTGACTTCAGCTCGCACAGCGCTACGCCGGCCCTGGCGACGCTTTGCGCGGCGCACAAGAAGGCGATGGTGGTCGGTACAACGGGACACTCGGACGAGGGGAAGGCGCAGATTGCCAACTGCCAATCTCAGATACCGATAGTGCTGTCGGCGAACTTCTCCACGGGTGTGAACACGCTTTTTTGGCTGACCCGCAAGGCGGCGGAAATCCTTGGGCCGGGCTTCGACCTGGAGATCGTGGAGATGCACCACCGCCTGAAGCGCGATGCGCCGAGTGGCACGGCCAAGACCCTGGCCGAAATCCTGGCAGCGGTGCGCAAGCAGCAGTTCGACAGGGTCGCGCGGTATGGCCGCTCGGGCATTGTCGGCGAGCGCACAGAGGAGGAGATCGGCTTGCACTCGGTCCGCGGCGGGGATGTCGTCGGCGACCACACGGTGATCTTCGCCGGGGCAGGGGAGCGCCTGGAATTGACGCACAAGGCTTCCACGCGCGAGACCTTTGCGAACGGCGCTTTGCGCGCCGCGCAGTGGGTGCTTAACCAGAAGCCCGGGCTCTATTGTATGCAGGATGTGCTCGGGCTGAAGTGAAGGCTAAAGTCCACAGTCTGCGGGCGGCAGTCCACAGTCCCTGGTCCACAGTCGCGGACTTGGCGTTCGTGGCGTTGGGGGCGAACGTTGGTGACTGCCGGGGGAATGTCATGCGCGGAATGGGGCGGTTGCAAGAGCTGTCTGACATGCCCTTGTTACGATCTTCACTCTGGCAAACCAGGCCGGTGGATTGTCCGCCCGGCTCGCCGCCTTTTGTGAATGCAGTCGTGGGCCTCAGGCCACGGGCTGGCGCAACGCCAGAATCCCTGCTAGCCAGGCTGCAGGCACTGGAAAAAGAGTTTGGTCGCCGGCCCAAGCAGGTCTTGAACGAGCCGCGCCCGCTGGATATGGACTTGATTGCCTTTGGGCCGGAGACGCGCGCCACGCCCGAGTTAACCCTGCCGCATCCCCGCGCCCATACCCGCCGTTTCGTACTTCAACCCCTGAGCGAAATCGCCCCAGACCTTGTCCTGCCGGGCCAGACGCAGAGCGTGGCGCGGTTGCTGGCCCACTTACCGCCGGACGAGACTGTGCAAAAGCTTCAGGAGACGACCCGCTAGCTGCACCTCCTCAGAGCCCCGCTCATTGGCCATAAGTGCCTGCTATTGCCGCTGGAGAGCGCGACCGTCCAACGGACCTGCATCCCAGCCGGGAGCACGGGTGAGCCAACGGCGTGGGTTCGGCGAGACTACGGCGTGTCCCCCATGTTGATCGGATCAACGTAGGAGACACACTGGGCACACGCCGGGTATTCGTTGGATACTCGCCGTAGGCGCACCGTAACGGCGTCTGGCGTAAGATGCTGTCAACCTGGTGCTTAAGGCCGCCAGCCCTCAAGTCACGCGGCGACAGCAGGTTGCTGAGCTGGGGGCGATTCCTTCTTCGCGGGCTCTTCCTTGTAGCGAAACAGCATGGCGAACAGCGCGAGGATGACCAATGCGCCGACCGCCGGCAGGAGCCAGATCTTGTCCCACAGGGGGAGGGGCTTGGATAAAGCCTTGAGCGGCTGAGAAACGACCTCGCTGCTCGGCTTGAACTCAGCGTCTTCCCGTTTGAAGACCTCGATGCTTGCTGTGCCGGTCTCCTTCGCAATCTGCTTGATCTTGCCGAAGGCCGACTTGCCGTCTGCTGCCCAGCGGACAATGTTCCCCTCGGCCCAAGTCGAAACGTCCTGCACTTGCTGGAACTTGACTGGCTCCACCTTCGGGAAGCTATAGGTCTCGACCACCAGCCCGGAGAGGTTCGCGCCGACGAACATGCCCGCGCCCAGCGTCACGAAGGCGATGAAACCCTGCGCCTTGGCCCGGATGGACTCCGGGGCCTTCTTATCCACGTAGATGTAAGCCGTCACAAAGAAGAAGTCATAGCAGACGCCATGGAGGGCGATGCCGAGATAGAGCGGCCAGATCATTGCTGAGTTGTAGCCGACCAGGAAGAGCAGGTAGCGCGCAGCCCAACAGAACATGCCAACCATCAGCATCCATTTCACCCCCAGGCGGGCGAAGAAGAGCGGCATCACGAGCATGAAGAAAATCTCGGACCCCTGCCCGATGGTCATCTTGCCGGGGATGTTCGTCACATTGCAGTCGCCCAGGAACGTCGGCGTGAAGCTGAAGTAGAAGGTCAGCGGGATGCAGATGAGAAATGCCGCCGCCACGAATATGGCGAACGAACGCTCCTTCATGAGCTGCAAGGCGTCGAGCCCCAGAACGTCCCGTACCGTTACGGCGCCTGTCCCCTTGGGCGGCGTATGCGGCAGGGTCAGGCAGTAAAAGCCCATGAACACGGAGACGACGGCAGCCATCTGGAAGGGCAGCGCGGTGGTCGTGGCCTTGAGGCCCAACAGCCCGCCCACCGTCAGGCCCGCGCATATCCAACTGATCGTGCCCAGCACCCGGATGCTGGGAAACTCTTTGCCCGGGTCTCTCATCTGGGTGAAGGAGATGGAGTTCGTGAGCGCCAGCGTCGGCATATAGCACAACGTGTGACCGATCAGCAGCGGGTAAAACGTACCGAAGCTCCTGGCCTGCGAAACGCCGAACAAGAAAAGACCGCCGAGGATGTGCAGTGCCGCCAGGATCTTCTCCGTCGCGAAGAAGCGATCCGCCACCATGCCGACGAAGAAGGGCGAGAGGATGGCTGCCAGGGCCGTGCAGTTATAGGCGAAGCCGATTTGCTGGCCGGTAAAGTTCAGCGTTCCGCCCAGATAAGGCCCCATCGTCACGTACCAGGAACTCCAGATGAAGTATTCCAGGAACATCATGAACGACAGGCGCAAGCGGATTTGGGTATTCATGTGGATGGGTGCGGGAGCGGGGTTCAGGTTGTGGCCGGAGGAACGGCGGCTGGCACATCAGGATTCATCAACTGGTGGCGGCAGCCTAAAGGAAGGTCTTCGCCCGCCGCAAGTGGATTTCTGGTTTCACATTCTCGCGCCTTCCGGTAGTCTTTGCCCATGCGAGCCGCACCGAAGGATTTGCCGCCGCTGATTCTCGCCTCTGCCTCCCCGCGGCGGAAGGACCTCTTGCGCCAGTTGAGACTCGACTTCAAAGTCGTGCCTGCCGACGTCGCGGAGATCCATCATGAGCAGATGACCGCGCGCGAACTGTCCCAGGTCAATGCGTATCGCAAGGCGCGCACGGTCGCCAAGAAGTTTCCTGACGCGCTGGTGCTCGGCGCGGACACGCTGGTCTATCTGGAGACGGCACTCTTCGGCAAGCCCGCCACGCTGGAAGAGGCGTTTGGGATGCTGGAACGCCTCCAGGGCCGCACGCACCAGGTAGTCACGGGCATTTGCCTGCTGCATTTGCGCAACCATCGCCAGGCGTTGTTCGCGGAGAGCACCGCGGTGACGTTTCACGCGCTCGACGATGTGCGCATACGGCAGTATCTGAGCAGCGTGAACCCACTCGACAAGGCGGGCGCCTACGCCATCCAGGAGGAAGGGGAGATGATCGTCGAGAAGATCGTGGGTTCATACACCAATGTGGTAGGCCTGCCCTTGGAACGGCTGGCAGCCGAACTGGAATCCTGGGCCACGACGTGAATCGTGGCGCATGAGGCGGCCTTGCCGCGGGCGTTGCGAGGGAATAGCAGTCGAATCGCTGGCCCGGAAATTCGGGACGCCGCTGTATGTGTATTCGCAACGCACGTTGACTTGCCGCAGACAATCTTGTCGTTTGACTGCCGCACTTGACCTCGGGCCCGCCTGTCGGCTAGTCTGCACCCCTCATCGCGTTCCGGCACTGCTGGGCGCGGCACTTGGTCACAAATGTTTCTTACTATGAAATTGAGCGCCTTGCTATCTGTGCTGCCGGAGAAAAAGGTCTTCGGGAACAAGGATCCGGAAATCACGGGTCTGGCCTATGATCCCCTGCGTGTCACGCCGGGCTGCCTTTACGTCGCCATCAATGTTTACACCCAGTTGGACAAGATCGAAATCCCGGACGGGCATCAAGTCCTGCCTGAGGCCATCCGCGCGGGGGCGGTGGCCGTCGTCCTGCAACGCGATATGCCTGTCCCCGAAGGGGTGGTCAAAATCGTGGTTCCCGACTCCCGCTATGCCCTGGCCCTCCTGGCGGTGGAGTTCTACGGGCATCCGGCCCGGTCCCTCCAACTGATCGGCGTCACCGGCACGAACGGCAAGACCACCACCACGCATGTCATTGAGAGCCTCTTGATGACCCGGTATCGCGTCGGCCTTATCGGCACGCTTTACTACAAGATCAACGGCCGCATCTGCTCCTCGAAGGACACGACGCCCGAACCGCCCGACCTGGCGGCCATCTTCACGGAGATGGTCAAGGAGAAGTGCGACTTCTGCACCATGGAGGTTTCCTCCCACGCCGTGGATTTCCATCGGGTCGTCGGCGTTGATTACCACGCCGCCGTGTGGACGAACCTCTCGCAAGACCACCTCGACTGGCACAAGACGATGGAGAATTACCGCAATGCCAAGCTCCGCTGGCTGGCCAGCCTGGACCCGAAGCGGCACGTGGCCCTCAACATTGACGATCCCAGCGCGCATTACTTCATTGAGGGAGTCCGCGCGCAGAAGGTCCTTTATGGCCTTAATAACAAGGCCGACGTCACGGCCCGCAATTGCCGCCTCTCCGGCGACGGAACCCAGTTCACCCTGGTCACGCCCAAGGGCGAAATTGAAGTGAACGCCAAGCTGCGCGGCGAGTTCAACGTTTACAACATGCTGGCGGCCGTCGCGGTGGTCCTCAACTTCCCCCTCACGCTGGATGACATCAAGCGGGGCCTGGAAAAGAACATCGCGGTTGCCGGGCGCTTCCAACCGATCGCGCTCGGGCAGCCCTTCTCCGTCATCATTGATTATGCCCACACCCCGGGCGGAATGGAAACGGTGCTGCGCGCCGCCCGCGCCATGAAGCCCAAGCGCCTGATTTCGGTCTTTGGCTGCGGCGGCGACCGCGACCGCGCCAAGCGGCCCCAAATGGCCGCCGCCGTCGAAGCCAACAGCGACCTGTTCATTATCACCGATGACAACCCCCGCACCGAAGACCCCGACCAGATCACGAGCGACATTTTGTCCGGCCTGAAGAAAAAGCAGAGCAGCGCTTGCCAGATCGTTCACGACCGTCGTGAGGCCATCAAACGCGCGCTGGACATGGGCCAACCCGGCGACCTCGTCCTGGTGGTAGGCAAGGGCCATGAGAGCACCCAGATCTTCAAGGACCACACCATCCACTTCAACGATTGCGAGGTGGCCGAGGAGCTGCTACGGAACAAGGGCTATAGCGGTTGATGGCGAAGAGGGAAGGGCCCGGAGCTTGAATTCTGAATATACGAAAACGCCGACCATAGGGCAATGAAACAGGTGATTCGGGATCACTCGTCACGCCCGGCACAACTCCTGCCAGAGGTGCGCGCTCATCAACTGCCCTTTGGCAAAGCAATCCAGGTCGAACTTCTCGTTGGGTGAATGCGCATTGTCATCGGGCAGTGCCAGGCCAACCAGCAATGCATCGGCGCGCAGGATTCTCTTAAAGGCATTAACGATGGGGATCGAGCCCCCTTCGCGCAGCAGGACCGGCTCGCAACCGAAGGCCAGCTTTAGCGCGCGCAAGGCGGCCTGAGCCTGGGGGGCGGTAGGGGAAACCAGGTACGCTTCCGCCCCATGACGGAATTTGATCTCCAATCGTACAGTCGGCGGGCAAAGCTTCTGCAAGTGCCGCCGGACCAGCTCGGTGATGCGGCCTGGTTTCTGGTCCGGCACGAGGCGGACAGTGATTTTGGCCCGCGCCCAGGCCGGCACAATAGTCTTGCTGCCTTCGCCCTGGTAGCCGCTCGTGAGGCCGTTGATCTCGAGCGTGGGGCGGGCCGAGCACTGTTCGATCGGCGTGAAGCCCCGCTCGCCGAACAGCGCAGGCACGCCCAGGAATCTGCGGTAATCGCTGGCGTTGAAGGGGAGGCGCTTGAACTGCTTGCGCTCGTAGGCTGACAGGGGCTTCACGGCGTCGTAGAAGCCGGGAATCGCCACGCGCCCGTTCGGGTCGCGGAGCTTGCCGAGCAATTGGCACAGGGCCATTGCCGGGTTGTCCACCGTGCCGCCGAAGATGCCCGAGTGCAGGTCGCGCGAAGGGCCGTGAAGTGTCACCTCGAAACTAAGGATGCCGCGCAGCGCATAGGTCAGCGCCGGATGCCTGGGCGTCGGCATGCCCGTGTCCGAAATGACGATCGCATCACAGCGCAGCTCGGCGTGGTGCTCCTTCAAAAAGCTCGCCAGGCTCTTGCTGCCCACCTCTTCCTCGCCCTCAATGACAAAGGTCAGGTCACAGGGCAGTTCAGTGCCGGTCGCGAGATAGGCCTGAACGGCTTTCAGATGGGCGAGGTTTTGGCCCTTGTTGTCGCTGGCACCGCGTCCGAACAGGGAGCGGCCCTTAATGCGCGGCTCGAAGGGAGGCGACTTCCAGAGGTCCAGCGGTTCGGGTGGCTGGACGTCATAATGGCCATAAACCACAAAGTGAGGGCGGCGGCCTCCCTTGGCCTTGGCCGGGGGCGTCTTGGCAACCACGATGGGGTTGCCCGGCGTGGGGCAAAGCCGGGCGTCCAGACCGATCTGCCGGCAGTGCTTGACCACCCACTGCGCACAGGCATGCAGGTCCTTCCGATGTTGCGGCTGGGCGGAGACGCTCGGAAAGCGCACATACTCGCACAGTTCATCAATAGCCCGGGACCCGTTCTGCCTAAGGTAGTCAATAACACGTTGCATGGAGAGCATTCTAGCAGGGAACGGCCCGGAAGGAAAGGCCAGTTCACGTGCGCCAACTTGCAACTTGAAACCTGCGGCATGAAACCCGAAACTCCGGCCAGGATGAACCGCATTGAAGAACGATTCGCCTTGCTCAGACGCGAGGGTCAGACGGGTTTCATAGTCTATATCGGTGCGGGCGATCCGAACCTTGAGATCACCCGCAAGCTGGCGCTGGCCTTCGACAAGCTTGGGGTGGATGTGCTGGAGCTGGGGGTGCCTTTCAGCGACCCTTTGGCGGACGGCCCGATCAACCAGCTCGCCGCCCAGCGCGGCCTGGAGTCCGGTACCACGCCGCCCAAGGTCCTGCAAACCGTGGCCGCCATCCGCAAGGAGTCGCAAATCCCGATCGTGCTCTACATCTACTTCAATCTCATCCACCGATATGGCGTCGAGCGCTTCATCCAGGATGCGGCTCGCGCCGGGGTGGACGGATTGCTCGTGCTCGATTTGCCGCCTGAAGAGAGCGACGGCTACGAAACGCTGATGCGCCAGGCGGGCCTATGCAACATTTACCTCGTCGCGCCGACCACACCCGAGGATCGTATTGAGCTGATCGTCAAACGCGGTGCGGGGTTTATCTATTACGTCTCCCGCGAAGGCGTCACCGGGATGCAGACAAAGGTCGCCGATACGATTGCCCAGATGACAGCCAGGATCCGCGCTCACACCGATCTACCCATCGCGGTGGGCTTCGGCATCTCGACGCCGGAACAAGCCCGCACCGTGGCGGCGAGCGCGGAGGCGGTTGTAGTGGGCAGCGCGATTGTGAACCGGATCGCCGAGCACGCTGGGAAGACGGACCTGGTTGAACGCGTCAGCGAGTTCGCGCATGCTCTCGTTCAGGCAGTGAAACAACATGAAAGCCAAACCAAGCACTAACGAACGTTTCGTCATCATCATGGCCGGCGGCAGGGGCGAACGCTTCTGGCCCGTGAGCCGGGAAAAGACCCCTAAGCAACTCCTCAGCCTGCTGGGCGACCGGTCCTTCCTCCAGCAGGCCGTGGACCGCGTGCTCCCGCTGGTGCCGATCAAGAACATCATCGTCATCACCAATGAGGTCCAGGCACCCGAAGTGCGCAAACAGTTGCCGAAGCTGCCGAAGGACAATGTCATCGCCGAGCCAGTGGGGCGGGACACCACTGCGGCGGTCACGTTAGGTGCCGCGCTGGTGGGCGCGCGGACCACGACGGGCGTCATGGCCGTGCTGCCGGCCGACCATGTCATCCCGGAAGAGAAGAAGTTCCAGCAAGTGCTGTCGGATGCCTTTGACCTCGCCAGCCGTGGCCAGGCGATCATCACGATCGGCATCAAACCCACCGAGCCGGCCACCGGCTACGGCTACATCCGCGTCGGCGAAACACTGCCGCCGCCAAAAGGGGTGAAGAGCTACAAGACCGCTTTCCACCGCGCCGAACAGTTCGTGGAGAAGCCGTATTTCGACAAGGCACTGGAATACGTAAACAGCGGCCAATATCGCTGGAATGCGGGCATGTTCATCTGGTCCTTCGTCACGATCACCGAGGGCCTGCAGAAGCATCAGCCCGAGATGTACGCGGCCTGCCAGCGCTGGTTCAAAGTCGCCGCCACCCCTGCCAAGCTGGCCAAGGTGTTGGCCAAGGAGTATCCAGAGATTAAGAGAATCTCCATTGACTACGCGCTGATGGAGCACGCCGCCAACGTGATCGTGGCGGACGGCGCTTTTGAATGGGATGACCTTGGTTCGTGGACTGCGCTGGGCCGCCACCTTAAGGCCGACCCGGAGGGCAATTGCGCCGTGGCGGACTTCATCCACGTGGATGCCGCGCGCAACATCATCTTCGACGCTCGCAGCAAAGACCGGCGCACGCCCATCGCCGTGGTCGGCTTGCGCGATTCGATCCTCGTGCAGACCGACGACGCCACCCTGCTGGCGCACAAGAGCCAGTCGCAGAAGGTCAAGGAGTTGGTAAAGAAGCTGGCGGAGGACCCCAACCTTAAGAAGCTGGTGTAGGCCCCGGGCTGGGCTGGCGCCGTCATGAGAGGATTCTTTGGCAAGAACATTGACCGGCGCGGGAGGATCGTGCGGGCGGTTTGGGCCGCAAGCCTCATCATCGCCGCAATGGTGTTGTGGGGGCGCAGCCGATGGCTCAGCCTGGCGTTGGCCGCCGGCGGCGTGTTCGCGCTCTATGAGGCCGTGCGCGGTTGGTGCCTCCTGCGCGCCTGCGGAATCAAGACGAGGCTTTAGCGACCGAAGGGCCCCGCACTCACTTGGAGAAGTCCTGCGCGCCTGGAACCGGCGGGCACGCCAGTCGGCACTCCCCGCGAACACCTCGCTAGTCCCTCCATCCTCCCTCCGTTGTCCCTCCGTTCTCCCTCCATTGTCCCTCCGTCTGCGATCAGAGGGAGGACGGAGGGATATCGGAGGGATATCGGAGGGACAACGGAGGGACAACGGAGGGACTAGCGAGGTATCAGGGGGAGAGCGGCTGGTGGCACCGGTGGCGAGGGCAAAGCACTGTCCAGCAATGAGACACTGCGGGGAGTGGCGTTGGCGGATGGCACATGCGAGCAGCTCAGGTGTGCCCGTTGGATGGCGCGAGTGAATCAGCCGTGGCTGGCCGCGCGGCGGTGGCTGTTTCCTATTGCCAGCCAGAATGCCAGGCTCCAGACTGCTGCAATCGCGAATACTGCACCATGACCTCAGCATCTCACTCCACGCCACTTTACATCGCCATAACAACCGCCTTGGCGGTGTTGAGCCTCCCGTCGGCGGGTGCCCAGCAACAAAGCCCAGTGCGAAAGGCCGGCGATGACGTGAAGGCCCCCGAACTGCGGGAGGCTCAGGGCCTCAAGCCGAGCGAGAACCTCCTCTTCAACGGCTGGGGCGTAACTCCGGCCGGGCAACACGTCACGATCAGCGATCTGCCGCTCAGGATGGTAGTGTCGCCGGATAAGAAGATCCTGCTGGCGGCCAGCGCGGGGTTCAACGACCCCGGTTTGAGCCTGCTGGATATTGCGTCGCGGCGGGTTACGCAGTTTCTGCCACTGGAACGAATCTGGAATGGCCTGGTGTTCAGCCTCGATGGTCGGCGCATTCTTGTTTCGGGCGGAGACTCGGGCAAGATCCACGTGTTCAAGTATGCCGACGGGAAGGCCACGCCGGCGGAATCCGTCAGGCCGTCGCCTAACGCGGCCACAGTATTCCTGGCGGGAATGGCCGTGCATTTTGCGACCGGCAAGGTGTATGTCTGCAACGAAGCCAACGATGAAGTTTGGGTGCTGAACGCGCAGACGCTCGCTCTGGAAACGACGGTCGCGGTGGGCGAGCATCCCCATTCGTGCATCTTCGGGGCGGACAAGCGGCATCTCTACGTGAGCAACTGGGGCAGCCGAAGCGTGAGCGTGGTGGATACAAAGGAGAACCGCCGCGTGCGCAATGTCCCGGTCGGCATACGGCCCAACGACCTGGCGCTCGCCCCGGACGGGCGGCTGTTCGTAGCGTGCAGCGGCGACAACACCGTGCATGTCATTCAGACCCAGACGGTTGAGAAGCTGGCGCCCGAAGCCAGCCTGAAGCGCCGCCCGCCGGAGGACGCGCGCGAGATCATCTCGACCTCGCTGTATCCGGGGTCGCCAGAGGGCAGTACGCCCGATGGTGTAGCGGTCTCGCCGGATGGGAAGACACTCTTCGTCGCCAACGCGGACAACAACAGCGTCCTGGTGGTGGACATCTCGAATACGCTCTCCGAAGACGCGCAGCGCAACCACGAGTCGGTTTCGGTAGTGAACGGCTTCATTCCGGTCGGGTGGTATCCGAGCGCGGTATGCGTCAGCCCGGACAGTCAGACGCTATTCGTCGGCAACGGCAAAGGATTGGCTTCCCACCCGAACTACCCGACCCGCGCCGACAAGCCGACTCGGAAGACCGGCCGGGTCGCATTCAATCACATCGCAACCCTGCTTGAGGGCTCGGTGTCCTTTATCAGCCGGCCCAACCCGGCGAAAATGGCGGCCTATACCGAGCAGGTCCGGCGCAATTCGCCTTACACGCCCCAGGCGCTGCATCGCGCGCCCGTTCCCAGCGGGAGCGTCATCCCCGACCTCGTCGGCCAGCCCTGCCCGATCAAATACGTGCTCTACGTGATCAAGGAGAACCGGACTTACGACCAGATCTTCGGCGACATGAAGGACGCCGGCGGCAAGCACATCGGCAACGGTGAGCCGGCGCTGGCGATCTACGGCGAGACCGTGACGCCCAACCAGCATCAATTGGCCAGGGATTACGTGCTGCTCGACAACCTCTACTGCAACAGCGAGGTTAGCGCCGACGGCCATAGCTGGTGCGACGCAGCCATCGCAACCGACTTCAACCAGCGCTCTTGGATCATGTCGTATTCGAAGCATGGGCACTTGCCCGGCAATGCGGAGATGGAAACGCCCTCGGCGGGGTATCTGTGGGACTTGTGCCAGCGCAACGGCGTGAGCTTCAAGTGCTACGGCGAAGGGGCCAAGCATGTGCCCACGGTTAACCGAGGCCATTGGGGCGGCGGGCGCGATATGGATCGAGTGAAATACTGGATCGAAGACCTGCGACAGGCCGAACAGACGGGCACACTCCCGCAGTTCATGATTATGTCCCTGGGCGAGAACCACACCCGTGGGACCACTCCAGGCGCCTTCACGCCCGATGCCTGCGTGGGCAGCAACGATCTTGGCCTGGCGCGGATCGTGGAAGCAGCCTCCAAGAGCAAGTTCTGGAACGAGATGGCGATCTTTGTCATAGAGGACGATGCCCAAAACGGGCCGGACCATGTGGACGCGCATCGCACGGCGGGGCTGGTGATCAGTCCGTATTGCAAGCGTGGGTTCGTGGACAGCACGTTCTATACGACCGCCAGCATGGTGCGCACGATGGAGCTGATCCTGGGGCTGCCGCCGCTGACGCAGTACGATGCGGGCGCGACGCCCATGTTCAATTGCTTCCAGTCTGCGGCGCTGGCCCAACCGTTCGGCCCGCTCGCTCCCCGGGTGAATCTCACGGCCAAGAACAGCCTCGCATCGCCCTTCGCCAAGCAATCCGCGCGGATGGATTTCCGCGAGTACGACCGCGCGCCCGAAGATGAGCTGAATCGTATCCTGTGGGCCGCCGCCAAAGGGCCGGACGTCCCTTATCCCACGCCCATTCACCGGGCGATCTTCACGGGCCCAGTTGCTTTGGGCGTGGCTGATTGAACCGTTGGAGTTCTCGGGGCTCTGGCAGCAGGCGCGGCGCTGCCGCAACTATAACGCAGCGAATTATTTCGTGGGGGCAGAGCCGCGACGGCGGCGAATGGGCTCGTGGAAACAGGTTCGTGGACACGGAAGGGTTCTGCAAATCCCAAGTGACTCTCAATAGCAGACTTGGGCGTCAGCGGGCAGCCGCTGGCATGCCAAAACGATTCAGCCAGCGGCCAGCCATTCCCTGGCCAGGACCGCTCTATCGAGCCGCCTGTGCGCCTTCCGGACCCGGAAAATGATCAACCCGTCCAATCAACACTGCGCCTTGGGTTAACTCTGCTTTCGTGAGCCCGCCCGCTTGCCCGTCTCCGACCTCTTGCCAAGCCTGGACCGGGAAATGCTGTTCCACAAGAGTTCGGGAGCACCGTCTAGCAGGTGCAAAAGATTAACAGCGCTTCGCCCCAATGCTCCCGCCAACCGGAAAGAGGTGCTGACACCATTGGTCATCAGGGCGTTTCTGGCGAGTGGGTCGGCCAGTTTGTATTCGAGTTGAGTCCAGCTCCCCCCACGCCAGACGAACAGCCTTGCTGCCTGCGCCCTGGGCTTTCCCGCAAAGGACTCCAGCTCGATCTCCTGTATGGCCTCCCCTTTCGTGTAAAACCGGGCCGGTCTTAAATCGTTCCAAAGCACCAACACCGGCCGGTTGTGTGGGTCCACACTCAGCCCGTCCACGTTCAAGGGGGGAATTCCCGCTTCATCGCTCGCTGGGGGTGGCCTCTGTCCAGAGAGCGCCATCTCCCACTTTCGCTTGTCCCTCCAGGACTGCCAGTAAACGATCCCAACAACCCCGAAGCCAATGACAGCTATGACCAGGAACTCTATCATTTCTTGGACGAGGTTAGTACCAAGCGGCTGGCAGCAGCAACCCGATTCTATCAGGCCTGGTGCTCCTGTTGCCCGGGGGCAATTCGGCGCCAGTTGAGAGGGGTGCCCCCAAACCATTGTCTGGGGGCGCCGACTTCAAACGCTTACGGGATATACTGGGCGCGATAGAACCGGTGAGGCATGCCGACTGCGTTCGTGTCCACGAACGTGTAAGGCGCGGTGTTGGTCCATAGCCACGTCCAATTTGTAAAGTTGGTTGTGGCACGGAGGGCGTATTTGAATCCCGCTGTGCCGCCCACTTGCAACGTGGGATACCCGCTGGACCAGTTGGCCTGAGCAACGATGGTCAGGACTGGCTGGGGCAGAAGGACTGTCAGGGTGGCAACCCGGCTGGTTTCCGTCCCGTACGGGTTCGAGACAATCACCAGGTAAGGGCCGGCATCGGCGGCCAGGGCGCTGGCGATGGCGAATATCCTGTTGGTGGCGCTGGCGATGTTAGTGCCATACTGTTGCCATTGGTAGGCGAACGGGTTCTGGCCATTGACATCCACGCTAAAGCTGGCCGGTTGTCCCTGGTTTACGGTCAGGCTCGCCGGCTGGGTGACAATCAACGGCGGGACGGTCACCAACACAGCGTTAGAGCTGGTGGCCGTACCAGCGCCGTTGCTGACCACCACGGTGTAGATGCCGGCATCGCTATCCGTAATGTCCGCCAGCACCAGCGTGCTATTGGTCTCATCATACAGATCGTAACCATACCACTGCCACTGATAGCTCAGCGGCTGCGTGCCGACCGCGGTTACGCTGAAGGTAACCGTGCCGCCGTCGGCGTTGGTGATACTGAGCGGCTGGGCCGTAATCGCCGGGTCAATAACCGTCAGCTCCGCGTTTGTGCTCGTCACCACGCCAGCGGCGTTGCTGATTACCACCGAGTACTCGCCACGGTCAGCACCGAGGACATTCGAGATGTTCAGGCTGGCGGTAGTAGCGCCGGCGAACTTGCTGCTGTCGGTGAGCAAATTCGTGGTGTTCATGAACCACTGGTACGTCGGCGAAGTACCTGTGGCAGTCACCGAGAACGTCGCGGTAGTGATGGCGTTGTTTGTCCGGCTCACCGGTCCGGCCGTAATCACCGGCGGATCAATGACTGTCAGGCTTGCGGAAACAGTGGCAGCCGTGCCAGCGGCATTGCTGAATGTCGCCACGTAGCTGCCCGCCGTCGCATCGCTGGCTGTGACCGTTAGCGTGCTGGTGGTCGAGCCGGTGACGCCCGAACCACTCGAACTGGTCACACCCCCGCCGACCGGGTTCCCGTTCAGAGTCCAAACCACCGTCGCCGCGCTGCCGCTGGCCGAAGCGGTGAACGCCGCCGTCTGGCCCGCGTTACGTGTCAGACTTGCCGGTGAACTGACCAGCACCGGCGGATCAATGACCGTCAGGCTTGCGGGAACAGTGGCAGCCGTACCAGCGGCATTGCTGAATGTCGCCACGTAGGTGCCCGCCGTCGCATCGCTGGCTGTGACCGTTAGCGTGCTGGTGGTCGAGCCGGTGACGCCCGTACCGCTCGAACTGGTCACGGCGCCGCCGACCGGGTTGCCGTTCAGAGTCCAAACCACCGTCGCCGCGCTGCCGCTGGCCGAAGCGGTGAAGGCCGCCGTTTGGCCCGCGTTCCGGGTTAGACTTTCCGGAGAACTGGCGAGCACCGGCGGATCAATCACCGTGAGCGTCGCCGCCGAGCTTGTGGCAACCGCAGCCACATTGGTAACGACCACTGTGTAGCTTCCCACGTCAGCGTCAGAGACGCCGCTTATTGTCAGGGTTGCAGTGCCCGAGCCCAATATGTTGCCGGTATCACTCAACTGGATTGTGCCGTTCTTGTACCACTGGTAGGCGAGCGGCGCGGTGCCGCCGGCCGAAACGGTGAAGGTCGCCGTTTGGCCCGCGTTCAGGGTTAGACTGGTCGGAGGAGTCACAATAAGCGCCGGATCAATCACTGTCAGTGTGACAGGCGGCGCGCTGGTCACAGCGCCGTAAGCGTTGGTAACCACAACGTCGTAAGAACCCGCGTCGGTGTCGGTCACCTGGACGATGCTGTAGGTTGCGGCAGTCGCGTTGGCGATGGGACTGCCATCATGGCGCCACTGGTAGGCCGGGCTGGTTCCGTAAGCGCCGACCGCGAAGCCCGCAGGCGCGCCAAGGTTGGCCGTCGCGCTCGAAGGCTGAGCAGTGATGATCGGATCAATGACCAGGAGCGGTGCATTAGTGCTGGCGACCATACCAGCCTGGTTGCTCACCACGACCGAGTAGAGAGCCGTATCCACGCCCAGCACATTCGTGATGGTCAGGACGTTGGTGGCAGACCCGGAGATCTTGCCGCCGTTGCTCAGGAGGTTAGTCCCGTTCTTGTACCAATAATAGGCCGATGTGCTGCCGCTATTGGTAACGGAGAAGGAAGCCGTCGTGCCGGCGTTGTTGGTAAGGCCGACCGGTTCGCTGGTGATGGTCGGCGGGACAACAACGGTGAGTACCGCGCTGGCGCTGGTTGCCTGCCCATAGAGGTTTGTAACCAGGACAGAATATGTGCCGCTGTTCGTGGACACAGTTGATGGAATGATATAGCTAGGCAGGTTCGGGGCACCGGAGATAGCGATGCCGTTCTTGAACCACTGATACCCGAACGGCGTGCTGCCGTTGGCACCCACAGAGAAGACCGCCGTCTGGCCCAGGTTGACTACCAGGTTGGTGGGCTGCTGGCTGATGACCGGCGGATGAGTGATCGTGAGCGTGGCGACCAAGCTGGTCGTCGAGCCCACCAGGTTAGTGACAATGACCTGGTAGCTGCCGCTGTCGCTGTCCTTGATACTGGCCAGGCTGTAGGTGGAAGTAGTGGCGCCGATGAGGCTGGCGCCATTCTGCTGCCACTGATAGCTCAGCGGGGCCGTTCCGACGGCCGTATCGGAGAAGCTTACCGGGCCGCCCAAAACGTTGGTCACACTGACCGGCTGGACAGTGATATAAGGATCCACCACTGTGAGCACAGCATCGCTGCTGGTGGAGCTTCCGGCGAAGTTGGTGACTACGACCGAGTAGGACCCCTGGTCGGCCGCCCGCACGTTGTTCAGCGTCAGCACGCTGGTAGTCGCGCCATTGATGGCCGTGCCGTTCTTCCGCCATTGGTAGCCAAACGGGGCCGGGCTGGAAGCAACGACAGTAAAGGTAGCTGCCGTGCCTGCATTATTGTTCACGCTGGCCGGCTGACCCGAAATGAGGGGCACATCAATCACGGCCACCGTGAACGCGCACGTGTTGGTGTTGCCGTTAACGTCCGTTACCACCACTGTGACGGTATTGGTCCCGACCGGGAATTGGCTGCCGGAAGGCGGAACCGCCACCGTGCTGGCCACGCCGCAGTTGTCGGTGTTGGCCGGCAGTGTGAAGCTGACGGTCGCGTAATGCATGCCCGCGTCCACGCCCCGGACGATGCTCGTCGGGCAGTTAGCCGTCGGCGGCGTGTCATCCACCACAGTCACTACAAAGCTGCAGGTTGCCGTGTTGCCCGCCGCATCGGCCACCTGGAACGTGTTGGTGGTCTTGCCCACTGGGAAGCGCGAGCCGCTGGCCAGACCCGCCAACTGGTTGGTGCTCACCACTCCGCAGTTGTCCCCGGTGCCAATCACATAGCTCACTATCGCCCCGCACTGCCCCAGATCATTGGTGGTCGTGATGTCCCCCGGACAGGCAATGGTCGGCGGTTGCGTGTCGTTCACGATAACCGTGAAGTTGGTGCTGACACTGTTGCCGCAGGCATCCGTCGCCGTGCAAACCACCGTGTTGGTCCCCACCGGGAAGGCGCTGCCCGAGGCGATGCTCGTGCTCACCGGCACAAACCGCTCCAGCACCGTGTTGTCAATCGCCAGCGTGTCCGCATTGATAAAGGTAAACCACAGGTAGCGGTTGCCCCCAACCACGCTCGGAATCAGGTCGCCCGCACTGGAGAGCGTATTCGTGAAGAACAGCGCCCCGCTGGCGTCACGCACCTTCAAGTCCACCGCCAGCACCCCGGCATTGTTGCGGAAAATCCACTCAAAGGTGTACCACCCGCTGTTGGTCAGCGTCGCGTAATTGGCATACTGCCGCAGGTCGCCGCCCCGGTTGTCCGCACTGTCAGTGCTGTTATTGGACGCGGCAATCACCACCCCGCTGGCGTCGTAAGCTGCCGCGTGGAAGATAAAGTCGCGCAGGAAACTCCCATCCTGCTGGCTTGCCGCCGCATCGAGATCCCAGGCATACCCGCTGCTGGCCGTCGCGCTCTGCACACTCGGATCATTGAGGTTCACATAGACATCCTGCGCCACACGGAAGCCCGTGCCAAAGACGCTGCTGTAGCCGCCCAGCCGGCAGAAGGCGCCGGTGTTGTCGTCCTGGGCCGCAGGCACCGTCGAATCAATCACCGCGTAAGCCAGCCCGCTGCTCGCGGCAATCCCGCCCGTCCCGCTGAGCACCCGCGACACGTGGCTGTCGTAATCGTTCCAATCCACCGACGGATTGTTGACGTAATCACCGCTCACCCAGTTGGGATCCTCAAAGCCCTGGCTGAAAGAAGTCACCTCGGCCCTCGGCTGCGCGTAGGTCACCACCGCCGTGCACAGACCCGGGTCATTGGTCGTGGTGATGTCGGCCGGCACCGTCACAAACTGCGGCGCGCTCGTGTCAATGACGGTTATGATCTGCGCGCAAGTGTTGCTGTTGCCCGCGGCATCCGTCGCCGTCCAGGTGCGCACAATCACCCCCGTCGCATCGCAGTTGGTCAGCCCGCTGCGATTGTCGTTATACGTGATGGCCGGAGAAGCCGTGCAATTGTCCGTCGCCGTCGCCGTCCCCGTGACGGCAGGATCGCTCGACTGGGCCTTGGTCACCGTCACGTTCGCCGGACAGGTAATGGTCGGCGGCTGCGTGTCCACCACGATGACCAGTTGGCCGGCGGTGTTCGTATTGCCGCTGGTGTCGCTCACCGTCCAGGTGACCAGATTTGTGCCCACCGGGAACTGCGCCGGCGCATTGTTGACCACCCCGGCCACCCCACAGTTGTCCGCCGTCGTCGGCGTGCCCAGATTCACATTGCCAAGGCTCGCATAGCATACCCCGGTGTCGGCCGGCACCGTCACCGTCGCCGGCGCCGTTATCGTCGGATTCTCATGGTCCTGCACCGTCACCGTCTGTGTCGCCGTGGCCTGGTTGCCGCTGGTGTCGGTCACCGTCCAGATCACCGTCGTCGAACCTTTCGGGAACGGATCGGGCGCATTGTTGACCACGCTGGCCACCCCGCAGTTGTCGGCGGTGGTCGGGGTGCCCAAAGTCACGTGTGCCTTGGCCGTCGAGCAAGCGCCCGGATCAGTGTTTACCGTCACGGCGGCCGGCGCCGTAATCGTCGGCTTCTCCGTGTCGTTGACCGTGACCGTGAAAGAGCAGGCATTGCTGTTGCCGTGAATGTCGGTCACCACGACCGTCACCAAATTGGTCCCCACCGGGAAGATGCTGCCCGAAGCCGGCGTCGCCACCACACTGGCAATGCCGCAGTTGTCCCAGTTGCTCGGAATGTTGAAACTCACCACCGCGCTGCACAGGCCCGGGTCGTTGCTCTGGACGATGTTCACCGGGCAGATGGCCGTCGGCTTCTCCGTGTCGTTGACCGTGACCGTGAAGGAGCAGGCATTGGTGTTGCCGTGAATGTCGGTCACCACCACCGCTACCGGGGTCGTGCCTACCGGGAAGACGCTGCCCGAAGCCGGCGTCGCCACCACATTGGCAATGCCGCAGTTGTCCCAGTTGCTCGGAATGTTGAAACTTACCACCGCGCTGCACAGGCCCGGGTCATTGCCCTGGACAACGTTCGCCGGGCAGATGGCCGTCGGTTTCTCCGTGTCGTTCACGATAACCGTGAAGTTGGTGCTGACACTGTTGCTGCAGGCATCCGTCGCCGTGCAAACCACCGTGTTGGTCCCCACCGGGAAGGCGCTGCCCGAGGCGATGCTCGTGCTCACCGGCACAAACCGCTCCAGCACCGTGTTGTCAATCGCCAGCGTGTCCGCATTGATAAAGGTAAACCACAGGTAGCGGTTGCCCCCAACCACGCTCGGAATCAGGTCGCCCGGATTGGAGAGCGTCTGCGTGAAGAACAGCGTTCCGCCGGCGTCGCGCACCTTCAAGTCCACCGCCAGCACCCCGGCATTGTTGCGGAAAATCCACTCAAAGGTGTACCACCCGCTGTTGGTCAGGGTCGCGTAATTGGCATACTGCCGCAGGTCCCCGCCCCGGTTGATCGCGCTGTCACCGCTGTTATTGGATGCGGCAACCACCACGCCGTTCTTGTCGTAAGCCGCCGCGTGGAAGATAAAGTCGCGCAGGTAACTCCCGTCCTGCTGGCTGGCCGCCGCCGAGAGGTCCCAGGCATACCCGCTGCTGTCCGTCGCGCTCTGCACGTTCGGATCGTTGAGGTCCACATAGACATCCTGTGCCACACGGAAACCCGCGCCAAAGACAGCGCTGTAGCCTCCCAGCCGGCAGAAGGCGCCGGTGTTGTTGTCCTGGGCTGCCGCCACGGTCGAGTCAATCACCGCATAGGCCAACCCGCTGCTCGCGGCAATCCCATCCGTCCCGCCGGGCACCCGGGACACGTGGCTGTCGTAATCGTTCCAATCCACCAACGGATTGTTGACGTAATCGCCGCTCACCCAGTTGGGATCCTCAAAGCCCTGGCTGTAGGAGGTCACCTCGGCCGTTGGCTGAGCGTAGGTCACCACCGCCGAGCACAAACCCGGGTCATTGTTTGTGGTAATGTTGGCCGGCACCGTCACAAACTGCGGCGCGCTCGTGTCAATGACCGTGATGGTCTGGGGACAGGTGCTGGCGTTGCCCGCGGCATCAGTCGCCGTCCAGGTGCGCACAATCACTCCCGTCGCATCGCAGTTGGTCAGGCCGCTGCGATCGTCATTATACGTGATGGTCGGGGAGGCTGTGCAATTGTCCGTCGCCGTCGCCGTCCCGGTGAAGTAAGGGTCACTCGACTGGGCCTTGGTCACCGTCACGTTTGCCGGGCAGGTGATCACCGGCAAGGACACATCCTTGATCGTAAGGACCACCGGGCAGGTCGCTTGGTTGTTGCCTTTATCCGTCGCGGTCATGGTGACGGTGGTAGTGCCCGGTCCCACTGGGGTACCGGCCGCTGGGTTCTGCGTAATGGTGAGCAGATTGGCGCCGCAATTGTCGCTCACCATGACTTCGCCGGTCATATCGGGCACCGCGACGGTGCATGACCCGCCGACATCGAGTGTGTGCGACGCCGGACAGGTTGTAATCTGCGGGCTGGTCGCATCGTGGATGTTGATCATCTGGGATGGCGTCGCTGTCTGGCCGCAAGGATCCTGCAGCGTGTACGTGCGGGTGATAATTCCGTCGTAAACGTGAATGCTGTCAGATGAGGAGATGGTGGTTACCACAGTGGCGGAAACCTGGCCGCCGGCTGTCTCATAATCTGCAAGAGTGGTCACCCCGGGCGGCAAAGTGCCCACGCACTCCCAAGTGCTCGGAGCAGTCGGAGGGGTCACTAACAACCCGCCTGTCTGGCTGGCTAACACAGTGCCGGAGAAGGCGTTGGCGATAGCCGGCGCCAAGGCCGTGGCTCCAAAGATGTCGTTGAATGCCAGCACCGCCGGCGCGCCGCCGAGGTTGTCATTTACAATCGCTTTAGCAGTGCCGGCCAGATAGCCGGAGAAGTTGTTGGCGCCGGCACTGATGCCAAGACCGGTCACGTTGCTCGCCCCTGCGCCGCACTGTCCGGCGTCCAACGTGGCTCCGCCGACGACGGAGAGGGCCGCGTTGGCATTGGCGGTCAGGTCATTGTTCTGAAGCAGCACCTGGCTCGTGTCAGGAGCCGAGTAACCCACGTCCACGCCGTCAGTGTTCAGGCGGATCGTATTGCCATCCAATTTGGCCGTCGTGCCGGGACCATAGTAAGTTGACACAATCACTCCGGCAGAGGTTGAGCCGTCAACGGAGGCCACGCCTGTGTTTCCCGTGATGTTGTTGCCGGTGATGACCGCTTGGGCGCCTCCTCCGACTTCGACGGCATAATCGAGCCAGTTGCCGGGGCCCTTGCCAGTGTAGCTGTTCCCGCTGCAAGTGCCCGTGGTATTGCCGAAGTAGAAAACACCTTCACGCCCGATGTTGTCCAACTGGCAGTTGCTGACATTGAGAGCGGCAGCCGTAACGCCGTTATCAAATCCGACCACACCAAAGCCCGCATAGTCCGGACCGGAAGCGTTGTATTGGATTTGGGTGAAATGGACGTGGTCAATGGTGGCCAAACCATAGCTGCGGATGGCCTGATACACGAGATGTCCAGCGCCGTTGAGTGTCATCTGGCTCAGGTTGAAGGTCATGCCGGGCTGAACGAGCCACCAGCCCTTTGAGTCGCCGGAGTTGCCGGTATCGCCCGCAGGCTGGAGAACAGTGGCGGCCATGCCGTCACCGATGACGGTCACATTCTTGTTAACCAGGATCTGCGGCCCTTCGGTATAGGGCCCGCCGTGGACATAGACGGTGCCGCCGGACACCAGGTTGATGCCTTCCTGGATGCGGCCAGTGGAACCGGTCTGCGCGCCGAGCGCCGTCACATGCAGCGTGGAGAAATCGCCCTGGAAGCCGGGCGTGTTGAGGTCGGTGTCGGTTCCACTATCGAGGTACGGCGTGAAGTCCACGGTGCCGACGGTGAGGCCGGCAATGGCCGTGCCACTCGTGCTACCCCACCAATTACCGGAGGCGTTGAGAGTACCGGCGTCCTGGCCCGCGAGCTTACCGCTCGCGTTGCCATTGTTGTTGAGCGAGCAGTCGGACACCGTGAGCGTTGGACCCTGCGGGCCGGTGTTGGCATCGGCCTCGACGGCGGTCACGGTATAGGGGGCGGTAACGGTGGCGGGATTGGTAATGAAGCACTGGGTGACAGTCACCTGGGAGTTGTTGCGCGCGATAATGCCATAGCCGTTATTCCCGCCGGCGCCGTAAGGATCAAACCCGTTGCCGCTGAGGGTGGAGCCAGTGATGCTGACGGCGGCATTGGCGCCACTGACGAAAATGCCGCGATTGGCATTATTGTTGACCGAGCAGTTCTGGACCGAAACCTGTTGCATGACGGCTGTTGCGGTCGAAAAATCGGCGAAATCCATGCCTGCGCTGTCCGGACCAATCTTCCCAGCGCCGGTCACGGTCACATTGGTGATGGTGCCAATGATGTTGTTGGCAGCGACCGATCCACCAGTGAAGACGTAAACACCGGCTTGGATATTATTATTCGGACTGGACGGATAGTTGCCGGTGAATCCGGACATGCTCAGACTGTCCAGCAGGAACGATGAAGGTGCATAGCTAGTGAGGGTCTGCGGATTGAGGTTGAAGACCGCGACGCCTTGCATGACACCGGTGATGGTGCCGCCTCTTATCGTCGTCGGAACGGAAGCAGCGTTGGCATAGAGTAGATGGCCGTAAAAGGCGCCACTGATGCCGTTCGTCTGGAGCAAGGGCGCTTGCGAGCCGCTGGTCCCTAAAACGGCGATGCCGATGGTCGGCGTCGTCCCGGCCAGTTGCCCCGCCAGTGTTATACAGTTTCGCTCGACCGTAAGACCGGGGGACACACTGCCCGCAATCTGTTCGATGTCGGCGCCGATGGCCACCGCATAGATGAGGTTATTTCGCGCAGCAACGTTGACATGGCCTATATCACGCAACCCCGTGGCGCCAGTGAGATTAAAACCATCTACCGTGACGCCATCGGACGTGATGTCAATGGCGATGCCCGCTCCTCCGCTGATGATGCTCTCGGAGCCGCGAGCGCCGCAGCCGGTTATGCCCTGGTTCGCACCGAGCAGCATAACAGGCTTGTTGGCGGTGACGTTTTCTGCGTAGGTGCCCGCGGCCACGTTGACCGTGCCGCCGGAGCCAACCCGGTTGACACCCGCCTGGACGGTGTTGAACGCGTCGTAGCCCCACAGGTGTCCATCGTTGGCGCCGCCCGAGCTGTAGGTGGCACTCACCCAAACAGTCATAGGCACGCCATTAATGGTGAAGGTTTGGGGCGAGGTCGTTCCACCTCCGGGCGCCTGGCTGGTCACCGTCACAAGGATTGTGCCCGCCGAGGAAATGTCAGAGGCCAGGATGGCTGCCGTGAGCGTGCCCGAGTTGACGAAAGTGGTGGCGCGGGGCGTGCCATTCCAATTGACCGTGGAGTTATAGACGAAGTTCGCGCCGTTGATGGTGAGCGGGAATGCCGGGTCGCCCGCAACCGCGAAGTCTGGCACCAGCGAGGTGATCGAAGGCAGTGGGTTCGAGATATCGAATGGGTTACTGGTCGCCGAGACGATCGGCGATGCCGAGGAGGCGACCAAGCTGTAGCTAGCGCCCGCGCGGTCAATCTGCAAACCAGAGAAGGTCGCCACACCGCCAACAACCGGCAGTGTCAACAGGCCGCCGCTCAGCGTGCCGCCCGAAGGATCATTGCCGAGGACAATCGTAACCGTGCCGTTGAAAACTGTCGCCAAGCCGCCGTTGGAATCAATGACTTGCACCACGGGCTGCGGTGAAAGCGGGCTGTTGATGCCTGCGCCGCCCGGCTGGGTGCTGAATGCCAAATGATCGGGCGGGTAGTAAACCGGCGTCAGATTCGGCTGGAAGCCGATGGCAGGGCTGGTATCGGTGCTGTCGCCGAGCCATGGGCTGTAGACAGTAGTGCCAGAGACGGGACTGCCGGTCGCGTCCGGGTTCGCAGTGTCAACTGGTCCGCTGGGACTGCCCCACCAGTTGTATTGGGCGTTGACCGTGAAGGGGGTGCCAGTGTCGAAATCAACCGAGACTCCATACCCGTTGTTCGCAACGTTGTTGTACTGGACTACACCCATCCCAGGCAATGGATCGTACACTTCGACGCCCGTGTCGCAATTGCCCGCTATGTTGTTGGTGACGGAAGCAGCCGCCTGGTAGATCAGAATGCCATCAGACTCTGGATTGGGTGTGTATGAGAAGCCGGAGACCTCATTGTTGGCAATCACGCCGGTTGCGCCGTAGCCGAATTGGATTCCGTTCTGCGCGATAAAGTTGACAGGCCCTGCGCCGGTAACAATGTTATCATGCACGTTACCAACGAGATAGCTGCCATTAATCGTGATGCCGTTCTTCTGGAAGTCCAATACCGTGCACTGGCTTACTTCGAGGTTCCGAGTCGGGCTGGCGTCCGCATAAGCGTAAATGGCATTTCCGGCTTGCATGCCGTCTATCGGATTATCCCTTACCCCCTTGACAGTGATGCTCTCTATCAGGCCGCCTGCGCGATAATAGCTGACACCCATGAAACGGTAGTTGGCATTTCCCATTCCATTTCCATCCACAACCAAGTTCTCAACAACGGCGTTTGCTGTATCATGCACATAGACCACCGGTTTGTTTTGGGCCGAGGTCGTGTAAGATAGCGGCAGCGTGGCAGGCGATTGGATAATCGTGGTCGGGCCAGCGCCTTGGACCGTGATGTCCTTGGTGATCTCAACCTGCTCGACGAACGTGCCGGCCGCCACATGAACGGTGCCTCCCGCAGCAACGGCATTGACGCCGGCTTGGATGGTGTTGAAGGCGTTGTAGCCAATGTAGTAGGTGCCCGAGCCGCCCGAATTCGGGAAGGTTACTGGGGCGCAGGAGGCCCCGTAAGCAGCATCCACATAGACCACTGCGGGCGGCGCCACGGGCGCGTTAACCGTCACCTTCGGTGTGCAGGTGGCCGTGTTGCCGTGCCCATCGTTGACGGTCAGGGTGACGAGATTGGCGCCCACGTTGCAGTAGGTAAAGCTGCTGGGCACCACGCTCACCAGGTTCACCGTGCCGCAGTTGTCAGTGCCGGACTGGTAAACATCGGCGGGCGCGATGGTGGCGTGGCCATTTGCGTCCAGCGTCACGGTAGTGGCCTTGCACACCGGCACCGGCGGCTGGATGTCAACGACGGTTACGGTTTGCTGGCAAGTCGCGGTCAAGCCGGCGGTGTCGGTCACCGTCCAGTTCACTGTGGTATTGCCAAGTGGGAAGGAAGCTGGAGCGTCATTGACCACGCTGGCAACGGTGCAATCATCGCTGGTCATCGGCGTGCCCAGCGGCACGTTGGCCTTCGCTGTTGTGCAGGCGCCCGAATCGGCGTTCACGGTCACATCGGCCGGACAAGTGATCGTCGGCAGTGCGACCTGGTGCACGACGATGGTCTGGGAGCAAGTGACCGGTGTCTGGCAACCATCGCTGATGGTATAGGTGCGGGTGGTGGTGGTCTGCGGCGCAATCGGCGGGTTGTCGGAGGCTGACACGGTGACGCTGTTGGCCGATACTGCGGCGCCAGTCTGGGCGAGGAAGCTGGCGAGATCGGTGGCTGCGGCGGGCACCCGGCCGACGCACTCCACATTCACGGCGTTCGGGCAGGTCACCAGGAGCGGATTCTGGCTGTAGGTGATGGTAGAGCCCGGCGCGGAGGAGAAAGCTGTAGTAATATCGGTGGAAGCGCTGGTCGCACCAAAATTGTCGTTCATGGCCAGCACGCCAGGCTGGCCGGCGGTATTGAGGTTTTCGATGGCCCAAGGCGCCGCGCGGTTGAAGCCGGAGCCGGCGAGATTATTGCCGCCGGCACTGGAGCCCAAACCAGTCACATTGCCGCCCGAGCAGTCACCGGCGTCCACGATACCACCCTTTTCTACCCGGATGCCGGCCTCGCTGTTGGCGGTCAGGTCGTTGTTTTGGATCATCGCCATGCCGCCGTTGACGTCCACGCCGACAGCATTGCCGGTGATGGAACCGGTGTTATTAAGGATCGTTGCGAGGGCGTTATACCCGTTGGCCGCCCCGTCGTCGTCATACACAGAAATGCCCGTCGCAGCCCCGGTGATCGTATTCCCCTGGCCGGCCGGTCCCCCAATGGTTGCCTCAACGATCTGCCCGCCGGCATCTGGATTGGTGCCGTGACGGTAAAGGTAAATGCCCGTCGCAAAGCCGGTGATGGTGTTGCCGCTGATCGTGGCATACGTCGGCAAGTCCGTATCGGGGTAGTAATAAAACGAGTCGTCGGTCATGAAGATTCCCGTGCCCGAGCCAGCATGCAGTGCATGGCTGCTCGTGGCGGTCAGGACGTTGTTCTCCACCAGTATCGGATCTGCCGCGGCGTTGCCAAAGAGCCAGATGCCGGCATCTCCGGCCGAGCCGGTGACACTGTTATTCTGCACCGTCACCGTGCCGGTCGGATTGCGAACCATGATGCCGACGTCATCCTGAGCGCCACTCAGCGCAATGATGTTCCCATCGGCGACATTGGGACCTCCTATGGTGCTGGTCGCGGCCGCCGCCACAGTCTGAATGCCGATCCAGACATTGGTGATGGCGTTGCCCTGAATCGTCGAAACCATATCGGAGACCTCATACTGGGACATCTCGATTCCGGTTGCGTCAACATCGCCTTGTGCATAGACGTTAATCTCACCCACGCCGTGAACGTCGTTGACGACGTTGCTGGTAATCGTCGCATCGCCGTCAAAGACTACGATGCCGGGTCCCAAAGTCACATCGGTCACAGTGTTGCCCGCCAGGACGTGGCCCGTGCTCTTGGTGGGCATGCCCGAGAACAACTGGATGGCGCGGCGATAGATGTGCTGCAGCGTCACGTTCTGGACGCTGATGTTGTTGTAGAGCTTGCCGACCCTCTGATCCGTCATGACGCCGGCGCGGAAGTTATTCGTGCCGGGCGTTAGAGTCGAGTTGGCCTGGCCGTCAATGGTCAGGTTCGTAATCGTGACGCTCCCGCTCTGGAGCAGGAAACCATACTGATAGGTGCCACCGAAACTGCTGTTGTCGTAACTGTCGTTCGCCGCCGGGGCCAGAACCACGCCGGTTTGCGACAGGCCGGCAATCGTCATCGGATTGGTGACCGCAATGTTGGACTCCTCGTAGAGACCGTTGGCCACGTCGACGGTGCCGCCAGCACCGACACGGTTGACACCGCCTTGGATCGTCGCGAAGGCGTCGCAGCCAATGTAGTGCGTGCCAGTCCCGCTCACCTTGGGCCAAGTCACTACGGTGCCAGCAGGGGCCGAACCGTAAGCCGCATCCACATAGGTTGCCGACGGCGCGGCGTTGGTATTGTCCACCGTGATGGTCGCTGTGCAGGGCGATGAGACGTTGCCCGCTGCGTCGGCCACGGTGAAGGTAACCGACGTCGTGCCCAGGCTCAAGGGTGTGCCTGCCGAGGGATTCTGATTGGTTGAAACCACCCCGCAGTTGTCGCTGGCAGCCAACTCAGCGGTCAGGTCGGGCAACGTGACATTGCACTGACCCCCCACATGCAGTGTCCGGCTGGCAGGACACTGAGTAATTACCGGCGGCGTCGTGTCCTGAACGATGACGTTGAATGTACACGTAGTTGTTCGATTGCTGCTGTCGGTGGCTGTGTAGGTGACCGGCGTCGTACCGACGGAAAATATATCGTTGGGGTGGTGATCGGAGGTGAAGCTGATAACGGAACAATTGTCGCTGGCGGTTGGCTCCGTCCAAGTCGCCGCTTGGCCGCACGTCATGCTGCCAGGCCCGGTCGTGACTGTGACGTCGCCTGGGCAACCGGAAATAACTGGCGGAGGGTTCGTCACCGTGAGCGTTCCATAGGCCATGTCGGACGAGCCGGCGGAATTGTTTACCACGACCGTGTAATCGCCCGCATCAGAGAATTGGACATTGGGAATGGTCAAGCTAGCCGCGCTGGTGCCCACCTGATTGGGCCCTAAATACCACTGATACTGAAGGGTAGTGTCGGTCCCGTTGGTCACGACGGACAGGGTGATGTTCGTGCAGGTGTTGACCGGCGTGTTCAGAGGTTGCGTGGCGACCAGATCCGGCTCAATTACGGTCAAGAGAGCGATGGCGCTCGTCGCGGTGCCGTCCACGTTAGTGATAACCACGGAATAACCGGCGGCGTCACCATCCACGACTGGATAAATATCAAGGTAATTATCGGTGGCGCCCGAGATGGGGCTGCCGTTCTTTTTCCATTGATAGGAAAACGGCGTTCGCCCGTTGACGCCGACGTAAAAGTCTGCCTCGCCTCCGGCAGCAACGACCAGGCTGCCCGGCTGGCTGGTGATGACTGGGGGGTCCAACACCGTCAGGATGGCTGGCGGGTCGCTGGTTACGCTGCCAGTGCTGTCCTTCACCACGACCGTGTAGGCGCCGCCTGACTGGCCGTCCGTGACGTTGGCTAGGGTCAAGGTCGCGCCGGAGCCGAGATTGCCCGCGCCACCAAGCTGCCATTTATAGGTCAACGTCCCGGTGCCAGTCGCCACAACAGTGAAAACCGCGGTCCCGCCGACGTTGACGGTGGCGTTGGCGGGTTCAGTGGTGATCACCGGCGCAGCGCCGACGACCAGCGGGAGATAGAGTACAAGGGCGACGAAACATGCTCTGCCGGCCAGGGCCGGGAAAGCACTCGCAACTCTTTGGATTAGGCGGTTATTCATATTTCGGATGCAGCACATATTTGTCTCCTTTTGAAGGTCGGACCGATTAAGCACTGAAGTTATAAATGGTAAAACTGGTTTGCACATGGGGTGTGAAGTAATCCAACGCGACAGAGCGCTGACGCGGTTTGTTTCCCGACTGCTACATTTCTTATTCATAGTGTTTCCGGCCTGGCATTGAAGTGCGGCTCAGTGCGCTACGCCGAGCTGCGCCTTCGGAAAGTTGCCTGCTGACCTTCCACTCTCGCCCGTTGTTTCGCGGGCACGGAGTGCGAGATTCTCAGGCATACTCGATCCAAGTTCGCCTTTGATAACAAAAGGGGCGGCGATTGGGTATCGGGGCTATAGGCTGAATATCGGGTAGGAAGATTTCCTAGACGGCTGACGGGCTTTCCCACACATCGGAGCGGAAGGCATTCAGAGCGCGGCGCAGCCGCAACCGAAGGTGGAAGATGGCGAATGGCAGACGGCCGATGGCACTAGGACAAGGCGTAGGTCGCCCAGCGACAGTTGTTTGCAGAGATGACTAGAGTTCCTGCCCTTGGGCGTCGTTCCCAAGCCCAAGTGTCTCGTGCCCGATTTGGAACCCGTCCCGGCCCACCCGCGCCTCAGAGGAGCAACTTCCTATCTCCACGCAGCTTCCCAACCGCCTGCCGCCACGACGGCACCGTATCCTCACCGTTACCTCACCGTAGCACCTCTTATCGGCGATAAGAGGTGCTACGGTGAGGTAACGGTGAGGCTCCGGCGAGGACAGGCACAGGATCGGGAGTCGCGGGAGCCGGCTCGTCTGCCCAAAACCCTCGGAGGGGCAGAGTGTTGGGCAGGCCAACCCAGCCGTCACACTGCTCTTATATGAAGCGTGCTTGCCTGAACGCCGCGGCGCGGTTGCGCGGCAGGAAGCAACCGATTCCGGCAAGGTGATTGCGCGGTCTAATTTGGAGCGCCCGGGGCCTGGGGGCTGCGTTGCAGCAGCGCGGCGCGGGCGCCTTGCAGCGCCTGCTGGGCGGTGGGATTTGAGGCCGCCGCAGACAGCGCATCAATCAACGCCCCCTGCTGATTGATCTGGTCGGCAGTGAGCCCACCCGCGGGTGGCGCGATGTAGAAATTCTGGTTCCCGGCGGCAATATGGAATGTATTCAAATCGGAGCTGCTGAGGCTGGGGTTTGCGCCGCCTGATGCTGAATTCTGGAATTGGACCTGGCCTCCGGCCAATAACGGGGAAATGCATGACCAGGCATAAGCCGTGAGGTTATTTGCGCTAACCTGCGCCAGAAGGGCGGCCCGAGCCTCGGGGTTTTGGCCAGCGAGCTGAGCGAGCATTTCCAACGCGGCGACGTTCTTCACCTGGCCGGTAGCGGGGTCCTGCATCATCTGGATCAGGGCAGGGACGCCTGCTCCGTCAGGTATTTGCGCCAAGGCGATAGCGGAGTAGTATTTCCAATTGCCCGCCGCTTGCACAATGTCCGACACTGCTGTCGCACCGCCGTATTTGTCCAACACTTCGAACAGCGGGGCGACGTCGGCCGGGTTTGCGTTCGGGCCAATCGGCGTGGCCAGAGCCTGGCGGGCTGCGTCGAGAATCTGCTGGCTGTATTGCCCGGGGCCGAGTTGCTCCAAGCTGCGCGCAAGGTTCGCGATGTCGCTGGGATCGGCCGAGCCCTGAAGAGTGCCGAGCAACACGTTGGCGGCATCGGTTCCGCCGATCTGGACCAGGGCGTCGTACATCGCCGAGCGAGCTGAGCCATATCCCAACGCAGCGCCGACGTCCCCTCCGAAGGTGAAGTCCACATTCTTTTCGAGGAATTCCTGGATCGCGGGCAAGGCGGCGGAGCCTTGCTGGACCAACGTTTGCAGGTTCTGCTTCCACGCGGCGACTTGCTCGGGGGTCCTGGGCGGGCCTGAGGCCTCCGAGCGTACGAGATTGTTCACGAGTTGGCGGGTGTATGGGGACGGTTCAGGACGCCCTGCCGGCTGGGCGCTCGCAGGCGCGGATTGCGGGAGCTTCACCGCCAGCGTTGACCTGCCTGGGGGAGCGGTTGGAGCCGCCTGGTTCGTGACGAGGACGGGCAAATGGTCATCGCCCGGCCTGACCGCCGCGGAGGCCGCGTTCGTTTCGTTCGCATGTGGGTCGTGGGCGCTTGGAAGAGTTGAAGGTTCAGGCGCGGGTTTCGAGGAATGCCCTCTTGAGTGGATAATAAGACCCGTGGCGCAAACCGCCAGGACCACCAGGATTGCGCCGACGAGGACGTAAGGCCGGATGGCTCGCTCGGATCTGCCCTGGTTAGCGGGAGTGTTGTTTCTGCTGGTCTCCGGCATAATAGAACTCTGCACTATGTAACGTGTCAACTCACCCTCATGATCGTCACGTGAAAGCCGTGCTGCAAGCAACAGAAAACACCGCGGGCAGGTTGAGGCTGCGAACAAAGCGGCCAGGAAAGTCCCTGCCGTGCTGCGGCGAATTCATGTCGTCGCATGTTAGCGTCGTTCGTATGGAGCGGCCGTAAGACGGGGGGCAATACTGGCGTTAAGCCTTCTCGAGCAAGCGGGCCGTCATCGCCGGACTTAAGTAAATCTTCCCATCCATAACCAGGCGTATAGCGCCGAGCAGATGCTCGGTCGCAGCCTCTTTCATGATGTAGCCTCGGACGCCAAGTTGCAACGCTCTTTCAGCATAAAGCCGCTCGTCATATTGGGAAAGGATAAGCAGCGGCAGGTGCGGGAAGCGCTGTCTGAGTATGGGGATCAAATCAAAGGCTTGCCCGTCTTCCAGCTTCAGGTCCAGCAGCACCAATCCCGGGTTTTTCTGGGCAACGGCGACGGGAGCAGCCGCGATGCTGCCGGCTTCACCACAACAATCCAGGTCCGCCTGCCCGTTGATCAGCCGAACGATGCCTCCGCGTACAAAGGGATCGTCCTCTACCACGAGGACACGAACTTTCTCAAGTCCCGGGTTCGCCCGGGGGAGGTCGGGCACTGGGCGTGGCCGATCCTTCGACGGCGACCCTGTGAGGGACTCCTGCGAGCTGGCTTGACGAGCCGAGTGCACGCTTCATCTGACAAAGAAAAGGGCTTCTCCTCAATAGGGGTTGGCACCTGATTCACGGGTAGGAAGTTATCCTATTCCGGAGGGCCTGGCCATGGTGAGGGCTCCCCAGGCAGGAGCCGCGGCTTGAGAGGTTTAAGTTATGGGCCTTGCTGGCGGGTAACGCGGGCCGGACCGGCGGAAAGGGGGGCGGGCACAGAGACTGGTTCGCGGCCCCACTCCGAGGCGTAGTGGATAAGTTCAGCCGCGCCACGCAGCCCCAGTTTGCGTTTGATGTTCTCGCGGTGGGTTTCGATCGTCTTAAAGCTCAGACACAGCTCGGTCGCGATCTTCCGAGTGCTCATCCCGGCGCCCAGCAGGTGCAACACATGGAGTTCGCGGTCCGTGAGACATTCGACGCCCGCGCGGGCAATGCCCGGTGAGGTGCCGACGAAGGTGTTCAACAAACGGGCGGCCAGCGTCCGGGTCACATACACTTCGCCAGCCAAAACGCTGCGAATTGCGCTCAATACCTCTTCTGCTGCCTGGTCTTTGACGACATAGCCCATGGCGCCCGCGCGCAACGCGCGTTCGACGTAATGCGGCGCCTCGTACTGCGAGAGCACCAGAATCCGCAAACTGGGGAACTGCCCCCGCAGAGACTTGATTAACTCCAACCCGTCTCCGTCCTTGAGCCGGAGATCCAGAAGGACCAGATCCGGTCTGAGCATGGCCACGGCAGACTGAGTTTCGACCGCAGTGGCGGCTTCGCCACAGCAGGTCAGGTCAATCTGCCGGTTGATTAATTGCATCAGGCCATCCCGCATCATGGGGTGGTCATCCACGACAAGAACCCGTGCTTTGAGAGCTGCCATCGCCATAGTTGCCCAATTCCCGAACCTTCGATTTAAGACTTTGCCGCTACGAAGGTGCTATGTAGCACAGAGCCAGGCGGGCTGTCTGTAAGGAAGAACACGTAGCTTTTTGTAGGGCTATAGACTACAAGCCCGGTCACGCCCTGACTGCGGTAACACGGCGAGTCCACAATCACTGCGCGGACAAGACGAGGTTTCGCTGGCAAGCGGTCCATCACGACAAAAGAGATGCAGGGGGGCGGGGATCCGGCTGCCTGTTTGGGGGACTCGTCCCGCACCAGACTTCGATGTCCGCCGGGGGGAAGCGGAGGTAAGGGGAGAAGGTGAGTTAACGGGAGCGATTTGCGTCCGGAAAGGGCGCTTCGCACCTGATTTCGGTCCCCTGATTGGGCCGCGAGCTGATCTTCAACTTTGCCCCGATCGAGCGGGCTCGATATCCCATCACGCGCAAACCCATCCCCGTCCGGCTGCCCGTCCCGGTCTGAAAGCCCGTCCCGTCGTCCTGGATCAGCAGGCATAATCGGCCTGCCTCAACGCTCAACTCAAAGGTAATTTGCCGGGCTGCCCCATGGGTAATGGCATTATGAATCGCCTCCTGAGCAATACGATACAGAGCCAAACTGACCTGCGTGCCAACCTTAAACTCCCGATCACGGCAGCGAAGCTGGCAATGGACGTTGAAGAAGTGCCTCGTCTCCTCCAGCAAGTTCTTCAAAGAGGCCAGCAAGCCGCTGCGCTCAACTTCGACGGGGTCGAGCCCGCGCGCGAGACTGCGAGCCTGGCTGATGGCGTTGCTGACAAAACCGGCTAACTCCTTGGCCTCCGGGGAGTGCGGAGAACCCTCGCCAGCGAGGGCCTGCTCCAGCGCTTTGGCCCGGAACGCGATTCCAGCCAGGTACTGCCCCAACCCGTCGTGCAACTCGTGGCCGATGCGGCGCCGCTCCGCGGAGCTGATCTCCAGCAACTCCTTTTCCAACCGCCTCGTTTCGCTAATGTCGCGCGCAATGACGGAGGCGCCACTTACGTTGCCGGCCGCATCCCGGATGGGAGAGACCGTCAGAGAGACCTCGACCAGAGAACCGTCCTTTTTCCTGCGCAAGGTTTCGTAATTGACAACGCTGTTGCGGCTGGCAAGGGCGTTTAGAGTATTCGCCAATTCCTCCTCGTGGCCGGGTGGAAACAGTACTGTGACGGGCCGCCCAATCACCTCCTCCGGCGCATAGCCGTAAAACCGCTCGGCCGCCCGGTTCCAGCTCGCGATTGTTCCTTCCAACGTCTTGCTGAAGATGGCATCCCCGGAACCTTCGACGATGGCGGCCAGCTCGCGATGCCGTTCCTCGCTGGCCCGGAGCCTGGCGGTGGCATTCTGCAGGCGTAATATCGTCCTGATCCGCGCCAGGAATTCATCCGGCTGGATGGTTTTAACCAGGTAATCGTCCGCCCCGGCCCCCAAGCCATCAACCTTGTGCGCGACGCTGGTGGCGTGGCCTGAAAAGAGGACAACGAACGTATCCAGCAGGGCTCCGTGGGCTTTGATCCGCCGGCAGACCTCCATGCCGCTAAGGTCAGGCAACATAACATCCAACACCACCAGATCAGGGCGCCGCTCGCAAGCCGCCCTGAGGCCCTCCTGGCCGGTTGATGCCTCCCATACTTCGTACCCTTCCGCACGCAAGAGCTCGGAATAGATCTGGAGGGTGGCGTCATCGTCATCCACGATGAGTACTTGCGTTCCCGCGTTCATGGCCCGTGTTTGATTGTCCTAGAGCACATAACAAGCTTCTGCAAGAAGGCAAGGCTAAAACGAGTTGTTGGATCACCGGCTTCCGCCAGGGCGACAGTGTCTGGCATGTGCGGGTGGAGTTTCACCTGCCCGGCGTCGAGTGGCCGCTGGCCGATCCCACCAACGGCAACAGCGTGGACCCGACCGGCGCCTACGCCCACGACTTCGGCTATGTTCCCAATGCCGACAGCTTCCTGGGCGTGGACTAAAAGTAGCCGGTTTCCATCCGGTTGCCACCCATTGAAGCCCATTGAAAGGCAGAAGCGAGAAAGTGCATTCTGCCCTTATTTTATGCTGGTTTTCTGAGGTTTCGAAGGTGGTGGGTTGGCCGGGACTTGAACCCGGGACCAACGGCTTAAAAGGCCGCTGCTCTACCGACTGAGCTACCAACCCATCGCGACTACGCCTCCCTGCGAGCCGGAGCCAAGAGCACCCTTACCATAGCACGTGGACGCCGCGCTCTCAGGCCTTGTGTGAGGCACTTCGGCTGCACCCGGCGTCCCGCAATCACCAGCGGCATCATAGAGACCTGCATTCTGGAGCGCAAGAAGGAAGACACGAGCCGCATGCTGGACCATTCAGATCCGTGCCCTTCGCAACCGGCTCGTGGGCAAGGCACCACCCAACAAAACCTGCCAACATCCTGGGAGGCCCTCAGCCGAGCCCGATTGATCTGCCGGTTCGGGAGCGACGACGTGTAGGGGTCGCACCACGTCGCTTTATTACGGCAACCTCGAGGCGGTTTAGGTTGACTACAATTCCGCCGGTTCTCAAACAGTATAAGGTACCACCGAGCGTGCGTAAGCACAACCTGGAGGACCACGGCAGACGTGTGTCATCCCCCGAAAGAGGGATGACGCCGGAGAGCCGGGCGGATAGGATTCGGGCATAAACGGGCATGCGGCTGCCGGACCACGCGGCTGGGGTTTGGGCGACAACGCCGCCCATTCAACCAGAAGCAGCCGCCCCAATGAGCGAGAGAATGTGAGTGCTGCCTTGATGCAGCCGTGATAGATTTGTCATGTAGTGCCGAAACACCTTAACAAAGAAAGCCCAATACGAATGAAATCATCCACGTATCCCCCAGCAAACGAGGTTGAGTTTATCCAAAGCCCAACCCATCGGAACAGGCTGCCCAGCCTGTTAAGCACACTGATGGCCTCGGTTGCCATCCTCACGCTCTCCGCGGCCTCCGCGCGGGCGTTCACTAACTACCTGGCCAACCCTGGCCTGGAAACCGGCAACTTCACCGGCTGGACCGACACCTACGCTGCTTCTCATAGTGTTGACAGCACGGCTGGCTATGTTTATGGCAGCGGCACCATCCACGAGCCCGCTCACTCTGGCACGTGGGCGCTGAAGATGTGGGGTGATTATTGGGGTAATTTCGTGCAAACGCATACGGCCTATCAGCTCATCCCGGCTGCGTCCGGTTCGACTTGGTCGGCTGATGTCTGGGCGTACACGGCGTCTCCGGACAATATCCAGGGCGCGAACTATGCCCAGTTGCAGGTGTTCTTTTACGATGCGACCACCAACGAGGTGCTGGCGGATGCCGCGGCGAATTATTCCGCGGTTGTTAACACGAGCACGCCGATCAACACCTGGATTCACTTGATTGCAACCAATACCGTGGATGGCACTACCAATCTGAATGCCCCCGCTGGCACAGCCTTCGTGCGATTCGGAATCATGTTCTCCCAGGATGCAGCCGAGTCGGGCGGCTCAACCTATTTCGACGACGCCAATCTCATAAAGACCGCCTCGACCGACCCGGAGATCTCGGGCTCGCCGCAGAATCTAACGGTGGTTTATGGGCAGACAGCCACCTTTACCGTCCTCGCCAGCGGCAAAACGACTCTGTCGTATGCGTGGCAGGACAGCGGCAACCCCGTCAATAATGGCGGTCGGATCAGCGGCGCCACGACATCCACCCTGACGATTTCCAACGCCACGACCGCCGACGAGGGCTATTACACCGTGACGGTCACAGACAACGCCGGCTCTCTAACCAGCCCGTCGGGAGGGACCCTAACCGTGTTGGATCCGGGCATCATGACCAATCCAGTCAGCGCGCAGAAGATCGCAGGCCAGTCGGTGACATTCACCGTCTCCGCGGCGGGTTCCGGAACATTGACCTATGCCTGGTACAACAGCACGGGCCAATTAAACAACGGAAGCCGCATCTCGGGTGCCAACACGCCGGCCCTCACGATCTCGAATCTTACAGTGGCTGATAGCGGCAGCTACTACGTCATCGTCACGGGGGTCAGCGCGATTCAGAGCCCCAGCGTCAGTTTGTCTGTCGGCACGGTTGCCCAAGCCTCCGAGCTTATGCTCAACGGGGGCTTCGAAACGGGAGACCTGACCTGGTGGACCTCGTGGAACGGTGTCGGCGTCGAGACGGCATCACCGGGTGCCGGCGAGACCAATTATGACGGCAACTATATCTGCGAAATCTGGGGCACTGGCGCGGGCACGTATAATGGGATAAACCAGTCCTCCGACACCCGTCCGGGGTTTGCTCCGCAGCCGGGGTACGTCTATAAGGCCAATGCCTGGTTCCTGCAGTCCGCAGGCGCGCCGATCACTGACACGGCCACCGCGTGGCTCGAAGTCAACTTCTATACCCAGGGAAACCTGATCGGGAATTTCAAATCCGCCATCATCAGCAGCAACTCCCCAGTGGGCGTTTGGACTAACCTGGTGGTGCCCTACGCGGTCGCGCCAGCCGGTGCCGATGAGGTCCGGTGCCAGATCAATTATCTTGCCGGCAACGTTGGCGGGGGCGAGATCTTTGTTGACGACGTGAGTTGCTGGCTCAGAATACCTGTGACGATTACCCCCTCGGTTACCAATGCGAATCTGCTGCTGTCCTTCCCGAGCCAGATCGGCGTCACCAATTATATCCTCTACAAGAACAACCTAACCGATCCCACATGGCAGTTGCTGACGAACTGGGTCGGCGATCTATCGGGCCAGGCCGCCATTCCCACATCGAAGACCGTGCCGAGCCGCTTCTATCGGGTCAATACTCCGTGACGGTTGGTTAAGAACATTCCGTTTTGGGGGCCGGCCTTGCGCCGGCCCCCGGGCGGCCTGATGGCCGATTCCAAATGACTTCCGGCGCTTGGCCGCCGAGAGGGGAGGCGCATTCCAAGCACAAAATGAAAAACAACAGATGGAGTGCGATCGCAATGGTCGGCGTCTCCGCGGTTTGCCTGTTCGGGTTGTCAAACGCCCAGGGGCAAATCCAGCGCGTGAATCTGGCAAAGCTCCAGACGGCCCTTGCTGATTCGGCTGCGGCAGGCAACCAGGCATCTTTCGCCACCGACGGCATCGTGGGCAACACGAACTGCTGGGTGAGCGCAGGCGGAGGTCCTCACTGGTTGAAGATTAGCCTGCCCTTGCCGGTTCAGCTTGGGAGCGCGCAGCTTTATCTTGGCAACGACGACACGGGCGCCGTGACGAATTTCTCGCTGCAATACTTCAGCAGCAATGCCTGGGTCAATATCCCAGGCGCAAGCTTCGCCGGGAATACAGCTACGGTGCTCAACGTCATTTTCAGCTCGCCGGTCACTGCTTCGCTGGTGCGCCTCTACAGCACCGACACCACGGTAACGGTGCGAGAGATCGCTCTCTTTGCTCCCAACGGGCCGACGGGCTATCCGATCGGAACCGATGTGAGCCTGAACCTGGGGAAGAAGTGCCCGGTGCTCGCGAGTTCGATGGCCGGGACCAACTACGCCGGCTGCGCGGTGGACGGCTACGCCGGCACTAACTCGGGCTGGCAGACGGCGAACATCAACGGGCCGCACACCCTGGAGGTGGATTTTGCGGCGCCGGCCCGGATCGGCAGCGCCCAGGTTTATTCCGGCTCAGCCATCTACCCAGCTATATCCGGCTTTACGCTCAATTATTGGAACGGCAGCGCGTGGAGCGCCATCGCGGGCGGAACAGTGACCGGGAACACCCAACAAGCGCTAAACGTCACCTTCAGCGCACCGGTCTCGACAACGAAGGTGCAGCTTTCCATCCCAGGCAACGGGACACAATTCGTCCGGGAGCTGGCAGTCTTCGCGGCCTCCACGGGAGTGACTGCCTATCCGCTCTGGACGGACGTGGTCAGCAATGACCCGCCCACGACGATATGGGAGACCTACGGAGACGGATTCTGGAGCATTGTCAACCAGGCCAATGCAAATGCGCTCGTTGTGAGCGCGAGCGGCGCGAGCCAGGCGCAAGCGAGCGCCACGAATACGACGCAGCAGTTCGAGGTGTTATACAACCTGGACAGTGACACCTTCCGATTGCGGCATCGGTCCACGTGGCAGTGCGTGGCGGCGCAGAACGCCGGGAACACGCCGGGTACAGGGGTGATCGAAGAGCCTGCTTACTGTGCGATGCCGCACGAACTGTGGCGCTTTCAGAACACGGGCGGCGGTTACTATCGAGTGGTGAATGTATGGAGCGGGCTGGCCTTGCAGACCGATGGTCAGACGCCTGCGACAGTGACGCTGGCCGCTCTCTCGGCGGACACCCGCCAGCAGTGGCAGATCAACTTCCAGACCAACTATCCCAAGAAGGGAGTCGCCGGCTACGAAGCCAACTGGGCGATGTTCGGCGCAAGCTGGGATTACAACTGGAGCCGCAGTCCGACGATGCCTTCGCCCGCGCAGGTGGTGTTTCTGCCCCAGCAATGGAACGGCGCGGCGATGAACACGCTGCCTCAGTGGTATCCGGGCTGGCACACCAATCCCAAACCAATGGCTTTGCTGGGCTTTAATGAGCCGGACCAATCCGGCCAAGCCAACATGACGACGACGAACTGCATCTCGCTCTGGCCTCAGCTCCAGGCCGCCGACGTGCCACTGGTCGGGCCGGCAACCTCCTGGCCGTTGCTGTCATGGACCAGCAATTTCTGGAGCGAGGCCGACAGTGCCGGCCTGCGCATAGACGAAAGCGGCGTCCATTGGTATTCGTATCCCTCCGCGGACACCCTCATCGGCAATTTGCAGAGCGTCTATAGCGCCTGGGGGCGGCCTATATGGATGACTGAGTTCGGGGTCGGTTTTAGCAGCGGGAGCTGGAGCGAGGAGATGAACTACAATTTTCTGGCCGAGTTTCTCTGGCGCGCCGAGGGCCTGGCGTGCCTGCACCGGTACGGCGTCTTCTGTTTCACTCAGGACCCGCCAACCAATACGTGGGACCAAACCTCTCCTGAAAGCGGCGTGTTCAAGAGCGATGGCATCACGCTCACGGCGTTTGGCCAGCTTTACGCCGCCTGGGATGCCGACCTCGCCATCCATACCAACATACCCTATATCCTCCACAACAAAGGCGCCTACTACCGCATCAGCAACACCGGCGCAGCTTCGCCCGGCGTTGCCAACATCCGCACCAACGACCTCACCGTGCAGTGGCAGCTTGTCGCCGCGCCAACGGCCAACCAGTTCTACATCGTCTCCATCGCCGATGGGCGGAACCTGAGCTGCAATGGAAGCACGCTCAGCCTCGCTGCAGCCGGCACGACCGGCACTGCCGTTCAGTGGACCTATACCGCCGACAGCAACGGCTATTTCTTTATTGATAATCCGGCCGCCGGCCTGCGTCTTGGCTTGAACCGCTCGCCCAGCTCCGGCCAGCCTACCACGACCAACGTAGCCATGTATGCCGCCGGCACCATTAACGACAATACGCGCTGGCGGTTCATCAAACCCTACAAGTCCGTGCCAGTGGCGTTGAACGCCACGGCAGGCAGCGGGCAGGCTGTGCTGAGTTGGAACGCCGTTCCGGGGGCCACCAGCTACAATATCAAGAGTGCGACGGTCAGCGGCGGACCTTACACGACCATCGCCAGTGGCGTTACGGCTACAAACTACACGAGCACAGGATTGGTCAATAACGCCATCTATTACTTCGTCGTTTCCGCCGTCCTCGCCACTGGGGAGTCCGCCAACTCAGCCGAAGCCGCCATTATCCCTGGCGGCCTGGCGTTGAACTGCGGTGGTTCAGCAGCCGGTTGGTTCGGCGCCGACGCGTACTTCAACGGTGGCTCAACTTCTTCGACGACGTCAACGATTGACATGAGCGGCGTGACCAATCTCGCGCCCCAGGCCGTCTATCAATACAACCGTTACGGGAATTGCACCTATACCATCACCAACTTGACGCCCAATGCCACTTACTGGGTCAGGCTGCACTTCGCGGAGAGTTATTGGACCGCCGCCGGCCAGCGTGTTTTCAATGTGTCCATCAACGGGACGAGCGCGCTCAGCAGCTTCGACATCTTTGCGGCTGCAGGAGCACAGAACAAGGCGGTCATCCGAGAAGCCCACGCGAGCGCAACTGGCAGCGGCCAGATGGTCATCCAATTCACGACCGTGACGGACAACGCCCAGATTAACGGCATCGAGGTGCTTCAGCCCAAACCACTTGTCCCTGTTGGGCTTTCAGCCGCTGCCAACAGCGCACAGGTGGCCCTGACCTGGCAGCCCTGCGCCGGCGCCGCCAGCTACAACATCTATCGTTCAGCTACCTCCGGTGGTCCTTACACTTTGATTGCAACAGCCGGAAGCGTCACGGAAATCAGCTACAGCGATTACACTGCGTCGCAAGGCACTACCTGGTATTATGTGATCACCGCTGTCAACTCGTATGGCGAAAGCGGCAAATCTTCCGAAGTCAGCGCCGCCCTGATTTGCACGCCGCCTCCCGCCCCGACCGCTGGCAACAACGGCCCCATTTACCAGGGAATGACCTTGAATCTGACAGCCTCCGCAGTGGCATCGGCTACCTACAGTTGGACTGGCCCCAATGGGTTCGCCTCGGCGCTCCAAAACCCTTCGATTACCAATGCTACGACCGCCGGGTCCGGGACGTATAGCGTGACGGCGTCCATCGGCGGCTGCACTTCCGCCGCCGGCACCACCGCGGTAACGGTCAACCCACCCGTGGTTTTATCTATCGAAGCCAACGGGACCAATCTCATTCTCAATTGGCCGGGCGGCACCCTGCAATCTGCGCCCAATGTGGACGGCCCCTGGACCAATGTCAGCGGCGCGAGCGCGCCTTTCAGCGTGACTCCCACAGAACCGCAACGCTTCTATCGTGTCCTGTTGCAGTAGCGTAAGCCTCGGGCTTTCGGTGTCCTGGCTTGCTTTCGGCTTGCCGCATAGCGCCGCCTCTCCGCCAGCCCGGCGGGTTGGCGAGACGAATGCAAGCCGAAGGCTTGCTCTACTATGAGGCGGTAGCAGCGGAAGATGCGCCCACAGTGCGAGGCGCGAAGTGAATGCTCTGGACGGCTGGAAACAGCATTTATAGAATTGAGCATCAGGCGAAAACGCAAAGACGATCGAAGCCGAGGTTTGCAGCTTGCACGAGCCTCCTGGCTTCTTGTCGTCCTGCTCTGCCACCTCCCCGGGCGCCTTGTGTTGGGCGAGGACACCGGCCCGCTCCTTACTAACGCAGTGGACATCATTTCTCTGCCCGCCGAGCAGGCGGCGCGCTCACTCAAGGCTGCAGTCACCGGGGTGGTTACCGCTGCCAATCCGGATTGGGCAGGGAGATTCTTTGTCCAAGACTCAACCGGCGGGGTGTTTGTTGACAACCAGTATGGACATAGGCCGGAGCCTGGGACGGTCGTCGAGGTCGTGGGCATCACCCATCCCGGCGCCTATGCTCCTATCATCACTGCGCCCCAGGTGAAGGAAATCGGGACAGCGCCGTTGCCCCGGGCGAGGCCGGTGAGCGTCGAGCGGTTGATGTCGGGCGCGGAGGACAGCCAGCGCATTGAGGTTACCGGGGTGGTGCGTGAGGCGCGTATGGAGGGTGAGCGGTTGGTGGCCGATGTCGTCTCGGGCGGCTACCGGTTTCGAGTGTTTGCGCCTCCGCTTCCTGGCACGGACCCGCAAAACCTGGTTGCGGCCAGGGTGCGCATGCGCGGCACAGCCGCAGAGGCGCATAATCCGTCCTTGCGCCAACTCATAGTCGTGCAGCTCCACGTGCCCGTCTCGGCGGATTTTATCATTGAGGAACCCGAATCGGTGAACCCTTTTAGCAAGCCCACCGTTCCGCTCGACAGCCTGGGGCAATATCAGCGGGACAATTCGTTGGCGCATCGGGTGCATGTTCGGGGCGTTGTCACGCTCCAGCGACCGGGCGAGAAGCTGTTTCTGCAGGATGCGACCGGGGGATTGGAAGTTCAGAGCCGCGGCCTGGCCGCCCTCTCGCCGGGCGAGGTAATTGAGGCGGCCGGCTTTCCCGGCTTCGAGCAGTACCAACCGGTCTTGCAGGATGCGGTATTCCAAAAAACACAGGCGCCCCCCGTGTCAATCGTCCCCAAGCGCGTGTCACTTGAAGACCTGCAGAACGGCTTACACCATGCCGACTTCATTTCCTTGAAGGGCAAGCTGATCAATCGCAGCAGCGATCAACAACGGCATCCGATGACGGGCGCGGCAGATACTCACACCACGCTGGTGCTGCAGAGCACCCATTTCGCCTTCACCGCCGAATGGGATGGGCCGCCGCAGGAAACGGAACTGAGCTCCCTCGCCCTCGGCAGCACCCTCGAAGTCAGCGGCATCTGCCTGATGGAGATTAACCTCGAAGGCAAGATGAAATCGCTTCGCATTCTGCTGGGGGGCTCGAACGCGGTGCGGGTGCTCCAGAAACCGAGCTGGCTGACCCCAAAGCACCTGCTGATAAGCCTGGGCATTGTCTCTTGCGCACTGCTGGTGATTGGGGCATGGACGGTGATGGTCTCCCGCAAGAATGCCACGTTGAGGTTCCTGGTTCACGAGCGCGAAAAGGCGCAGGCTGGGCTGCAACAGGCGCATGACCTGCTGGAGCAACGGATTAAAGAACGCACCGAGCAGTTGAAGTCTCAAATCACGGCTCGCAAGGAGTTGGAGCTGCAGTCCAAAGCAGTTTTGGGCGAAAGGACGCGCCTGGCCCAGGAACTTCACGATACGGTCGAGCAAACCCTCACCGGCATCGCCCTCCAGTTGGACACGGCAGCAAAGTTGTATGAAGGCAGGCCCGTCAACGCGCGGGTCCACCTGGATTTGGCCCGAAACCTGATGGCCAAAAGCCAGGTCGAATTGCGCCGCTCGGTGTGGGATTTGCGGCAGCGCGCGTTGGAGCAATTCGATCTGCCGGACGCCCTGTTGGAGAGCGCCCGGCAAATTACCCAAGCCGCGGGAATCAAGGTCGAACTCCAGAGCAACGGAGCCACGCGGGCTTTGCCGGAGGTCGTCGAGGAGAACCTGTTGCGCATCGCACAAGAGGCGCTTACGAACGTGATCAAGCATGCGCGCGCCACGCAGGTGATCATCGCGCTGGGGTTTGAGCCGCAACGGGTCACCATGCAGGTGCAGGATAACGGCATCGGGTTTGATTTGAAAACGTGCGCGGGTCCCAGCAACGGCCATTTCGGCCTGCTCGGCATGTCCGAAAGAGCCAAACGGATTGGGGGCCGCTTTGTGCCGGTGAGTGCGCCGGGCAGGGGAACCGCGGTGCGCGTGGAAGTCCCCATCGGGCCGGCGGAGGAATTCCAATGGGCCGCGCAGTACGGCGGCGAGCAAGTCCAGGCCGGGAAGCGAGCATGAACGGCTGAGTTCGTATGCGCCAGGCACCAAAGATTCGCATCCTGATAGCTGACGACCATTTCATCGTCCGCATGGGCCTGACTGCCCTGATCAACACCGAGCCGGACATGGAGGTGGTGGCGGAAGCGGCCGATGGCACACAGGCGCTCGAATTGTTCTGCAAACACAACCCGGACCTGGCGCTAATGGACATGCGCATGCCGGTCAAGAATGGCATCGAGACTACAAAGGAAATCCGAGGCCGTTTCCCCAACGGGCGCGTCCTGATCCTGACCGCGTTTGATGGCGACGATGAGATTCACAAAGCCTTGCAGGCCGGTGCCCAAGGTGTCGTCCTGAAAAGCTCTACCGGGGAAAAGCTCATTCCCGCGATTCGAGCCGTGGCCGCTGGACAGAAATGGGTGCCGAAAGAAATTGCCAGCCGGCTGAGCGCCAGAACCGCATTTGAAGAGCTGACTCCCCGGGAAGTCCAGGTCTTGCAGCAGCTTGCCCGCGGCTTGGCAAACAAGGAGATCGGGGAAGTCCTCAAAATCACGGAATACACCGTCAAGGACCATCTCAAAAGCATCCTGGCGAAACTTCGGGTGGCTGACCGTACTGAGGCCGTCACCGCCGCGCTCCAGCGCGGGATTATACACCTGTAGCGCAGACCACCCAGCAGAGGCCGCTATGAAATCATTTGCCACTTCACTCGAATCAGTAATGCGTGCTCCTCGCGTAAACGTGCAGGCCGCGCTGGCCACGGGGCCTCGGAGCGCGGACATTTCTGTCCGCCAGCGCCTGCCTTTGGGCGAGGCGGACAGAAATGTCTGCGCTCCGAGGCGATCACCTGAACAGTCATCTCCTCGCTTGATGCCTGCGCGCCCGGCCAGCGGCGGCCTTTTGCTCTCATGGCTCCTGCTCGGAGCTGTTTTGCTTGGGACCAAGAGCCTGGGCAATGAGCCCAGAGAGGACACAATGGCACAACCGACCAACGCCGCCCCAAAGTGGGCGAAGATCCAAGGCCGCAACCTGGTTGCCGGGGGCAAGCCAATCCGCCTGCGCGGCATCGGCCTTGGCAACTGGATGCTGGTCGAGCATTTCATGATCGGCCTGCCACAAGTGGACTACGTGATGCGCCAGACCTTTAACGAGGTGCTTGGCCCGGAGAAGGCCGCAGCGTTCTGGAACGCCTACATGGACAGCTATCTTACCGAGACTGACATGGCTCGCATCCGCGCCCTGGGCTTCAACCATGTCCGGCTGCCGTTCAGCTACCGCCATTTCGAGTCCGACGCCCACCCGGGCCAATGGCGCGAAGAGGGCTTCCGCCGCCTGGACAGCGTCATCGGCTGGTGCCGGCGCCAGGGCTTGTGGGTGCTGCTCGATCTCCACAGCGCCCCCGGCTGCCAGGCATCTGACTGGAACGCCGAGAGCGCGCATGGGGAAATCTATCTCTGGGACAACGCCAACGACCAGGAGCGCGTCGCCGCCCTGTGGCGCGAAATCGCCCGCCGCTATCGCAATGAGCCGACGGTGCTGGCCTATGAGGTCCTGAATGAGCCGGACACCCAGTCTCCAAGCCAGGTCCCCAGCCTCAATGCCTTCCACCTGCGCTGCATCCAGGCCATCCGCAAAGCGGACAAGGGCCACATCATCGTCGTGGACGGCGACAAACATGCGACCGACCTCCGCGCCCTCGACTCGGCCACGTTCAAGGACCCGCAGGTCATGGCCGCGTTTCACTTCTATCATCAATCCACGCCGCCTTTGGGCCAAATCACAAACTTCCCCTGCATGCATGACGGGCAGACCATTGATGAGGACTTCCTCATCCAGCGCACGCGCCTGCTGGAACGCTCCGACCGCGCACGCATCACGCGCCCCGAGTACCTCGACGAGTTTGGCATTGGCTACTGGGGACCGGGTGTCGCGGCACAGCGGAAGATCATCGAAACGGTCATCAGCACTTGCGAGCGGAACGACATCAACTGGTGCCTGTGGCATTGGAAAGACGTTCACGGCATGGGCCTGTGGCACATGCGCGAGGGCACGCCCTGGCGCCAGTGGCTCGACCGCGCCGGCACACGGCAGCTCCGCGAACAATCCCAGGCCGCCATCAAGGCTTACATGACTCAGGTTGACGGATTTCTGCCGCTCGACCCGAAGAACCGCACCTGGCTTTCACGCGAGACGCAGCGCGAGCTGGAAGTGCAACTGCTCCGAAAGCAGGTCGAGCAAATGAAAGACCTCTCGGCGGCCGAACTGGCCGAACTGGGCCGCTCCTTCAACAGCGACAACTTCGAGGTGGATGCGCCTATGGCTGCCGCGCTCCGGCGGCTGATGCAGGCCAATCCATCACCGTAACGGCCTCGCGGGCTCACATCAGATGACAACGCGTGCTCGGCTCTGCGCTTAGCCGTATCTATGCAGTTGAGAGGGGAGCGCACGCGCCCCCGCGGAAACCGGGAGGGGCGGGCATGCCCTTCAGATTACGGCCAGGCGGCTATGGTTTTCGGCCATGGCGGACTGAAAGTCGGTCGTGGTCAGATGTTCGGGGTGAGGCTGGTGGGAGCGCCACTCTATGAACAAGCTGTTGCTGAGGCGGCTGAACAGCCCCCAGCCGCGTTCCGGCCCCCATGATGTGTTGGTTGACGCATGGCTGCCTTTTGGCAGAATGGCGGGGTAACGTCATGCATCCCGACCGCTTCTACACGCTCTCGGCGTCCTGTCCGGACCAGGTGGGCATTATTGCCCGGGTTTCCGGCTTCATCGCCCAGCGCGGCGGCTGGCTCCTGGAGTCCAGTTTCCACGCCGATTCGCTCACTGGTCGCTACTTCATGCGCATGGAGATCAAGGCCGATTCGCTGCCCTTCCTGCTGGCCGAATTCCGCGAGCGCTTCCGGCAGGAGGTTGCCGAGCCGCTCACTATGACCTGGCAGATCAATGACAGCGCCGTCAAGAAGCGCGTCGTCGTGTTAGTCTCCAAGCAGGAGCACTGCCTATACGACCTGCTGGCGCGCTGGAAGGCGCAGGAGCTGGATGTCGAGTTGCCCTGCGTCATCTCAAACCACGACAAGTTCAAAGGTGTGGTCGAGTGGCATGGCATCCCCTTCTATCATGTGCCGGTGAGTGCCGAGAACAAGTCGGCGGCCTACGCTGAAATCCAGCGCATTTTTGAAGACGTGCGCGGCGACACGATGGTGCTGGCGCGCTACATGCAGGTGCTCAGCCCGGAACTGTGCACAGCCCTGGCCGGGCGGATCATCAATATCCACCACAGTTTTCTGCCCAGCTTCGCTGGAGCCAAGCCTTACCACCAGGCCTACGAGCGCGGCGTCAAGCTGATTGGCGCGACCTGCCATTATGTGACCAGCGAACTGGACGGGGGACCGATCATCGAGCAGGACGTGATTCGCATTGACCACTCCGATTCGCCGGAGGACATGGTGCGCTACGGCAAGGACATCGAGAAGACCGTGCTCGCTCGCGGTCTGCGCTGCCACCTGGAAGACCGCGTGCTGGTGCATGGCCGTAAGACGGTCGTTTTCCGGTGATGCATTGGGGGAGCTTTCTTGAAGGTCTCGTCCAGGGCCAGGCGATTGTAGCTGTGTCAGGGGCATCCCGACGAAGCCGGCTGGCTCAAAAGGCCAACAGTAGCTGCCCCATCGCCCAATTCCCCAATCCCCAGTACCTATCCATTGCCAGCAGCGTGCCAAATTGGCCCAGACCCAGCGCCAAGGATCATAAGCGCTCATGATTGTAGAAGGCACAGCCCCCCGCAGGCTCGTACCTGTCTCGTACGTGTCTCGTACCTGTCTGGTACGAGGGGGGGCCCCATTCCGGCGGAAAATGGCCAGTTTCGGGCATTTTCAGCCTCCTGGACTCCTTTGGCCATTCGGATGGGTTATACTCGCGGGTTCCGGCTGTGCCATTTTGGCCCGCTTGCCGGAGCGGTGGATCCTCAGGGCATGCCGATACCAGCCGCACCTGTGAGAAGCTGCTCAAAAATGGGATGCTCACGCTGGTCCAGGCCTGGCGTTAAATGAGTTGAATGAATTAAAAGGGCTGAATAAGTTGCCTGAGACTAAGGGCTTACATGGGGTAAAGGGGCTGCGAGGTGCGGGATCGGCAGCCGGGCCAGGGAGCGCGAGGGGCGTACGATGCACAAGGGGGTGGTTCCGTGTCACTACTGCGTCAATACCGTCGCAATACCGTTGGGGAACGCGGGGAAGAAGGCCGAAGGTGGAATGCAGATTGATGGAGGATATGGAGGCCGTTCGGGCAGGCGCTGGCGTCAACTGTGGCACGGCAGTTAGCTGCGGACTACACGCATTGCCTTAAATCGGGGACTTCTCTATGTGCGTCGGCGCGAACGCCCGGGGTATCAATAGTGAGGACTGAGGCCGGCCTGTCGCAGTCGAACGACGAGCCGACCTGACTCCTCTCATGTGGGAGTCTCACGCGCACCGTGCGAAAAGCACGCGACTTTGTTGTAACTAGGCAACGCGGAAGGGCCTTTCTGTGGGCCAAAACCAGCATGGCACCTGCTGTGCTGCTTTAAAGCCGTGAGAATCAACCTGTGCGGCGGCGGTCACGGTGGGGGTTGTATAGAATTCCACCTCTGATACCCATGCAATTAATCTTGGCAAGATGCTTGCTTGGTGGTAAAAACTAAACTCATGAACTTAGACGATCAAAATTGTTACTAATGGAACAGAGAAGCATTGGAGCACTCAGATATACTAATCGTATGAAATCCTACTCACTCACTCTTCAGACGACGCTCATGGTGTCCGCCTTGGCCGCTTGCGGCCAGGGCACTTTTATCTACGATCAGTCCTCCGCCACCAACCGGAGTGTCAGCGGCGGCGTCGCCATTCAGGAAGAGCAACCCGTCGGACAGTCCTTTACCCCGGCGCTTTCCTCAGTTGGGTTCGTGCAGCTTGAGTTCCTCGATGCCAATCCCGGCAACGGGCTAGGGGCTACGGTGTACGTGAACCTTCGGGCCGATTCAATCACCGGAACTATCCTGGGTTCGACGGACCCGGTTGCCATGCCGGATCGGTTTTACTACGGCATAACCAATTTCTTCTTTTCGACGCCCGTGGCGGTTAGCCCCGGAACCGTCTATTTCCTCCAGCCTGTCGTCCAATCCGGGGATAGCCAATGGGCTGTTGCCGATGGCCCGTATAATTATCCAGGTGGAACCGGCTTCGAATACGGCCAGCCAGATCCCAATGGTTTTGATGAGTGGTTTCGGGAGGGGGTCCTGACGCCCGAGCCGTCGTCGGGACTTCTGATTTTGGCTGGGTTTGGGGGGATGTTCATTGCTAGGCGGTTCCGGCGTCGGGCGAGGGAGGCGCATTTGCTCTTGGTTCTGGCTGTCGGGGCAGCGGCGAGCATTTGGAGCACCTCCGCCCAGACCCCCCAGACGAACTCGGGCGTAAGCTACTATTCGGCCCAGAAACCGGAATGGCCGCCGATGCCCATACCCACCCCTGGGTGCGCAGTGCTCCCGATCGCAGGGCGACCGGGATGCTGGCAGATGCAAGACCTGGATTATGACTACGCAGCCGTCCAACTTGCCGCCAGCATGAACAGGCCCGATGGGCAAACTCCAGACGGTCCGCTTCCTCTCGACTACGGAACCAACCTCTGGCTTGAGATCACCGGTATTGACGAGGGCAACGTCTCGATTACCGCCCATAACGTGGTGGAAGATAACTACTTCCAACTATTGAGCAGGACCAACGCAGCCGAGGAAGTGGGTTGGACCATTGAGCAGCAGTTTACTGTTGTCGGCTCAGGCATCGAGAATCTGCCGCTGGCCGCCGTCCCGGAGAATGGCCGTACGGCGGCGTTCTTTTGGGCAGCCGAGGCGCAGACGAAAGTGAAGGTATACCAGGGCGACAATGCCATCAGACCGGGTCCTTGCTACGCTGGGCAGCACGGCACTTTCACCTTTCACCGCGAGGGGTACGTAGGCAACGAATTACCTATGGCAGTCAGTTATCGCGTCAGCGGCACCGCCACCAACGGCGTGGATTACACCTTTCTTAATGGCAGCACGAACATACCAGACGGTCAATCTGACTGGTCAATCGAGGTGAATGCCGTTTCAAGTCCTATTACTTCCAATCTGACGGTGACGGTGACGCTGGTGATGACCAACGGCTATATAGTGGACTCGAACTCTCCTTCGGCGACGATTCTCGTCGAGCCGAATGTGTTCAGCCTGGTGGCGAGTCTTCCCAACCCCGTCGGACTGGACTATGACACGCTGACGAACTCACTATTGGTGTCGGTTGATCCGAGTCTGGCTCCCGGCACTAATTTCGTGCGGATTGACACCAACGGGTTGGTGAGCCTCTGGGCGGACATGGCGGATCTAGGTATTCCGGTGACAATTGCGACGGTGAAGACGAACCGCAATGGGTTCGTTGAGGGCGACATGTATTATGGTACTTTCGATGTGGACCCCGACCATATTGGGTGGCTCTCCGGGGACGCGTCACACTATAGCAGCAGTTGGGCACCGCTCTGGGGATACGTGGTACCGGTTGGGGGGCTTTATGTGGACCAAAGCGGCACCTTCGCTGGTGATCTGATCGCCTCGACCGGTGGCGACTATACTGGATCCGGCGATCCCGGGAGCGTTTGGAGGATCGATGCCTTGGGCAACGCCACCAACATTGCGTATTTCCCAATGTCTTTGGGTGGGGTGATCACCCTGACCAATGACGTAGCGCAATGGGGGCCGTGGGCGGGCAGAATCATCACCGGCCAGGGCCCTGAGGATTTTCTGGACCATCCGGAGATTTATGCGGTTGATACCAACGGGCAAGTGACGACGTATACTAATCTTGGAATTCAGCCTGAGCATTTCAACCTGATTCCGCCGAACCAGCCCTTCTACTGCTGTGACTCTGTTTCTTATGCGGTGTGGAAGGTGCCGGCAGCCGTCTTCACTAATCATGTGGGGCAACTCCTCATCACCGGAATGGGACAGGTGGGGTACGACCCGCCACCGGCGCTTTACATCGTGCATTGGGACGCTGGGGTCTCCAACTTCGTTGCTGAGAAGATTGACACGCCGGACTTCGTTGGGTGTCTGGAAGATGGCACCTTCGCTCCGATAGAGATTCCGTGCCTTCCGCAGTAGGGTGCATGGTGGGGTGACAGCTCTGCTAACCCATTGGGCAGCGTTACTCCTGCTTGAGGTTCACCCTCGGCTACGCGTTTCGACCCAGCGCGCCGTCGCCTATCTGCGCCACAGAAGCCATGTTCCTGAACAGTTATCCCATGGCAGACCGTGAACGCTACTCTCAGAGCCCCAGGTGGTGCTGCTCCTGGCCTTTTGCTTTGGCCTTGGGGGCTTTCTTGAAGGTCTGGTCCAGGGCGGCGACAGTGCTCGGGCGCTCGATGCCCTTGCCCTCCATTAGCTCTTTGACCGTGCGGAGTTGCAGGCGGGGATAGCGCTGCTGGTTTGTTCTGTGCTCATAGAAGCCGGCGCTGACGGCTTCAGCCACCATGTCCTTGGTCGGGGGCTGGAGGGAGATTAACAGCCCCATGCCCGCTTTCTCTCGCTCCAGGACGCCGCGCAGGTCTCGCACATCTTTGACGCCGGTCTTGCCGCCTTTGACCTGGATGATGATCTGCTCGGGCTTGGCTGTGCGCGGGTCGTCGCGGAAGAGGATTTTGCCGTCAATGCCGTGGTCGGCCCCTTTCTTCTGCTCGACGGGCCGGGCGCCGACAAGGCCCAGCGCCCACCATTGGAATTGAAACTTGTCCTGCTCGGCCAGGACGGAGGCTTCGTTGGGCGTGGTCGGCTCGCCGATGATGCGGACGATTGATTCGGTAGGGCGCGCAGCCCCCTGCGCGCCGTCGGGTGACTCGGATGTTCCACCGCCGTGAACGGCGGGCAGTGGACTGCCCGCCCTACCTTGCGCTGGGCCGCTGACGAATTTCATCTGGCTGCCGTAGGTGCTGAGCAGGCGATTCTTGATGAGCGTGACCGCCAACTGGGTGATGTCTATGCCAATCCAGTGCCGGCCCAGCTTCTCGGCAGCGTCAATGGTCGTGCCGCAGCCGCAGAATGGGTCGAGGACCAAGTCACCGGGGTTGCTGCTGGCGTTAATGATCCGCTCAAGGAGGGCGACGGGCTTTTGCGTGGGGTAGCCGAGGCGCTCGGAAGCCTGGGAGTTTATTGGCGGGATGTCAGAGATGACGTCCTGGACCGGTGCGCCTTCACTTAAATAGCGCTTGAATCGAGGGAAGCCGGGACCAGACCCTTCACGCGACTGAGGCCAGTGGATAAATCCGTGCTGGTCAAGAACGTCGAGCTTCTGTGTGGTCGAGAGTGTGGCAGCCTTCTCTTTGCCAAGAATCGCTTCCACCGTGGTGAGGCTCACCTTCCAGTGCGAGCCCTTTGCAGTCGGGTTGAATCCTCGCCAGGCAGCTCCCGAATCACCATGGCGGATGCCTGGGCCGGTTAGATTATCATCCGCCCACACCCTGCCGTGCCCGTCCTTGTTCTTATAGCGCTGTGCGTATTCCTCGCTGTGCTCAAGTAAAATACGGTTCCAGAGATAGCTGTCTGTCACGCTGTAGAACAAGATCGTGTCATGCACGTCGTTCCACCGCTTTGAGGCAGAGTGGGCGCTGGTGCGTTTCCAGATTATCTCGCTCCTGAATTGGCCGTATCCAAATACGGCGTCCAGCAGCAGCTTCAGATAGTGCGAGGCGGTAGGGTCACAGTGGAGGTAGAGAGCGCCGGTGGGTTTGAGCACGCGCCGGAGTTCGACCAGCCTCGGGGCCATCATGGCGAGGTAGGCCATCATGTCGTTCTGGCCGAGGAAGGTGCGGAAGGCCTGCATGACCTCGCCGACTTTGCCGGGCTGGATAACGAGGTCTTGGTAGGCCTTCTCGCTTTCGACGTTCCAGTGCCAGGTGTCCTCGAAGGCGCGGATTTGGCTGGCGGCGTCGGCGCCGTCCTTTTCGTGGAAGAAGGCGTTGTAGCTCTGGGCGGAGTTGAAGGGCGGGTCCAGATAGACCAAGTCCACCGTCTCGTCTTTGAGGTAGCGGCGGAGGATGTCGAGGTTGTCGCCGTAATAGAGCGTGCCCATGAAGCGAGCGTAGGAAAGAGGCGCGGGGATGTGAACACCTATTTTGGGCTTCCGAGCGGCGGAGAGCGCATTGTCCATGTGTAGCGCTTTGCGGGCATTCATCTGAGCCAGCAGGCAAAGCTTTGCCCTGCCGCCAGCTAATCCGGGTCTGGTTACCCCGGTTTCCGCGAAAAGACTGGCTTTTGGGCCGACACGCCCACCCCAGCCTGTCCCGCTCCCCTCCGTTGCCTCACCGTCGCTCCTCTGCAAAGGTTGCAGAGGAGCGACGGTGAGGTAACGATGAGGCTATGGTGTGATGGCGGTGTGGAGATGCGCTACAGGAGAGCCGTGGAGGTTGGAAATCGCCCAGAATGAGGCGCGTAAAGGCAGGGAGACCGTATGCCCAAGGCTCAGGAAGGCGCCCAAGGTCCAAGCCTCTTGGCACCTCTACAAGCATTTGTCGTTGAGTGATTTACGCCTTATCTAAGCGCCATTCGGGTCCAAATGTTATTTAGCCAGGGGATACGGAGTGAGCATCCGGCGAAACTACGGCGAGGCTCGCCCGTGAGCTGCGCTCGCGTTTACGGAGCCAGTCAATTGAAATCGCTTCGCATGCACCCGCTCCGACGCTCCAAACGCTCCAACGGTTTCACGCTCTAACGCTTCGCCGCTTCCTTGGCTTTATCGCGGTAATCGGCAGCTAGGCTCTTGATCTCGGTCAGGTCACGCTGCATTTCGCTCCAGCCATACCAGAGGGCGTAATCGGGGTTGGCGTGAAAGGTGCCCTGGAAGGTGCGCATGCGGTGTTCGAGATACATGACGAAGAGCTTCTGCTCGATGACCGTGGGGGCGTCGTGGAAGGTCAGCAGGTCGGGGAAGGGGTAGGAGTAATTCGCGGGCTTGGGGAGAAGGCCGTCCTTGTAGAGGCCGGCGATGATGCGGATGGCCTCGGCCATGAGGTGGTCGGCGTCGCGGATCATGTTGTCGCCCTGGGTGAGTTGCTGGGCGGCAAAGTTGATGGAGTGGCACTGGTTGCAGGTCTTGAGCATTTTGTCGCGCTGCTTCTGCCAGTCCTCCTGGGTGAGGCGGACGACGTTGGCGGCTTTGACGACTTCCAGGCGCGGGGTGGGCTTGCCGTCGGGATCGAGGACGCCCAGGGCCTGGAGGATGGTGGCGCGGTCGGCGGCCCATTGCTTGTCCTCGGGCATGGGCAGGCGGACGGCGAGGAAGCCCCAGGCGGTCTGGACGCCGTGGTCGCCGTTCTGGAAGTGGCAGGTCTGGCAGGTCGGGGCCGAGGCGCTGGGGGGCAGGGTGCCGAGGGTCTTCAGTTCGTGGCGGACGCCGTGCTTGGAGCCGGAATACATCTCCCATTGGGGATGGTCGAAGCCCATGTGGCAGGTTTCGCAGGCCTGGGGGGACTGGGCTTCTTTTTTGGAGAAGGTGTGGCGGGTGTGGCAGGAGTCGCAGGAGGCCACGCCAAAGCCGGCGCTGGTGCGGCGGAGGTCCTTCATTTCCTGGGGCGTCTTGAGGCCGATCTTGTGGCACGCGCCGCAGCCTTTCATGCCTTCGGTCATGGCCATGGGCTGCCAGTGGAAGGTGGGCATGGCCTTCATGGCGGCCCAGGCAAGGGCATGTTTGCCGGTTTTGAACTGGTTGAGCTGGGTGTCGTGGCACTCGCCGCACGTCTCAGCGGTGGGGAGCTGAACCTTGGCGATGTCGTTGGTGCTCTGGTGGCCGTCGCCGTGGCAATCGGGGCAGCCGACCTTCACCTCGCAATGGCGGCTGACGCTCCAGTCGGCGACGATGTTAGGGTTGATCTTCTGGTGGCAGGCGATGCAGACGCTGGCGTCCACGGTGGCACGGACGGGGGCAGGATTCGCCAGGGCGGAAAGCAGGGCAGCGCCGAAGAGCAGAACTGCGGTTTTGCAGGGACGCAATATTAGGTTCATGGTGCGCGCATTCTCTCGCGATTGATACGCGATAATCAAAGCTTTCCGGGCCTGCGCGTCAAGTGGGGTCGGCGCCCCAGTTTACATGCCTTTGCCCTGGCAGAGCGGCTGTCCCCTCCGCGTCACCAATACTGGTTATGTCCGGTTAAGGCTGGCGGAGCCGCAGTTCGGCGTGACGATGGAAGTTGCGGAAGAAGCCGTCGAGGCTGAGATAATCCAGCCAGAGCTGCCGGCAGCGGCGCTGGAGGGCTACGAAGCTCTCGGGGGTGTGACTGGCGTAGTGGCGGAGAATGGCCCGGGCCGTTTGGCCCAACTCATCGCCCTCGATCCAGACGCAGTAGTCGCGCCAGTTGATCAGGGACTCATAGGGCAGCACGCAATCAGTGTTGAAGAACACGGGGACCCGCCCCAGGCATAATGTCTCGTAGAACCGGTAGGACCAGTTGCCCCCTCCGCGGGGACAGAGAGTATAGTCGCTGGCAAGGACATTCTCGCGGAACTCAGCGAATGAGCGCTCCAGGTGTTTGGACTGCTCGTCCTTCGGCAGAAGGAGGGTGCCGTTCAGGAAGTGGTCGCGCAATTGGATGTTCTTCCGGATGCCGGGACATCGCGAGACGACGCCCAGTGCCTGGTAGCGCGTGCGCTTGCCTTCGCTGCGGGTGATGGACACGCCGCAGCGGCGCAGCGCACCTTCCAGCGCGGGCCGGGAGAGCAAGCCCCAATACACGGCGCGGGCCAGGAGGCGCTTGATGCCGAGGCGCGAGTCAGCCGCAGTGTCAATATAGCCGCAGAAGCCGACGACCGGGGAACCTGCCTTTGGCCGGGGGTTCGCGCTCGCCGCCGACCCAAGCTTGGCAAGGTGGTCGTTTATGAAGGCCGGGGCGGCCGTTTCGACCGGTAGCCTGAGCGAGCGCCGCATGCTCCCCCGAAACACCCAGGCGCCAGGAACGGGGAATGGGGCCTCAGCGTCTGTTTCGCAAAACACGACGAGGGGCTTGCCCCAACTCTTGGCTTGGGCTGCGAGCCTGCTTACGAGTTCGTTGTCGCGCTCCGTTTGCCAAGCGGTTGGGCAGACCACCAGATCGCACTCTGCCGGCCCGGTGCGAGTGAAATAGCTTGCGCCGGTGCGAGTATAGCGGTCCTGGAAGAAGGGGAACCGAGGGTTGCCAGTGAACTCCTCGCCCCACGGGACGAGCAACGGGCACAACTTGGCCCCTGCGCTGAACCCGGCGGGATCGGCAAAGATGCGCAGGCTCATCGCCGGTAAGCAGGATTGCCGGGACACTGCGTGTCCACAGCGAGTTTTAACTGACGGTTAAATTGACGGCTACTCACCAAACCTCGTCCGGTTCGCCGGCCATTGTTATCAGTCGCCATGGCCCCCGTCAAACCTGCCATCAAAGTAGCGGCGGGCATCTTGCCTGCCGTAGAGGGCGGCATCCTGCCGCCCGGAGGAGCGTCGCGTGCCTACGGGATGGCTGTTCCGCCGGGCAAGATGCTCGGCTCTACGGCAGGCAGGATGCCCGCCGCTACAGCGCATGTCGGTGGCGGTATCCAGATGAGCCGCTGCATCCGTTGAACGCCGGAGAACGCTTGCCGGGCGCCTCATGCCGTGCTACCACGTCGCGAGATTGTCTGATGCAGGCCCATCCCAGAACCCATGCGTGTCTCCCATAACGGGGGCGCGCAGACCTATCCGCATTGACTTCTGTGACTACGCGCCGGGTTACCCGAAGACGAACAATTTCTTCTACAACCTGCTCAAAACCCGCTTCAACCTCGAGGTAACCGACCAGCCGGAGTTCCTTATCTACGCCAGCCCGGGCGGCCACCTGCACCGCGTCCACAATTGTGTCAGGATCTACTTCGGCATCGAGCACTTTGCGCCAGACTGGAGCGAGTGCGACTACGCCATGACGTGCCATTACCTGGACGATCCGCGCCACCTGCGCTTGCCGTATTACGCGCTCTACGGCCTCCCGAAGGTGCTGGATAAGCAACAGGATGACCTGGAGAGCATCCTCAAGGCGAAGACCCGTTTCTGCGGCTTCGTGGTGAGCAATGCCGGCAAGCGCAAGACGCAGAAACGCGTGGACTTTTTCCGGCGGCTCTCCCGCTACAAGCAGGTGGACAGCGCGGGGCGCGCCTTCAACAACATCGGCGGGCCGCTGCCGGCCGGCCCGCAGGCGAAGCTGGACTTCCTCAGAACCTGCAAGTTCAACATCGCCTTCGAGAACACGTCGGTGCCAGGCTACACCACGGAGAAGCTGTTTGAGGCCATGTGGGCGCGCACGGTGCCCATTTACTGGGGCAGCCCGCGCGTGCACGAGGAGTTCGATCCCGCCAGCTTCCTGAACTACTTCGACTTCCCGAGCGAGGAGGCTCTCATCGAGCGTATCATTGAGCTGGACAAGGACGATGCCAAGTACCTGGAGGTGATGCGCCGGCCTTATTGCCACAACAACCAGCCGAACGAGTTCTTCAACACGGACCGCGTGCTGGACTTCTTCGAGCGCATCTTCACGACGCCGATTCGCCCCGTGGCGCAACGGCGGCGGCTTCTCTCATTTGGGCGCTGGACGCTCGTTAAGCGTAACAAGCCTCACGGTCCCTGATTGGATGGATACGCGGTATAGGCGATTTGTGATGTCGTGGCTGGCGGCGACCGTGGCTGCCGTGGCGATCGTGGCATGCCTGAATGTCCTGGTGGACCCGGCGGGTGCGTACCCGGCCCTGCACCTCGGATCATTCGAACCGTTACGCTACTTGGACCTGGACCGGGTGACCAAGGCCGAAATGGCGCGGCGGGGAGATTGGCAAGTGATCATTCTGGGCTCGTCGCGGGCCGAAAGCGGGTTGTCCGCTGCGCACCCGTTCCTGACCACTAATCGCGCCTGCAATCTGAGCTTCGCAGGCACTCGTTTCCCCGAGCTGGCCGCAGCCTTTGATTTCGCAGTCCAGCACAACCCGCTCCAGCACGTCGTCCTCTGCCTCGACCTGTACATGTTCGCGCCGGGCTCGCCCTGGATCGAGAACTTCGCCGATTCGCGCTTTAACCCGCGGCTCCAACTCTTCGCGTATTACTGCAAGCAGCTTCTTGGCCGTGCCTACACCGATCATACCTGGACCACCCTCCGCCGGTGGCTCCAGGGATACAAGCCGGTGCCGCAGGAAACCCGCGGCTTCCACAACCACAGCCTGAGCCCGGCTACGAGCCAGCGCGAACTCTTCAGCCGTGTGCTTCACATCCTGGGAAAGGGTTACCGCACGCAAACCCTGGACCCTGCCGACCTGGAGCTGTTCCGGCACATCGTGCGCACCTGCCGCGACCAGAAGATTGACCTGCAAGTGGTCATCATGCCGGTGCATGCGCTGGACCTGGAGCTGCTCTATGCGGGCGGCCGCTGGGCGGTGTTTGAAAAGTGGAAGGCCGCCCTGGTAAAGGTGCTGGCCGAGGAGCGCGTGGAAGGCAAGTTCGGCCTGTGGGATTTTACCGGTTACGCCGGTCCGCCTGCTGAAGCCGTCCCACCCGAGGGCGATGTCAAGAGCCGGATGAAGTTCTACTTCGAGAACAGTCACTGCACTCCCGTTCTTGGCGGTCTCATGCTCGACGCCATCTTCGGGGGACAGGACCCGAACGGCTTCGGCATTCGCTTGGAGCAGTCTAATCTGAAGGCGCACCTGGCGCGCATTCTCGAAGACCGCGCCGTCTATGCCCGCACCAACGCCGCGGACATTCAGTGGGTGCAGCGCGTCATGGCCGACGCCGAAGCCAGCCGGAAGTAAGCACTCGGTCAGGCGGCGATGCGACTTCCCTGGTCTTTGCGTTTCGGCGCGACCGCGCCAGCCAAGCGGCTGGATGGGACCACCTATAGCCGGCCATCGCGGCGGTAATGCTCGAGTGGCTGCTGGTAGCGCCCCTTTGGCTCGAGCAGCCGGAGGATCTTAACCACCTGTAGCCTCTCCATCCAGGCAGGCAAAGCCTGCATTATTCTTCGGCAAAGATGCGCAGCTCGCCATCCGTGCCTAGCCTCGCCAGGCGTGGTAAACCACGCGGGAGCCCCAGACCTGTTTGCGTTCGATCCGGCGGAACCCGCAAGACTGCAACATGAGCTCTATGGCCGCGTAATTTAACAACCACCAATTGTGGCCGGTTTGCGATGCGAGAAACTGGCAGTATCCCTCCTTGGCGCGGGCCAGCCGGTGGCCAGACTCGAAGCACATGCTCTCCAGGATCAGCAGTTCGCGGGTTAGTCCCGCTGCCGCCATCAATCCCCGGACTGGATCACGCAGGTGATACAGCAGGCCGAGAAAGCAGACCAGGTCGAACTTCTCGCCGTTCACAGTCTGAGGCAGATCGTAAACGCTGCCGTGGGCCAGTTGGACCTTGGATCCGAACCATTCGATCAACAGGCGCGCGCCCCCGGAATGAATGTAGTCCAGCGGGTAGCCCTGCTCCGTGTAGTTCTTTTCCTGCTCCGCGAGGCTCCCCGGGCCTGAGACCGGAAGGTCCATGTCCGCGAGTCGGCGCGGATTGACCAGCATCACCGAGGCAGCCCCTCGCCGTTCCATTTCGAATGAGATTGCGCCGTCCCACCCCCCGATATCCAGCACGGTCTTGCCGTGCCAGGTCTGGGGCAGGTGGTAATACGAGAACCGTTGCTCCGCAAACCCCGAAGGCGGATAGGCTGAGCCCTTCTCAGCCCAACCCGTGATTTTCGTCGCCGGATCGAGTTGGAACGAGTGGTACCAGCGCGGGTAGGCAAGCAGCTTCTTCCTCAGGGTCTCTCGGTCGGTAGTGGACTTGGCCTGATGATTTGTTGCGGAACCTTCGGGCTGGCTTATTGGCATCAGCGTGGAGATTATGCCGCCGAGCTGTGAGTGCTCAAGCCGAAAAGGGAAGAAAATGGAGGCCTCTCGACAGCGCCAGCGGACCGCGAGCCGTCCCTGGCTCCCGGTTCGTAAGGGCTTGGCCCTCGAAAAAACCGGTGGAAGTGTCTGGATGTGCCCGAAGCAAAATCAAGGCTTTCTGGTTCGCAGAATGCGCAGCCCTTGTTTTTTGAGTCGTGCGATATCCCGGGCTTTGGCATTTCGGCGCGACCGCGCCAGCCAGGCGGCGGGATGGAAGACCCAAAGGCGGCCATCCCGGCGGTAGTGCTCAAGTTCTTGCTGGTAACGCCACTTGGTTTCGAGCAGCCCGACGATCTTCTCTACCTGCAACTCTCCGGCCAGAGACGCGAAGCCCGGGTTATTCGCGGCCTCACTGCGGTAGGTCTGGCAGATGCGGTCGAAGAACTTCTTCACGAGTTGGTCCACGGCGTATTCGGCCTTGGAGTAGGATTTGGGATGCTCGCGGAAGGTGGAGAAGCGGCGCGCCGTAACCCCCAGCCGGATTCTCAGGCAATTCGTCAGCCCCCAGCCGCCGTCTCCCGCCGTGCCATAATCCACTGGGAACGGATTCTCTTGCAGGCAGCGAGTGAAGTAAAGATTGCTGGCGGAACTGCCGAGGAACGCGTTGCCGTAATCCAGCAGCGCGAAGAAGAAGAGAGCTGCACCCTCCAGCACAATCGGCTCGCTGAAAGCCAACGAGCGCAGAATATCCGCGATCGGCCACGGTGGAGCCCGCATCGGAGATCCTTGCTGGTCAATGAAATTGGGTTGGCTGATCACCACATCGCAACGCAGCTTGCCCATAACCTCCGCCAGGTGCTGCAGCCCCTCGAGCGTAATCGTCTCGCCCACTGTCGAGATGTAGCAGTATTCCGCCTGCAGTTGCTGGATGCCATGATTCCAGGACTGGTATAATCCGGGAGGATGCTCGAAGATGCGCATTCGGGGGTGGTGCAATTCGGCCTTGATCAGCTCCAACGTGCCGTCTTTGGAGAAGCTGTCCACCACGACCACTTCCTGCACGTGGGGCAGCCACTCGCGCAACGCGGCCAGGTGCTCGGGCAGGTAGGGCGCCGCGTTGCGGGTGGGAATCACGACACCGATTGGGAGCATAAGCGATAATGGCTTGTCAGCGTTACCAAGCTGCTCGCAGCCGGCCTTACGACGGCGAGCCGAAGTGGGCACACATTGAGCACAGGGACGAGCACACGAAACTGCATGTGAAATGGATTCATTCGGCAACCAGAAGCTATCAATCTCCAAAACACACCGTCTAGACATTTGTGCCCGACTGACCTCGTGTGCGGCATTTGACTTCGCTCCCGCCGCCTCTATTGGCTCCGGAAGATTGGCTCGAAGAGCGGAGCCAGAACCATGGAACCTTCCTCGGTGAGGTGATCTCCGTTCCAGTATAGGAGTTGGTCATTCTGCACCACACCGTAGAGACCGTTGCGATTCAGGAAATAATCAGCCGGATCTAACACGGTTGCCCCCATTTGAGTGATCTGCTCAAACGTCTGATTGAATGCGCGATTCGCCATCTGATGCTGCTCGCGCGTAATGCCCACCTTCTCGAGGTCGCCATTATACAGGGCGGCATGAGTGATAAGCCGGGGGAGATCGAAATCCTGGTCGGGAATGTCCCTGAGAACATAGACCCTGGCTCCAGCTCTCATAACGGCGCGGACAGTCAAAAGTAGATTGGTTTGCAGATTGGTTTGCGCCGAATCAGTTGCCGGATAGCACGACCATCGGGCGGCAAGAACACAGTTCTTAACGTGCTTTTGGGCAATGAAGGCAAGAACGGCTTTGGCGAAAGCAGGTGACTGCTCCTTGAGGCTGAACATAAACGGGCTGACATATCCTAAAACGGGAGCGGTTCCCCCGTAGGTTGCCTGGATGCCGCGCCGCGAGAATCGGCGGCAAAGGTCATCGAGCACCGGGGTTACCGACATGGCATGGCTGTCTCCCCAAACCAAGACGCTGATAGTTTGATTCGTATCGTGCGTGCCAAGTTCCACAAATCTACCGGCCAAGGCATCCTCCAGACTGATCGAGTTCAGCAAACGCCAGTGCTTCCGGTTTTTGGCATAGCTCAACCCTTTGGCGGATAGCCGTGACGGCACGCCGTGCCGCTGATAGACGAAAAGCCCGAGGGCAAGCAGCATCGCCATGGAACCGACGGCAAACCCGAATATTTGCGGGCGCTTTTGCAGAATCCAACGTTTGCGGAATGGGGTCTCGACATATCGCCAGGTAAGGATGGCCAGCACGGTGCTGGCCGCGAGCAAGGCGATGCGAAGCCCCACCCGCTGCGGGCCTTGGGGCGGGCATCGGGAAAAGACCAGGACTGGAAAATGCCAGAGGTAGAGCGAGTAGGAAATCAAACCGATGAAGACCAATGGTGGGAACGTAAGGATTCGCCCGACGAGCGACAGTTGTGATTCACTGGAAAACACGATCAAGGCGGCGCCCAGACAGGGTGGGACGGCCCCTACCCCCGGAAATCGGGTAGCCCCGTCATAACACAATATTGGGTAGCAAACGAGGCCGAGGCCGAGCCATCCGGTCATTTCTCTCGCCAGCCCGCTGTGGGTGAACCGTCCCCGCATCATCGCCAGCAAGGCCCCGAGCAATAATTCCCACGCCCGAGTCGGCAAAAGATAAAAGGTCGCCGACGGATACGAATAGCTCCCCACGACACTTAACGCGAATGACCCGAGGGCCAGGCCAGCGATGGTCTTGGGGAGAGACAGCCTGCGGCGTCGCGCCAGAAAAATCAGCAGCAGGGGAAAGAGCAGATAGAACTGTTCCTCCACGGCCAAGGACCAGGTATGCAGCAGCGTTCTCGTGTTCGAATCCGCGGCGAAGTATCCTCCCACCTCAGGTCCCTGCCGCCAAAAGAACACGTTGGAGAGCAACGTCGCCTGGGCGATGACGGACTTACCCAATAACTCGAAGTCCTCTGGCAAGTACAAAAACCATCCCGCTGCGAGGGAGGCAAGGACAACTACCGTCAGCGCCGGCAAGATGCGCCGAATCCGTCGTTCCCAGAAAGTGACGAGCCTGAAAGTGCCGTTACCAAGTTCCTTAAGGATGAGCGAAGAGATCAGAAACCCGGAGATGACAAAGAAAATGTCAACACCAACAAACCCGCCACTGCATCCAAGTTTAGCGTGGTAAAGGAGGACTGGTATAACCGCCAGTGCCCTTAATCCATCAACGTCCGGGCGATAGTCGTGTGAATCTGCTTTTGACAAATGTTTAGTAACTTTCCGCAGGCGTTTGGCTACGCCGGCTTGGGTCTATAGTAAACCACGAATCTTCCCGTGGGGATCCCCGTTAGCTGTCTGAAACCACACGTTTCAGGTTGCCGCTCAAAGCGCTCGAAAAAGACCCGCTGATCCGACCAAGTCTTGGTGCTTCTGAAGTTTGTATCAATCATCAGGATATCAATGCGTCCGCCTTCGATGTCAGCCTGCCGAATCCCGTCCCACATGCTGACTGGTTCGCCCTTTCCGCCAAGTCCCAACACGACATCCGGCTCAGCCCAGCAGGCCGCAATACGCGGACGCTCTGTTACATAGGCCGCGACATGCCGGACCGCATCCATCTCGTAGTTAGGGCGCGGCGACAAGAAATTAGGGCCGGAAAAACAGACGCAAACCGAGGCGACAAACAGAGTTTCCCAACGAAGGAGATTGAGCGCTTTCAAGAGCGAATCCACACAATAAGCGACCCCGAGATAAAAGAGTGGAACGCACGGCAGATAGTACCGAGGAGTCCCGACGAGCAAGACGGCGGCGACAGACGAGGTGGAAAATAACGCCACGAGCAGCAGAAGTTTCCTGGTAAGAGAATCTGGCTTCAGCAGGCGCTGAGGGAGTTTGGGAATGAAATCGTCCCAAATCCATCTAGCACGACAGAGCCGCTTCGCCCCCAGGAGGCCCCCGACGAGCAATATCCCGCGCGCCGTCCAGTAACACCAGCCGCGGACGGTTTTCTCCGATTGCTCACGATAATGGCCCAGGAGTGCTCTGGGGAGGCTCCGAAGGACATTATATCCCGCATTGTTGGCAAAGTAGCGCAGAGCTTCGCCGGGGTTGTTCTTGACCGCGTCCCAGAATCCCTTGGGTTTGTTGAAGGTTCGATCGAGTAAGGCTTGATACTCGGTCATCGGGCTCAAAGCCTCTTGGCTGTGCTCTCGATGATAAAAAGCAGCATAGCATTGCCCCAGTCCAAGTAGAGCGTAGTTATCCAAGTAAGCAGCCTTGCTTGCCAGTGCGGCGGGGGGGTGATTCAAGAGGCCAACTCCCCCGGCCGTGACCAACAAAAGTCCAACTCCACAGGTCCAATAGCGCGACAGTCCGAGACGCGATTGGGTGATCTCTGATGCGTGCCAAACAGCTCGTCCCGCCAGCGCGACGCTTACCAAAAAGACGGGCAAATAGTATTCTGGGCGAAGGGACGCCGCCAGCATGGCGAGGAAGTAAAAGCCAAGCAGTGCCAGGATAGACTCCTTTCGGAGGAGGCAACAGACACCGAATAGCATTACGCCAAATGCGAATAGCTGCAGGGAGGTGCTCTGGGCAAAGGGAGCGTCCAGAGAGGAGGCAATCCAAATCAAACAGGCAGAAGTGATCGCGCTAGGCCGAAGAACAGTGGAAAAACGACTCAAGGCCAAGCACAGCGCCATCGTTGCGAGGAGAGAGGACAGATATTTCATTAACGTGGCCGCCAGCACGGGATCGGTGGTAAGGTAACGTAACGCGAGGGCGATGAGATTGACGTAGATGGAAGGGTGAAGTTGGTGTGATTGAACCACACGAAAAGCTGCCGCAACTTTGCCTGTTTCCTCCCCGTAACCGTCCCGCGCATTCCAAATGCCTATCGAGAACACGGTATGCGCAAGCAACACAAACAGAAGCGGACGGCTCCAAAGCCATTGCACGGCTGCAACCACGACATTGTCTCGGTGGGCAGGGAACTGGGGCTTAGCCATACAAATGCTGTAGTTCCTCGTGGAGCACTTCGATGGTACCGTCCGTCGAACAACTGTCCACGACGATGAATTCCTCAGTCAGCCCCCCCCACGTGTGCAGTTGAGCCAGATGCGTCGGCAGAGACGGCCGCACATTGAGCGTAGGGAGAACCACACCAATCAGCAACTGGGACTGCTTCATCAGGGAATGAGCATTGAGGCTATCAAGTTGGAGGTGAAGAGCTACCAAAACTTGCAAGCGGTCAGCCCATAATAAGCTTCCTCGCGGCACTCACTAAGTATCCGGCGAGGAACAAGGACAGCATGCTGGACCAGGTCAAGGAGCGCGTCTTCATTAAGAGGAGGCCTGGCGCAAGGTACGCCCAGTCGTTCGGCGAAGGCGACGACCTTGGAGCTCCTGCCGATTGCGGCTACTTGGCATCCTAACCATGCTGCGGCCAGAATGCCATGCAAACGGCTGGTTAGAATCGTCTGACATTCGGCCAGAGGCAGGACCAACTCCGCCAGGCTGCACGAAGCATAATCGGGGCGGCGGAGAACCAACCGGCGGCGCAGCGGTGAGAGCCAAGGCTTGGTCCACGACTTGAAAAGATGCCATTCAAAGCCCGGGCCAGCGCGGCAGTCCCCGGTGATAAACGCCACCGGCTCGCTCACTGTTCCCAAATAACCCTTGATCGCGTCCAAGTCCTGAGCGGAGAGAGTGTCAATGCCGAGAACCACTCCGAGGGAGTGTTTCCGCTCGACACCAATCGTTTGGGCAAGTCGCCCGAGGCTGATGTGGGCGAGGTCGCCGCCGGGGAGGAGGCTCGGAGATGGTTGAACGCCGAGGCGCTGCAAAACCGAAAGGCTGAAGGGATCCCTGGTGGAGCAGCGGCTGACCCGCCGCAGAATTGCAGCGAATTCCCCGGTCCGGGGCAACACTTCTTCCTCAGCGCCGACATCAATAAATACAGCCTCCGTCCTCGGGCGCTGGCTGCCGAAGACATGTTCGAGGTGGCGGAGGAACCAGTCACCCGCAGTGATTTGGAAGGGGGTATCGCCGACGCCCAAGAGCAATTCAGTCCTGGCTAGCAACCGGTCAAGGTCCGCCTGGTCTTTGGAGCCGAACCATTCGACCCCTGGGAACCGTTTCCTCTGCGACCCAATGTTGAATGCCGACAAGCTCGACAGCCGGCCGGCGTACTGGACCCCACAGTGGCTTAAGCCGTCCAGAAAGCCAGCCATCATGAGGTCATCGCCGATGTTGCCGGCTCCCCAGAAGTCAAACGCAATTAAAGTCTGCCGCAGCATCACTGCGCTAGAGGATTTCAGCTCTCCCGCCCGGCAGAAAGCGCGCACAACTTTGCCAGGCGGGTTGTGCGGGCCCGGGAAGCCATTGCCCACGGGGCTCAGCGAAGACACGTGGTTTGGCCGCAGGCTCAGACAGGCTCCGGCGAATCGCTTTCCGCAAGATCTGTGGCGCAAGGTCCTTGACGCAGTATGCGCGTTTATAGCGACAGCCCCAGTTACAGCCATAGCAGTCCAGCGGCAGGCAGACGACGGAGGTTAGCGGCGAATAGGGCAGGAAACGTCCAAAATGTCCCCCGCCCATCACTACGACGTTCGGAATACCAACGGCACAGGCGATATGCGCGCCAGCAGACTCTGCGCCCACATAAAGGCGGCATTTGCCCAACAGGCTGGCAAGCTGCCGCAATGTTGTCCGCCCGGCAAGGCTCACGGCGCTAGGCAGGCGCTCGGCCAGTTGACGGCAATGGTCGGCACAATCCTGTCCTCCCAGGATGAGGAACCAGTAGTCTTCCATCCCCGCCAGCGCCTGGGCATAATGCGGATAAACCCTCATCTCATGCTGCGCGAGAGGGAGAATAGCGATAGTGGAACCGGGCGCAAGCCGGTGCTGCGCAAAAACGGCCCGCGCATACTCTTCGTCTGCATCGGTGGTCCAAACCTGAGGCGCCAACTCCCCCGCCTCGATGTTCAGGCCCGCCAGGAAATCCCTGTACCGGTCCAGCTCATTCTTGAGGGGGCCGGGAGAAGGGATTACGCGCGTGTAGCGCGGCAACCATTTCCGTCGTTCCGGGGGAGAGATGTTCCACAGATCACTTTCAAGGCCAACCTTTTCGGGGGCGGAGTTGGAGAGCGTCAGTAACTCGTCCAGAGCGCTACGGGAATGAGTGGTGTTCAGGACTAACCGGGCCTGAAACTGCTCGATCTGAAGCAGGACCTCAGCGCGATACGCTTCATTTGCCAGGATCCTTTGCCTGTCAAAGGCGATGATGTGCTCGACCAGCGGGCAGGCTTCGTAAAGCTCGCGGATATGCTCCTGACAGACAACTCCCAGCTTGGCTCTTGGGAATCGGTCACGGAGGAGCGGCAGCATGGAGGCAGCCAGCACGGTGTCGCCGATCGCATCAACGCGCACGAAAAGGATGCGATCCGGGTCTTTCGCCCGTGCTGACCGCGTGACGAGTGGAGGAACCGGGTCCGCCGCCCACTGGCGAGCCAGGAAGGTCCACCGCCCGAAGGCGGATCGCCGCGCCAACGGAGAGATGCCCAGGGATTTGACTCGGTCAACCCGCGCCTGGTCGCTGACCCAAGGGAAATAATCCTTCAAGAGAACGGGGAAACGTTTGCTGGCTTGCAGACGTTGCCAGTTTTGCACCGCCTTGACGCAGCCGCAACACGCCTCCTGAACTGCCGCCTGACTCTTTGTGGCCCAAGCAAAACGCTGGAAAACCAGGTTATGAGCTTCGGTTTCCGCCTGCCGAAAAGGAGCGATGGCAGCCAGGTCCATGGCCTTGCCCTGAACCTGCTGGCACAATCGAGGCCGCTCGTCCGGGGTCCACTGGCAGCCGGGCGAAAAGCGCCAGGTACGAAGCCACTCACGGTCGCTCAGGTTGCCATACGTCTTCCGGGTGGTCACCACCAGCTTCGGCCCGACGAAGAAATAGCAGTAATAGAAGAACGCGGTCTTCTCGGGGTAGGCCAGGAAAAGCTCGTGGGCGCGGATGATCTGTTCCACTGACCAAAGGTCTTCCGGGTCCACCCGCCACAACAGGCATTCCTCATGAATGTTGGCCAGCGGGGCGTTGAACATCTGTTGCTGGTTAGCCCAATAGGCGCCCATGGGAGGGCGGTAGATCGTTAACCTATTGGGGTGTTGACGAGCGAGCCGGTCCATGTAAGCGGTGGTGCCGTCGCTGGTTAAGCCCAGTTCGCAGGGTTGGCTACCGACGTGCCCTGCAGAAAGGTAATTGGATAGCTTCGCCTGTTCGGTTTCCGCGAGCCCGAGCACAACATGCCAGTGCCAGGGGAAGGGCAATTGGCAGAATACCGAAATGTGATGCCGAACGAAAGGCAGGCCGTTGAAAGCGAAACTGAAGAAGTGGACCGGGAGCGTTCCCACCCGCTGCTCATCGAAGCGGTTGGTTAACCCCGGCGCAGGGGCTCTTCTCTCCATAGGTTTCACACTCGGTCGCATCAGAAATGATCTGTTCGCGCGGATTCTGTCTGAGGCCGACAAGGAGAGCAATCCTCTATAACCCTACAACCGTAAGAAGCTGGAGGATTTGTTTCGCTGGCCGGTCCCGAGAGCCGGGCCCGCTCCGCCCAAAGGTTTGGGTCTCTGCAGTGCTCGGGCTTTATTTCAACGCAGCCTTCAGCTTCGGAATGAGGTGCTGGGTTCGGTCGAGCGCAGCCTCTTCGGTGGGATGGTACATTGTGTCCAGGAGCTGTTCCTCGGGAAGGAGGGCATCGGTATAGCACCCAATTACGGGCACACCGAGGCGGGCGTAGAAGTCCTCGATGAGCTTGACCGTGTGCTGGGCCACAGGACCGTGGTACTCGGGCTCGTCACATAAGTTGGGGAACGTGGCGAGCACGTGAATTTGATTGGTTTGCGCCCAACGGCAAAACGCTTCGATGGGGGCCAGCCCCCGGGCATCCTCCGGGAGGCCGCGGCCCAGTACGGATTTGGTTGCCCTGATGGCGTCGCGTTGCGTGAAGCGATGCGCTGCAGTGTGGTGCGTCAGGTCGCCCCATTCGTTGAGATTGCGGACGCTATAGACTCCTAATCCTTCGTCATTGTACGGGGGCTCGGGGCGAAGCCGGTTCTTTAGGCCTTGCAACAGGCGGCTGTTGGAGGTCAACATGAATAGCGTCCATCGCTCACCGAGGGTCAACTGATGGAAGAAAGCGGGGTCTCGGGAAATGATGTAGTCAACCAAGAGCCTGTGCGTCCAGGTCTGATCTATTTTCCCGTGGTTGTAGAATTCATATTCCAGCACCAGCAGCACCGTATCCCCGGGCTTGGCCGCCGCCCGTGCGAGATGGAGGATGTAAGTAGGGCCCAATACACCGTGCGTGCCGAGGTTGACGGTGCGCCAGCCGGTTTGTTGCTCGATTTCCCTCGCACTGAGGCCGAAGAGCGTGCCGGAACCGCCTACCAGCAGAAGTTTGGGAGAGGCCGTTTGCTCGGCCAACAATCGCTTCTTCTGGTTGAGTTCAGATGCCCAGCCGGACGTGTCAGTAGGAATACCCAGGTTGAGGCAAAAAGCGCCCACGGTGAGCGCGAACGTCAACGCCAGGCCCGCACCCAACCCTGCTATGAATTTCCAAGAGGCCTTCATCACCCTAGAAATTGAAGTAGATGAACGGGCTGGGCGCGGCCACATAGAAGCTGCGGATCACCCAGAAGAACGCCCCCCCCAGGAACAAGCCCGTGCTCCATTGCAGCCTGAGGCGGAACCATCCGGGTCGTTCGGGCTTTTCCAGCGCCGGGGCGTAAGATGTCAGTAGTTGTTGCGCGTTGGGCATGAACAGCGCGATGACCAGCGTGACGACCACCAGTTGCATCAACCAAGTGTAGGACTCCACCTGGAATACGCGCGGCACGAAGTGAACACCGAGCTGCGACAACAATCGGCCTGGGAACCTGGCCGGGTTGGTCATGGCGTCGCTCATGGTCAGGCCATTCTGGCCGGCCATGCTGCCGAGCATGCTCCCCGCGACACGCAGCGTCGGGGCACGAAAGAAAACCCAGGCAACCAAAACCACGGTGAAGGTCAGGACTACCGCCAGGGCGCGATACCACAGGTGGTCAAGCCGCCAGCCCCGCGTCTTCACCCAGCGTTGCCACCGGTGTGCCACCACTAGAAAGAACCCGTGCAGCCCGCCCCAGATCACGAAGGTCCACCCCGCGCCGTGCCACAATCCGCTCAGCAACATCGTGACCATTATATTGAGCGCATGCCGCCATGGCCCGCAGCGGTTTCCACCCAGCGGGAAATAAAGATACTCGCGCAGGAAGCGCGTCAGGGTGATGTGCCAGCGTTTCCAGAACTCATTGATGGAGCCGGCCTGATAGGGCGAGGCGAAGTTAATCGGGAACTTGATGCCGAACATCCGCGCCAGGCCGATGGCCATATCGGAATAGCCGGAGAAATCGAAATAGATCTGCATGGCGAAGGCCAGCGTGCCCAGCCAGGCGTCGAAGCTTGCCACGGTTAAACCTCGCGTCACTGCGCCATAGACCGTAGCAACATAGGTGCCCAGCGGATCCGCCAGCAGGATCTTCTTGTAGAGCCCGATTAGGAACAGCGCGACGCCCACATTCATGTCCGCCAGGTTCCCCTTCAGCGTGCGTTCGGCAAATTGCGGTATGATCTCCCAGTGGCGCACGATCGGCCCGGCGATAAGGTGGGGGAAGAAGACCACGAATAACGCATAATCCAGCAGCCGGTAGTGCAAGGTTTGGTTGCGATAGACATCCACGATGTACCCGATCTGCGTGAACGTGAAAAAGGAGATAGCCAGCGGCAGGATGATATCGAAGCGCCCAGAGTTATGCCGCGTCACGAGCCCGAGGCATTGGACGAAGAAGTTCGTGTACTTGTAATAGCCCAGCAGCAGGAGGTTGAGTGCGACGCCGACAATAATCGTCAGCTTGGCGGCGCGCAGGTGGCGGTGCCGGGTGATGATCTCCGCAATCGTGTAGTTGAACCCGATCGAGAACAGCAGCAGCGGGATATACTCTACCTTCCAATACCCGTAAAAGAATAACGACGCCGCCAGCAGCCAGATCTTGCGCGGCCATGCGGGCTGGGCCGGGATGAGGAAGAAGCCGGCCAAGGTGACGGGCAGGAAGAGGAAAATGAACTGCCAGGAGCTGAAGAGCATGGACCGGTTTCGCTGCTCAATTCTTGCTTCACTCGCTGGCTTTGACGCGCTTCATGGGCTTGCCACATTTCTTCCGGCCATACTCCTGGTGGACCCCTGCCTTGGTCCGGCGCCGGGCTGTGAAAGGAGCAGTGCCCAGCAGGATCGCCGGCACGGGACTCCGCCGGGGCAGTTCGCCGAGCGAGAGCGGCTCAGCCGCGTGCGAAAACGCGTTCATGGGTTTCCGCTCTGACCGGCCTGGAATGTTCTATTCGCCATGCGTGGTGAGCCTAATAGGATTGGTTGGGCTAAGGCAACCGTTTCCCGGCGTGCCCCTGGCTCAATCACAAACACCCGGCTCGATCGTTTCGATTGCCCGGCCCCGCCTGGTCCTTTACGCTCAGGCCATGAACGCGTTCCCGGTCAGCCCTGACAAAGAGTCCCAACTCGCCCAGCGCATGACCGCGCTCGGTGTGAGCGAGGCGGATATTGAGGAAACGTTCGTTCGGTCAGGCGGTCACGGCGGGCAGAATGTCAACAAGACCTCCACTTGCGTCATGCTGCTCCATCGCCCGAGCGGCCTGCAGGTCAAATGCCAGGCCACCCGCCAGCAGGGGCTCAACCGCTTCCTGGCGCGCCGGCTGTTGCTGGACAAGATCGAAGAGCGACAAAAAGGCTATGTTGCCACCGAGCGCGCCGCCATGGAGAAGATTCGCCGCCAAAAGCGACGCCGCAGCCGCCGCGCCAAGCAACGGATGCTGGCCGACAAGGCGCATCATGCTTCGAAGAAGGAAGCACGACGACCCATTTTTGGCGATTAGCCCGGATACTTTATGCCACGCGCGGATGCCTCCCGCCCGGAGCGCCGCGGGCTAACGCTGGTTCTCATTAAGCGCGGCCAAGAGCTGCGCCTTGAAGTCCGCCTTCATGACGCAGTTGATGTGCCCGGCGTCCTTGATCACGTGCACCGGCCAATCCGGCCTCACCTCGATAAGCGGTTCGACATAGAGCCGGCGGCAGACATCGCGCTCGCCCACGAGGATGGTGACCGGCACACGCACCGCCTTGAGCTCGGCCTCGGTGACCGCGAGCTTTGCGATGCCGTGCAGGCATGCCGGCGGCACCTGGGCGACGGCGCGTCCCTGCATCGCCTCCCAGAAATGCTGCAATGGGGTGTCCCTTTGCAGCCAGCCCATTCCGCCCAGGACGGCTGAGCTGACGCGGTCGGGATGCAGCACCAGCAGCTTCATGGCGATCATGCCGCCGAGCGAATAGCCGACGACGTGCGCCTTTCGCAGATTCAGGTGATCCATCAGCCGCACGACGTCCTCCACCATCTCGACGCCGTATTGACTTTCCGCCTGCGGCTTGTCCGACTTCCCGTGGCCGCGGTTATCGAACGCGATGACCTGATAATGCTTTGCCAGATCCGCGACCGTGCCGGGCATCTCCCAGTTCATCTTCGCGCTGGAGGCAAGCCCGTGAACCAGTATGACCGGTTCGCCCTTGCCCGCTACCACATAATGTATCTTCGCTTCCTTGGACATGAATTCATCCGCCTGGAGCAGCGCTGTGCCGCCGAACGCTAGCGCGCCGCCCGTCAGAAGGAACAGCCATAGTCTCATGCATTGGGTAAACGCATGGGCATCGAGCGCAGGCGCTGGCCGGTGGCCTGGAACACGGCGTTGCCGATGGCCGGCGCAATCGCGATGATGGGCGTCTCGCCCGCGCCCGCTGAGTCGTGGTCCGGGCGGTCGAGGAGATGGATGTCCAACTCCGGCGTGTCGGCGAAGCGCGGCACCTGGTATCCGCGAAAAGAGGCGTTCAGGATTTCTCCGTTCTCGAAGCTGATCTCCTCGCGCAACGCGGGGCCCAGGCCCATGATGATCGCCCCCTGGACCTGGGTGAGGAGGTTCGAGGGGTTGAGGATCGCGCCGCAGTCGAACACCTGGCACGCGCGGCGCACGGCGATTCGCTTGCTGGCGGGGTCAACTTCAACCTCAGCGCACGCGGCCACATAGGAGCCTTTCTCGGTGCCACAGGAGAGGCCGATGCCGGTGTTCGGCTTCTTCTTCTTCGTGCCCTCCTGCCAGCCGAAGCGTTGGGCGGCGGTTTCCAGGACGGGGCGCAGGCGTAGGTTGTCCAGGTGAGCAAGCCGAAACGCGAGCGGGTCGGCGCCGGCGGCAGCGGCCAGCTCGTCCATGAAGGATTCGCGGGCGAAGTTATTGCCAGTGGCAGCGAGGCAGCGGTATGAGCCCTGGCGGAGCGGCGCGTCCGAGCGCAGCGACTCGCTCCGGTGCTTGGCGATGCGGTAAGGCGTCTCGACGCCCGAGCCGCCGGCATTGATGTTCACGAAATGCCAGCAGGCTACGCTGCCATTGTCATCGAGGCCGGCTTCGATCTGGATCACGGCTGCGGGTCTGAAGTAGGCCCAGGTGAACTCCTCCCGCCGGGTCCAGCGGAGGGAAACGGGATGGCCTGCCGCTTTCGACAGGCGAGCGGCCTCCACGCCGGCCTCGCCCGTGTGCTTCCCGCCGAAGCCGCTGCCGAAATCAGGCACGATGACGCGCACCTGGTCGTCGGCCAGGTGGAAGGCGCGGGCGAGTTCGGAGCGGCAGCCGAACGGATTCTGAGTGCCGGTCCAGACGGTGAGCTTGCCGTCGGCCCATTCGGCGACCGCCGCGCGAGGTTCCAGCGGCGCGTGCTGGGCGTAGGCCACGTGGTAGGTTTGCCGCAGAGCCCGCTTGGCCTGAGCGAGCACGTCCGCGAACGGGTTTGCAGGCACGCCGCCCTGCACATGCTTTAGCAGGTAGTCGAAGAGTTCCTTGCTGGAAGGTTGCGGCGTCGCTTCCCATTTGGCCGTCTTGGCGATGGCCTCCAGGGCCGTGTCGGCGAGAAAGCTCGTGGGCGCGGCGACGCCGACGAATTGGTCGTCGCGCGCGGCGATGACGCCCTTCAGGGCCTGCGCGGGGGCGAGGTCAATCGTGGTGAGTTTCGCGCCGTAGGAAGGAGGCCGCAGCACCTTGCCATAGAGCATGCCTGGGCGGGAGATGTCAGATGGATACTGGTGGGCACCGGTGACGATGTCGCGCGCGTTGGGGCGCGGTGTGGGTTTCCCAATCACCTTCCACTCGGTTACCGGCGTGAGCGCTATGTCGGACGGGATTGCCTGGTTAAGGGCCTTGGCGGCTTCCGCATCGGCCGCAAGGTCGGCGTAGGAAAGAGTCGCCGGAGACGAGGCGCTGCCTGCTTTGCCGTCCTGGACGTGGATCGTGCTCCGCTCCGCGCTCCAGCGTTGGGCAGCGAAGCTGATCAGCGCTTCGCGAGCGGCCGCGGCGCCGTGACGGACGGCTGGGACGGTGCGCGGCGTGCTGCCACTGCCGGCGGTGATGCCGTCGTCGGGGACAAGGCCGGTGTCGGCCATGACGAGCTGGATGCGGCTGACGGGCACGCGCAACTCTTCCGCCGCCGCCTCGCTCAGCTCAGTCCGCGCGCCCTGGCCGGCTTCCACTTTGCCGACCATGACAGTAATGCCGCCGTCTTTGCCAAGGTGTACACGGGCGGCGATACTGCGTGCTCCGCCACCGCCTCGCCCACCTCGCCGTTGGGCCAGGGCCGGGGTGACGCTGACGGCCAGCAGCAAGCCGGCGCCGAGCAATTGCACGAAGGACCGGCGCTTTAGGCCGAAATCGTAGCCGACCCGCTCCATTTCTTCCTCGCACTCGGGCTGCGCGGCTGGGATGGACGAGCCAGGGGCTTGTTCGGACGGCGCAAGCCGGAGGCTTGCGTTGCTGCGGGGCGGCGGCGGTGGATTGCAGGGCTTGAGAAGCTCGGTCTTCATGATTGCCTCGTTGACAGGGCCGTGGCGGCGCGGCGAACGGCTTTGATGAGCGTCGGGTATTGGCAGCAGCGGCACAGGTGCCTCTGCATCGCGGTCTTGATGTCGTCCTCGGTAGGAGCGGGATTCTGGCGGAGCAGGGCGACGGTGCCCATGATCATGCCGGACGTACAGTAACCGCATTGGAAGGCGCCCTCGGCCAGGAACGCATCCTGCACGGGATGAAGCTGGTTGCCCTTGGCGAGCCCTTCAATGGTGAGGAGTTCCTTTTTGTCGGCGTCGGCGACAGGGGTGACGCAGGCGGCCACGCTCTTGCCATCTACCAGAACAGTGCAGGCGCGGCATTGGCCTTCGCCGCAGCCGTACTTGGTGCCGGTGAGTTGCAGGTCCTCCCGCAAGACGTCCAGCAAAGGCCGGTGTGGGTCGGTGGTGACCGTGCGGGATTGCCCGTTGACAGTGAAGGTAATGGTTGTGTCCATACGTCAAATGCTTTCGGTCAAGCTCTGAAGCATTTAGCTGGCGTGAGGATACTCCAGCCGGCCCATCCATTCCAGAGCTGTTTTGGCGGGTCCAGGAATCGGGGCGCAGCGGCGGATCGGCAGGGCGCCGGCGTCCGTGCAGGCGCGCCTCACAAACCGTGGGAAGCCACACGCACGGCTGCCCGCTCCCGGCGATTTTTCGCCACTCCACTCGGCGAAAACCTCGAAACTACGTAGAAACTACCTTCAAACTACCTTCCAACCACGGGGAGACCCCTGGGGTACAAGGGTTTTCCTGCGGTTGCCTGAGCGGGCGGCGGCGGTGCATGCGCAGAACTGATTCATGGAATGACATGAAATAACAGAGGGAGCAGAGAGTCGGAAAAACGCGGGCGCCAACTTGCCATGAGCTTCAAATGTCTTGTGTCCGAGCCGGGTAGCTGCGCTGGGGGGGCATCCGAGCTGTTTGCACGCGCCCGCTCCGGCGGGAATGCCCGGCTTGGTTTTGGCCTTGAGCACCCGGGCGCTTTGCTCTAACAAGGTCTGCACAACTCAGTCCCTTATGACAATGCCTAACGAAACTCGCCCCTCTGAAAGCCCCGCAGCCAGCCAGCGGCTTATGTCGGTGGATGCACTGCGCGGGTTCGACATGTTTTGGATCATCGGCGCGGATTCCCTGGTGTATGCGCTGCACCGGCTCAGTCCGTCTGGGCCGACCAGCTTCCTGGCTGACGAACTCGAACACGCCGAGTGGGAGGGCTTCCACTTCTACGATCTGATTTTCCCGCTGTTCGTGTTCATCGTGGGCGTGTCGCTCGTGTTCTCGCTGACCAAGACGATCGAGAGGGCGGGGCGGGGGGAGGCGGTGAAGCGGGTGTTCCGGCGCGGCATTCTGTTGTTCCTCATCGGCATCTTCTACTCGGGCGGGTTCACCAGTCCCTGGCCGGACATGCGGCTGATGGGCGTGCTCAACCGGATTGCGCTGGCGTACTTCTTTGCCGGGCTGCTGTTCTGCTTTTTCAAGCCGCGCATGCTCGTGGGGATTAGCGTGGGCATCCTGGCCGGCTATTGGGCGATCATGACGTTCGTGCCGATTCGCGACATCCAGTTGACCAAGAGCAACCTCGCAGCGTTGGCCGAGAAGGCGGGCGACGAGAAGACCGCCACCCTGTTCAAGGACGAGAGCAACCCGTCGGCTGTTAAGGACAGCCCGGCGTGGGCGGCGGCAGAGAAGATGTTCTATGCCACGACGAACCGGGTGACCGGCCAATTCGGCAAGGGGCTCAACCTGGCCAACGACATTGACTTCGAGTATTTGCCCGGGCGCAAGTACGACACGTTCTTTGACCCTGAAGGGTTTCTAAGCACGCTGCCGGCGGTGGTGACCTGCCTGCTGGGCGTGTTCGCCGGCTTGCTCTTAAGGAACCAAGCCTTGCCGGACAAGCAGAAGGTGGTGTGGCTGATCTCCTTCGGCGTGGCGGCGGCCGTGCTGGGATGGCTATGGAATTACCAGTTCCCGGTGATCAAGAAGATATGGACGTCGTCGTATGTGCTGGTCGCAGGGGGATACAGCGCGATTCTGCTGGGGGTGTTCTATCTCATTGTGGACGTGTGGAAGGCGCGGGCCTGGTGCCAGCCATTCGTGTGGATGGGGATGAACTCGATTACGGTTTACCTGACGAGCAATATGCTCGGGGGCTTTCGCAGATTGGCGCTGCGTTTTGCAGGGGGTGATGTGCGGGGCTTCCTGGATGCTCACCTAGCCAAGGGCTGCGGCGACCTGGCGATTTCCATTGTGGGCCTGCTGCTGGCGTTCTGGTTCGTCCACTTCCTCTATAAGCGCAAGATCTTCCTGCGGCTGTGACGAGTGCACCTGGTCGGGCAGTTTCACCGCGGAGCGCCGGCATGTTGCCGGCTTACGCGCTCTGAATGGTGTAAGCCGGCAACATGCCGGCGCTCCGGCCTGGGGGCCTTCCGCTCGACGTTTCTGGCGGGCGTGGTGCTGGCGGCGGGCCTGGCGTGGTCCGCGGCAGCCGCAAAGGAGGCTGCGAGCGAAGACTGGCCGCAGTTCCTTGGCCCAACCGCCGATGGCGTCTCTCTTGAGACGGGCCTGCTCGACGCATGGCCGACGAATGGCCCGCCGTTGGTTTGGGAAAAGAAGGTGGGGGCGGGCTATGGCGCGCCTTCGGTGCGCGGCGGTCTGCTCGTGCTGCACCATCGTATCGGGGACGAGGAGGTGGTCGAGGGCATGGAGGCCGCCACGGGCAAGGCCGTCTGGCGTTACGGTTACCCCAGCCACTTCAATGATCCTTACGGGTACAACGACGGCCCGCGCAGCACTCCGCTCCTTACTTCCGACCGGTGTTACACTTTCGGCGCGGAAGGCAAGCTGCTCTGCCTGGACCTGAAGACGGGTAAACTGATTTGGCAGCGGGACACCGCCGCCGAGTGGGATGTGCCGCCAGCCTTCTTTGGGGTTGGAAGCTCGCCGGTGCTGGAGGGCGGCCTGGTGCTCGTGATGGTTGGAGGGCAGCCCAACTCAGGCATGGTGGCGTTCGATTCCGGCAGCGGAAAGACGGTCTGGGAGAGTGTGGGCAAGCGGAATTGGCAGGGCCAGCCAATGCGGGGCTGGCGGGGCGAACCCACCGTGAAGTGGCAGACGTCGGAGAAGCAGGCCAGCTATTCCACGCCGGTCGTGGCTACGATCCACGGCCAACGCCAGGTTCTCTGCTTCATGCGGCAGGGCCTGGTATCGCTCAATCCCACCAATGGCGCGGTGAACTTCAGCTTCTGGTTCCGCTCTCCAGTCACGGATTCGGTTAACGCGATGAACCCGGTCGTGATGGATGACCTGATCCTGCTGTCCGCTGCGTATTACAAGATCGGCTCGGTGCTACTGCGGGTGAAGACAGATGGAAAGGGCGTCGAGGAGGTCTGGCGCAGCACGACGCTGGAGGTTCACTGGACGACACCCATTCTCCAGGACGGCTTCCTTTATGCCTTCAGCGGGCGCAACGAGCCGGACGCCCGCTTTCGGTGCGTGGAACTGCGAACGGGCAAGCTGATGTGGGACCGTGATGAACGGTGGACGGCGCACAGCACGCGAGCGCCTTCGGTGTACGGGCGCGGCTCCTGCGTTTTAGCTGACGGGAAGCTGATCGTCCTTGGTGAAGGCGGCTTGCTGGGCCTCTTCAGGCCGAACCCGCAGCGAGCGGAAGAGATTTGCCGATTTCAGGTGCCCCAGTTGCATTATCCGTGCTGGGCGGCGCCGGTGCTTTCTTGCAAGCGGCTCTTCCTGCGCAGCGAAGATCGGCTGGTGTGCCTGGAGGTGGGGAGGCCGTAGGCGTTCGGAGTTCAGCGGCGAAATCCGAAGACCGAAGGCCGAAGGCCGAAAGAATGCCGAAATCCGAAGTCCGAAACAGCCGGCTCGCGGCCCTGGAACGCGGCGCTTTCCAACGCTCCGCCCAACTCTCAACCCTCAACCTCCCTGGCATCCAGCGGGCTCTTGAGTCCCAGCCCGGGCCGGTTCATGACGTGCGTATAAATCTGCGTGGTCGCCACGTCCACGTGCCCCAGCAAGTCCTGGACGCTGCGGATATCGGCCCCGCCTTCCAGCAGGTGCGTGGCGAAACTGTGCCGCAGCGTATGCGGCGTGACCCGCTTGGGGAGGCCCGCCCGGCGCGCCGCCGCGCGGATTGCCAACTGAAAGGCGCCGTCCAGCAGATGGTGCCGCCGGTTCACCCCGGCGTGCGGGTCCAGCGACACCTGGCGCGAAGGAAAGAACCAGAACCACTCCCAGGACGTCCCCGCGCCCGGGTATTTGCGTTCCAGCGCCTCGGGCAGCCACACCCCGGCCAACCCGTCCGCGCGGTCCTGTTCATGGAGGCCCCGCAACCGGTCGCGGTGGGCGCGCAGCCGTTCCACCAGGCTCTCGGGCAGCATCGTCACGCGGTCCTTGTCGCCTTTGCCGGCGCGCACGATCACCTGGTGCCGCGCCAGGTCCACGTCCTTGACCCGCAGCCGGAGCAGCTCCATGACCCGCAGGCCGCTGCCGTACATCAGCTCCGCCATGAGCCGGGGCGTGCCTTCCATCGCCTCGAACAGGCGGTGGCACTCCTTGCGGTTGAGCACCGTGGGAATCCGGGGGCCGCGCCGGGAGAGCTGGAACCCGCTCAGGTCGCCGGCCTCGCGCCCCAACGCCTCGCGGAAAAGGAAGATCAGGGCATTGAGCGCCTGTTTCTGCGTGGCCAGCGCGACGCGCCCCTTGACCGCCAGCTCGCTCAGAAAGGCCTTGAGGTCCTGGCCGGAGGCCGATTCGAGGTCCCGGGGGCGGATGAACTGGGCCAGGCGCCAGGCCCATTCGCGGTAGGTCTTTTCGGTGCGCCAGGCGTAATGCTGGATGCGCAGCCGCTCAATCAGCCGGCGTTCCCAGGGTTGGGCTCCCGTATCGGCCTGGCCCAGCGTAGGCAAGGCGTGGTCGGCCAGGAGCGGTGCGCCGGCGCAGTGCCGGTGGCCTTCGCGGAAGAACCAGTTCAGGCCGTCCTTCCAGAGCTGCGGGTGCTTGGCCAGGTCCCGGCGGATGACGTCGTCCATGTAGGCGCGGGCGCTGGCCTTGGTGACGCTCAGCGCGTTGCGGGTGCAATACTCGAGGTAGCCGCTCACGGCCAGGGTATAAAGGGCCTGGATGCCCGGGGTTAAGCCGCTGCGGTGCAGGGCCTCGCGCCAGTTGGCGAAGATGACTTCGGGGGTGGTGGGGAAGGGCAGAGCGGATACGGGAACTGGCGGTTGCATAGCCTGAGGGTTACCACCTGCGGGCCAATTGTGCAAACCTTAAGTGGGGCCATTGTGACACGCCCGTGGCACGCGGGCGGCAGCCGCCATTCCATGCCTCGATTCCGGATCATAAGCTTTTCCTAACCGCGTAATTTATAGCAGGTTATATCTGAAGCCGGGTATTGACTAGAGCGCCGAACCCGTTCATAATCGCCGCATGAAGTCGGGGCATACTGAGGAATGGCCTGTACTGCCGAATACTTCGGGCCAAACATACTGTTGGGCCGCCAGCGACGGGACGCATGCACGAGCTTATTGAGAGCAAATTGGCGAGGAGCCTTGAAGCCACCGTCTCGACATGGGCAGCGTCGGCTCGCACTCGCCCACCCCGTAAGAGGGCGCTGGTGGACGGCATCTTCCGCACTTGCGTTGCCGTGAGTATTCTGGTCGGCGGATGGTTGCTTCCCGTCTTCTACATCAACCACGATCCGATCATGCGCACCGACCCCGACCTTCGTGTCGGGCCTGGTCTCTTGTTTTCCCTTCTGGCTGGTGCCGTTTACGGGGCTTTGGCCTTCAGGACCCTCTACCGGGCCAGTGCAGCGGAAGGAGGGCACTCGTGACCCGCCCCAACAAGCGCCTGGAGCCGACGCGGTTGGCGCTTTTTGTTTATTCCTGCGCCAGCGGCCGCGCGGCTCAGGCGCAGCGTTGGCCACATATATGAAGCACGTTTTCCAGCACTTCAACCGGAAGCATGGTTATGTCTTTCTTGGGTTCTACCTGGCGTTTGCCTGTTTGACGCTGTTCGTCCTGAGCCGGCAGCCGGCGTCCGACTGGCGAGACAACTGGAACATGGC